>Ga0115564_10000597_pt1 | contig 36060 bp, 32 predicted proteins | sample COGITO_mtgs_1105_7_FD_88680 | JGI IMG/M metagenome (GOLD analysis project Ga0115564, IMG submission 88680) | Pelagic marine microbial communities from North Sea - COGITO_mtgs_110523 | ecosystem: Environmental > Aquatic > Marine > Epipelagic | place: Germany:Helgoland, sampling site Kabeltonne...
AGGTAGTGCCGGTGGTGGTTCTGCTGGCGGTGCTGGGGCTGCAGGCGCAGGCGCAGGCGCAGCTGCGGGTATTGGTGTGGCAACTGCGGTCGCTATAGGCGTAGTCGGCGCGGCTCTGATTGCTGTTGCGGTTGATGCTGCTGACGATGACGATAGAGCCCCTGCCCCTGCCCCTGCTGCTGCGGAAGCGGAAGAGGAAGATACGACAGCTACCACGGCTACTACAGCTACTACATCTACTACATCTACTACAGCTACTACTGCAACAAGCGGCACATAACGAGCTCAGTCAGTAGAGAAGAGCCGGCAGCAGTCGGCTCACGACTCATCCTAAATGGGCTGGTGGAAAATCTTTCATTCAAAGAGGATAGCTCCTTCACTATTTATGTTCTGGTGCTTGGCATCTTCGAGCGTATGGCCCTCTGATTTCGGCAACCTTGGTCTGATTAAGACCCCTTCGGCCCGCTTCTCCCCCGATGCGACTCTTTCCGCGGCCTTATCTTTTGACGAGGTGGCCGATATTTATAATATTTCCTATCAGGCGACTCCTTGGTTGGAGGGAACTTTTCGTTATTCCGTATTCGATCCGCGCAACGAACGTAGTGAGGCTCGAGACGATAATAGAGACCGCAGCTATGAAATAAAACTGAGGGTTCTGCAAGAAAGGACAAGGGTGCCTCAAGTCGCCGTTGGGGTAAGGGATCTGCTAGGGACAGGCATATGGGAAGGGGAATATTTAGTTGCATCTAAACGGGTGGGCTCTTTCGATATAAATCTAGGGTTGGGCTGGGGGCGGCTGGGCAGTAGAGGTGGAATATCGAATCCGTTGGCGATTTTAGGTGACGATTTCGAAACTAGGCCGTCAAAAAAGGGTACCGGAGGAGATTTTGGTGGAGAGAGTCGGGGTTCCAGCTTCTTTCGCGGGGATGTTGGGTTTTTCGGTGGCCTTAGCTACCAGTTTTCCCAAAGGCCGGTCAAATTATTGCTCGAGTATAGTGGCGACAACTATGCCCGAGAAGTGGGTTTAGGTACCTTGGATAAACCCTCCCCTCTGAACATGGGTCTTGAGTGGCAAGCTTTTGCAGATACGTCTGTTACGTTTTCTTGGCTGCGCGGGGATTCGATTGGAATCAATCTTTCTGCTAGGATCGACACAAAATCGAACCCTCCCCGAAAGGCTAGTGCTCGCTTCTACTCTTCGTCCGAGCCAAGATCCTTATCGCAGGCGCCAGAGAGCCTGGACCTTAGTTCGTGGTACGATAGGCTTCTATACGACTATGAGAGATCTGGTTTACGCCTTCATTCGGCGACTCTGCGGCCTGGTGCCAGCAGTGTTTATGTTGAGATCTCAAACGACAGCTATGCGCTCACTGGCGATGCCGTGCAACGCGCATTGTCTTTGGCAGAGGTACACCTTCCCTCGCGGGTCTCCACCTTAGATGTGCTTTTGAGAGAAAATGGTTATATTGCGCCTACCTTAGAATACAGATTAGAGCGTATTACCACAGATTTAAGGCAACTTAATAAGTTGAGTGGTGGCACCAGATCTTCAGTAAAACAAAGTTCATCTCGGTTACATATTTTAGAAGGGCGAACTAACCCCAAACCTAGCAACGCTACGAATTACGGCTACCCAAAAGTCAATTTTGGTGCAGATTTAGCCACGAGGATTCAGTTAATGGACCCTGATGCACCGCTGGCGGGGCAGATATACGCGAAGCTATCAGCGCGTGCTTCGTTAGCAGACAATTTAGATGTATGGGCTGTATATGGCCAGGATATTTACAACGAATTCTCGACGGTCCGAGTATCCAACTCAATTATTCAAAGAGTGCGCTCAGATGTGAATAGATATTTGGTGGAAGGCCAGTCTGGGCTTGATCAGCTTTATATCGAGTATCGTAAAAGCGCTACCCCTAGTCTTCATTACCGTGCATACGCCGGAATTTTAGAGGCTATGTATGGTGGAGCGGGCGTAGAGGTTTTGTATGCCCCTTTCAAGAGCAGAGTTGCGGTTGGCGCGACGATAAATGCGCTCAGACAACGAGGGTTTGAGAAAAATTTTGAATTTTTGGACTACAAGACTGTCACAGGGTACCTCAGTCTTTTTTACGCTACCCCTTTCTATAACGTGGATGCGGCCGTTCACGCAGGCAGATATCTTGGCAAAGATACGGGATACACATTCGAGGCCAGGCGTACATTTGATAGCGGTTTTTCTCTTGGCGGTTTCTTTACAAGAACTAATGTCTCGGCTGAGGAGTTTGGTGAAGGTAGCTTTGATAAGGGATTGTTTTTCCGCATTCCATTTAACGGCTTGCTTCCAGGGAATACTCGATCAGCATACACCACAATATTGAGGCCTCTAGAGCGTGATGGCGGTCGACGTTTAGAAGATTTTAGCGGGTCCCTTTGGTTCAATCAGCGTTCGGTAAGATACGATACCTTAGACAGACAGAAGAAAAGGATGGTTCCGTGAGGGTAGGTTTACGCCTGTTGGGGATTATATTTTTCGCGGTTGCGGCTTTTTCTGGCTCAGGGTGTAGCTTTCACTCCACTCAATACGAATTCGTAAAGAGCCTGGTTTCCAAAAAGGAAAATAGCGGGCCAAAAAAGAATTGGGTCATAGAATGGAATGGGCTCAGAACACCGGTTTACGCAGTAAATGGCTCTGGTTATGTGCTCTTTGTTGACGGACTTGGTGTACAGTTGAAATATCAAGACGCTCAGATTACTGATGCGAAGGGGTTGTTGCCGACGGAGCCGGAGCAGGAAATAGTTGTAACGGTCACTCTGTTTGACGAAGGCGTGACGCTTGGTTATCGATTTGTAGGTGAGGCAATTGAGGAAGTCCACAGCTGTAGTCTTTGGCGCCAGCCTACCGAAAATGCTCTTAACGAAGCGAACACATCGTTTTGGGTGCAGAATTGCTCATACGAAAAGTTCCAGTATCAAAATAGACGATGGTTAAACGAGTTGGGCAAGTTAGAGCGAGTCGAGTTCCTATTAAAGCGGGGTTACCCACCTGCAAAAATATACATTTTGTAGAGTTTGTTAGACTAAACCTGTAAAGTTCTCCCCCGTCGAAATCTATTATCTGTTAGCCAGGTAAACGGTTTAAATATAGGGTGGGTTCAGCATTTGGAGAGAAAATGAATCGGTTATTTAGTGGGCGAGTATGCGCGTATCTGTTGATGGGCTTGGTACTAAATAGCCCCTTTAGCGTGTTTGCTATAACTCCGTCGCCTCAAATTATCGCGCAGCTGCAACAGTTGTCTCCAAGTGAACAACAGGCGCTGGCAAAACAGTATGGTTTTGACCTTCCTCAAGGCTTAGGGGGCGGCAGTTTTCAGCAACCAGATCCCGGAGTCGTGGGTCAACCCGGCGAGCCTATTGACGTGTTTGATGGTGTTCCTCGGCGACTTAACGACCCTGATTTTATTAGAGATGATCTCTCCAAGCGTAGGTTGCTCGACTTGCGAGAGTTAGAAGATGATGGCGAGCTTAAGCGTTTCGGCTCTAATATCTTCGATCGTGAGATAAGCACTTTTTCGCCTGTTGATGATTTGCCGGTGCCGGAGAACTATGCACTTGGCCCCGGCGATTCAGTCAGTGTGCTTCTATATGGGAAGGAACAAGACGAATTGCTTTTGATGGTAAACCGCGATGGTAGTTTGCAGTTCCCAAGGTTGGGTAGCATTAATGTTGCAGGTCTGACGTTTGCTGATTTGAAAGCGGTGATCGAAGACCGAGTGGAAAGGCAATTTGTCGGCACCAATGCAGTAGTCAGTATCGGTAAGTTGCGCAGTATAAACGTGTTTCTTGCTGGTGAAGTGATTGCTCCTGGAAGCTATTCGGTTTCCGGGCTATCAACCGTTACTCAGGTGTTATATGCCGCGGGTGGTGTTACGGATATTGGCACAATGCGCAATATTGAAGTGAAAAGGCAGGGCGAAGCCGTCGTTAGTTTTGACATGTATGACTTGATGCTGCGGGGTGATACAACGAGCGATATCCGGTTGTCGTCGGGTGATACGGTTTTTGTGCCAGTAATGGATTCTCTTGTGTCCGTAGATGGAGAGGTTAGGCGTCCAGCGTTGTATGAAACGGTACCAAGTGACAGTGTGGGCAGCTTGCTGCAAATGGCAGGGGGTATTTCGGCGCAAGGCTATAGTAGGTCTGCATCGATCTCTCGGTACGCACCTGGAGAGGACTCAAGAAGTCGCATTCAACTAAATCTAGAGAGGGAATCGGATTTGGCGATAAGTGTTTTTGATGGCGACTTTCTTGAAGTTGGGCGTGTTAAAGAGGATATACGCAGCCAAGTAGTCCTTCGTGGGGCCGTTGCTCGTCCCGGCGGCTACGCTTGGAAAGAGGGGCTCAGGGTTTCTGATCTGTTGACGAGCATTGACGATGATCTACTGAGGGAAACAGATTTAAATACTGGTCTGGTGGTAAGGCGGACCGGCTTGGGTTTAGAAGTAGAAGTGTTGGGTTTGAGTTTAGTGAAGGCCATAGACAAACCGGGCTCGGTTGACGATATATTGCTGCAAGCGCAGGATGAAGTGTTGATTTTCTCTCTGCCGTATTTTAATGACAGTTTTAAGGCCCTTCGAGAGAATCTCGATGACAACATAGATAGCGGGGGCAAAAAAGAAAGCAGCGACCTTGGCGAGCGCGGCGAAATCTTGACACAAGAGATGACGGAAGCGGGTACTTTCATCCCGCTGGCAGGAAATAGGGAGAGCGAAGAAGAAGATCGTCAAGATCTTATCGAGGAAGTCGTTTTTCGCATAGAAGCGCAGAGCAGGACGCCGTCAGAGACCAATTTAGTTACAGTTGCTGGAGACGTTCGGCTCCCTGGCACATACCCTCTTCTTCAGAATAGAAAAATTTCTGAGCTTATTGAGCTGGCGGGTGGTTTCGAGGCTTCTGCCTACTTGGATAAAGCAGAAGTTACACGGCTGAGTTTTGAGGCGAATGGAAACGCAAATGTGCGCACCATTTCTATTCCGCTAGCGGATGTTTTGAGCGGCACAAGCGATTTTTCGTTAGAGCCGAGGGACCAAATCCAAATCCGAAGGATTCCGAACTGGTCATATGGCGACGTGGTTTCACTCACAGGAGCTATTGTATTCCCGGGAGAATATCCGATTGCCCCAGGAGAGTCACTCTCCTCGATTTTGGAGAGAGCAGGGGGGTTGAATCCGGTTGCCTTTGCAGAAGGCGCAATTTTGGTAAAAACTTCTGCTAAGAAACGAGAACAAGAGCAAATTCGTAAACGGGTGGCTGCTATCCAAAGAAGCGAGATTTCTCGGAATAGGACCCGAGAAAATGAAGATAATCGCTCCAATTCCTCATCTGAAGTTGTTAGCCGCGAAGAATTGCTTGAATTGTTGTTAGACGACGATGTAGGTGGTCGTGTGGTGATAAATTTGCCAGCGATCTTGGGGGGGGACGATAGTGCTGACATAGGGTTAGAAGCTGGTGATTCTTTATTCGTGCCAGAGTTCAGTAATACAGTTTCTGTCATCGGCGAGGTGCGGGAACCGGGCACTTTCCGTTTTCAACAAGACCGGACAGTTAACGACTATGTAGAATACGCGGCGGGTGCATCTAGAAGAGCGCTGACTAAGGAACTCTATGTTGTGAGAGCAAATGGCGGGGTTGTTCGGCTGGGCGGTGGAAGAAAGTTATTTAAGTTTGACTCCACGAGGAGTCTGGGTATTCGTCCTGGCGACACGATCGTTGTACCAGTGAATGAGGACTACCAACCAACGTTGACGAAGTACCGTGAGGTTACGACTGTAGTGTTTAACAGTATTGCCTCACTATTTCCTCTGTTTAGACTCTAACGGAGGGATGTTCATGTCACACGATTCAGTGGAAAAAACACCCGAAGGGTACGACGATGAAATAGATCTGCGCGAAATGTTTACGGTTTTGTGGCAAGGGAAAATCTCGATCATCATAGGTGGTCTTTTGGGGGCTATTCTCTCGGTAGGTTACGCTCTGTCACTGCCTAATATTTACACAGCGGAAGCAGTCTTGGTACCAAAAGCAGAGGGCTCTGGACTCAGCGGACTGGCAGGGCAGTTTGGTGGCTTAGCCGGTTTAGCCGGAATAGATATTGGTGGAGGGGAGGCGTCGAAAACGCAAGTCGCGCTCGAGACCCTCAAGTCTCGCTCGTTCTTTGCAGAGTACATGTATGAAGACGTTCTCGTAGCGCTTATGGCAGCAGAAGGCTGGGATCGCGAATCAGGAAAGATAATTGTAAATGAAGAGCTATACGACCCATCATCGCAAAAGTGGATTAGGAGCGCTCCATTGCCGTTTAAGAAGAAACCGTCGGTGCAAGAGGCGCATAGGGTTTTCATTAGTAATCACCTCGTTGTTGCAGAGGATAGAAACACAGGTTTTGTGAGTTTAAAAGTTAAGCATTACTCAGCCACAGTGGCCCGAGATTGGGTGTTAGCGGTCTTAGGCGGGATCGAGGCTTCTGTCAGAGAGAAAGAGGTGCGCGAAGCCGAAAGATCTATTCTTTTTCTAAAAGCAGAGAGCTCTGAAAACTCGCTAATCAGCTTGAACGAAGTTTTCGCCGCTTTGATAGAGGAGCAGACAAAGAAAATCGTTTTAGCCAATGCGAGCGAAGAGTATGTGTTTGAGGTGATCGAGCCGCCGGTTGCGGCCGAGGTTAAAAGCACCCCGAAGAGGTCTCTTATTTGTATTTTGGGCACTTTGCTATTTGGGGTGCTCTCAGTCATTTACGTTCTGATAAAACACTACGCGTTCAAAACCACAGAGTTCGCAGGTGGTTGAGCAGACAGCCGTTTTCTGCTCGCCTAATTAGCAATGTCTAAGAGAAATGTGAATTATAATTCTTGGCCACAGCGTTGGTGGAATGTCATATTATTGACCGTGTCTGGCGTTGCGGGCGGCGTTGTGGGCGTAGCGATGGCTCTAAGTATGTTTTTTATCAGTTCCAAAAATTTCTTTCTTGACGAGACTGATAAGCATGGGATTTCCGAAAAAAATTCTTCACGTTTGGGTGGGCTGGTTATTTTTCTGGGCGCTATAGCTTTTTGCTTTGCACAATTTGTGGCAGGAGAGAGCAGCGTGTTTTCTTCTCAATCTTATATGTCTGAGAACGTTCCAGGATACTTAGGCGTCGCGATACTTTGCGGCGCCGTTGGCTTGTGGGAGGACTACGCTCAGCGGCTTTCACCGAGATTTAGGCTGCAACTACTCTTTTTGATAGTTAGTTTGTACTTTTTTCTGATGTCTTCAGATCTCCCAATCGATATATTTCCCATTCCTACGCTGCAATGGTTAAATCATCCGCTTGTTGTTGGTGCGGGTATGACGTTATGTGTCGTAGGATATATCAATGCGGGGAATATGGCCGATGGCGCTAACGGTCTACTCTCTACGATAGCAATGGCGGTTCTTCTACTAGGGTATCTTGAAACAGAGTCTGGTGTAGTCGTTGCTTTGATGGTGAGTACCATCGTGTTCAGTTTGTTTAATGTAGTAACAGGATCAATGTTTCTTGGTGACTCAGGCGCTTACTTCCTTTCTGCAATAATGGCGCTAATATGCGTCGATCTGTATATGCAAGGAAACTCGTCAGTTTGGTTTTATGCATGCCTATTAAGTTATCCATGTGTTGAACTGATCAGAGTTCTGTATGTGCGTTGGAAGCTTGGAGGATCGTTGCTAGCCGCAGATAATAACCATTTGCACAATATGCTTTTTGAAAAACTGAAAAGTTGCGGCTTTTCCCCCCTACTTGGTAATACTTGCACTGGTGTTTCGTTAGCGACGTTTTCTACATTGGTTCCTATGACAGGCTATTTATTAGAGCTCATACCTCTAGACTCACCAGTTTGGTTGTGGGTCTTCTGTTCGTATAGCGTTGCACACGTGTTTTTAGCGGGATACTTAGGTTTGACGAAAAAAGCTAGTGTTAGCCCCTAAAAGAACAGCTTTGATTCAAGTAGCAGGGCGCAGTACTAGGGTGATGTCCGCGTCGAACGCTATTCCCCAAGAATTCCAGTTTATGACCGACCGATTATTGAGCACGTGGTCAAGGAAGTTATAGTGATGGCGATTATTGCGTTGATACTTGTCGTAAGAGGCGGCAAAGAGGAAACATCTATTACGAGCAGTGGCGCTTTGAGTCGATCCGTTACTTTCTCGATTTACGCAGCCCATTGCTTAAAGGGATTTGGTTGCCTTAGGTTATCGAGCGGATAGGAGGCAATGATGGACTGGCTTGTCGTCAGAACGAAATCGCGCCAAGAGGGCCGCGCGATGAATCACCTGCAAGAGCAAGGATTTAAGGTTTATTGCCCCAAGATTCCAAAATATGATGCCTTAGATGAAGTAGTCGGCACGCAAGTACTATTTCCGGGTTATTGTTTTGTTGAAAGCGGAGAGCGATCGGTTTCGAGTATTCGTTCAACGCCAGGAGTTATCGCGTTAGTTTCTTTTGGGTCGGAGGGGAAGCCTGCGCTGGTCAGCGCGGGCGTGCTGTATGAGATTCGGCAGGTAGAGGTGTTCTATGGAGAGAAGTCACCTGGACTTCAATCCGGTGATGTGATTAGCCTCACGGGCGGGCCGTTTCAAGGACTTCAGGGCGTTTATTCTAAGAGATCGAAAGATCGAGTAGAAGTTCTGCTGATCGTACTGGGTCGCCAGCAACGGGTTTCGGTTCCCTCAAGTCATGTTATTGGCTAAGAGGCTGGATGATTCTTTTAGCTGCTTGGCATAACCAGGGCGAATTAGCTGTCCGGCGGAAGATGGTATTGACTGCGTTCATGCTGTGAACGATACTGCTGCAATTTGAACGGTCACCGACAGACCGTGCGGTAGCCTTCCCGTAACTATAATTTCCCTAAAAGCAATGACAAACGAAGATATTGTGTATAAAGCATTGAAACTGCTCGAGGCAAACCCGGAACTCTCTCAGCGGCAACTCTCCGCTGCTCTGGGCGTCAGTTTAGGCAAGGGGCATTACGTCTTAAAATCATTGATAGATGTTGGCTGGGTTAAGCTAAAGAATTTTCGATATTCCAAGAATAAGCTAGGTTACGCATACGTGTTGACGCCCAATGGGATAGTTGAAAAAGCAGCCATTACAGTGCGGTTTTTAGCGCGCAAGCAGCGTGAGTACATTGAGCTTCAAGCGGAAATTGAAATCTTGCGAGATGAAGTTGCGGCAATAGAAGAAATGCCTCGTTCCCCTCGGGGGCATCATGATTAAATCGATTAGAAAAGCGGTTATTCCTGTTGCAGGCCTTGGCACGCGTATGCTGCCTGCAACGAAGGCTATCCCAAAAGAATTACTACCCGTGTATGACCGTCCTATTATTGAGCACGTGGTCAAAGAGGCTATCGTCGCCGGTATCACTGAAATCATACTGGTGACAAGAAGCGGCAAAGAGGCGATAGAGAATCATTTTGATGCGCATTATGAGCTTGAGCACCGGCTGGAAAAAAAGGGTAAAGAGACGATCTTGGGCACGGTCAAAAACATCATACCCGGTCATGTCACAGTGACGTCCGTTAGGCAGAGCGATGCCCTGGGGTTAGGTCACGCGGTTCTTTGCGCTAAGCATTTATTAAATGACGACCCCTTTGCGGTGCTTCTGCCCGATGTTCTGATCCTTGATCAAGAATCGCACTATCAAAACTACAGCTTTGGCGCGATGACCGATGCATGGAATGAAACTGGTATTGGTCAGGTCATGGTTGAGCGTGTTGATTCCGAGGCCCTTGAAAACTATGGTGTTGCTGACTTGGGTGGCGCGCCGAGTAAGTCCTTCAAAAGTACTCCCCTAAAAGGCTTGGTTGAAAAACCGGCCTTGAAGGATGCGCCCTCTAATCTAGCGGTGCTGGGTCGCTATATTCTCCCTTCTGCAGTGCTGGATCTGCTTGAGACGACCATCGCGGGTGTGGGTGGTGAGATACAGCTCACCGACGCACTGGATGAGTTGCTTAAGCTTGTTGGTTTAAATGCCTTTGAGACGGACGCGGCCATTTTTGATTGTGGTAATAAGCAGGGCTTTTTAAGTGCAAACTTGGCGGTGGGCATGCGCGATTCAGACACTAGGCAGGTTATTAAAGCAATGATTGAAAAGAGCGGCTGGTAGGGTGCGATCAATGCAATTATCTAATGACTTAGGCGTTAGCCTCGGTAAAGGAAACTACTGCTTAAAAAGCCTTATTGAAAAAGGTTTTATCAAGAATAATAATTTTAGAAACAGTATCAAAAAAATCCAATACTTATACACACTTACTCCAAAAGAAGTAGAAGAAAAAACCAAACCTGACTTTGGATTTTATAAGAATTAAAACTCAAGAATACGATACACTAAAATAAGAAATTGAGAGTTTTAAGCAAGAAACAAAATATAGGGGCAGGGTTTCGATATGAAAGATATTATATTTTTAGACTGCACTCTCCGAGATGGCGGTTATTACAACGTCTGGGATTTCAGTCCTCAACTCGTAAGTGATTATCTTAGCGCTATGGATGCCCTCAAAGTTGATTTTGTCGAAATCGGTTTTCGTACACTTAAAAATACAGGCTTTAAAGGCGGCTATGCGTTTAGTTCAGATGCGTTTATTAACAGCTTAAATATTCCCAATGAACTCACCGACAAAATCGGCGTGATGATTAATGGCTCAGAACTAGTGCAAGAACTACCAGGCCAGATAGTAGATCTTGAGCTGCAAGCGACCTATTTAAATTCGGTTTTACAAAAGTTATTTGCGGCAAAGTCTCAATCGCCTGTTACCTTGGTTCGTATTGCCTGCCATGTACATGAATTCGTTGATTGCTTACCAGCCGCTACTTGGTTAAAAAAACAAGGCTACTTAGTCGGTTTTAATTTGATGCAGGTTGCGGATCGCTCTTCTTACGAAATCACAGAACTCGCCAAAAAAGCCAACCAATACCCAATTGATGCACTTTACTTTGCTGATTCAATGGGCAGCTTATCACCACAACAAACCAGTCAAATTGTTGAAGCATTTCAAAAAGGTTTTTCCGGTGCGTTGGGCATCCACACCCATGATAGTATGGGGCAAGCTATCGCTAATACAATGCAAGCGATTGAAGAGGGTGTTACTTGGGTCGATTCCACCGTGACTGGTATGGGGCGCGGACCTGGCAACGCGCAAACAGAGTATTTGTCAATTGCGATTGAGCATCTACGCCCGCAGGTTGGCAATCCAACCAAGTTATTTGAACTCATTCGCAAATATTTTAAACCCATGCAAGATCTTTATGGCTGGGGTACCAATCCCTATTATTATCTTGCAGGAAAACATAGTATTCACCCCTCTTTCATACAAGAGATGATGCGAGACGCTCGTTACAGTGATAAAGATATCTTGGGGGTGATTCATTACCTAAAAGTGGAAGGAGGTAAAAATTTTAGCCTCAACACCTTAGAGTTGGCTCGTCACTTCTATCCTGGAGACCCTCGAGGTTCTTGGAGCCCGGCTAAAGCTATGCAGGGGCGCGACGTATTAATTATTGGAACCGGGCCAGGCACAAAAGCGCATCGAACCGCGATTGAAAGCTACATTCAAACCCACGAGCCCTATGTGATTGCCCTTAATGCTAAACAAGAGATTGCAGAGCAATTGATTGATGTTCGTGCCGCTTGCAACCCCGTTCGGCTCTTGGCAGATTGCAAAGAGCACTTGAATCTACCGCAACCGTTGATTACTCCCGCATCGATGTTGCCAAAAGATGTGCAGCAAGAAATTAAAAATAAGGTTGTGTTCGACTTCGGGATTGCAATTAGCATGAACGGTTTTGAGTTTAATCAAAACTATGCCCAGTTACCGACGCCACTGGTAATGGCCTATGTCCTAGCGATTGCGACCTGTGGGCAGGCTCAAAAAATCTTGCTGGCAGGTTTTGATGGTTATGCTGATGGAGACCCTCGTAATCAAGAAAGCGAGGCTGTTTTTGCAGCTTACTCTCAAGCACATAACCCACTCGAAGTAGCCTCAATCACACCAACACGCTATCGAATTAATCAAATCAGTCTCTATGGTACTTTATGAATAACCCTAAAATAACCGCTTTTTTGCCTTGTAGGAAAGGTAGTCAGCGTGTGCCAAAAAAAAATATTAAGCCTTTTGCGGGCTTTGAATTTGGTTTGATTCAAATTAAACTCAAGCAGCTTATTGAAGCGAAAAATATAGATAAAATTGTATTAAGCACTAACGATGAGAAAATTTTGGAATACGCGGCAAGTTTACAGAATGATAAAATAACAACGCACAAAAGAGCGGAGTTGCTGTCTTCTAGTGAGACATCTACCGATGATTTAGTAGCTCATGCGCTTGATTTAATTCCGCAAGGCCATATTTTGTGGACACATGTGACATCTCCCTTTGTTAACGCGAAGTTGTATGACAAGATTATTCAACAATATCGTTCCGCGCTATTAGACGATTACGATTCTTTAATGACTACAACTTTAATCCATGGTTTTTTATGGGATGAAGATGGACCGATTAATTATGATCGCACACTTGAGAAGTGGCCAAGAACACAAACAATAAAACCTTTGTATGAAATTAATAGTGCAGTTTTTTTATCTTCAAGTGAAAATTACTGTAATGCTAACGATCGGATTGGTGAAAAACCTTTTTTATATGTTTTAGATAAAATACAAAGCTTTGATATTGACTGGGAAGAAGATTACAAAATCGCTGAGATGATTCAAATAAGCTTGTAACATTTATTAAAAGAAAGATACAAGCAAATTTCTTATGGACCCACCTGGTTTAGATAATAACCGTGATTGAAAACTATAAAACACTGATATTCGATTGTGATGGAGTGATTTTAAACTCCAATAAAATAAAAACCCAAGCCTTTTATGACGCTACTAAACACCTAGGTTATGAAGCTGCACACGCTTTACAGGACTATCATGTTCAAAATGGTGGGGTTTCACGTTTTGCAAAATTTGAGTACTTCATTACTGAAATCCTTAATCAAGACTTTGATGAAGCTCTTAATCATGAACTTCTTCAACGTTTTGCAAAGTCAGTAAAAAAAGGACTTTTGGATTGTGAAGTAGCCGAAGGACTGGATGAATTGAGATCAAAAACAGTGCATGCCAATTGGTTAATTGTATCAGGGGGTGATCAAGCCGAATTACGTGAAGTGTTTGCCGCACGTAGACTGAACAAATACTTCAACGGTGGAATTTTTGGTAGTCCAGACGACAAAGACGCCATCTTAAAAAATGAGACAAAAAATTGTAACATTATTGGAAGAAGCTTATTTTTAGGAGACAGCATGTATGACTATCAAGCTGCAAATAAGGCGAAAATGGATTTTATTTTTATAAGTAATTGGACCGAAGTAATGGATTGGAAAACATGGATTTGTGAAAATGAAATTCCAAGTTGTAAAAATATAGCCTCAATTACCTGAAAGTGGAAATTTATTCAAACAATGACTTAATATAAAAAACTTCATAGCGATAGTGCCCGCCAAGCGCCACGCCTATTAGCTAAGTTAGTCCAGTTGATCAATATAGTTTCCTGTAATTGATTATGGATGGTGTTCGTGACGCAAGTGTTTTGCCTAATGCAACTTCTAACAAATTAAAAACAGGCCTGCGATCGAATCGAGGGCTATAGTGTTAATGAATTATTAAGTGCGTAAGCTGACGCGACTATTCAGTCAGTCGAAGAGCAAGCCGACATCGCTTGGGATATAATCTCCACCACAGCGGGAGATAAAAAATGCTGAAATTATGACATCTTTTAGGCGCTTTCATCGCGCATTTTTAAAAGCTAACAATTTTGAACCATCGGTTGTCGAGTCTGGAAAAGTTATTTTTGTTGAGAAATTTAAAAAAAGCATGAGTGTAATTGATAAATGTTTATTTTCTCTAGCAGGTTACCGCGCGTCTTTTGCCTGCGACGAAGGAAATTCTGTTAATAGTTATTTGGCGATCCTATTCAGGCTAAAAAATTCAAAATCTTATCGAAGTAAATAATAGTTCACTATTGACGAGCTAATAGAAGCAAACAAGTATACAAATACTCAAAGGATCACTCTAAAAAATCATGACAAAGAAGCTATTACTAACCGGCGGCGCTGGCTTCATAGGTTCTGCCGTTATTCGTCACATTATCCACAACACTGACCATTGCGTCGTGAATGTCGACAAACTTACCTATGCAGGCAATTTAGAATCCTTAGAGTCTATTGAAGACTCTGCAAGATATGCCTTTGAACAAGTAGATATCTGCGATGCTAATGAGATTAAACGTGTATTTAACAAGCATCAGCCTGATATCGTTATGCACCTGGCAGCTGAGTCACATGTAGATAGGTCAATTGATGGCCCTGGTGAATTTATTCAAACCAATATTGTTGGTACTTACGTGCTTTTAGAAGAGGCGCGAGATTATTGGTCTAATCTAGATAGTGATAAGAAAGATAAGTTTAGATTCCATCATGTATCTACAGATGAGGTCTATGGTGATTTAGAAGGGACCGATGATTTATTTACTGAAGGTACGCCTTATGCTCCCAGCTCTCCTTATTCTGCTTCCAAGGCTAGTTCTGACCATTTAGTGCGGGCGTGGCAGCGCACCTTTAAACTCCCAACACTAATAACGAACTGTTCGAATAATTATGGCCCTTACCAGTTTCCTGAAAAGCTCATTCCATTGATTATTCTCAACGCACTAAAAGGTATGGACTTGCCTATCTATGGCGACGGCAGACAAATCCGTGACTGGCTTTATGTCGATGACCATGCAAGAGCATTGCTTCATGTGGCGCTTACTGGCGAAGTTAGCGAAACATACAATATTGGCGGACACAATGAATTACAAAATATTGATGTTATTAAAACTATTTGCAGCATCTTGGATGAATTAGTACCAAGTGAGCTTGATGGTGTTGATAGATATGAACAGCTTATTACTTACGTAGCCGATAGAGCAGGACATGACGCTAGATACGCCATTGATGCAACCAAGATAGCTAATGAACTTAAATGGACGCCAGATGAGACATTTGCAACAGGCATTAAGAAAACTATCCAGTGGTATTTGGATAATAAAACCTGGTGTGAGCATGTGCAGGATAGAAGTTATCAGGGTGAGAGATTAGGAGTCATTATAGCATGAGAGGAATTATCCTAGCAGGTGGCTCAGGCACACGCCTTTATCCTTTGACTAAAGGCCTGTCAAAGCAGCTAATGCCAATCTACGATAAGCCGATGATTTATTACCCACTGTCAGCTCTAATGCTCGCCGGTATTCAAGAGGTGCTCATCATCTCCACTCCTGAGGACTTGCCTAGATTTGAACAGATTCTGGGTGATGGCTCTGATATTGGTATGAAGTTTGAATATATCGCGCAGCCCTCTCCTGATGGATTAGCTCAAGCCTTTATTTTAGGCAAAAATTTTATCGGTGATGATGATGCCTGTTTGATACTGGGTGACAACATTTATTATGGTCATGGTATGACTGATATGCTGTCTAAAGCTGTCAGCAATGCCAGAGATAAAAACATGGCAACTGTATTTGGTTACCACGTTAATGATCCTGAGCGCTATGGTGTGGTTGATTTTGATCAAGCTGGCAAGGCGCTTAGCATCGAAGAAAAACCAGAAACTCCTAAAAGTAATTACGCAGTAACTGGTCTTTATTTTTATCCTAATGATGTCGTTAAGAATGCCGCCGAGGTAGTACCCTCTGATAGAGGTGAGCTAGAGATTACTACGGTTAATCAAATGTATTTAAGTGAAGAGCGTTTATCCGTTGAACTTATGGGTAGAGGGTATGCTTGGCTTGATACAGGCACGCACGAGAGCCTATTAGAGGCCTCAAATTTTATTGAAATTATAGAAAGAAGACAGGGACTAAAAGTAGCGTGCATCGAAGAGATTGCATTTGAGCAGGGCTATATTAATAAAGAACAACTTATAGAGTTAGCTCAACCGCTAGCTAAAAATCAATATGGGCAATACTTACTTAGACGAGCAGAGGAATCCAATTGAAGTTTACTCCTCAGTCAATTGAAGACGTAATACTCATAGAGCCGACTATACATGGGGATGATAGAGGTTACTTTGTAGAAACCTTTAGGCAAGATTTATTTGAAGAGGTCATAGGATACAAAGTTGATTTTGTACAGGATAATGAATCTAGGTCCACTAAAGGCGTGTTAAGAGGCCTTCACTATCAGCTACCACCTTACACCCAAGCTAAACTCGTTAGAGTAATTGAGGGCTGTGTTCTAGATGTGGCTGTGGATATCAGAAAGTCTAGCCCTACCTTTGGCCATCATGTTGCTGAAGAGCTAACAGCACAGAACAAGCATCAGTTGTTTGTACCACACGGTTTTGCACATGGCTTTATTGTATTAAGTGATAGCGCTACCTTTGCTTACAAAGTAGATAACTACTATGCGCCAGCGCAGGATCGAGGCATTAATTTTAACGATATCCAACTTAAAATTGATTGGCAATTATCAGCAGAAGAGTTACAACTCTCAGATAAAGATAAAATCCACCCGTCTTTAGTCAATGCTAAAGATTTATTCGAGTAGTTAATAGTTATGAGAATACTGGTTACAGGGAAAAATGGTCAATTAGGCCGGTCTATTTATAAAATAGTCAACACCGTCAATGGTGACAACCTACTCCCTAATGAGTTTATTTTTGTTGGTAGAGAAGAGCTAGACCTAAGCAGTGAAAGTAGAATTAGTCACTACTTCGAAAGTAGTGACAGGTTCGATATTATTATTAACTGTGCAGCCTACACTGCTGTTGATAAAGCAGAAGAAGAGCAAGAGCTTGCCAACCAGATTAATCATTTGGCAGTTAGGCAGTTAGCGGAAATTGCGAAGAGTCAGGATAGTAAATTAATACACGTCTCTACTGACTATATTTTCGATGGGGAGAGTCCTAAGCCGTATATAGAAACTGACGAAACCAATCCCGTCAACGTTTATGGCAAGACCAAGCTCGCTGGGGAAAAGACCTTACAAGCGATTATGTCAACTAACGCTATAACTATTAGAACTAGTTGGGTATACTCAGAATTTGGAAACAACTTTGTTAAGACTATGCTTCGACTAGGTAAAGAGAGGAAAGAAATAAATGTTGTGAGTGACCAAATAGGTTCACCTACTTATGCAACTGACTTGGCGAAATTCATATTAAAAATAACGGATGATAAATATTATCGATTTAAAAACAGGGCAATTGAAATTTATCATTATTCGAATAAAGGCGAAATAAGTTGGTATGACTTTACTAAAGAGATTTTTAAACTAGCAAAGATAGATTGCAAGGTTAGCCCGATAACAACCCAGCAGCATCCAACACCTGCTAAAAGGCCAAAAAATACTGTGATGAGTAAAGATAAATTAGCCGAAATATTTAGTGTAGATATTCTTGATTGGAAGAAGTCTCTAGAAACTTGTATTTTATTACTAAAGGATTAATCATGAAAATAGCAATAGCCGGCACCGGCTACGTAGGTCTGTCTAATGCTATGCTGTTGTCGCAAAATCATGAGGTGGTCGCCCTCGATATCATTCCATCAAAAATAGAACAACTTAACAATAAAATATCTCCAATCGTTGATGCTGAAATTGAAAATTTTTTAGCTAATAAAAATCTTAACTTTACTGCCACGCTAGACAAAGAATTTGCCTACAAAAATTCTGATTTCGTCATCATTGCCACTCCGACAGATTATGACACTAACAACAACTATTTTGATACCGCATCTGTTGAGACGGTTATTCAAGACGTTATTAGAATTAATCCAGATGCAGTGATGATTATCAAATCAACTGTACCAGTTGGCTACACTAAAAATGTTAAAGAGAAGTTTGGTTGTGACAACATTATCTTCTCACCAGAGTTTTTAAGAGAAGGTCTAGCACTAGATGACAATCTACATCCATCACGTATTATAGTCGGTGAGATATCAGATAGAGCCAAAGTGTTCGCGAATCTATTGCAAGAGGGCGCTATTAAAGAAGATATAGACGTCTTATTTACAAATTCTAGTGAAGCAGAAGCGGTTAAACTTTTTAGTAATACATATTTAGCGATGCGCGTCTCATACTTTAATGAGCTTGATTCATACGCAGAAACATATAGTTTAAACTCAAAACAAATTATTGAAGGTGTGGGCCTTGATCCACGAATTGGATCACACTACAACAATCCATCATTCGGTTATGGCGGCTACTGTCTGCCTAAAGATACTAAACAACTCAAAGCCAATTATGCAGATGTGCCGAATGCCTTAGTTAGTGCCATTGTTGATTCTAATGCTATGCGTAAAGACTTTATCGCAGAGTCTATTATTGCCAAAAAACCGAAGGTCGTTGGTGTTCATAGACTGATCATGAAGACAGGCTCTGATAACTTTAGAGCATCAAGCATTCAAGGCATCATGAAACGTATTAAAGCTAAGGGTATTGAGGTGGTTATTTATGAGCCGGTATTATCGGAACAATGCGAAAGTGAGTTCTTCCAGTTAAAGATTATTGACAATTTAGAAGACTTTAAAGAAATAAGCGATGTGATTGTTGCCAATAGAATGGTAGATGAGTTACAAGATGTCGAAGCAAAGGTGTACACAAGAGATTTATTCCATTCAGACTAGTTGAAACAACAAAATAAATACAAAATGAATTTTTATTCGAAAGTATCAGTATCAGTTCCAGCAGCAGGCACTGTGGGTTACAGAGGCTCAGCACACTCAATCAGGATGTTCGTAAGATGTGAAAAGGTGGCGGGTATTGATAATCATAATGTCTTTCACGCCTCGCTTATAAAGTAGCGCATTTAGCGCTACACAGTGAAAATCAAAACTTCGCCCTCTTTAGAATGAATCTCAAAGATCGCAAAGCGATGACTGAGTTGCTTAAAGATCAAGGAACCACCTATGATTCGTATTTGGTACAATATGATTCAATAAAAAATTGGGTTTACTCGGTGCTGTACGCATTAATCGCACTACTGCGGCATTTAGCAGTTAACCAAGTCAATAAGAAAATCAATGAAAAAACCTGATGCAATAGACCCCTCCCAATCATGGCCTGAAAGTGGACTTGAATCGTTAAAAAGCTGTCCGGTTTGTGGGCTAGATATTCCGCTATTTCTACACAAAGAGCTCACTGACCGCATATTCTGGGCCCCGGGGAAATGGACGATGAATCGGTGTGGGAGTTGCAACTCTGGATACTTGAATCCAAGACCTACGCTAGAGACAATAAAGCTAGCTTATGAAACTTACTATACTCATCCAGTATACGCTGCTTCAGGGGCTTCACGAGATGGATTCGTGTCTAGAGTTCGTCGGGTCTTAGCGAATGGTTATCTTAATTGGCGCTTTGGCACTAGGTATAGCGAGGCTAACCATTTCGGCATAGTTATCTCTTGGATATATCCTAAATTTAAAAACATTCTCAACCGCAGGTACAGGCATATTCCCAAAATTTCCTCAGATGCATCTGTACTTGATGTTGGGTTTGGCGACGGGTCTTTTCTTGAGCGGGCAGCGAACGCCGGCTGGACAGTTACGGGTGTTGATTCAGATCTGGTAACGGTTCATGCAGCTAAAAAGAGAGGATTAAATGTACTTCATGGTGGAATCGAAACTTTAGATGACATGTCAAGTCATTTTGATGTGATAACTCTAAGCCATGTTATTGAGCATGTTCATGATCCTCGAGCCGTATTGAGAAGAGCGTATCGGCTACTTAAGCCAGGAGGAATTATATGGCTGGAAACGCCAAATATTGATAGTTTTGGGCATCGTCGATTTGGGAGGCACTGGCGAGGCTTAGAGCCGCCGAGGCATTTAGTTCTTTTTAACTGGGATTCATTGGAAAACTTACTAGAAGAAGAAGGGTTCAGCCTGAAATATAGATTTCCTCAACATGAGGGCTTTACTAACTTATCTGCGAAAAGTCGTGCAATTGAATTTGGAGATGATCCTTATCAATCGAAGCGAGTATTTTCGGATAAATTTTTCGGATTAATAGCAAAATTTTTGATCTATATTGATCGTCGCCACTCTGAATTCGTAACGGTTCAGTTTATTAAATGTGTTACTACTAAATAAATTCATGAAAATTTCAATTGCTATGGCGACCTATAATGGTGCAAAAAATATTGGAGCTCAACTTCAAAGCTTTACTGCACAGGCACGCCTCCCTGACGAGTTGGTTGTGTCTGATGATGGTTCTACGGATAGTACCGTTGCGCAGTTAGAGGCGTTTGCAAAGGATGCGCCATTCCCCGTGATTATTGTTCGTAACAAAAAAAATTTAGGGTATGCAGGAAACTTTAATGTTGCTTTAGAGAAGACGACCGGTGACATTGTTTTTTTAAGTGATCAAGACGATGTTTGGTATCCCAAAAAAATAGCGTATATGCTTGCTCAGGCAGAACAAAAGCCAGATTATTTAATTTACATGAACGATGCTGCGCTGACTGACGGTAATTTGAATAAGGTCAATCTAACTAAATATGGTCAAATAAAGTCTAGCGGGTTGTCTGATAAGTCATTTGTTATGGGTTGTTGCTGTGCAATCCGTAGGGAGTTATTGAATTTTTCGTTACCAATCCCGTCGGGTTTGAAGAGTCACGACAATTGGCTCGTTGAAATCGCAGACGGGCTTTCAGCCAAATTGATTGTGGGTGAAGTGTTGCAATATTACCGTCGTCACGGAAACAATGAGTCCCAATTTATTGCCAACCGACTGACGCGCGTTAGTCGGCTAAATCTTTACGCCGAGGTCATTAAGAGCGCATTTGGCGTAAAAGCAGACGACGTTACCAACACACAAAACAATATAGACCTGTTTGTTGAAGGTTTAAAAGCCGTAACTCCTAAAGTTCCAACGCATTACCAATCCGCGTTCTCAAAGATAATAGATAATCGTACACGCGTGCTTGCGTTACTCAAGCGGCGCACTAATGTACGGCAAGCATTTCTTTTGGCTCGAATACCAAAGGTGTTAGAATTGATAATCTCAGGATACCCCAAGGGAAAACGGCTAAGACATGCTGTGCGCGATATTATCGGGTGAGTCGAAAGTAACTTAAGTTTTAATTATAGGTTGCTATGAAGAGATTGTACGTTCATCGATTAACTGCGAGTGTTTATTGATAATTTTTTAAAAATTTATGACGATGGTGTTTTATGAGTGAAAAAACATCATAGATAAACTTAACAAAATGCTAAGGGTATAAGTTCCTCACAATACTGGTCACTACCAACTTTAATGACGAATTAGATGTTTATTTAAAAAAACTATTTTTGTAAACCTCGTTAAGGAATGATTGTATTAATTAGTTTATACGTTAATCGAATGGTGCTATACGATGGCCGATATTAAAACATTGGTTTCTTATAAGCTCAGTTACTTCTGAAAAATGATAGCGCGTCTCAGAGGTTACATATCAAAGTTTCAAACCTTTGAAGCGAGACAAAAATGCTACAAGAGGAAAACTGGGCGACTTTGGCGTAAAACTCGGTAAGCCAGACTGGCTCAAAAAGCATTGTAGAAAAATAATACTCTCACTCGTTGAAGTTGAAGATCTCCTAGTGAAAAAAAAACCGTAAATGGATCGTGTAAATGAAAAAAATAGGGATAGTGGGTTTGGGTTATGTTGGTCTTCCTCTTGCAGTCGCCTTCGCAGAAAAATTCCAAGTAGTCGGGCTTGACACGAACTCTTTACGTATTAAAGAGTTGGAAAAAGGGCGCGATAGAACGCTTGAAATAGGAAGTGACTTATTAGCATCTGTAAAAAATAATATTACGTATACATCTGATATTATGAATACGAAAGATTGTGACGTATACATCGTTACTGTTCCCACCCCAATTGATAAATATAATAGGCCAGATTTAACACCACTTATTGATTCATCAAAAGCAATCGGAACTGTTCTTAGTGTAGGTGATATTGTTATTTATGAATCAACAGTATACCCAGGTGTAACTGTTGATATGTGTGTGCCAGAGCTTGAAAAATCATCAGGAATGAAATTCAACAGGGATTTTTATTGTGGCTATTCTCCAGAGCGTATCAACCCAGGTGATAAGGAGCGTACAGTAAAAAAGATTTTAAAAGTAACCTCTGGTTCCACGCCTGAGATAGCGCAGGTAGTTGATAATTTATATAAACAAGTGATTACTGCCGGGACATATCTAGCCTCATGTATTGAGGTGGCTGAAGCATCCAAAGTGATTGAAAACACTCAAAGAGATGTGAATATTGCTTTAATTAATGAATTGGCGCTGATTTTTGATCAAATGAATATCGATACCAATGAGGTTCTTGAGGCTGCAGCAACCAAATGGAATTTTATCAAACTTACTCCTGGCCTGGTGGGAGGGCACTGTATAGGTATTGATCCATATTACCTTACATTTAGGGCGGAAGAGCTTGGCTATAAGCCGAATCTAATTTTAGCATCTCGTCAAATAAACAATAGTATGGGTAAATATATCGCAAATCAGACCATTAAGGAGATGATTAGAGCCGGCAAAATAATCAAAGATTCAAATGTTTTGATACTTGGGCTTACCTTTAAAGAGGACTGTCCTGATATGCGCAATACTAAAGTGATTGATATTATTGAAGAATTAAAAGATTTTAGCGTTAATGTTGATATTTATGATCCTTGGATTGATTACGAGTCGGAAAGGCATTGGTATAAGCATGGAATTATTGATGATCCACTAAAATCACAGAAGAAATATGATGCAATTATCGTTGCTGTTGGGCATGAGCTGTTCAGAAGTATTGATACCAGCGGTTATTCATTTTTGTCAAACGGAAGTAGTATAGTTATCGATGTTAAAAATATCGTTGATGAGCCTACTTGGAGATTGTGACAAGTATTCCAAATTCAAAAAAATTAAAAATTAAAAATTAAAAATTAAAAATGGCAAAATTATAATGAAGAAGCGCATTGGAAAGAGTTCGAATCCAATAAGAGACTTGCCTAAATATTTAGAGGCTTTTAGACATCACTTAGGCCTCAGGGTTTATACAATGTTCTTTCTTACGATGCTAGCGACATTAATGGAGGCCGTTGGAATTATGCTTTTTGTTCCTATTATGAAGAACTTTGACGATTCTTCAGTTGACTTTGATAAAGGAACCGATGCGGGTATCGTTGAGAGTTATACATATAGTTTGATTGAGGCTACAGGATTGCCTGAATCAATAGTTGGCATTATTATTGTTACAGTAGCAGTGTTCATTATCAAAGGGCTTTTAGTTTTTTTCGCGTTAGGATACAGCGTCTATTTAAAAACACAACTTTTAGAAAAGCTAAAGAAAACAATGTTTAGCTTGTATAGAAGAATGGAATATAGCTATTACGCTAATAGAGAAACAGGTCACTTTATCAACGTAATTAATGAGCAAATTAATAGATCAATACTTTCTTTCGCTTTTTTAGTCCAGCTTGGGTCTCAAATGGTAAGTGGTATCTTATACATATTTTTATCTTTCGTTGTTTCATGGAAATTTGGGCTATCTTCTATGATTATAGCAGTGTTTTTAGGTTTTATTTTTCGGGGGCTTACGGCAAGAATTAGAATTCATTCCCGAGCAAATGCTAAAGAAAATGGAGCGCTCGCTAGTAGCCTGATAGAGTTCCTGTATTCATTCAAATACCTTACAGCGACAGCAAAGTCTGGGGATTTACAAGAACGAGTTGAGTTTTCGGTTAGAAAGCTTTGCTATCATGAAATGCGAATCGGTATTTCAAATGCACTTATTCAGGCGATGAGAGAGCCGGTAGGCGTTGTTTTAATAATGGCTATTGTGTTTTTCCAGGTTGTATATATTGGTGAAACTATTTCTCTGCTTTTGGTTTCGATATTACTGTTTTATCGCGGGATTGGCTCTATGTTCAGTGTTCAAGCAAATTGGCAAAGGACGCTTGAATATATTGGTAGTATGGAATTGGTAGATAAAGAATTTGAACTAATTAGAGAAAATTTGGAAAAGAGTGGAGCGAGAGATGTTTTACCGTTATCTAAGTCAATATCATTGAAAGATTTAAGTTTTTCATATTTCGAAAACAAACGAGAAGTGTTGATAAACAAAATCAATATTAATATAAAAGCTAATGAAATAGTTGCTTTTGCTGGCCCCTCTGGCTCGGGAAAAACAACAATTATTGATCTAATATTAATGATCTTAAAGCCGCAAAAGGGTGAAGTTTTGATAGATGGAATATCCAGCGACGAGATTAATTTATCAAGCTGGAGGAAACAGGTTGGGTATGTAACTCAAGATGGAGTTATTTTCCACGGTTCTATTTTGGAGAATATAGCGGGGTTAGATTGTAATGTGGCAGATAAAGAAACATTGAAAAAGGCGAGAAGCGTCGCAAAAAACGCAAATATTTTGGATTTTATTGAAAACTTGGCTCACGGTTTTGAAACTAATGTCGGAGAAAGGGGGGTAAGGCTATCTGGAGGGCAACGCCAACGTTTATTTATTGCAAGGGAGCTTTTTAGAGAGCCTTCACTATTGATTTTTGACGAAGCCACAAGTGCGTTAGATAGTGAATCTGAGATAGAAATTATAGAGACGATAAATGGCTTGAAGGGAAAAATTACTATTATACTTATAGCACATAGGCTTTCGACGATTAAGAACTGTGATAATATTTTTATAATGGAGAGTGGAAGGGTTGTGGAAGAGGGTTCATATATGGATTTAATTAGCAATCGTAAATCAAGATTCTCGCGCATGGTGAGGTTACAAAATATTTAGTTGTAATGAATATAATTAAAAACAACATCGCTAAGGATCAGGATGAAAAGTTATATAGCTGGATTAGAGCTTTTTCTTCCAATAAAAAGACCACTGTAATTGAATTAATTGGGTTGCCAGGATCTGGAAAATCTACGTTGGCAAATACTATTTCTCTTTGGTGCATAAATGGCGTTATTGTCTTTTCGGATGGCAATTTTCCTAAGGACAAGGAAGGGCGTATGAATATTAAGATAATGACATTCCTAATGAGAATCCATCGAAGGATCTTGATCTCAATCCATAGGCTAGAATTGCTCTTTCAAAACAATGAAGCATTCATTTGTTATAAAAAACTAATTAATAACAGTCCTGTACGAAGAGGAGTTAAACAAGCTAGGCTAAGAATGTGGCTTTCTGGAAGTAGATTTTATAGTGGAAAAAAAAATCCTTTGTTAAGTGAAATTTTGATACACGATGAGGGTTTAATTTATAGAGCTATTTCTTTATGTCAAAGTGACGTCAATTTGATTGATATTGATAAATACCTCGACTTACTCCCTATACCAGATGCCCTAATTTATATTCATTCAAAAAATGAAGTAATTAAAGAAAGACTTAACAAAAGAGAGTATAAGGTAGTCGACCATGCTGACGTAATGGACAAAAGCGAGGCAGCTTTTAAGCAAATCAGATCAAAATATGATGCTATTGAGAGTTTTGATTATTATTCGGATTTATTCTAATGTTTAAAGCTCTAGCTATTTCTTTCTTCCCACTAATTAATGGGCTAACGCCTTTCTTCATACCTGGCGAAGGCAATGACGATCTATATGTTTATGCAATCATATTATTATTTGTATCGATTATTGTTGGTAAAATACGTGTGTTACATACTAAATACGTTTTTTTTATCCTTAGCTTCTTGGGTTTATATTCGATCATTTTAATAAATACTGTATTCAGTGGAAGTTATTTTCAACACTATTTTTTGTTAAATAAGGTTTTGTTCATTTTTTCTTTAGTAGTTCTGATATCGCAGGTTGAAAATAGACATTTTCACGCAGTTTTAATATATTTCATTGCTATTGGCGTTTTGATATCTACACTTATTATCGTTGGTAGTAATCTCTCTGGAATCGGCGACTATAGAGTGCTTTATGGCGTCAATGCAAAAAATTATCTATTTCCAGCGCTTTATGTCTCTATAGGAATGGCTGTCTCATTTATCTTTTTTATTAAGAAAAATAGCTGGGTATATTTTATATGTTTTTTAATATGTTTTTTTGGAAGCGTGAATGCACTGTCAAGGACTGCATTTTTTGCCGGCTTATTTATAATTAGTATGCTTTCATTTAGATACCTACCGGTAAAAAAGCTTAGTACAAAGTTTACTCTATCAATCAGTTTTTTAACAATGCTTTCGTTGTCTGCATATTATGCGATGAGTGAAAAAATGCTAGAAAGAATGTCAGAAGGGAAGGCCGGTGATAGGATAAATCGATGGGATTATTGGGGGTCTCAGATAGTTTCAGAATTCCCTACAGGCGGTGGATTGGGGGTTTGGTATCCACAACATCCCCACAATATGTTTATACAATATACTTCTGAAGGTGGTGTTTTGGTAATAATATTTTTGGTTATATTATTTATTGTCCCTTTTTTCACCTCTTTGTCTAACGTTACACTCGGTAAAGACAAATCCTCTAATAGGGAAAATTATACAAAGGAAGCGTTTTCTGCGATCTATTTTATTGTATTCATGGAATATATGAAAAGTCAGGAAATACACTCAGGAATTTTATTTTGGATGACTTTGGCAATTCTTGTAAAAATATCTTTTAGACCACCCTATAGAAATAGTAATTTAAATATGCGTCCATCAAAATACAATGTCGTCAAAAAATAATAAACAAATAATTAATATTGTAGGTTGGGGTGGTTCAGGGAAGTCTGTATTGCATTCGTTATTAGACGGACATCCTGAGATTTTATCAGACCCTATCCATACTAAGATCGTAGCTGGTTTTGAAAGTTTTGATGAGAATAATGCAGCGGAACAGGATATTAGAACTGTAAGGAAACATCTTGATGTACGAGGATATTATAATATTGAGGCGATCGCTTTCAAAAAATTTTTAAGCATTCCATTGTCAAGTAGGCCCGAAGACATGATAACTATTCCATTTCCTTTTGATTTTTATAGATTTGAAAGTAGTTGGACTCAAAGGCTTAGTACTCATGAGAAGTGGAGTGCAGAGTCGATTGTTTCACTTTTATACGAGGAATATGGGAAAGAATTAAATTTATCGAACACATTTAAAGGGGATTTTTCTAATAGAAGATATGTCTCTACTTTGGGAAAAGTGGATTCAAAAAATATGAAGAAAATTTCATCGCAGCATCCAACTTTAAAAACCATTCTTGTTAAAAGAAATATAGAAGATATAATTGCAACACGAGTAAATAGACCGGCGCCGAAGGGTTTCAGTAACGCAGAGCTTAGAAGGAATTGGCTAGAGGTTTTGCTAAGGGGCGAGATTCAAAAAATTAATAACTATTATCGTTACATTGAAAACGAAGCGAAGAAAAATCCGCATAGTGTCAAGGTTATCCATTTTAATGATTTGGTCTTGGATACAGAGGTGGTTATGGATGATGTTGCAGATTTTCTAAATATCGAATACAAAATTCTATTGAACAGACCCTCCTGCTTCGGTGTAGATGTGGTATCCAACGGGCGTAGTTATGTTGGAAACGTTAACGATTCAGCAAAAGAATTATTGTCGAGAAAACGACGTTTAATAATACAAATAGTTGACAGGATGTCAAAAGGATCGATTTTGTTTTCAACGTATTCTCCAATTTTTACTCTTATAATTTTTAGAGCACTCAAATTTATCAATAGAACTGTAAGTATAAAGAAATGATTTCAATAATAGTACCGACTTGTTCAAGAGCTAGAGAGTGTAGTAGCTTTATTAAGAATATTTATGGAACTCAGGGGATTGAAATTATTGTTGTAGAAAATGGCAGTAGTTTTAAGGAAAAAGAAGAATACAGTAAGTTATTCAAGCCGTTTTTTAGTACAGTTAAACTTATTTTTTCTTTTGAACAAGGCGCTTCAAATGCAAGAAATTTTGGAGCGTCTATTGCTAGTTCGGAATGGGTTTGGTTTATTGACGATGATGACTTCGTGTCACAGAATACAATTATTGATTGTGTACGCGCCTGTAGTAGCTGTAGTTATGACGTAGATATGTTAATGCTATCATTTAAACTGTCCTCAGATATTGACATAGTACATTCTTTTTCTGATACAACAGCGACATATAGATATATAAGAAGGTTTGGTCATTTTGGCAATGCTAATATCCTGATTATAAAGAAAACATTTTTTAACGAAGTAGAGGGGTGGGACGGTAATCTCCAGTGCGGTCAGGATACTGATCTTTTTTTGAGAATTTTTCAAAATAATCCAATATTATCTTTTGTGGATACAACTCCAGTTGAAATTAATGACGACGATAGAGATAGGATCACTCTCAATACCAAAATTCAAATGTTGGGCAAGCTTTTCTTTATTCGAAAGCATTGGAGGAATTTGCATTTTTTAAGATTACTTAGATATGTTTTATCTTTCGTTATAGCCTGGCCGATAATTAAAAAATATTATTACAAAATACAACGTGCATTTTTTTAAAATACGCCCGAACGAAAGGTAATTATGGATTATAATCAAGCATCTGGTTTAATAAGTGTGATTGTTCCGACTTGTGATAGGCCAGACCTTTTGCTAAAAGCCATTGATTCAATTTTTCTGCAAAGCTACAGACCAATAGAGGTTATTGTATGTGATAATGGACTTGTACCTTTGAATAGAGAAGCTCTTAATTTGTATAATATAGATTATTATTACATTGCCCCTAGAGTTGGGGCCTCAAAAGCTAGAAATTTTGGCGTTGAGCGGTCGAAAGGAGAGTTTTTGGCGTTTCTTGACGATGATGATACCTGGGATAGGGACTTTCTTCATTTGATGATGAAAAAGTTGGTAGAGAATAGGTTAGATTGTGTGTACGGCAGTAAATTTATAAAAAATAATGGCGTGGTAAAAAAATATAAATCCATAGAAAGCACAGATCTAACGTTGGATGTATTATTATTTTCCAATCCAGGAGTGGGCGGAATTAATCTAGTAGTCAAAAAGAAAATTTTTTCGTCAATTGGTGGGTTTGATGCTTCTTTACCAAGAGGGAATGACCGTGCGTTTACAATTGATCTTATATTGAATGGTGCAAAAATCGGTGTAGAGCCAGAGGCTAGGGCTATAATGCTTCATCATAATGGACCAAGATTGCGAGATAGTCATATAGAAATGTTATTATGGTTAAAAAAATACAGAAGGCACATGTCAAACTATTCGTTTCTTATTTCTTTTATAAAGATATTAATAGCATCTGTTATTGTCAAATCTAGAAATTTATTTTCTAACTAAATAGGGAAGTTTTGCGAGTTTAGAAATTTTTTCTATAGAGTTACTTTGGGCTGTGGTTAGTGGCTGGAGGCGTGTTTGGAAGGCTTTTAATTTCTAATTCAATGAAAATCGAAGTCTTTTGATGGAGTAAATTGAACATGACTATGGGGAACGAATTTTTAAGTGAAAACACAGGATTCGTATTTACAATGTAGGGAATAGAAATTGAATAGATGATGCAATGAGAGGGGTGTTTTGTTTTGTGCGGCCGCTGTAAAGCAAGTTCGATCACATGAGTTGCGTTAATAATAATGGTTCGATTGAACGACGAAATATCCTTATTTAAGCCTGTTTCAAGTAAAGTGGTTTTGCTTGCTAATAGTCTACCTCTAGTGTTCTGTAAGGGCTGAGTAAATTGCCTACAAAACAGAAATCTGGTGAATTCATTATGCTTCAGCGGCTTTAATTTGAAGCAGTGATTAGAGACTATAGTTGAGAGAGGTCATATATCTTTAGGTTAGGGGTAGTAGATGGGTGTATTCTTCACACAGACGTCCAAGTGGTAGTTAGAGACATTGTATAAACGTTTAGATTCCACGAAACCCAGTAGTAGAGTCGCTGGCCTTAAAGGAGTTGAACGAGTCGTGTTTCTGTATCGACAAGCTTAGAAGCCAACGTGGCTGCAGTTATGCAGCTGGTGGCTTAGCCCAAATAGTCACTTTGCCCTATTCGATGTAACGTAAAAACCAACTGATTGTATTGCCTGATTTAGCGATTACTTTACCCGCCTCGGAGGTTGGTTTGTTAGAAAGAGTTTCGTTACTTCCAGAACAAGTTCTGAAAATTTGAAATTTGGGATGGTTGTCTCACGCGGATGTATTGTTTTAGTATTAGGACGGTGGCGTCCTAATTTTTCCATCAATACCTGAATCGTTGACTCTACGACAGGTAGTAGGGAGTATCTTAAAACCTCTATTTTTGCCAGTGAAATAGATTATGAATATGACGTTTGTAATCTACAGGAAAGACTTTGATCCGATCTCACCCCCTTCAATTTCTAGAGCGGTCACAAGAATTTTAGAAGTCAGTCCAATCCTCAGAAAAAGCGCCAGAGGATTATGTTAGATATGTATTTGGTTCAAAACTTAAAAGTGGTAATTTTATTGAAGATTAATAGACGTGTGTTAGTGATAGGCTCCTCTGGAATGCTAGGTAACGCCGTGACAAGGTACTTTTCCGGAGATACAAATTACGTCACAACAGGGACAGTACGGTCAGAGGATAGCGTAGCTCTTTTTTCAGACAAAGTGAGAGATAATATTGTCTGGGGAGTTGATGCTGATGACTTTGACACTATTACTAACATTATAATGCAAAAGCATCCCGACATTGTTATTAACTGTGTTGGGATGGTGAAGCAGCTCTCGGACGCAAATGATCCTCTTGTCGCGTTGCCAATCAATTCACTTTTTCCACACAAATTGGCGCGTTTTTGCTCTGAACACAATGCTCGCCTTATTCACATCAGCACTGATTGCGTGTTTAGTGGTTCCAAGGGTGGGTATGTAGATGATGATACCCCTGATTCACAGGATTTGTATGGAGTAAGTAAGCGCCTTGGCGAAGTACATTATCCCAACGCCATTACTTTACGCACATCCATAATTGGTCATGAACTCAATGGGAATCGCAGCCTTGTGAATTGGTTTCTTTCGCAAGAAGGTAGTGTGAAGGGCTTTAGTGAAGCTGTTTTTTCTGGCCTGCCAACAGTAGAGATAGCACGCATAATAAAGGATTATGTAATTCCAAATAAGGACCTTTGCGGTGTATACCATGTTTCAGCAGAGCCAATTAATAAATACGACCTACTTAATTTATTGGCGAATATCTATGGTCATAAAATTAAAATAATCAAAGATACGAATTTAAAAATTGATCGTTCGCTCGATTCCTCTCGATTCCAATCTTCTACAGGTTTTAGGCCTGCTTCTTGGCATGAAATGATAACCGCGATGAAAAATTTCGGCTAACGTTTTTATAGGAAATTACTAATGTTTAAAAATAAGGTTTTAATGATAACCGGTGGAACGGGATCCTTTGGTAATGCTGTGCTTGCTAGGTTTTTGGATTCTGAATTTTCAGAAATCCGAATCTTTAGTCGAGATGAGTTAAAGCAGGAAAATATGAGAATATCTATCAACAATCCCAAGGTTAAGTTTTATATTGGAGATGTTCGTAATTATGATTCTCTTTTTGATGCTATGAATGGGGTTGATTATGTGTTTCATGCCGCGGCTCTCAAACAGGTTCCTTCCTGTGAATTCTATCCGATGGAGGCGATTCGTACGAATTGCTTAGGCGCTGATAATGTTATGTCTGCTGCCATAGCTTGTGGAGTGGCTAGAGTAGTTGTCCTCAGCACAGACAAAGCTGTCTACCCGATTAACGCGATGGGTATGTCTAAAGCCATGATGGAAAGACTTATGGTCGCCAAAGCGCGAATGCGACGGCCAGGTGAGACAGTTCTATGCGCCACAAGATATGGCAATGTAATGGCCTCACGAGGATCGGTTATCCCTCTCTTTATTGATCAGATCAAAAACAACAAAGCGCTCACTGTGACAGATCCGAGTATGACGAGGTTTCTAATGTCATTAGATGATTCTGTAGATCTTGTTATTCATGCTTTTAAAAACGCTGATCAGGGCGATATATTTGTGCAAAAGGCTCCAGCATCTACTGTTCAGGATCTGGCGCAAGCTCTAAAGGAATTGTTCAGCTCACATCTGGACATAAGAATAATTGGCACTCGTCATGGAGAAAAACTGTATGAGTCCTTGCTCTCTAGGGAAGAGATGGCTAAAGCAGAGGATATGGAGCGTTACTATCGGGTACCGATGGATGGACGAGACTTAAATTACAACAAGTTTTTTGTTGACGGTGAGGCGAGTGTTTCCTGCGCCGATGACTATACGTCCCATAATACTACACGGCTCGATGTTTCTGGAGTTAAGGAGTTGTTAATGAAGCTTCCTTTAATCAGGAGCGCCCTAGATGCTTAAAGTAATGACTATAGTTGGTACACGGCCAGAAATTATCAGGCTCTCGAGAACTATTAGTAAGTTAGATGAGTTTTGTGAGCATGTTCTAGTTCATACGGGTCAAAATTACGACTATGAACTTAATGAAGTTTTCTTCAGCGATTTAGGTATTCGAAAGCCTGACATATTTTTAGAGGCCGCCGGCAAAAGTGCCGCTGAAACAATTGGGCAGGTCATTATTTCTGCTGACGAAGCCATGGAAAATTTCAAGCCTGATGCTCTATTGCTACTTGGCGACACTAACAGTAGTTTGTCTGCTATTCCTGCTAAACGCAGAAAAATTCCCATATTTCATATGGAAGCCGGTAATCGTTGCTTTGATTTTCGTGTGCCGGAGGAAATCAATCGTAGGATCGTTGATCACACCTCTGACATAAATTTAACCTATAGCGAAATTGCTAGAGATTACCTTTTGAGAGAGGGTCTCCCCCCAGATCAGGTAATAAAAACTGGTAGCCCCATGCGGGAAGTTCTAGATTACTATGCCGATGATATCAGTGACTCGACTATATTAGAGAAAATTGGTTTAAAGCAGGGGCAGTATTTTGTAGTCAGTTCTCATAGAGAAGAAAACGTTGATTCCTCTGAGAATCTGTTGCTGCTGATAGCAATACTAAACGCTTTGGCCGATCGTTACGGTCTGCCCATCATTTTTTCGACTCATCCAAGGACAAGGAAGCGACTCGCTGATTTAGGTGCGTCAGTGCATGCAAACGTTCGATTTTTAAAGCCGTTTGGTTTCTTCGATTATGTTAAGTTACAAAAATACGCTAAATGCGTTTTATCCGACAGTGGTACGATTACCGAGGAGTCATCAATACTTAATTTTCCGGCTCTTAATATTCGTGAAGTGCATGAGCGCCCTGAAGGTTTTGAGGAGGCTTCGGTAATAATGGTTGGGTTAAATTTAGATACGGTTATTCAAGCATTAAATGTTCTGGATTCTCAGCCAAGAGGAGCTGCTCGATTATTGAGACTAGTGGATGATTATGCGCCCCAAAATGTTTCTCACAAGGTGCTGCGGATTATTTTGAGCTACACCGATTTTGTGAATAGAAAAGTTTGGCACAAATTGCACAAGGGTGGTCTATAAAACCTTATGCGGATCGCCCTTGTTGCAGACGCTTATCCTCCGATGCAGAGTTCTGCAGCCGTTATGTTGCAAGATATAGCCATTGAGTTTCGCGCTCAGGGTCATGAGCCGGTTGTCATTATCCCTGGTCCCGATTTAAGGGGCTCGGTTGTTAGATCGGTCATCAAGGGCATAGAGGTTCTCCGAGTGCCGTGCCCACCAACAAAAGACATAAATTATTTTCAGCGGACCCTTTGTGAACTTTATATGCCGTTCGCAATGAAGCGATGCTTAAATAAGAGTGGCTTTTTACCAACCAAGTTGGATGGAATAGTCTGGTATTCACCCTCTATCTTTCACGGGCCATTGATAAGGGCTCTTAAGAGATTGAATCATTGCAAAAGTTACCTTGTATTAAGGGATATTTTTCCTGAGTGGGCCGCAGATTTGGGTATTATGGGAAGGGGTCTTCCTTACCGCTTTTTCAAGGTTATCGAGAGATTTCAGTATTCAGTGGCTGATACGATCGGAGTGCAAACTCCTGCTAATTTGGAGTATTTTCATAAAAATAAATCTATTGCTCCTTGCCAGGTTGAGGTGCTTCATAATTGGCTTTCAGTATCAGAGTCAAGGGAATGCACCATCTCGTTGAGTGACTGTTCACTAGCAGGTAGAAAGTTATTTGTATATGCGGGGAATATGGGTAAGGCGCAAGATATTGCGCCTTTTTTTGAAGTTATTGCAACTTTAGACCAATCAAGGAATGACGTAGGCTTCGTGTTTGTCGGCAGAGGAAGTGAAGTTGAGTCACTTAGTGCCGAGATAATCGATCGAAATTTGAGTAATGTTCTTATCTTCGATGAAATACAGCACAGTGAAATACCTGGTCTTTTTGCGCAGTGTGATTTTGGAATGGTGTTTCTAGACTCTCGGCACAAAACGCATAATATTCCTGGTAAGTTTATTTCGTACATGCACTATGGTTTGCCGGTTTTGGCCTGTATCAACGAAGGTAATGACCTTTTGGATATCATTGATTCTGAAAGTCTGGGTCGTGCATTTTTTGGTGTCGAAGCTGAAAGGGTCGTTTCGGCAGTTTTGGAAATGGTGGACCATCCGAGTTACGTTACTGAAATACCAGATAACTGCCGAATCTTAGCAAAAGAAATGTACTCATCGGCGATTGCTGTTAAGCAGATTACAGCTTCTTTAGTGGAATGATCATGGATATTTTTTCAAGCAAATATTTTACTACTCTAGTCTCAGAGGCAAGAATATCCGATAGAAAAAGGCAACATCGAAATATTCATCGTTCTTTAGACGAAAAGAGTCAACGACTGATGAATGCAATTGGTCTTGAAAGCTATATCGCTCCACATAGGCATTTTTTAGATCCTAAAAGCGAGTGTTTGATTGCAGTAAGAGGACTTTTCGCTGCTGTAATCTTTTCGGAAAACGGTACTGTCGAAAAAATTGAGTTCTTTGGCACAGAGAAATTTACGAATTTAAGCGTAGGATTAGAATTACTCCCCGAAGAATGGCATACGGTTGTTGCACTTACACACGGCTCGGCACTTTTTGAGGTCAAAGAAGGTCCGTTCGATCCAAAAAAGGCAAAAGAGTTTGCTCCTTGGGCGCCCTCTGAAGGATCGACTGATGCGCAAGATTACTTGGATCAATTAAGAGCTTTATGTAAGCAGAGGCTACTAAATAGCTCTGGCGGACGTACTTTTTAAAGGTTTCGGTATCTTAATATATCCAGTTTACGAGATACTTTTTGGTGGATTTATTCTGTCTGCCAACCTCCTCTGAGCATTATCCTCTCAAGCGGCTCATCTCGCTCTAATAGATCTATTGCCGCACCCACTCTAAACGAATGACCGCTGAGCGGCTGTTCAATGAAGTCTATTTTTAAGTCCTTTTGCAATGCTTTTAATATGGTGCTTATACTTATTGTTGGTCTTTCACAAAATGCCCATGTCTATTCATTGATCTTAGAATATAACCTTCATCACTGATCATACTCCTCCATCTTTCCAATAAGTTGAACAGTTCTTGGCTTATTGGCATTATCTTTCCAGTCCCGAATTGGCCTGTCTTAGAGAAGTTAAGCCGTATAGCCGGTTTTCCGTTCGGCCCCTTGCAGATGTCCACAAACTTAAAGGCGCAAAGCTCTGACCTGCGCCGAATTGTTTAGTAGCCGAGTCATAATAAGACTTTATTCCTTATTAGCAGGTCCGAAGATTCACTTGTTGTCATTCCATTTTGCTTTCGGACACTTTTTGCAAATTCTTTTCGCACGTTTCCTTTAACTCATTTGTTCTGGCCGGCACGTCTTTTCGTGCTGCCGACGAGAAGTAGCGCTTCGGTGCGCTCGACTTTTACCGAATACTTTGGTTTCATTAGCTTCTGAGTTTTGGGGATGTCGATGCCCTCGACATCAGTAGTTTAGCCTGCTAGGTCTCTTTGCTGGTGCGTTACAAATGCTAGCCAGGATTCCAGCGAGTTAGTGCTGTAGTAGGAAAAAATGGTCCTAAGCAAAGTTGCTTGACCGGTAGTAAATGGAGAGGCACTCATGCCAATGATTTTGAA
>Ga0115564_10000598_pt1 | contig 36048 bp, 29 predicted proteins | sample COGITO_mtgs_1105_7_FD_88680 | JGI IMG/M metagenome (GOLD analysis project Ga0115564, IMG submission 88680) | Pelagic marine microbial communities from North Sea - COGITO_mtgs_110523 | ecosystem: Environmental > Aquatic > Marine > Epipelagic | place: Germany:Helgoland, sampling site Kabeltonne...
CGGACATGGCTGATTCGGTTGCTGCGGCGGCACCGGTTGTGTCGCCGAGAGCGGCAAGCGCTGCTGACAGGTGCACCCAGTCGGTCCGGGCCGAGGGTCGCATGGTCACACGTTCGGCGTAGAGGCTGCGGGCCTGAGCGAAGCGACCGGCCTTGAGGAGCGCGTCGCCCAGGACCTGAGGGAACAGGTCTCGCTGTGCGTGACTGCCACCAATCGGAGCAAGGTCATCCTTGATAGGCCACAGCAGATCCGCGGCGCCAGCGAAGTCGTGATTTCCCCACGCGGTGAGCCCGCGGCAGAGATCGGTGCCGACTTGGGCGAAAACGTGGGCCGTCCAACCCGAATCTGTCGACGCGAATTCTGCCATGGCATCGGCATGACGAACTGCCGCTTCGGTTCTTCCGGCCGCGGCCATCGCCAGGCTCCAGTGCATGTCGTTGAAGGCAATCGCATGGTCGCCAATGCGGGCCTCGCTGTGCTCGGCAAGTGCCTGCCATCGATCACCGACGTTGACACCCCGCAGATCGAGCCGGATCAGCAACGACGCCAGGTTCTGGACGTCGACATTCTGTGCAGTGTTCACTGAACTGATCTCGGTGTCGTACAACGACAGCACCTTGTCATAGTTCGCCTGAGCAGCGTTGAACAGCGCGGCGTGCCACCACACATGGGCACGGAAGGGATTGCGGTCGTCCCAGGCATCGGTCGGGTAATCGAGCCAAGCAACACCTTCGGCGGAGCGGCCTTGGGTTTCGAGCACATGGGCAACCGAGTGGATGGCCCACAAGTCGTTGGGATTCCGCTCCACGGCTTCGCGGCCAATCGCTTCGGCGCCAATGTGGTTGCCAGTCTCTTCGAGCGCGAAGGCGTGCATACCCAGGACACTTGCATATCCCGGGATGGACGGATCCCAGGCAGGAAGCACGCCCGCGGTGACAGCTCGCAACGCCTGGGAGCGGCCGGTCCAGAACGTCAGATAATGGTGCAGTTTGAGCGCAACGATGTCCAACGGGTGTTCGGCGAGGATCATTTCCCAGGTGCTGGTCGCTCCGATGATGTCGCCGTCGACCCATGCTTGCACCGCTTGGACATGTGATCGCTCTCGTTCGGTCACGTCGGCGAGTAATGGCTGCATGTCGTCGAGCCAGCCCTGGACCTTGGGCCGGACCGCGGTTGTTTCCATCATCTGGAAGAAGCAGGCACGGAAACACAGCGCCATCACGAATTCTGGGTCGGCTGTGAGTGCTGTTTTGAGCTGACCGAACGCGGACGATCGATAGTCGAGATAGTCAGTGACAGCGGCATCAAACGCGGCCGCAGCATCGGCGCTGGTCGTGGTGAGCCGAAGGCCCCGTGCATCTTCAAACATTGGTTTCCTCAAACATTGGTATAGATCATCACTCGTCGCTCCAAGGAGGGTGGGGCCCCACCATGTCAGACGAAGTCGTCGGGGTCGTCGGCAGGCCCATCGGTTAACAACCAGCCGAGCCGATCGTCGGCGGTGAAACGCCACCACCGCCCGTCGGCATCGAGCCGTAACTGGGTCGTGCCCAGGCTGGTGGTATTACCTCGGACTCGGGCGCCGTCGCCCAAGCTTTGTTGCCCGCGTGCCATTGCGGCTGGGTCGACCTCGAGTTTTGCCTTGTGCGCAGTGAACCCGGCGAGCCCACCGATGCGCCACGCAGCGACTGCAGCTTGCAACTCGCTCGGGTCGAGACCGGTGGCCTCGGCGATCCGGTCGGTGTTACCGCGCGCTGCTCGACGAACGACGTCGGCTCCCACGCTCAGATCGAGCCCACTTTCGCTGCCACCTGCCAGCATTGACCATGCCCGTTCGGCAGCGTCGCTGACCAGGTCGGCGAGCTCGTCGGTATCGATGCCAGCATCTGCGCTGGGATCTACCGCCAGCGAGACCATGGAACCAGGCCGGCTCGGTAGCGGCGCTGACTGCTGGAGCGAAACAGTCTGTCGGCGAAAGGCCTGCGACCCGGAGATGGTTGGGTCGGCACCGCGTGGCTGATCGCTCGACGGGGTGAGATCGACGCCCAGGCGTTCGCTACGGCGAGCTCGCACCTGGGTCAGCACGGCGTCGCGGCTGCGGCCACGGAGTGTGAGCAGAGCGAAGGGGTCGGCATCGAACATGTCAGCGGCGACATAACACAACGCCGCGGCATGTTTGCACGGCTCAGCCCAATCGGGACATGAACACTCGGGGCCAAGGTCGCCGCGATCGGGAAGCACATGGTCCCCGATCTCCCGTGGCACCTCTCCAGCGAGCAGTGCCGCGATGTTGCTGGCCTTGTTCATGGCGAGTTCCAAGATGGTGTCCCACTCGGCCTCGGTTAACACCCGCATGGAAAGTGTTGTGGTGTACGGATCTTCCCGAGTGCCCCACACGTGAGCGCGGAGCTCGCCCGGTGACAGCTCGATCTCGCGCACTCGGTCCTGTCGAGCGTAGGTGCGACCCCGAGGAAGGCGATTCGGGTCGACGAGGGCCCGTTGCTCAAGCGCGTCGAGCCACGCCTTGCCCCACCAAGTGTTTCCGAACTTGCGAACCTTGGCCATCAGCGCCTACTCACGACAGAGACATTCATGACACGGACAACTGCACGAGCTCGGCTAGGTCGTCGTCGTCGAGGTTGCCGATCCAGCTTTCGCCAGCTCCGGTGACAGACGCAGCCAGTTTGCGCTTGGCCGTCAACAAGTCCGCGACCCGGTCCTCGACGGTGCCTTCGGTGATGATGCGATGCACGGTCACGGCCTTGGTCTGACCGATCCGGTACGCCCGGTCGGTCGCTTGATCTTCGACCGCCGGATTCCACCAACGGTCATAATGGACCACATTGGTTGCCGCAGTCAGGTTCAAACCAGTGCCCCCTGCCTTGAGAGACAACATGAGGATACGAAGGTCGCCAGCCTGAAACCGGTCGACAAGTTCTTGACGGGCCTTGACCGATAGTCCGCCGTGGAGCACCGCAATCTGTCGACCCCGCACCTGTTGATGTTCGGCGATCAGCTTGGCCATGGCCACGTACTGGCTAAAGATCAGGGTGGACTCGCCAGCAGCATCGGCAGTGGCCAACAGTTCGTCGAGGGCATCGAGTTTGCCTGACCTGGCATCGAGGGGGCCGGTCTCGCCCAAGAATTGTGCTGGGTGATTGGTGATCTGCTTGAGGCCGGTAAGCAGCTTGAGAATGAGGCCGCGACGATCGATCCCCTCGGCATCAGCGACTTCAGCAAGAACCTGTTCGGTCGTTGCCTTGTACAACGTGACCTGTTCATCAGATAGTGGCACGATGAGGTCGCGTTCGATCTTGGCCGGGAGTTCGGGCGCGATGCCTTCGTCGGTTTTGGTGCGACGCAGCAGAAACGGTTGAATCAACCGTTGCAGACGTTCGGTGGCCCTGCGATCGCCGTCTCGTTCGATCGGTAATGCGATGGTGCGACGGAAGGCCTCGAGTGGGCCAAGTAACCCGGGCACGGACCAATCGATAATCGACCACAGTTCACTGAGGTTGTTCTCCACCGGTGTTCCGGTGAGCGCGATACGGACACCATGCGAGATCTGGCGAATAGCCTTGGCAGTGCGTGACCTGGGGTTCTTGGCATGTTGCGCTTCGTCGGCGACGACCAGGTCCCACTCGATCGAACCAAGCAGTGCGGCGTCGCTGCGTACGACGCCGTAACTGGTCACGATGATCGCGTCGTTCGATGCCGCTTCGAGACTGCGGTTTGCTCCATGGAAGATGTGGACGTCGTAGTCGGGCACGAAACGTCTGGCCTCGCGGGCCCAGTTGTTCATCAGCGATGTTGGACAGATGACCAGCGTTGGACCGGCAGCGACACCTGTTTCCTTCGCTTGTGCACGGCGTGTCGCGTGAAGCGCAAGCACTTGAATGGTCTTGCCCAAACCCATATCGTCGGCTAAGCATCCGCCGAAGCCGAGCTGGCACAGATCCGACATCCATGCGAGGCCACGCTTTTGATAGTGGCGTAGTTCGGCCAGCAGGTTCGCCGGGTCGTCGGCCAACCGTTCGCCGGTGAGAGTCTGGAGACGCAGGACGAGTTCGTCGAGCGCGCCGATGACGCGAATGGCGATCTCTTCGTCGGCGTCGATACCAAGTGCAGCAGCATTCGGGTCATTCGCCAGGTCGACGTCGGCGCCAAGTGCTGCCGCGAGCGCGGTGGTCACGCTGATTGCTGGTGCTGGAGCCCGCAGCTTGCGTAGCGTCTCGCGGTCGAGGCGAACCCAGCGGCCCCGCAGCGAGACCACGGAACGTTTCGCCTCGGCCAGCACCCGGAGTTCCTCGGCGGTGAGGGCGATGTCTTCGAGCAGGAATTCCCAGTCGACGTCCAGCAGGTTCTCGAGGTTCATTGCAGACGGCAGGCCGCTGCTCGGCGCGCCTGCGGACAGCACAAGTTGTCGTGTGATCTTGGGGGCGACCAACTCGGACGGCCACCGAACATCGATGTCGGCTTCTTCGAGTGCGTCGAGTTGGTCCAGGAACGCGTCGAGGTCTTCACCGTCGAGGGTCCCTTCGGTGGGGGCTACGTCGTCGAGCAGACCCGACCACGGCGTGACCAGTTTGGTGACGGTGAGCAGCCCGGCGAGCAACGTGGTTTCGGCCTGGTGGCCTAGTCGGTCCATGACCTCGGTAGGAGCGAGCCAATAGTCACGAGCATCGACGAGCAATGACGGATCGGATTTGGACTGAAGCGCAAACGTGACCCGCCATGGCTGGTCCAAGTCTTCTGCCCCAGACTCGGGCGGGGTCCCATGGGATAGGGCCGCATGAGATGGGGCAGCCTCGGCGCCGTCTGTCGTGTCGGGGTGTGTGGTTTGCACCGGTGGATGCATCCGCAGGACGAGGCGGCTGTTCGAGCAATGGGCGGCTGCAAGGTCGTTTACCCACGGCCGCAGGTGTGGCACCTTGGTGGGTACGGCATCAGCGAAAAGGCGCAGTGACCCAACTCGATGGGCCGCCGGGGTACGAATGAAGGTGTCGGCAATGGCATCGAAGGCTGCTCTGATGGCATAGGCCGGATCGGCGATGCTCCCTCGGCCGGACCCGGGAGTGGCGTGAGCAACGGCCGGAAGCGCATGCACGAGCGAGGCAAGCATCTGGTGGTCGCCAGGGTCGAGCGGATCGACCCGCCAGGTGTCGTATCCGCTAGGGCTGACCCACGGCAACACCTTGCCTCGAGCGATCAACGCCAGGCCGGTTCGGACAACCCCCGCCCACGCATGGGCGGATTCGCTTGCGGTTTCGTCTCGGCGCAGCGTTGTGAGTTGATCGATCGCGTCGGTCAGCGCGAACTTCTGCGCAGCAACGGTGCGTTTCTGGGTGCCTCTCGACGCGGGAAGAGCGAGTTCGATATCAAGTGTGGATTCGGCACCGAGACCACCAGGATTGTCGGGATCCCAAGCGGCAAAGAATGACTGTCGCGGCGGATCAGCCGCAACGAAGGTCAAGTTCTTGCCGAGCACCCTGCCATCGTACAGACGTTCGTCTGGTTCGGCGGCTAATGGCGACGCTGATAGATCGCTAGGGTCTGGTGATGCCTAAGACGTTCGACCTGGCCGATGGCGCTTCAACAGACCCGACGGCTGCACCGGTGCAGAAGTACGCGAGTTACCCATCACTCGTGGACCGCACCGTGTTCATAACCGGTGGCGCCGATGGGATCGGCAGCGCCGCCGTCGAACATTTCGTGCGTCAAGGCAGCCAGGTGGCCTTTGCCGACATCAACGAGGCAAAGGCGCTCGAGACCATTGAACGATGTGGTGGTGAAGCCCGACATGTGCCGGTCTTCCATCATGTCGATCTTGTTGATATCGAGGCGCTGCAGTCGGCCGTGGCTACCGCCCAGGAAGATTTTGGTTCGTTGCAGGTATTGGTGAACAACGCAGCGAACGATGACCGTCATTCATGGGATGAGATGACGCCCGAATATTGGGATGAAAGGATCAATGTCAACCTGCGGCACTACTTCTTCGCTATTCAGGCAGTTGCGCCGGCAATGCTTGATGCTCGTCATGGGTCGATCGTGAACATTGGTTCCAGCAGCTATATGCGCAAGGAAGATTTTTTTCCTGGGTATGCCATCGCTAAGTCGGGGGTCGAGGGGATCACCCGCACACTGGCAGAAACGTTCGGGCCCCAGGGTGTGCGGGTGAACACGGTGTTGCCTGGATGGGTTGCGACTCAACGCCAACTTGAGAAGTGGTGGAGCCCCGAGGGCGAGGCGGGCACGCTGGAAACCCAGGCATTGAAGCGCCGCATCTATGCCGACGAATTTGTGCAGATGGTCCTCTTTCTCGCGGCCGACGATGGCGCTGCCTGCACGGCGCAACACTTCCTTGTCGACGGCGGCCGGCTGTAAATCTGTGTGCGGCTCTCTGCCTGCGTCGGAATCAAACTCCACGCACAAGCCGCCTGTCGAGATAGAGCACTGTTTGGTTGCGGGGATACTTGCCGGGCGGCCACGCACCCTGTCGTCGCAGCCTGTCGTCCCATCGAGCTCTGACGGCGCTGATGGCGATGACGGCGTTCTCCGATGCCTATGTCGGTGAATGTGGAGCTGTCCAAACCGACGTTGCTCGGTTCTTGACTTCGGAACCGAGCTGGACCAGGTCGTGGTCAGCCGGGCAAACCGGCTGGACGGGTGTGGCCGCCAAGCGACCAGCTGGTTCGTCCAACCTGTAAGACTCCGGGCATGGATCTTCACCCAGACTGTGAACAACTTGGCTTTCTACTTGGCGTATGGCGTGGCGCTGGAGAGGGGTCATATCCCACGATCGAGAGTTTTGGGTACACCGAAGAGGTCACCTTTTCCCACGTAGGTAAGCCCTTTTTGGGCTACACCCAGAAGACGAAACACGCGGTGAGCGGTGCGCCGCTTCATGCCGAGGCTGGCTACCTGCGGGCTGTGGGTGCTGGCCGGGTCGAATTCGTGGTGGTCCAACCGTCGGGCATCGTCGAGTTACACAGTGGCACAGTTGATAGGGGCACAGTTGATGGGGGCGCTCTTGTGCTGCAACTCGATGGGGTGCACACCACGCCCACCGCAAAGTCAGTGACCGATGTCCACCGTCAGATATGGGTGGAACAGCACGCCGGGGTGACGACACTTGCGTACCAAGTATCGATGGCTGCCGTTGGTGAACCTCTCACCCACCATCTACGGGCCACGCTGGTCCAACAGCCGAGCGGCTGACCCTTGCGCACCGATGTCGAGATCTGGCAAGCAGCAATCTCGCTCGTATTGATTGTGATTGTTATCGGTGTGTCGTGGTGGCAGCGTTTGGGTCTTGAACGTTCGGTCTTGTGGGCGTCAGCCCGTGCGACAGTGCAGCTGCTTGCGGTCGGCGCGTTCTTCTCAGTGATCTTCGAGTCGAGCTTTGCCAATTGGTGGTCAGGGTTGTGGGTAGTGGCGATGGTGGTGATTGCTGGCGTAGTTGTTGCCCGCCGCACCGGAGCAGGCCGAGACTTGGCATTCGTTGGTCTTGCGGCGATCGGTCTCACCGTTGGTGTCGTGCTTGCGGTGGTCTTTGGGCTTGGTGTGTTGGCCATCGAAGCCGTGTCGGTGGTCGTCATCGCAGGCATCACGATCGGCAACACCATGCCCACGGTCGTACAGGCAGTCGATCGCACCCGCTCCCAACTCATCGATTCAGCTGGTCAGATTGAAGCCATGCTTGCGTTGGGTTTCGACGGGCCAGCGTCGACGAAGCGCGTGGTTCACGATGTGGCACGGCTTGCCCTCGTCCCTCAGATTGAGCGCACCAAGGTCGTCGGACTGATCGCGTTGCCGGGGGCCATGACCGGACTGCTTCTGGCTGGGGTGGACCCAATCGATGCAGTCTTGATCCAGCTCGTCGTCATGTTTCTGGTGCTGGGAGCCGTGGCGCTCTCGGTGATCATCGTGACTATGGCAATGACCCGGAAGGCACTTACGCCTGATCTCCGGCTTGCCGAGTGGGCGAAATCTGCACCGCAGGGTGCCTAGACCTGCCCGTGGGGCTTCGGTGGGCGGCACACCAACTACCCTTGCGTTATGACCGCCGAGGCAGAAACGGGTCCCACGCCCGGATCGACCGCATCCCGGGCCGCCTCGCGCCCGCCAGCGCTTTCGGTGCGCAACCACAGCGGCTTCCGATGGATGTACGTCGTTGATGTCATCACGTTGTTTGGCGCGATGATGCTCATTTCGTTCGTCCGGTGGGGAGTGAGTTGGCCGAGCTACTCGATTGTGGACTATCTTGCTGGTTTCGCAGTCGTCACCGTGGTGCACATTGTGGTTGCCTACTTCGGCGGGTTGTATGAGATCGACTCACGTCTTGGTGCAACATCTCGGCTTCCTCGGACCACATCATTAACCGCCATCGCCGTCTTGATCGATGCGTCGTTATCTTTGGGTGCGTCCAAGTTCCTCATGCCCCGGCTCAACCTGGCAGTGTTTGCTGTCGTAGCGGCCTGCGCCCTGTCCTTTAATCGGTGGCTTGCACACCGGGTGCTGACCGCCCGGTTTGGTCGACCCCAGGTCCTGCTGGTTGGTAATCCCGACGATATCGAATTGGCCGAGGCCCATCTGGTCGAGACCGATCGTGATGCCATCGTGGTCGGCCGACGGTCGAGCACCGAACATCTTGCTGAGGCGGTGGAAGAACTCCGTGTGAGCGATGTCCTTCTACTGGGTGGGATCGAACTGAGCGAGGTGTACCCCCGCCCCCTCGAGGATTTCGAAAAGCAGCGGGTGGGCGTCTATCACCGACTCACACCCTCGGACACACTCCTCGGGGTGAAGAAGACGCGTCAGATCGCCGGCATGCCGTTTGTTGCGTTGCGATCTCATGCAATGCCGCCGTCCAAGGCCCGGTTCAAGCGGCTGCTCGACTTGGTGTATGTGCTCGTGGCTTTGCCACTGCTGTTGCCGCTGATGGTGTTCACGGTGGTCTACGCCAGAATCGTTGCTGGCAAGTCGGTGTTCTATCGCCAGGAACGAGTGGGCCGGTACGGGCGCGAGTTCTCGATGGTGAAAATTCGCACGATGTACATCGGGGCTGAAGATGTCACGGGTCCGGTACTTGCAACGCGCGAGGACGAACGTGTCATCCCTGCGATGGCTTGGATGCGGTCAATGCGGTTCGACGAGTTGCCCCAGGTGTGGAACGTCATCCGGGGTGAGATGGCCCTTGTGGGCCCGCGGCCCGAACGACAGGAACTGGCGGATCGCTTCGAGATGGTTATCCCCGGGTACGGCCGCCGCCACGACATTCGCCCTGGAATCACCGGGCTGGCACAAGTCAACGGCAGCTACCACACCGACCCTGGCTTCAAGCTCGGGCACGACCTGCAGTATCTCGTGAACTGGACACCGGTGCTCGACATCCAGATTCTGCTCCGCACCATATTCGTGGTGCTTGCCCGCCGCGTCTGATCGCTACGGCGCGCGTTCGGGCCACAAGGGTGGATCACTAGTTCGGGCCGCCGGTTTGCATCTGCTAGACACGGCCGATGGATCTACAACTGGCAGGTAAGACGGCTCTTATTACGGGAAGTTACCGCGGGACCGGCCGCGGTATCGCGGGTGTGCTGGCTGCTGAGGGAGCCCACGTGGTGATTCACGGGTTTGCGTCAGGCCAGGCAGATCCGGTCGCTCAGGAACTCGTGGACGCAGGCTTCAGCGCCGAGGCAGTCACCTCCGACATTAGGTCCGACGCGTCGATGGATCATCTGGTCGACGTTGCGAGCCGGGTTGATGTTTTGGTGAATAATTACGGCGCTCCAGGTGGGTCCAGCTGGTCGAGCATGGTGAACTGGGAAGAGGAGTGGAACGTGAACGTGCTCGCTGCGGTGCGGGTCACGCAGGCCTGTATGCCAGCCATGCGCGACCGGGGTTGGGGGCGCATCATTTTCATGGGCACGGTCGGCACCCAACAACCCGGCAACCGAAACGTGGGGTACTACGGGGCCAAGACCGCCCTGCCAACCTTGGTGCGCACGCTTGCAATGGAGCTGCGGGGCTCAGGGGTGACCGCCAACCTGGTGAGTCCGGGCATGATCGCCACCGACGAGGTGCAAGCGATGATCATGCGTCGAGCCGCCCGTGACGGCCACGGCGAGTCATGGGAGCAGTCCGAGCGTTGGGCGCTCGACAACTCAATGCCGAATTTGACGGAGCGGTTGCCGACCCCTGGTGACATCGGGAGCGTCGTTGCTTTCGTGGCCAGCGAGGCGGCGTGGCATATCACCGGGGCTGATATCGCAGTCGATGGCGGGGCACGCGACGCCTGACCTTGGTGCTTGACCTTGGTGCCTTCCCGTCTGGACACGTAGATTTGGCAGGTGGTAACTCTACGAAGCACGTTGGATACGGGAACCGAACAGTTCGCGTGTAATCGCAACGACATGCTTGAACAGCTCGCGGAAATCGACCGTCTGAACCTCGAGGCCGCTGGTGGCGGAGGCGAACGTTCGATGGAGCGCCTACGTTCCCGGGGCAAGCTGCCGATCCGTGAACGAATATCGGCGGTCATCGATCGCGATTCGCCGTTCTATGAAATCAGCCCCCTCGCTGCCTACTGCTCCGACTATGCCGTCGGTGGTGGTTTGGTTATGGGTATCGGCGTGATCGAAGGCACAGAATGCATGATCATGGGCAACGACCCCACCGTCTTGGGCGGAGCGATCACTGCGTTCGCTGGTAAGAAGATCATGCGGGCAATCCAGATCAGCCGCGAGAATCGTCTTCCGTATGTGCAGTTCGTTGAGTCAGCGGGTGGCGACCTTCGGGGCTCCGATGATCCAGAGCGTCAGATGCGCGAACAACTCGACCACTTCGGTGAATCCGGCCGTCTGTTCTATGACGTCACCGAGTTGTCCAAACTCGGAATCCCTTCTATAGCGGTCGTGTTCGGCTCGTCAACCGCAGGCGGCGCCTATCAGCCGGGCATGAGTGACTACAACATCTTCATCAAGGAACGATCCAAAGTCTTTCTTGGCGGGCCACCCCTTGTCCAGATGGCAACGGGCGAGATCTCCGACGACGAGACGTTGGGCGGCGCACAGATGCATGCCGAAACCAGCGGGCTTGCGGACTATCTCGCCGAGGACGAACTCGATGCGTTGCGCATGTGTCGCGAGGTCGTGGCCCATCTCAACCACCAGAAACGCGGCCCTGGCGCAACTGGCACCGGCGACGAACCAGTCCATGATCCCGAGGAACTTCTTGGTCTGATCAGCCGTGACCTTGCCACTGCCATTGATGTACGAGAAGTCATCGCTCGCACCGTCGACGGCAGCCGATTCGAAGAGTTCAAGGCCCGATACGGCACCACGCTGATCTGTGGCTGGGCCCATGTCCATGGATATCCGGTGGGCATCATTGGGAACAATGGGCCGCTGTTCAGTGAGAGTGCGAACAAGGCGGCACAGTTCATTCAGCTTTGCAACCAACAAGACATCCCGTTGTTGTTCCTGCACAACATCACCGGCTTCATGGTCGGTAAGGACTTTGAACATGGAGGGATCGTCAAGAACGGCAGTCGCATGATCAATGCCGTGTCGAACTCGACGGTGCCCCATATCAGCGTGATCCTGGGATCGAGCTATGGGGCCGGCAACTACGGCATGTCTGGTCGAGGTTTCAACACCAGGTTCACGTATCTGTGGCCAACTGCCAAGGTTGCGATTATGGGCCCGAAGCAGATCGCCGGTGTCATGTCACTCGTGCGGCGAGGCCAAGCTGCCCGAAAGGGCCTGGAGTTCGACGAGACTGCCGACGCCGAGATGGTGGCCGAGGTCGAGCACTACCACGAGCTCAAGTCGTTGGCGTTGTATGCGACTGGCCGCATCGGTGACGACGGCATCATCGATCCACGCGACACCAGAGACGTGGTTGCTATGTCGCTGTCGGCTTGCCACAACAATGACGTCAAGGGAGCAGAGGGATTCGGTGTCTTCCGATAAACTAGTAGTGACGCAGCATCCGATACGGCGACTCTTGGTCGCTAACCGGGGTGAAATCGCTCGACGAATCTTCCGTAGTGCCCATGACATGGGTATCGAGACCGTCGCGGTTTTCGCCGACGGCGATGCCGACGCTCCATTTGTGCGCGAAGCACATCAGGCGGTCGCCCTTCGGGGACGCACGCCAGCAGAGTCGTATCTCGACGTCGCCAAGGTCCTTGCCGCTGCTCAGGCCACCGGTGCCGACGCAGTGCACCCTGGCTACGGCTTCCTGGCTGAGAACGCAGACTTCGCTACGGCAGTCATAGACGCTGGCATGACGTGGGTTGGTCCGTCCCCGCATGCGATTGCATCCATGGGTGACAAGCTCGCAGCCAAAGCGTTGATGGTCGAGGCTGGCGTACCCACGCTCCCGTCGGTCGAGGTGACCGATGAACTCGACGTGCTTGCCGCGGCGACAACGATCGGATATCCGGTGCTGGTGAAAGCCACTGCGGGTGGTGGCGGCAAAGGTATGCGCGTCGTCGAGTCTGCCGATGAACTCATCGATGCGGTCGCCGGTGCCCAACGCGAAGCCGCATCGTCATTCGGCAACGGCATTGTCTTCTTGGAGAAATATTTACCAGCTCCCCGCCATATCGAGATCCAAGTCATGGGTGACCAGCACGGTTCGCTCGTGCATTTGTTCGAGCGCGAGTGCTCCATCCAACGCCGTCACCAGAAGATCATCGAAGAGGCTCCGAGCCCCGTCTTGGACCCATTAGTTCGCGACGCCATGGGTCAAGCAGCGCTGGCTGCAGCGCAAGCGATTGGGTATTCATCAGCAGGAACGGTTGAGTTCCTTCTCGATGGCGAGGGATCCGACGCTGACTTTTGGTTCCTCGAGGTCAATACTCGAATCCAGGTCGAACATCCGGTGACCGAAGAGATAACCGGTGTCGACCTTATTCGTGAACAGCTGCGGGTCGCATCTGGACTGCCGCTGGGGTTCGCCCAGTCGGACTTAACGATCAGCGGCCATGCGATCGAGGCCCGACTTTACGCCGAAGACCCTGCGAATAACTTCTTGCCGGTAATCGGCACCCTGCATGTGTTCGAGCCACCCGTATCGCCGGTGGCACGGATCGACACCGGTGTCGAAACTGGTTCCGTCGTCGGCGTCGACTTCGATCCCATGTTGGCCAAGGTGATCGTGCATGCACCGACACGAACCGAAGCTGCTTCTCGACTCGCGCTCGTGCTGGACACCATGGCAATTGCTGGCGTGACGACGAACCGAGACTTCCTTGTTGCCACATTGCGCCACGAAGCTTTCCTTGCGGGAGATACCACAACAGACTTCATCGACCGCGTCCAACCCCGGACGTCGGTAACGGTCAACGACGCGCTGCTCACGCAGGCAGCGACTGCAGCTGCGATGTTTGGTCAAGAGGTCAATCGGTCCAGTGCTGGTGTGCTTGGTTTCCTCCCCCGCGGTTACCGGAACTCATCAATGCCGCCCGAGACACAGACATTCACACACGGCGATCACACCGTGACGGTGCGGTACCAAGCGCACAGCGGTGGTGTTTTTGAGGTCGAGTTGCTGATCAACGACCAACCGGCAGGCACGCCAGCTCAGGTTCGTGTGGTCGACGTGCAGCTCGACAACGGAACCATCACGATCGAAGCCGACGGTGTCCGGACTCCTCACCGGGTTACCCCGACCAACAACAGGCTGGTTGTGCAGAGTCCCGCTGGCACGATCGAACTTGAACAGGCTGCCCGGTTCCCTGATTACGGATTGGTCGCGGTGAGCGGGGGACAGACAGCTCCTATGCCGGGCAAGGTGCTGACCGTCCATGTTGCATCTGGCGACCAGGTGAACGCAGGACAGCCGTTGGTGATCATGGAGGCCATGAAGATGGAGCACACGATTACTGCTCCAACGAACAGTGTTGTGGTCGAGGTTCGCTGTGCTGTTGGTGATCAGGTCGACAACGGTCAGGTGCTGGTCATCCTCGACGACGAGGTGTCGCCTGCCGCTGTCGACTCGTAGCAGATCCGCTCTCCAGCACCCTTGAATCCTCCGCACTGTTGCTGTAGCAAATTGCATGAAAAGCATTGACAGGTAATTTACGGCGCGCGTAACGTGCCGTGGTGAGCTTTCTGGGAATGGACGTCGATCGTGTTAGTGAGTTCACCGGACGACTACGAGCCGGGGCCGACCTGGTTGACGATGCGCACTACTGCGTAATCCAGGCGGAGTTGCTTGCAGATTTGCCGGTGGTGTGTGCACCAGCGCTCCATGACATTGCCCACGACTTTGGCCGGTTGGCTGATCGGATTGACTGGGCTGCTGACCAGCTCAAGAATATGCGGCTCTCGTTCGCCCGGGTATTTGACTGGCGTGACTTGCCACACCCAGTGCGGACTCCGGTCCCGGTTCCGGGAACGACCGTGACCTCAACATCACTCGAGGTGCACGCCGCGCAGTGGGATGCGGTTCCAACCCATCCGTGGGATCAGGTTCACCAACTCTCGAGCCACAACTCCTACCACGTTCGCGGGGGAGTCCAGGTGGTCTTTGACCAAGGCGTCCGGAGCTTCGAACTCGACGTTCACCACCAGCCAGCTGGCGAAGTTTTTGCACCGCTCGAGCCTGGATTGGTCAGCCCCTGGTTAGGTGCGGGGAGCGTGGATGAGCGGGTTCTGCCCAGGTGGCACGTCTATCACGAGCTGGGCGTGTCGTTTCGCGAATACGAGGTGTTGAGCGAAGGACTCGTTGCCGTCGCTGCCTTGGATACGGCAGACCCGCTCACGATCTTCATTGATATGAAGGACGGTTTTGATGACGTGCACACCGCCGACGCCTTTGACCAGGTGCTCCTCGATGCACTTGGTACTCGCCTCTACACGCCAGCGATGTTTCAGTCCCGAGCCGGTGAATCGGCCACACTCCTCGATGCCGTCAAACGTCAGGGGTGGCCCCAGGTCGCCGAATTGCAGAACCACATCATCGTGGTCATCACCGATGAGATCGATGGTTATGCCCGACCGAATGCGCAGGCCTTTATCGCTCCACCTCCCGTGTTCGTCGAGGTACAGGGGGCTGTGCAGCACGTTCCGCAGCCAGACGCGGTCTTCTACAACGCTAACGCTCGTCGGGTCGGGCCAGCAGAGATCGTCGCGGTGCACACAACCGACACGCTGTTGCGTACCTATTTCAATCCTCGCTGTGCCACGAGCTTCTTGGGGGAGGTTGCAGCCAACGCCCACTACCGCGCCGTCGACATTGCTGTGAGCGACCCGACATGTGGGCCGTCAACTCTGGCCCGGCCGGTTGGGGCGCCAGGGCCCGGCTGATCAGCGGCCACTTGTGCTGGCCCTATGCGACGTGGAACAGGCGTTGTGATGCATCGAGTTTTACGAGCGAACCGGAGAACGCAACAACGTCTCCTTCGCAGACGACAGGCTCAGACTTGATGTGGTCAACGCAACCACTCGGCCCGAATCGACGTTCACTCCATCGGCCGAACCAATGAACGCTGCAACTCGTTGCGCGCCACGCTCGGCTGATCCGACCCGGACCACCTCACCTGTACACGTGACCTTGTGGCCCTGGTAGACCTGCTGAAAGCGAGCCGAGATGCCGGACGGGTCAAGCCCTGAGCTGAAGAGTTCGTTCAGCACGGTCGCTTCATCAAGGCCCAAGTAGGTGACCAGACGGCTCTCGCCGTTCACCCGCTGGTCGTCTTGCGCGGAGAAAACTGGTGCATCGATGAGAGCACCGACATCGGTTGTGTCTTCTGGGTGCTGTTCCGCAACGACATCACTGTGTTGCGGTTCGGTGTTCGCGATGTACTCCTGCGTCTCGGCAGGTGTTACGTCGGCGGTGTGAGTCGGGCGGTCGAAGGTTTCCGCGGACGCAACCAGATGGCAGATCGAGTCGACGAGTTTGTCGTGGTTCCGTTCAATGCCGCTGGTCAACAGGTGCGCGTCGCGGTTGGTGATCTGAGCCGATGGCCAGTACGTCAACAACCGAAGAATTGCGGCCCGGTGAGAACCGGTGAGGTAGCGGCTCAAGAGATCAGGCTCATCGGTTTGCACAGTCACCACGGCATCGAACTTCGGGTTTCCGGTATCGACGGTAGACGAGCTATCGCTCATGCGTTTGACGAGTTTGAACTTCGGGGCCTCGGGTGCTGCGAACTTGACGCTGAATTGGGTCACGATCTGCTTCTTGTCGCCTTTGTGCACCGGGGTTATCGGAACCACATGAGACTTCACCTGACCCCGGGCGACCGGACCAAGCTTGCTGCCGTCACCGACGAACTGGATACCAAGTTCGTTACTAGCCGATGCCCAAGCAGCGGCGGCTGCAGTCCGATGGCGTGACTTTTGGATTACGACGATCGCGACCATGGTGAGGATGACCAAAACCGGCACAGCGAAGATCAGCGGCTGGCCTGGAAAAGTGATTGCGACGGTCGAGTCAAGGGTTGGGTCATCTGACATGAGGCTCCTGACAGGGTGCGCAGCACCTGCTACTTCCCGATCGGCGTTCGCAGAAACAAATTGAGGAGTTGCGGGCTCACTATCGTGTTCAGGAGCAGGCAAAAGTATCCAGTGAAGAGATGGGTATTCGTTAGCTAGCCACTGGGTCTTGGTGCCATAACGCGCAGTAGCCCGGGGCGAACCCCGGGCTACTGTCCAATCCTCACCAACACTATGGCGAAGTGGTTGTTGCTGTCAGAGTGACAGCAGTGTTGACGTCAGTAGATCTCGATGAGACCGGCTGCGCCCTGGCCGCCACCGATACACATGGTGACAACGCCGTACTTGGCACCCCGACGTTTGCCTTCTTGCAGGAGGTGACCTGCGCAACGGGTGCCGGTCATGCCGAACGGGTGACCAATGGAGATCGAGCCGCCGTTGACGTTGTACTTTTCGGGGTCGATACCCAGCGTGTCACGGCTATAGAGACACTGGCTGGCGAAAGCCTCGTTGAGTTCCCAAATGTCGATGTCGTCGACGGTCAGGCCGTGGCGCTTGAGCAGCTTTGGAACGGCGTAGATCGGACCGATGCCCATTTCGTCGGGTTCGCAGCCGGCAACAGCCCAACCCTTGAATGCGCCCATTGGTTCGATGTTGCGGCGAGCCGCTTCCTCGTCGGACATCATGACGACAGCGGCAGCGCCGTCGGACAGCTGGCTGGCATTACCAGCAGTGATGTAGTTGCCCTCGCCTCGGACAGGAGACAACTTCTGCAGGCCCTCGATGGTGGTCGTTGGGCGGTTGCACTCGTCGCGGTCGACGACATAGTCGACAATCGTCTCTTCCTTGGTTTCGCGATCAACCAGCTTCATCTTGGTGTCCATGGGAACGATTTCGTCTTCGAAAAGGCCGTTCTCTTGGGCAGCTGCGGTGCGAATTTGTGACTGCAAGCTGTACTCGTCTTGAGACTCGCGTGACACGTTGTAGCGGTCAGCCACGATGTCGGCGGTTTCAATCATGGCCATGTAGACGGCGGGGTACTGCTCTTCGAGGGCAGGATCCATATTGATCGCGCCGCCCATGCCGGGGCTTGGGATAGAGATTGACTCGACGCCACCAGCGACGACGACGTCGGACATGTCAACCCGGATGTGGTTAGCGGCTACGGCGATGGAGTTGAGGCCAGAGGAACAATGCCGTTGGATGGTGTTGCCGCCGGTCTCGACAGGAAGGCCTGCGAGCAGGCTTGCGAGGCGACCGAGGTTGCCTGAGCCGTGTGCGCCGTTGCCGAGCGCGACATCTTCGACATCTGCTGGATCAACGCCGGACTTGGCGACCGCATGTTTGATGGCGTGAGCTGCCATCGACATGGCGGGGGTCATATTGAACCCGCCGCGGCCAGCCTTGGCCAGGCCGGTTCGGGCGTAGGAAACGAATACTGCTTCGCGCATCGCGAGAACTCCAAAGTAAGAGACGGTTCTAACACGCTAGGTCGCAAGACCCCTCGAAGGGAAGTTGAGATGACGCAAGAACGCGCTTTCTTCCCGAGCTCGCCTGCATACCGGTCTCTATCTGATCGTCATAACTGGCCCGTATGTGGGTCAGAAACGCCGTCGGGCCTGGTCAATCAAGCGATATGACAGTCAGTACGCGGTGAGGTCGGCGAACGGTGTTGTCGGGTCGATTGGTTCACGGAAACCTATGAACAAGGCCTCGAAAGCCATGGCGAATAGGCTCCACTTTTCGATGGTTCCGCCAGGGCCGGTCGGACGGTCGATCATGGTGATCTGATCGTTGAAGCTGCGGCGCATGGCAATTCCTTCGACGAGTGATATGCCAGCGGCCGTGAACTGTTCCATAGTGACGTTCACATGCCGTTCAGCCTGTGATAACGCATCGTGTCGCCAATCCGGTGGCGCAGGTGATGACCGCAGCGATCCATACACGGCGGAAAGTAACGCTCGTTCTGGGGCCTCGATGATGTTTGGTAACTCGTATTCGCTCCGACGCGGATAATAGAACGCAGAGCCGCAGAGCCGCAGTGCGCTGGGCAGTCGATCCAGCCGTGAGCTGCTGTTCATGTCGTTCGAGTTCGGCGGTGATCGCAGCGTTGATCGCATGTTGTGTCTCGGCTCGGCTCGGCACCGCGCTCACGTAAGAGTTTGGCGCCCGCGTCGATCAACTTGGTGCGCACATCTTTGAGGGTCGAGGCGGGACCTGGGCGTCGGGCAGAAGCGGGTCATGGTTCGCACAAGAAGTCGGTCGGTCGCCGATTTTAGTGCACGTGGGTGTGATCAAGCCGAGACGGGTGGGTGTCTGCGTGCCTGGGCGAAAGCGACGGGCCACCACCCCCACTCGGTTCTGGCCCAGAGGGGCAGCGTTAATGCGGCGGCAATATGGCCTGTGGTATGTTCCCCGAAGGAAAAGAGCATGAACTGCGCGCACTGTGCGCGCACGTTTGGCTTGAGAGGGAGAAAGCATGATACGTCAGAAACTTCTGATGATGTTTGCGCTCGTTTTGAGTGTTTCGCTGTTTGCGGCCGCATGCGGTGGTAGCGACAGTGATACTGAAGAAGCGAGTGATTCAGACACCACGACTACTACAGAGGCCGAAGACGAGCCTGAGGCTGAAGCTGAAGAGCCTGAGGCCGAAGAGGACACTGACGATCAGCAGGCAGTCGACACGACGCTTGATGAGGAAGAGCTTGAAGAACTGGGCTCGGACGATGTCGAAGAATCTGCGGTCGCAAGTGGCGATCCCGTTCCTGGTGGCACGCTCGTTTTGGGCAGTACCCAGGTGCCTCGCCACCTCAATGGTGTTGTGCAGTCGGGTTATGCAACCGCTGTTCCTGGCACGCAGCTAAACGCCAGCCCATTGTTGTTCGACGATGAGTTCAACCCCCAGCCATACCTGGCAGAGAGCTGGGAGGTTGCCGAAGATGGCCTCTCGGTCACGCTGAACCTGGTCGAAGGCGCCGTCTTCCACGACGGTGTACCCATCACCTCAGCAGACGTTGCCTTCTCCATGTTGGCGGCACGTGACAACCATCCGTTCAAGACGATGTTTGCACCCGTCTCCGATGTCGAGACACCAGATCCGCAGACCGCAATCGTCCGGTTGAGCCAGCCTCACCCTGCGATCCTGTTGGCGATGTCACCTGGCCTGTTGCCGATCATCCCCAAGCACATCTTTGACGACGGCCAAGACTTGAAGACCCACCCTCGCAACACCGAGGATTTCGTTGGTTCCGGTCCGTTCCGTTTGACCGAGTACGAAGCTGGCTCGATCATTCGTATGGAGAAGTTCGAAGACTTCTTCATTCCTGAGCGCCCATACCTCGACGAGATCATCATCGAGATCACGCCTGATCCAAACTCGATCGTTCTCGGGCTTGAGAATGGCACAACCCATGTGTCGGCCAGCCTCGGCGCAGCCGCAAACATCTTGCGTCTCCAAGACAACGAAGACGTTGTTGTTACCGCCCAGGGCCACGAAGCCATTGGTCAGGTCACCTGGCTCGAATTCAACGTTGCCGATCCGATCCTGTCAGACGTTCGGGTTCGTCAGGCGATTGGTTACGCCATTGACCGCGACTTCCTTGCCGACGTGATCCAGCAGGGCACCCAGTTCCCTCTGACCACCGGCATTGTTGCGGCAAGCCCGTTCCACAATCCTGACACTGAGCACTACGACGTCGACATCGAAGCCGCCAAGGCACTTCTGGCCGAGGCCGGATATGCCGAGGGCGAGATCAGCCTTGCCGTTGATTACATCCCACCAGGCCAGCAGGCCGATGCGGAGTACATCGTGCAGGCGCTCGGTGACATTGGCATCAATGCCGAACTGAACGTATCTCCCGACTTCCCAACCTGGGCTGGTCGAGTAGCTGCTGGCGAACACCAGTTGACCGTGAACAATGTGTGGAACTGGGGTGACCCAGTAATTGGTGTGCACCGCACCTACCTGAGCGACAACCGTGTCGGAGCAATCTGGACCAACAACACCGGTTATGAAAATGCCGAAGTTGACGCATTGCTCGACAAGGCTGGCAAGACATTTGACCGTGACGAGCGCATCGCTCTCTACGGCGAATTCCAAGACATCGTCGCCGACGAGGTGCCGATCTACTTCTTGACCAACCCGCCGTTCTGGCAGGCAATCAATCCAAGTGTGCAGAATCCATCGGTCGGCATTTGGGGCCTTATGTCTCCGATGCTCGACGTATGGATCGACGAGTAGCCGTTACTCCGTACACCCCCATCAATTCACGAAAGAAGTACTAAGTATGAGGGCGATTGCGACCAGAGTTGCCTGGAGTCTCGGGCTACTACTGGCCGTGATCGTCCTCAACTTCACCCTGATTCAGCTTGCGCCGGGCGATGTTGCCGTCGTTCTTGCTGGCGAGAGCGGCGCGGGTGATCCTGAAGTGATCGAGCAGATCAGAGAGGACTACGGCCTCAACGATCCGTTCATTAGTCAAGTTGGCCGGTATGTAGGCAAGGTCGCAACCGGCGACCTTGGCGAGTCGTTCTTCTTCAACCAACCGGTGACCGAACTGATTTCGGCTCGTATCTGGCCAACCGTGTTGTTGGTCGGGACGGCGCTGATCTTTGCCATCATTGTTGGCGTGTTGGTTGGTGTCTTCACGTCTCGCCGCCCGGAAAGCGGGTGGAGCCATGCATTGACCGTGTTGGCGTTGGTCGGCTTCTCGATACCCGTGTTCTTTACCGGCCTTGAGTTGGTGATTCTGTTCGCTTCGGTCCTCGACCTCTTACCGGTCGCAGGTATGCGCGACGTGCGGTTCGAGGGCAACTGGTTCCAGGCGCAACTTGATGTTGCCAGACATCTGGTACTGCCAGCATTCTCGCTATCACTGTTGTATCTGGCGCAATACAGCAGGCTGTCACGAGCATCGATGCTCGAGGTTTTGCAGTCCGACTTCGTGCGCACCGCACGAGCGAAAGGGCTGAGCGAAAAGGTCGTGGTGTACAAACACGCCTTACGCAACGCGGTGATTCCGGTTGTCACCGTTGCTGGTTTGCAGTTCGGGTCGCTGCTGTCGGGCGCACTTGTGGTCGAAACGGTCTTTAACTGGCCAGGCCTGGGTCGGCTGGCCTTCGACGCGGTTCTGCGCCGTGATGCACCAGTGCTACTCGGTGTGTTGTTTATCTCTGCGGTGTTGGTGCTGATCGTGAACCTGCTGACCGACATTGTGTATCGACTGATTGACCCCCGCATTCGAGTGGGAGGGTCGGGCGCATGACCGAACTGATGATTGACACTCCTGACAGTGCGGCACCGCCGAGCCGCGAAGCCTGGCGCATGTTCTATCGAAACAAGGCCGCAGTAGCTGGTCTGATCATTCTTGTCTTTGTCATCTTGATGACCTACCTGGGCCCGATCTTGTATGACCAGGACCCAACCCGCATCGTGGCTCGGCCATTGAAGGGGCCTGGCACCGAGGACATACCGCTGCTTGGCACCGACTATCTCGGTCGTGATGTGCTCGCTGGCGTTATCAATGGGGGCAGCACCACACTCCGAGTGGCGGCAGTGTCCGCAGTACTTATTGCGTTTATCGGTGTGACCATCGGTGCGATCGCTGGTTTCTACGGCGGATGGATCGACAATCTGCTCATGCGGTTCACCGAGATCTTCCAGGTACTACCTGCGTTGTTGTTCTCGATGGTTGTGGTTGCATTGTTTAATCCGACACCGACAACGATCTCGATAGCCATCGGCATCGTGTTATGGCCCCAGTTGGCCCGGTTGACGAGAGCCGAGTTTTTGCGGTTGAAGAACCTTGAGTTCGTCAAGGCGGCACGAGCGATCGGTGCGACCGACGCGCACATCATGTTTAGGGTCATTCTCCCCAACGCTCTTCCGCCGCTCATCGTGGCCACCACGCTGGTTATGGGTTCGGCCATTCTCTTCGAGGCCTATCTGGCCTTCCTTGGCCTGGGCGATCCCAACCAGCTCAGCTGGGGTTTGATGATCGGCCTGAATCGACCGACGTTTCTGACGTCATGGTGGACCATCACGTTTCCCGGCCTTGCAATTTTCCTCACCGTGCTGAGCTTCAGCCTGATCGGCGACGGTCTGCAAGACGCCTACAATCCGAAACTACGTGGCCGGTGATGGTGCAGGACAACGTCACAGACACACCGCTGCTGAGCATTCGTGATCTGACCGTCACCTTTGGTTCATTCACTGCCGTTGATGGCATCTCCTATGACCTACACGAGGGCCAAACGCTGGCCGTTGTAGGCGAATCAGGATCCGGCAAGTCAGTCACGGCACTTTCGATTATGCGGCTGGTCGAACTCGGCACCCGTGGCCGCATCGAGGGCGGCGAAATTCTGTTCCGCCAGCCCGATGGGTCCGTTGTTGACCTGGTGCAGTTGTCCGAAGATGAGATGCGCGAGATCCGCGGCAATCAGATCTCGATGATCTTCCAGGAGCCGCTCACCAGCTTGAATCCGGTGTACACCGTGGGTAATCAGGTGGCCGAGGCCGTCATGTTGCATCAAGGGATGGATAAGGAAGCAGCGAATGAGCGGGCACTCGAGATGTTCCAGCTGGTCCGAATCCCTGATCCGGATCAGAGGCTCGAGCAGTTTCCTCACGAGATGTCTGGTGGGATGCGCCAGCGGGTCATGATCGCAATGGCGCTGTCCTGTGACCCCACCATTTTGATTGCCGACGAACCAACGACTGCCCTCGACGTCACGATCCAGGCTCAGATCCTGGGCCTCATGCGTGACCTGCGGGAGACAACAGGTGCTGCGGTCATGATTATCACCCACGATATGGGGGTGGTCGCCGAGGTCGCCGACGATGTTGTGGTGATGAATCAGGCCAAGGTGGTCGAGACCGGTTCGGTTTACGACATCTTCGAAAACCCGCGCGAACCGTATACCCGGGCATTGCTGGCAGCGGTGCCACGTCTGGGATCAATGACCGGTCGCAGTGAGCCGGCACCGTTTGATCTTGTCGAGGGAGACGCATGAGCGGCCCGTTGGTCCAGGTCGAGGACTTGAGCAAGAAGTTCCCTGTCGGTGGCGGGGCCCATGTACATGCCGTGGAGCACGTGAGTCTGCATGTCGATCGAGGTGAGACGCTTGCGGTGGTAGGTGAGAGCGGTTGTGGCAAATCGACCTTGGCTCACCTGATGATTCGTCTGCTCGAACCATCAGGGGGTCGGATCACACTTGATGGGGTCGACATCACCACCTTGGGCTCGCGTGCCATGCGTGAACATCGCCGCAAGATGCAGATCATCTTCCAAGACCCGTTTGCCAGCCTGGACCCGCGACAGACAGTGGGCGATGCGGTAGCCAAACCGTTGCGAGTGCATAAGGTCTGCAAAGGCGACGAACTCGATGAACGAGTCGCAAAGTTATTCGTGCGGGTTGGGCTCGAAGCCGACATGATGCGCCAGTACCCACATCAGTTCTCGGGCGGTCAGCGCCAGCGTGTTTGCATCGCTCGGGCGCTCACACTCGAACCAGAGCTGGTTATCGCCGACGAGTCAGTTTCGGCACTCGACGTGTCGATTCAGGCGCAGGTCATCAACCTGATGATGGAACTCCAAGAAGAGATGGGCCTCAGTTACCTGTTCATTAGTCATGACCTCGCGGTCGTCGAACGGGTGAGCCACCGAGTAGCCGTCATGTACCTAGGTCAGATCGTTGAGATCGGGAGCCGGTCGGCGATTTTCGAAAACGCTCAGCACTCGTACACGAAACGTCTGCTTGATGCCGTGCCAATTGCCGACCCTCGCAAGCGTCGTGAGCGTCCCTTGATCACCGGTGAAATCCCCAGTCCGGTGTGGCTGGCGGGTGCGTCGCCTGATCGTGTTGTCATGCGCCAGGTGTCACCCGGGCACATGGTCGCCGCCGAGTAACTGCCACACTGTCGGCAATGAGTGACCCAGACAGCGTGCAATCAGACAGCGTGCAACCAGACATTGCGGTGACCGTCATCGGTGGGTATCTGGGTGCGGGTAAGACCACGCTGGTCAACCACATCCTGCGGACCGCTGATGAGCGCATTGCGGTGCTGGTGAACGACTTCGGCGATATCAATATCGACGAAGAGTTGATTGCGAGCCAGGACGGCGACACGATTTCGTTGGCGAACGGCTGCATCTGTTGCAGCCTGGTCGACGGTTTCTCGGCTGCGCTGGCAACGATCACCGCGCTTGACCCCATACCGGAACGGCTAGTGATCGAATCAAGTGGCGTCGCTGACCCGGCAACGGTTGCGGCGTATGGGCATGGCCCTGGGCTCACGCTCGATGCGACGGTCGTAGTGGTCGATGCCGAGACGATCCGTAAGAAGTCGACCGACGTGTACGTGGGCGACACAGTGATTGGCCAGTTGGGGTCCGGGGACATCCTGGTCCTGAACAAAACCGACCTTGTTGGGGTCGAGTCTGCGGCAGCGACTCGGGAATGGCTTGCTGAGCTCGCGCCCAAGGCAGTCATCGTCGAAGCAGCGAATGCAGTGGTTGCTCCTGCCCTGTTGTTTGGGGTGGTCACGCCTCAGCCGGTCGTCGAGCATGATCACGGTGCCGAGGATCATCAGCACGCCGAAAGCCTGTTTGAGTCGTGGACGTGGACGAGTGACGAACCCGTCGAACGGGCTGCGGTTGACGCAGCGATGGACGCACTACCTGACGAGGTCGTACGGGCTAAGGGAGTGATGTATCTGACGGAAGATCCGGCACAGCCGGTGGTGCTGCAACGGGTGGGTAAGCGATGGACGCTGCGCCGCTTCCAGCAGCCAAGCGCCCCTGGCAGCCGACTCGTTGTTATCGGCTTCCACGGCGCGACATCAGATGCTGCGCTCGGCGAGATGCTGTCAGTGGGTCAGGATCGCAACCAGGAAGTCTGAGTCCGCTTGGAGTGGGCGCACATCCCACGTGCTGAGTTCTAGCTCGACTCTGAGCCCGGCAGTGGCGACATCGGCCCGGAACTCGTCGAATTCATAACCGCGGTTGGCGCCGAAACCGATCGCAACTCGACCTTCCGGTGCAAGATGCGCGGCCATTCGTTCGAACACGGCCACGTGGGTGTCGTCGGCCAGGAACGTCATGACATTGCCGGCACAGACGATCAGATCAAACGGGTCGTTGATGCCGTGCTGGCTGAGGTCAAGTTCGGCTAGGTCGCCAGCGAACCACGCCGGACCGGGATGGTCGGCTCGGGCTGCGTCGATTAGGGCCGGGTCAATATCAACACCGACAACAGTGTGGCCAGCGTAGGCGAGTAGTGAGCCGACTCGGCCTGGACCGCAACCCGCATCGAGGATGTGGGATCCGCGACTTGCCATCGCGTCGATGAAGCGCGCTTCGCCGGCCAGGTCTCGACCTTCGGCTGCCATGGTGCGAAATCGTTCGATGTACCACGAGGAGTGATCCGGGTTTTCTTCGATGCGAGCCAGCCACTTGTTCTGTGAAGTCACGTGCTCAGTCAATCAGCAACGAATCGGTGCCAGGCACGGATTCGTTACTAGCCAGCTGCAGTTTCGAGCCAGGCGGCGACCTGTTCACCGTTACGCACCCGCATGTCGCCTCCGAACGGGAAGATTGGCCAGTCGATACCAGGGGTCATGGCCAGCGGAGTGGGGTCGGTCATACCGCAGTGTTTCATGCGACTGCGACTGCGCCTTGGCCTGGTGCTGCAGGATTGCGAGCGGCGGGACGCGAGGATCCCGCGCTGTTACTGGGCGGTGGATTGGTGGGGGACACCACCAACGACGGTTCCCCAGACACCGATGTCCTTGAGTGCGATCGGATCAACTTCGTAGGGGTCCTGGTCCAGGATGGCGAAGTCGGCGAACTTGCCGGCCTCGATGCTGCCGACGAGATGGTCCATCTTGATCTGATGGGCGCCGCCGAGCGTGATGGCGTGTAGCGCGTCGTGCACTGGGATGCACTCGTGCTCGCCCAACACGTCGCCCGATGGTGTGATGCGGTTCACGGCACACCATGCGGTATGGAGATGGCCCATGGGGGTTACCGGCGAGTCGGAATGGATCGAGAACGAGATGCCCTCGCGTAGCGCTGTCGCGCATGCGTCCATGCTGCGAGCACGCTCGGGGCCCTGGGTGAAGTCTCGGTGCTGGTCACCCCAGTACCAGATGTGGTTGCTGAAGATGTTGGCGCACATACCTAGTGCCTTCATCTTGCGGTACTGGGCCTTGGTGGTCATCTGGCAGTGCTGGACCGTGTGGCGATGGTCCCACCGTGGGTGTGCTTCGAGCGCGGATTCCACAGCATCGAGGAAGACCTGGGTGGCCTGGTTGCCGTTGCAGTGACTGTGCACAGTCAGGCCAAGGCGGTGATACGCGAGGACGATGTCGGCGATCTGATCGGGTGCCATGACCCAGATGCCGTTCACCGCGGCATCGGCCGGAGGGTTGTAGTAGTACGGCCAGTCGACGCGGGCGGTGAAACCTTGGATCGAGCCGTCGAGCATGATCTTGATCACGCCGTAGTGCAGCATGTCGGTTGACTCTTTGGCCTTGGCCGCCACGATCTCTGCCACCTCGTTGTGGTCAGCAAAACCGGTGTACGACGGTGACGCCGCCAGCATGGCCCGTACCGGGAACGAGGCGTCGGCGGTGACCTCGTCCCACATGGCAACCCGTTCGTCGTCGAGGCCCCGTCCGCCGAGGTCGGTCACCATAGTGACGCCGCAGTTGCGGGCTTCGTAGGCAAAGTTCCACAACGACGTGGTGCTACTCATTGCGGTGCGGAGTTGATCGCGCACGCCCTCGGGGAGGCCCATGGCCGCTGGTTCTTGGAGCTCGCCGTTTGGTTTGCCGTCTGGTCCAAGCGCCACGCCCGGGGTCGGTGTGTGTTCGGTGATGTCGTTGATCTCGAGCATGTGGGTGTTGACCGTCGCCAGGTGGCCGCTGGCATGATTCAGATAGATCGGTCGGGTAGTGCTGGCCCGATCCAGATGGTGGCGGTCGAGCCGTTCGCCGTCGAAGTACAACGGGTCGACACCCCAGGCGATAAGCACGTCGGTCTCGGCCGCGCCAGCGGCTCGCATCTCGGCATCGATGTCTGCGACCCGAGCGACGACCTCGTCGATGTTTTTGCAACCCTGCCACAGACGACCATCGGATGCGCGGCGATCAAAGAAGCCAACGTAGGGGTACTCCCACATGCCGCCCGACATTGCATGGCAATGGCTCTCGACGAATCCAGGCATGATGACCTTGTCGGCGAACGTGTTGTCCACGGTGTGTTTACCCCAGGCAGCTAACTCGTCGACGCTGCCGACTCCTAGGACTCGACCGTCGCGAACAGCGACTGCCGACGTTGTCGGCACAGCTGGGTTCATAGTGATAACCCGCTGGGCCGGGTAAATAACGGTCGTTTCGTCCATCTGGCGAACCTAGTTGCTCGAGCTGGCTTCGTCCTTGCGCGCTCCCAGCTGGCACAATCAGTTCAGACATCGAGAGACAGTGTCGATGTTGCGAAGTCTTATGGTCACTTCGCATCTCCGAGTCAACGAGGCCCCATGACAACCACGATCTATCCGGCACGACGCATCATCACGATGAACCCCGCCATTCCGTTCGCCGAAGCGGTGGCTGTGCGAGACGGACGGGTGTTGGCTGTTGGCACGGTGGAAGAACTCGCCGGCTGGGGCGAGCACACGGTGGACAACACGTTCGCCGACAAGGTACTCACGCCAGGATTTATCGAAGCACATACCCATGTCATGTCCGGTGGCGTGTGGCAGTTCCCGTATGTCGGTTTCTTCGACCGCAAGGACCCGCAAGGCAACCTGTGGACAGGGTGTACGAGCGTCGACGCGGTGCTCGATCGTCTGGCCGAGCACGAGAGCCAGCTCGAAGATGCCTCGAGCCCGCTGATCGCGTGGGGTCTCGATCCGATCTACTTCCCCGATGACAGACTGTTGGCCGAGCACCTGGACCGGGTGAGCCTTACCCGCCCGATCTACGTGTACCACGCAAGTGCCCACCTGGCCACGGTGAACACCGCAATGCTCGACTTCTCCGAGATCAATGAACACTCAATCACGCCAGGTATTGCTCGCAACGCCGATGGCACACCAAATGGTGAGCTGCAAGAGCCAGCGGCAATGATGTTGGCTCGGTCCGGTATGACCGAGATCGCCATGGCCATCATGTCCAACGAGGCCAAGTGGAACTACGCCTACGAAGCTCGTAATGCTGGCCACACGTTGCTCACCGATCTCGGCACAACCCGAGTCAACGATGCCGACTCGCTCGATGCCTGGCGCGAGGTGACCGATGATCCTGCGTATCCCGCTCGCATCATGGTGGCAGGGTCGCCGATGTTCGGCGGACCCCAGGAGCCTGCTGACCTGTCTCGTATTGTCAATGATCTGAAGGCTCAGACCACCGACAAGCTCAAGTTCGGGATCATCAAGCTGGTGCTCGATGGTTCGATCCAGGGCTTCACCGCTCGTGTGAGCTGGCCCCACTATTACGACGCTCCCGAGGGTCACCCCGGCAACGGTCTGTGGTTGATGGCACCCGAGCAGTTGGCCGACATCGTTAGCGACCACCATGCTGCTGGCATCACCGTGCACTGTCACTGCAACGGTGACCAGGCAGCCGAGGTCTTCATCGACGCTGTCGAAGCAGCGCTTGAGCGTCATCCTCGTTGGGACCATCGCCACACCGTTCAGCACAGCCAGCTCACGACGAAGGCGCAATACAAGCGCATGGCTGCCATGGGTATGTGCGCCAATATCTTCAGCAATCACATCTACTACTGGGGTGATCAGCACCGCGACTCCACGGTTGGTCCTGAGCGGGCTGCCGGCATGGATGCATGTGCGACCGCGTTGCGCGAGGGTGTCAGTTTCTCGATCCACAGCGATACGCCAGTCACGCCGCTGGGGCACCTCCATGTTGCATGGTGCGCAGTGAATCGCCTTACCTCGACTGGTGAGGTGTTGGGTCCAGACGAACGAATCTCAGTAATGGATGCCATGAAGGCGATCACGCTCGACGCTGCGTATCAGCTCAAGCTTGACCATGAGATGGGCAGCATCGAAGCAGGCAAACTGGCCGACTTCGCGGTGCTCGAAGCGGATCCACTCGAGGTGGACCCGGTGACATTAAAGGACATCGAAGTTTGGGGCACCGTCTTAGGCGGCGTTCTCCAGCCAGCAGGGAGTGCAACATGAGTGGTCCAGTTTCCGACGAAGTTCTGGCGGCGCTTCGAGCGCTTGACACACCAACGGTCTGTAATGCGCTCGAGGTCGTTGCCCCTGAACGTCGAGGTTACGGCTATACGATCTCGCCGTTTTTTGCCCCTCGGCCACATCTCGAACCAATTGTTGGGTATGCCCGCACCGGCAAGATCCGAGCCCAGACGCCACCCACGGCCGACGCTGATGCTTCGACCCGCATCCGGCTGGCGTACTACGAACACATCGGCGAGGGCCCCGGCCCGACCATCACCGTGATCGAGGACATCGACGAGATCCCCGGCTACGGCGCATGGTGGGGCGAGGTCAACACCAACATCCACAAGGGCCTGGGTTCGCTCGGTGTAATCACCAATGGCAGCATCCGTGATCTTCCCGACTCGGCCGAAGGTTTCCAACTGTTGGCCGGCATGCCCGGCCCGTCGCATGCCTGGGTCCGGGTCGAGGAGTACAACGTGCCGGTCGAGGTGCTCGGCATGCATGTCGAACCTGGCGACTTGATCCATGCTGACCAGCACGGAGCGGTCGTGATTCCTATCGAGGTTGCTGACCAGGTTCCCCAGGCCGCAGCAGACATTGCAGCGAAGGAAGCCGTGTTGATCAACGCCAGCCAGCAGCCCGGCTTCAACGCAGCCAAGCTGTACGAACTGATGGGTGTCGACCCCGGCCACTGAGCTGCGGCTCATAGATGTTCAGCCGATCGAGGCGGCGCAGGACGCAGTTAGACGCGGATGTTTGAAATGCCAGAAACCCAGAAACGACGAACAGCGCCAAGCCTTAGCCCAGCAGTCTGCTTAGTGCTGGGTTCGAGTTGCGGTAGCTGACGATGGCGATGTCCAAGTCGATGTCGGCATAGAGGTTGCATGCTCGTTCGATGGCGTCGACGATCCATGTGATGGGGTTATGGAAGACGCCGCCGCCAACGAGTGTGAGCCACACGGTGTTGTTGCCGGAGCGTGCCGCGTTGATCGCTCCAGCGGCGAGTGTTGCCTCGTACGACGAGTTGAGAACCATGCGAGCGAGCGGCGCGACTTGGTCCGTGTCGACCGACGAGTAGCCAAGTGGTAGCGCGCTGCAATATGCCTGGGTAACAGTGTGGCCGGCGCCTGCAAGCGTCACCTCGGTGTCGGCGTGGATGCCGATCGCTAGTTCGTCGTGGGCCTCGGGCACATCGTCGGGAACCGCACCGGTCAAGAGCGCATAACCATTACGCATCTCCCAGAAGTGGCCATAGCCGTTGTGGTCTGAACGATTGCCGAGGTCCTTGCCAACCGCGGCCAGCGTGTCGACTTGATCTTCTGTCGACTGGGCGAACCAGTTCCGCTGCAAGGTGCCAGCGGCACATGCGATAGCGCATGCTGGTCCTTGGGTGTGGTCGTACTCGTAGATGGTGATGCCGTTGGCGGGGGTTGCGTCGGGCGACGCCATCTCCAGCAGATTGCATTGGGACGCGACCTGAAACAGCGCGCCCGCATTCGCCGGGTCGATATGAAGCGCCTGGGCATCGGCTACAACCTCGCGGATCCTCAGCGAACCCGGCACCTGGTCTGCCACAGCATCAGCCTCGTCTCGTAACTCATCGAGCGTGGGCACCGAGAGCGTGCCGCTCCTGAACGTGCGGCCATTCCCGCCCGAGTGCATGTGGCCGCCATCGATCGTGATGTGACGATCGATGTTCTCGCTCGATTCTTCGAAGCCAAATACGTCACCAAACCAGGTCATGAGCCAACCATGCCACAGTCCAGCAGTTACGAGAACCTGGCTTCGAGGTCGTTGATTTCGGGCAAGCCGATCAGGTCGGTGAATTCGTCGAAGCTCATGAGCTCGGACACAAACGGAGTGGGTGTGCCGGCTTCCTTGAGCTGGGCAAGCGCCTGTTGCATGGCAGCGGTGGCGGCGAGCAGCGTCATGATCGGCATCAAAATGATCGAATAGCCGAGGGATGCGATCTCGTCGTAGCTGAGCGGCGGTGTCTTGCCGCCCTCGACCCAGTTGAACAACAACGGCATGCCACTGAATTCGGCGGCGACTCGTTCGATCTCGTCCTCGCCTTGGAGAGCCTCGACGAAAAGCACATCGGCGCCGGCCTCGGCACAGGCTGATGCCCGGCGGATGGCCTCGTCGAGACCGTGTTCGGCACGAGAGTCGGTACGGGCGATGATCACGAAGTCCTCATCGGTCCGTGCAGCTGCGGCAGCGGCAACCTTGGCGGTCATGACATTGGCGTCGACAACCTGCTTGTTCTCCATATGGCCGCACTTCTTGGGCAGGATCTGATCCTCGATATGCATGCCAGCGATGCCGGCCCGTTCGTATTGCTGCACGGTGCGGATCACATTGATCTGGTTGCCGTAGCCGGTGTCGGCATCTGCAACCACAGGGAGGTCGACCGCCGAGGTGATACGTCGGGCGTTGTCGACCATTTCGGTCATGCCCAGCAGCCCGACGTCAGGACGACCGAGCAACGATGCCGTTGTGCCGAAGCCGGTCATGTACACAGCACTGAAGTCGGCCTGTTCGATCAGCCGGGCACCGAGGGCGTCGTAACAACCTGGCAACACGAGCGGTTGTTTTGTTTCCTGCCCAGTAACAAGGAGTGCTCGTAGTGCGGCGGGGCCGCTTGCTTGTGCTCGCAACAGTGGTGCCATGTGCGAACTCTAACGGTGCAGCAAAAATGCGGTTGGAAATCGCATCGCCTCGTAGCGAGCGCCCGCAACACTCCACGCCTCCACCTAGGCTCGGCGATATGGAGCCCGAGTCCTTCATGACTCGCTGACGGCTTCGAGTCGGTGGCCCCGTGCTCTCACGCAGTCGAGAGCGATGGGTGGGTGATCCTGAACGAACCACGGTCGGGCCACTGCGCTGCTATTCGCCCGTGAAACGGCGAAGGTCCTCGCCGTGGACCGAGTCCTGGCGTCGGCACAAGAGACCGTTGACCTGATCGCCTCGGAGGGCGGGACCGCCGTCGCGCTAGAGGCTGATATGTGCGACGGTGAACAGGCTCCCAGCATCACGTAGCTTCGCGGATCAGGCCTTCCTGGGCGATGGTGGCGATGTGGGTGCCGTCGGCGGCGAAGACATGGCCGGTGCTCAGGCCTCGGGTGCGGAGGATGCCGTGGCCGTCCATGTCGAAGAGCAGCCAGTCGTTGGCATTGACCGGGCGATGGAACCACATGGCGTGATCCAGGCTGGCGGTCATGTACGTCTCGTCCCAGGATTCGTGGTCTTCGGGCATGCCCTTCGGGTGTGCATGGGCAACTGCTTCCATCGCGTTGCTGTCGCTGAGATAGGCCAGCGCACACAGGTGAATCCGAGGGTCGTCGCTGAGAACGCCCGGGTAACGCGCCCACACAAGTGACCGCGGTTGGTTGCCTTCGAGCTCTACATCGCAACGGTCGACGCCAGCGCCCTCACGGTATGACTCGATCGTGGTTGGATCGGGTGCGTCGGTGGGGAAGATGGCTGTCTGGGTTTCGACACCTTCTTCATGTCGCTGGAATGAACACGACAGGTTGAAGATTGCGCCGCCGCTCTGGCGAGCCACGACACGACGGGTCGAGAATGAACGACCGTTGCGGATGCGATCGACTTCGTACCGAACTGGCTCAGCCGGATTGCCGCCAAGGATGAAATAGCTGTGCATCGAGTGCAGTACATGTTCGTCGGCAACGGTCTGCGTGGCGGCCCACAGTGCCTGGGCAATGACCAGTCCGCCGAAGATGCGGCCCCACGGATAGTCGGGGCTCTGGCCGACCCATACGTCGGGCCCATGGGTTTCGAGGTCGAAGACGCAACTGACGTCGGCAGGCTCTTGCTGTTCGCTCACAGTTGTGAAGCTACCTTGCTGTGTATGCCGATCACGCTTGCAGCCATAACCATTCCCCCTTCATGACCATCACGCTTGACGACTTCGAAGTGTTTTGCCGACGTTCATTCGACGGCGTCTTGGCGGTAGTAGACCGGCTTGGTGATGAGCTGATCAATCAGCACCCGCCTCACACCGGTGGCAGCACACCGTATGCACTCGTTACCCACATCTTGGGCGCGTGCGAATGGTGGGTCGGGCACATGGTGGCTGGCGACGAATCGCATCGGGTGCGTTCCGACGAGTTCGCTGCATCGGGTTCTGTGGCTGAACTGCACGCCGCCATCGCCGACTGGCTTGCACTGCTCACTGATCGTCGCCCTGTACTCGCAGCAGCGACGGAACTAACCGAGATCCCAAAGACCCAGATACCGCTCGCAGGCGAGTGGACGGTCGGTGCGGCACTCATCCATGCATATGAGGAACTGGCCCAACACCTGGGCCATCTCGAAGTCACCGCCGACCTGCTGCTCGCGAATCGCTGACGAACGTTCGTGGACTGACGCCTGGTCCGGTAACTTCGTGCCATGACTGTTGCACTTATCACTGGCGCCAACTCGGGAATCGGACGCAGCGCCGCTGTAGATCTAGCTGCAAAGGGGTGGACGGTCTACGGATCGATGCGTAGCTCGGAAAAAGGCGAGAAGCTCGCGGCCATGTGTGCCGAGGCCGGGGTCGAAGTGCACCCGGTCATCTGCGATGTGACCGACACCGAATCGGTGAACCGTGCCGTGGCCGAGGTCATCGCCGCCGCCGGCCACATCGACGTGCTGGTGAACAACGCGGGCATTGGCGGTAACGGTGTGTGCGAAGAGACGTCGATCGACGAATACAAAGACGTCATGGACGTCAACCTCTACGGCGTGATCCGGGGCGTGCAGGCGGTACTGCCACACATGCGTGAACGGGGTACCGGATGCATCATCAATGTCTCATCGATCGCTGGTGTGATCGCTGCGCTCGCACAGTCGCCCTACGTTGCATCGAAGTGGGCACTCGAAGGACTGACCGAAGGACTCGCCCAAGAAGTTGTGTCCCATGGCATCCGGGTCGCACTCATCGAGCCAGGCATCGTGAAGACCGCGATCATGGCCAAGAACACCGCTGCGCCCAACGCCAGCGGGGCCTATGACCGGGCCTATCAGCGCATGTTCAACTTCTACACGACCGGCCTGGCAACGCCAGGTCAGCCGTCTGAAGTCGCTGAAGTCATTTACCAAGCCGCAACCGATGAGACACCAAAACTTCGGTACACCTGCGGCTGGGGTGGTTCTGAACTGGTGGCGGGAAAAGCCAAGATCAGCGATGAGGACTGGGTGGCACTCGGCGCAATCGAGAGCGACGCAGACTATGCCGCTCGATTCAAGGAACTCTTCGACCTCGATCTCGTGAGCTGATGTAACGAATTGGCATACCGGCTGTCTAGGTTGACGGACCGAGGTCGATGGACGCCCGCGCGAGCGCGGCCAGCTCACGGGAGAGTGGAATGAAGCGGCACTTGTGGGTACTCGTGGCCAGCGCGCTGGTGGCGACGTCGTGCGGCGGTGGCACAGCCACCCTGATCGAAGACTCGGCCGGCAGCGCCGGGCAACAGGTAGAGGAACCTACGCTCAACCAGGCCGAACCACCTGCCCCACCCGTGCCCACTGCTGTTACTGCCGCCGAGCCCACAGCAACGCCTGTCCCGCCGACGGCGGAACCCACGGCGGCCGATCAGCCGTTGTCGTTGTTGGACGGCTTCCGGGTCGGCGACTGTTTCAACAACGCTGGCACCGTCGACGGCGAAGATACGCCGACAAGCCCAGTCGACTGCAACGCCGAACATGAGTACGAGGTCTTTTACGTCGGTGAAACCGGCGACGGCCTTGACGCGCCACACCGCTTCGGTGTCGACTTCACCGATTCGTTGTTCAGCACTTCTTGTGCTCCGGCAACGATCGAGTTTGGCGGCGCACCATGGGACGTCTTGCCGTTCGGCACAAGAGTATGGACGCCACGTGAAGTCGATTGGGTTGCTGGCGATCGCACGTTTCTCTGCACTGCCGAGGCAGGTCTGCGAAACGAGAACCCGTTCAAGGTAGGGACGGCTGCCGGTGGCACGCTGGTGTCTGACGAAGGCGTGGTTGCCCGGGCCACGGTTGGGGTGCAACGCGATCTGTTCTTCTCATTCCAAAGAAGCAAGCTCTATCCGCTGACCGGCGGTGAATTCGAGCTGCCGAATCTGTCGCCAAGTGTCCTCACTGCCGGTTTTCTCTTCGGGTCACCACTCCAGGACAGCGAAGGCGACGGCAGCCGGACCTATGACTACAACTTCGACACCGGTGCCGTGACACAACTCGAGACCGGACTCGAAGGATGGGAACTTGCGAGCCCACTGTTCGTCCTTGATATCCCCGCGTTCGTGTTCGCCGGTCGCGAAACCAAGGCCGATGATTGGGACCTTTACCAGAGCCGAACCGGTCAGGAGCCGTTAAGGCTGACCGATGCTCCAGGCGATGATCACTGGCC
>Ga0115564_10000609_pt1 | contig 35594 bp, 30 predicted proteins | sample COGITO_mtgs_1105_7_FD_88680 | JGI IMG/M metagenome (GOLD analysis project Ga0115564, IMG submission 88680) | Pelagic marine microbial communities from North Sea - COGITO_mtgs_110523 | ecosystem: Environmental > Aquatic > Marine > Epipelagic | place: Germany:Helgoland, sampling site Kabeltonne...
TGCGACTGCGGGTTCAGGTGCGACCGCGTATCCAGGTGCAGCCGTGTATCTGCCATTGCGGCGACCTCTGTGCTGTGTGTGGCCAACACCAGCGAAATATTTTGCTCACGACAACTGGAAAATAGCAGGTCTGCAACCCGGTTAGAATTTTCTGCGTCCAGATTGCCTGTTGGTTCATCTGCCAGCAAAAGCGGCGGTTTGAGTAGCAGTGCTCTGGCAACCGCCACGCGTTGTTGCTCGCCACCTGAAAGTGTTTCCGGGAAATCGTGGAGTCGGTCCGACAAGCCGAATTCGTCAAGGAGTGTTGCTGCATGACGTTCAAGTTCACGCTGTTGATTTAAACGCGCGGGAAGCCTGACGTTCTCTAACACCGTTAACGTAGGAACCAGATTAAAGAACTGGTAGACGTAGCCAATGTGCTGTCGGCGCAATGCCGTCCGGCTTCGTTCGTTTGCCGCGCGGTAGGAAAATATTTTGTCCTTTAGCCCAAGGGTCATGTTGCCGCCATCAAGTTCCAGCAAACCAGCAAGCAGGTTTAACAGCGTTGATTTTCCAGAGCCGCTCGGTCCGGTCACTGACAGGGACTCACCCGCTGCAACGCTGAACGAAAGGTCACGAATGACGTCTATTTGACGACTACCGTCCTGGTAGTGCTTGCTGATTTTTTCAACATTCAGTGCCGAAGGCTTCTTCATTTTAGGCTATGACTCGCGGGATCAGGATAGAGACCAGCGTAAAACAGTAGGGCGGTCAGAGATAGGGCGGTTTGCCAGATTATTCAATGTGTCAAAGGCCCAGAATGATGATGGGACTGAACGCACAGATTAGCTGACTCAGTCCCCACGTCTAGGAAACAGGTTCGAGCGGATCCAGCCAACTAAGGTGTTGTTCTTTAGAACGTAGTGCTCGATTGCCTGTGTATTCCTTTCCAGTTGGCCGGGGTCTTTGAAAATTTCGCTTCTGGTAACCAGATCCCGGTCTGGGTCCAGAGGTTTAATGACCATCGCAGGGTTACCGGCAGCGATCACATTTTCCGGAATGTCTGAGGCAACGACACTGCCTGCGCCAATCACGCTGTTTTTTCCAATCGTGACACCCTTGCAGATCGTAGCACCATCTCCGATCCAGACATTTTCTCCCAGTATCACGGGTCGGGTGACACCGACGACCTCTGTTCTGTCGTAAACGTCATGCCAGTCTGCATCGGTGATGTAGGCGCCGGCCGCAAACATGCAGTTGTCGCCGATGGAAATATTGCTGGCGGAGTCAAACCGGCAGCCTGGGCAGATGAGGACATTGTCGCCCAGGGCGATGTGGCCCTGGTGATCACCGAAGGTCCAGGTAGAAAATGATACTTTTCTGTGGCCGTCGGTCACCATATGAACGTTATTGCCAACGTTGATGTGACGGCCATGTACGTTGACGTTCCATGGCTTCATTATCATGGGGTTGCCACCAAAAGATTCAAAATTCGGGGCGACAAAATGGCGGATATGCCACTGTTCGAAAACTCTAATTAGGTGTTTAACCCACAATGGTCGGTGATCATTAATCATAAGTCAGTAGGCTTAGCCGTTTAGATGGGCGTGAGTGTAACAAATACCCTTTGTCCCACCGAAACGCGGTTTCACAGCAAGGTCAATTAGAGTATCTTTTCACCTCAATTTTAACAGTGACTAAAACATATTGGACGCCTTACAAGCCATTCAAACGAGAAATTCTGCGGCCCGTCTGGCGGGCGCTGTTGAACAGGCAGATCTTGAACAAATTCTGAAGGCAGGATTTCGTGCACCGGACCATGGGTTACTCAGGCCATGGCGAATTCTCGTGATAGAAGGTGAGTCGCGGGATCGATTGGGTGCTTTGTTTGCGAAGGCGAAACTAACCCATGATCCGAGCCTTACAACGAACGCGCTCACAAAAGTTAAAAATAAACCGCTTCGCGCGCCGCTTATACTGGTCGTGGCTGCACGGCTTGTTGAACATCCAAAGGTGCCGGAGGTGGAACAGATTCTTTCGGCGGGGGCTATGGCTCAAAACCTGATGCTGGCGGCACATGCACTTGGATATGGGTCCATGTGGAGGACAGGGTCAATGACGTACGACCGGATTGTCGCAGAGGGGCTTGGCCTGGAGCTCAATGAAAAAATGATAGGGTTTCTATACGTAGGCCAAATTGAAGGAAACCAGAAGGCGCTGCCGGAACACGACGCTGCCCATTTTGTGACGCGCTGGTAGGTTTTTAAGGGGCGTTAAGCTTTCGGCCAGAGAACGAGGCTAAGCGACAGCGGTGGTCTGTATGCCACCACGACAAACGGGTTCCAGCGTTGTTTTCAGAATAACCGGCACGACGGCAACACAGTTTTAAGGAATTGATGATGAATAAAACAAATAGGTCCAGGAATGCGCTGCGTATTCAAGATCGTCTTATCGATGAGCTCATAGGCATCTGTCGCGGGGTGATCGCTGATGGTGTTATCGATGAGCGTGAAGCGATATTTCTAGGGCAATGGATCGAGAACCATCGTGAAGTGGCAGATAAGTGGCCGGTAAACGTGGTGTACGCGCGTGTTACCGAAATGTTGCGCGATGGTATTTTGTCGACTGAGGAAAAAACAGAGCTGCTGTCGACGCTCCGGGATCTGACAGGCGAGGGATCCCCGCTGCAGGAACCTAATCAATCAACCACCTTGCCATTGACGCGGCCTGAGCCGGAAGTGGACTTCGCCGGTAAAGTATTCACCCTGACCGGGAAGTTTGTTTTCGGATCCACGGTTTACTGCGAGGAGACGATTGTTGAAATGGGTGGAAGTATCTCCCATGCACCCACACAGAAGACGGACTTCCTGGTGATTGGTGAGTTTTGCAGTCCCGATTGGGTGCATACCACCTTTGGTCGCTCAATAGAGCGTGCCATTGACCTGCAGAAGCAGGGTAGTGACCTGAAAATCATATCAGAACGTTATTGGGTAGATTCGCTCGCATCGCGGTAGGATTTTCCTCTCCATATCCGTATAATGATTGTTCCACCTTGGTCCTCCCGCAATAAAGAGTGGTGAACTCCGCCAGGCCCGGAAGGGAGCAACGGTAGCGATGAATTTATGTGCCGGGATGTGGCTAAGGTGGTCTTTAATCTTCCCCCGTGTAAACGGCCAGCATCAGGTCCGCTGAGGCCACCAGCTCGCCCTCCCCATCCAGGTACCGAACGACTCGGGCGATAATTCGATCTTCTCGATCGAAAAACCGTGATTCTAGCAACTCATGCTCATCCCTAAAGAAGCGGTCTTCGATGACCAAATCAAATTCTTTTGGCGAGACACAGTGGAACTCAGGCATTTGCAGGTCGTCTGGTGATGGGGTTAATCTCTCATATGATGCGTGGCGCCAGATCAAGATGCAAAGGACCTAGGCTTTGGCTGTCAAAACGGCTGCGCATCGGTTGTGGTCAACGGATCATAGCGGCTGTTTTAGAGGACTTCCAATAAACACCCTCTGCCTTATTGGGTGGTAATCCACCGTTGTTTTGATGCGGTTTCACATAGCGTTAGTAACGCGTTAGATAGCTCAGGATTGATCGCTGGGCTTCTGCCGACGACCGATAACCCAACGCCGGCGTCCACGCCGTTTTTAGACTTCTAAAAAATCGTTCCAGAGGAGAATTATCCCAACATTTTCCTCGTCGACTGATGCTTTGCTTCATGTGTTGACACCGCACGGACTGACGGAATTTCAAGCTGGACGATGCCGAACCCAGGGGTTGCCGGGCTAACAGATCAAGGATAATCGTCAGGTAGGACCAATGCTGTCCGGTCCAGATGTAGGTCAGATCCTCGCACCAGACTTGATTCGGTGGGTGGGCGGCAATGCTCGAAACAGTAAGTTCGGGATATCGGTGGGGCTGAGATGCCTTTCTATACCGATGTGCGACGCGACGACACCATGCAAAGCTCAGAAGGTCTTTAAAAAGATCATAATTATTGCCGCCAAAGCTCAAAGCTCAAAGCTCAAAGCTCAAACATCAGGCATCAGGCATCAGGCATCAGGCATCAGGCATCAGGCATCAGGCATCAGGCATCAGGCAAGGAACAACTGCAAGCCGCGTTTTGGATAGCGGTTAAAAAGTCTGACGTAGAATCAATAAACGAATCCTTTACGCGAAACATCGCGCGTTACTTACAGTGTTGCGCCGTAAGTATCCGGCTTGATCGAGTGCCAGAGATCGCTGCTGGATTCAGCACGACCAGTTTCACACTCACAACCTTGATCCGGCGAGTGAGGGCTTATGTTCTTTTGTCGGTGATCAGATAAAAAACCCGGGGGGCGGTAATATAATTGCGATTAAAGGCGCCACGATGATGTCGGACTTTGACCACAATCCCCATAGTCTAAAAGCTGTTATCGATACGCTACGTCAATATTCAGCGCAGCGGCGATTGGTCATGTTGGAACACGGTATCAAAACCTAACAGATCGTATTAGCGCCTGATCCTGTCTTCGCCGCACAAAGTTCTGTTGAGTACGCGAAAGAAGGTGATGTGTTACGCCGTCAAACCCTGGGCAGTAAAGATAAAGTCATCGAGATATTGGAAGCGCGTAAGCGCAGACAGCAAGTTACCGTAGGTCTGAGTGCTTACTTGGCGCATGGCATAAAATCATCCCTAACCAGGTTTTTTTAAGCGCGTTTTCACTCACTTTTTGGTGATTATCGCCTCCAGCAACTGCTGAACGCCCTGAACGTCAACACCAACCGTTACGTTCGACAAAGGCACGCCGAACCAGGGCCCGGGTTTGCTGGAGTGACGCTTTTCTGCGGCGACGACATGGCCGATGGTCATGCCGTCAGTGACAACGCGGACCGCGCGTTGATCGGTCTCAAATAGTTCCGGAGCCAGAACATAAGCCACAGCGGTTGAATCGTGGTTGGGGTATCCATCCGAATATCCAACTGACTGATAAAAAGTACGATAGAAACGACTTGTGTCGAACAGGAATTCTACGTTCGTGCCCCCTTTTTTTCGCACGGAATTCCACCAGCTATCTGTCACGAGTACTTGTCTTGTTATATCAGCGGAAACCAGCGTCATATTCCAATCTGTCCCCATGACGATATCCGCCGCGTGTGGATCGCCCAGAATATTGGCCGAAGCAACGGGAGATACATTCCCCATCACTTGCAGGACCCCACCCATTGCGACAACCTGCTTAACATTCTCAGAAAGATCCGGTTCCAATGCCAGAGCAAGCGCGATGTTAGTCATGGGGCCCAACACGATCAACGTAACTTCTCCAGGGTTGTCCATCACCGTCTGAACAATGAATTCGGCCGCGCTCTTTTTTATCGCGTTTGTTTTGGGTAGTGGAAGGTTAATCTCTCCGAGCCCATCTTCGCCGTGTACATCAGCGGGAGAGGAGAGTTTCTTCATGTACAAAGGGCGGCTTGCACCTTCTGCGACCGGTACATTTTTTTCCATTATTTCAAGCAGACGCAAAGAATTGAGAGTGGCCAAATGCGTCTCTACATTTCCAAAGATGGTCGTTAACCCAAGCACTTCCAATTGCTTCGATTTTAACGCGAATACGATTGCCAGCGAATCATCGACGCCCGGGTCGGTGTCAATAATGACTTTTTCCGCACCTAACGCGACGCCGGGAGCGGTCAAAATGGTGAGATAAAGAAGCGTAAAAAGAGCGGGCAGCCGGTATTGAGTTGGCATTGGAACCTCGTAGCGTGATCAAATGTTTCTTAGAGCATTGCTGTGGTGCTCGATTATGTCGATTGGACCGAACAAGTCACAGCGAGCCTACGTTTGCAAACAGGCATCGACAATGACGCGGAAAGTCACAAATCCAGCCTTTGTGGCTAGGCGCTCAAGGCAATAGCACGCCACCATCAACGTCGACGGTAGTGCCGGTCATATAACTGTTTTCCATTATCATGACGATTGCTTTTGCGACCTCTTGGGCTTCACCGACACGCCCCAGTGGAATATTTTTCCCCATATTATCCAGTGCAGCGTTTTTGTTATCGCCCAGGTTATCGAACATTCCTGTGCTGATAAGGCCGGGCGCGACGGCGTTTACGCGCTTTGGTGCTACCTCCAAGGCCAGGGCCCGAGTTAAGCCTTCGACTGCATTACCGGTACACGAGACAGACGACATACCAGGATTACATTTTCTGGCTGGCGTTCCGCTGATAAAAGTGATTGATCCGGTGTCGTTTAAATGTGGAATACCTTGGCGGGCGACATGGGTGTAACCCCAGAACTTGTTGAATGCCCCACGAAACTGTTCATCGGTTTGGTCCATGAACGGAGCCATTGTCCTTTCTGCGCCTGTGGCTGCGGCGACAATGTGGTCGATTGCGCCGATGGATTCAAAGAGTGATTTCAACCCTTCTACATTGTGCGTGTCCAGTGAGCTGAAGGTGATTTCGGGATACAAATCAGAACAAGTCTTAACCTTGTCCACTGATCGGCTGACAGCCCAGACATTGGCCCCCTTGCTTGCAGCGGCGACGGCCGTGGCAAGGCCAATGCCTGAAGTACCGCCGATGATGACGACGTTTTGGTTGTCCATAGAACCCATGTCATTTACCCTTTGAAAAAGAGACATGATGCTTAAGGTTGCGGGGTAAAGATAGACAAAAGATAGGTCGTGACCTAAATGCCAAGAAGCAATCGATTGAAACTCAGTTTGAAGAGGTCACCATCGATCGATCTTTAAATAGGGTTAACTGTCCGAACGGCAGAAAGACCTTGAGCCGCTTTATTGATGTCTCTGCCAATCAATTAAAGGTCGAAGAATGTGACGAATAAGGGAAGTTTTATGATGCCGGTGAATTTACGGTCTGGGCGAAAAGTTAGTATTTTTGATATCAAGAGACTGTTTGTAGTGTTGTTCTTGTCATCCTACGCCATTTCGGCGTTAGCTAAGGATGTGCTGATCAGTACCAATCTGGGCGAGATAGTGATCGAGCTGAATGAAAAAAGCGCGCCGGTCACCGTTGGCCATTTTCTTAGCCTTGTAGACTCGGGTGCTTACAAAGACACGATATTCCATCGGGTGATACCGGGCTTTATGGTGCAAGGGGGTGGGCTTTATATGGACCTGGCAGAAGCGGATGAAAGCGAAATGATCATTAATGAAGCCGATAATGGTCTTTCTAACGTTCGAGGGTCCATTGCCATGGCCAGGATGAATGAAATTGATTCTGCCAGCCGCCAGTTTTTTATTAATGTGGCCGCCAATAAGCGTCTGAATCACAGTGAAAAAAGCTGCACCCGCAAAGACGAAGCAACGGTAGCTGCAGCCCGCGCGCGAGGCAGTTATAAACCGACCACCTGCAAGTCATTCGGTTATGCCGTGTTTGGAAAAGTCACCTCTGGGATGGATGTGGTAGACACGATCGAGGTCGTCGAGACCAACACCCTGGGGGAATATGATGATGTTCCGCTAACCCCTGTAATCATTCTTTCCATTGAGCGTATTGCGTCTGAATGAGTCCTAATATTCAGATAGCTCTTTGTAGATAGCGCTTTGTAGGTAGGTCTTTGTAGGTAGCCCTTCCTAGGTAGCTTTTTGCAGATAGCCTTTGGTGAGTAGGCATGGGTGAGTAGGCATGGGTGTGTAGGCATGGTTGTATAGCGATTGTTGCGTCTTTGCCAAATTTGCAAACAAGCATCAATTTAGGAGGGGGTTCATCGACCGGTTAAGACCGCTCGTGAGTCGATAGAGTGTTGATCGAAATATGTTGTTCTTGCATGATGCCATGCTGGCAATGTTGATCTCTGACCATGTTTCTTTTTATTAGACCCTACGTTATTTTTTCCCTGTGGTTACTTGCACTATTGCTGCTTGCACTGTTGCTTGCGCAGAGCCCAAAAGCCTTTGGGTCACCGAAATTAGTGGTTCTGGTCTCGGTGGACCAGCTCAGCCCCGGTCGGCTCAGTGCAGATATGCCGGGAGGCCTTGGTCGGCTGATGCGCGAAGGCCGCGTATACACCAATGCCAAGCTGGATCATGGCTTAACCAATACCTGTCCCGGTCACGTTGCAATGTCTACGGGCGTTAATCCTGGAAAGGCCGGAATCCCTGGCAATAGTTATACCGATCATATAACGGGGCAACAGCGCTACTGTGTGGATGACGAAGATGATGCTCATCGGGTGTTTGGTGCGCAGTTCAATCGGTCGCCTAAGTCAATGACCGCCACAACGCTGGGTGACTGGCTTAAGGCAAGCTCTCCGGTATCACGGGTGTTTTCTGTATCGGGAAAGGACAGGTCGGCGATCACAATGGCCGGTAAAAACCCGGATGGCGTCTATTGGTACGAAAAGAGCGTGGCAAAATTTACCAGCTCGGGATACTACGGCCCGTTGCCTGATTATGTGCAGGTATTTAATGGCGATGAGTTTTTTGTTGATGGCTATGCTGCGCGTTTTCCAAAGACTTGGGAGCACAAGCCCGGTTCACATAGGGCCGACGATTATGCCGGTGAATCAAAGAAGGACCTTCGTCATTCAGGACATCCGGTGAATGTAGGTGAACTCGAGGAACGCGCAGCGCGTTTTTACGCGTCTCCGTTCCTGGACCTGGCGACGACTGAGCTGGTGAAAAGGGTCGTCGATGAAGAGCGGCTTGGCCGGAAAGGCGTGACGGATTTGCTGGCGATATCTTATTCATCTCTGGATGTGGTTGGCCATCGTTATGGTCCTTACAGCGGTGAATCAGAAGATACGCTTGCTCAGATAGATACGACGATAGGTGAATTATTAACGTTTCTCGATGAGCGTCTAGCGGGGGATTATGTTGTTGCCCTGTCTTCCGACCATGGTGTTTTACCGTTACCTGAATGGTTGGTAGAAACCGGAGGGATGCACTGTCCTGTTGATGGCGGTCGAATTCCTATTCTGAAAGCTATGCTGCAACTCTACTGGCGATTGTATCTGGATTTTACGGCACCTTTTGGTGACCCCAGAGACTTGGTTGGTTTTTCAGCCGCAGGAGGGACGGTGAGTGCCAGTTATGCACAGCAATTGGGCATAACGGTGGAGCAGGTGGTTGACTCAATGGAGCGCTACCTCGAAGAGCAGGCTTACATAGAGGAGGTTTGGACGCCGTTAGAACTAGAGGGTTCTGATGATCCGATCAGCGGTTTGTATCGTAATTCGTTTGTGCCTGGTAAATCACCCCACTTTTTTATTCAGCCGAAGGAAACATGCCTTGTCTATTTTTCGGAGGGAACCAGCCACGGGTCTGTCTATGATTATGATCGACGGGTGCCTATCATTTTTTATGGCGCAGGAATGGCGTCAGGGTTGATAAGCGAAGCAGTGAATAGTATCGATATCGCGCCGACGCTCGGGGAAAAATTGGGTCTTGATCTGCCCGCGGGGCTGGATGGGCGGGTCCTGGATTTAGGAAAACTTGATGGAAACTAAGCCAAAAATTGCAATATCAAGTTGTCTGGTGGGGCATGAAGTCCGTTTTGATGGCGGTCACAAACAGTTCCGTTATGCCACAGAATCGCTGGCCACTTGCTTTGATTTCATCCCTCTGTGGCCCGTATTCGCTATTGGCCTTGGTAGTCCTCGCCCGACAATTCGACTGATTAAAGGCGAAAATGGCACGACAGAAGCGGTAAGCAACGCTGACAGAACACTTCGATACACAGAAGCGCTTGGTGCCTATGGCAGAAAAACGGCACCGGCGCTGCAGGGCGTGTCCGGATACATCTTCAAAAAAGATTCCCCAAGTTGTGGAATGACCAGGGTAAAGGTCTATCAGAACAACGATGGCCCACCTGACAGGACGGGCGTTGGTATCTATGCTAACGAAATAATAAAAGCGCACCCCAACTTGCCCGTTGAAGAAGAAGGTCGATTAAACGATACGAGATTGCGCGAAAATTTTCTGGAGCGTGTCTTCCTCTATCGTCGCTGGTTACAGTTGATGGAAGGTGGCGTCGATAGCCATGCGCTGGTGAAATTTCATACGCTTCAGAAATTCGCGATACTCGCGCATGACGAGCCAGCCTATCGGGAACTTGGCAGAATAGTGGCGGGCGTGACGACAAGCGATATTGAAGCCCGTTGCAGGGACTATATATCACTATTGATGCGTGCCATGAAAGTTCTCACCACGCCAAAAAAACACGCCAATGTGCTGATGCACATCATGGGTTTTTTCAAGGAATCGCTCGCTGCGGGTGACAAGGCTGAACTCCTGCGCCTGATCGACACGCACCGAGAGGGGTTGGTTCCCGTGATCGTGCCGATTACGTTGATAAATTACTTTAGAAAACGGCACCCGAATGCTTATATTGACGGCCAAATATACCTGGAACCGCATCCGCCAGAGCTAATGTTGCGAAATATGCTTTAGGCCACGATTTGTGTCACGATGGGTCGATGAAAGTGACGCCTCTTACCCCGCATATCGGGGCAGAAATCAGGGATATAGATTTATCATTTCCTGTCGATAACGAAACCTTCGCTGGTATCCATCAAGCGTTTCTTGATTGGGGTGTGCTGGTTTTTCGTGAACAGACGTTGACCAGGGACGAACACAAGGCCTTTGCCCGTAGATTCGGCAAGTTGCATATCCATCCGATGAATTATAGAGGAACCGGCGAGCCTGAAGTGCTAGTGGTAAAGACCACAAAAGACTCCGCCTATACGGCCGGAAATGGCTGGCACACAGACGTCACCTGCGATGAGTATCCGCCGATGGGTTCTATGCTTTATATGAAGCAGGTTCCCGGTTATGGGGGCGGCGATACGATGTATGCGGACATGTACTTGGCCTATGAAATGCTCTCCGAAACGATGAAAGAACTTCTGAGTGGCTTGATCGGGGTGCATGATGGGGCGCTCCCCTATGTCGGCGCCTACAAAAGCACGCCACCTGAAGGCGGCTACCCGAAAAATGAGCACCCCGTGGTGGTGACCCATCCGGACACCGGCAGGAAGGTGCTGTACGTAAATTCCGGGTTCACGTCACATATCAAGGGCTTGAATCCAGGCGAATCGAAAGCGCTGCTAGGTTTCCTCTTCGATCATATTGCGACCGTACCTAGATTAACATGTCGCGTGAGTTGGGAGCCTGGCACCCTGACGTTCTGGGATAATCGTTGCACGCAGCATCATGCGATATGGGATTACTATCCTCATGAGCGCTACGGCGAACGGGTTTCCATTGTTGCAGACGAACGACCCGTTACTTAACGTTAGATTCGATAATCGCTGATTTGTATTTCGTCCCCGATGTTCGCGTAATCACCCGCCGATCTTGCAGACCGGAACTCACCCCAGTTTACGGGCCGATAGAGCGGCCTATCGTTAGTTTGTGGAACGCAATGAGTAGAAAAACCAGGGTTCATAAAGAAAGCCGCGCTAAAGCGGTCTTGTTGGCGGTTAGCCAGAACACGGTGTAACGGTGCCTTGTAGCGATCGTTGGACCATACCTGGACAAGGTCACCGACATTGATAATCAGACTGTCATTCTCGTTGGCAATGGTGGTCCAGGTGTCGTTATGACGTACCTGCAGGCCGGAGACTTCATCCTGCAGCAACACCGTTACCGCGCCAGCGTCCGTGTGGTGGTAAATACCCAGGTGTCCCTCGGTAGGAAAATCTTCTCCCGGGGCTGCGGGCGCTTCGCAAACGGGATAGTGGTTCAGCCGAAGGAAACTGGAATTATCGTGTGTGAAATGTTGCGCTAATGAAGTCTCGGGTAGTCGAAGGGACTGCATAATGGATTCGAGCAATGTCAGGCTGAGCGTTTCGCACAGGTGGTGCCATTGAAGCATCGTGTCACGAAACGCCGGTAGTTTTTCAGGCCAGGGGGTTTGACTTTGATCATGTGGACCAGTTTGGTCCACGCTAAGGTCAAAAATTTCTTTCCAGTCCTGCTTGTTCTTCGTGAGCTCTTTATCGAAGTAGCCCCACGAGTTTTTCTCTGTTCGTGATAGTTGTTTCTTTTCTTCGTGAGGCAGCTCAAAAAATACTTTCATTGCTGCCAGCAACTTGTCCGTTACTCCCTTCTCAAGGTCCAGCTCAACCAGCCGAAAAAACCCCCAGTACCTGCAGGCATCCGCAAGACTTTCGATGGTTTCACTGTTATTCGTCTTCAGTTCACGAAGACTGATGCTTGGAATTTGTTTCATTGAGTCAGAGGCCATACAATCGAGGTCGTTCGCATAAATTCAGCAAAGGTAAAAGTAACGCTTATGTCGATAAAAGAACAGCAATCTCCAATTACTTCAACACAAAATGGTCTTGTTCTTGGGCGGGCAAAAAATGGGGTCCTGTTGTTTAATGGCATTCCGTATGCCGAACCCCCGGTTGGGGATCGGCGGTTTAAGCGACCGGTTTCCCCGGCATCCTGGGATGATATTCGTGATGCAACACGGTTCGGGCCAGCTGCCCCGCAGTTGCCTTCGGGAGGCATGACTGACGCTGTACCCGTTAACTGGAATGAAGATTGTCTCTTCCTGAATGTCTGCACACCAGGGGTCGACCAGCAAAAGAGGCCTGTGCTGGTTTGGATTCATGGGGGGGCATACCGGTCAGGTCAGGGTGCAGTGCCATGGTACAACGGCATCAGTTTTGCGCTAAACGGGGACATCGTTGTCGTTTCGATCAACTACAGGTTGGGCGCGCTGGGTTTCACTGACTTATCCAGATTTGGCGATGATTATGCGACCTCTGGTATTAATGGCATCTGCGATCAGATCAAAGCGCTGGAATGGGTAAGGGACAACATTTCAGGTTTCGGGGGTGATCCATCGAAGGTCACCATTGCGGGCGAATCCGCAGGGGGCTTTTCGGTTGCAACGTTACTCGGCTGCGAGCAGGCGCAGGGGCTGTTTCATCGCGCGATCCCACAAAGCGGGGCGACGCACCACACGCTGACAGATGAAGTCGGGAAGGTGGTTGCAGATTTGTTGATGGACGAGCTTGGTGTCGAATCTATTGCTGAGCTGAAGTCGGCAAGTGCCCTGGACCTACTAAAGGCACAAGCTCGGGCGGATGAGCGCTATAACCAGATGAATATAGGCAGTGGCGTGCAGGCATTTTATCCGGTTGAACAAAATGAAGTGCTGCCAATTCCGCTTCGCGAATCGATCCGGTCAGGGGTGGGTGCGAGTGTTCCCGTGCTGACAGGAACTAATAAGGATGAAAATACGCTTTTTGTGACAGAGAAAATCTCGTCGGAAAGACTTCTGCGCCAGGCCGAGGCCTACGGAAGAAAATCCCTGGTCGACGCTTATCGGGAAATATTGCCCGGCGCCACAGAAACTGAACTCGCGATTGAGTTAGGCACGGACTTCACCTTCAAAATTCCAGCGATTCGTCATGTCGAAGATCGGGTTGCCAAGGGTGCAGACACCTGGATGTACCAGTTTGACTGGGAATCCAGGAACGCGCTTCTAAAAGCGACCCATGCGCTGGAAATACCCTTTGTTTTCAATACGCTGACCTCTCCAGGCGTTGATGGCTTTATCGGCGAAGGGGCGTTGCCCCAAGCTGTTTCGGATGAGATGCATGGTGTCTGGACCAGCTTTATTCAAGGCAAGGAACCAGACTGGCCTAAATACGACCTTGAGACAAGAACCGTAAAGCATTTTGATAACGCTTCATCTCTTGTGGACAATGGAGAATTGCCAAGGCTCAAAGCCTGGGAAGGCATCCGATAGCCGTTGAACCAGGAATTGCCGGTCAAGCTTGATTTAATGGTGACGGTATTCCCATCTGCGGTTTGCCATGCGTTGTTTAAAATGACTGGCAGGCCAATTTTCAGCCTGCCCAAGAGAGATGATTACCGACAAGTACGATGACTGGTCTTGAATGTTTCTTTGATGGTTTCCAACTAATCCGCCGTTCCGGTTTGCGGCGATATTTCATTGTTCCGTGTCTTATTAACGCAGCGGTGCTGACCGTGTTGGTGATGTTGTCCTATTCCCGCTTCGACGACTGGGTTGCCGTCATCATGTCCTGGTTTCCTAGCTGGATGTTCGCCCTGTACTGGCTGGTTTGGGGCATTTCGCTGATTGTGCTGCTGGTACTTCTTCTTTTTATTTTTACGTTTGTGGCGAACATCATTGCCTCGCCTTTTAATGCGATCCTGTCGATGAAAGTGGAGCAGGTGCTGACCGGTTCTGCGCCAGAGTCTAGCGTATCCCCTTGGTTAATATTGCCGCGCTCGGTTGCAAGAGAGCTGGCTAAATTACGCTATATATTACCCAGGTTGCTAGGCTTGCTGTTGATCACCATTATTCCGGTTATCAACATGGTCGCGCCGCTTCTTTGGGTATTGTTCGGGGCTTGGATGATGTCTATCCATTACGCAGACTACGCTGCTGACAATAACGATGTTTCATTTGCAGCCTTGCGCTCACGTATGAGTGCAAGGCGGTTCGATGCTCTGATGTTCGGATTGCCTGCCTATCTGCTGTTAACGGTGCCTATTGTGAACCTGATACTAATGCCAATAGGTGTCGCCGGTGGCACACGTTTCTGGGTTGAGCACCTGCGCTAGTCGACAAGCTCATAGAAGCGGCGTTCAAACCCATCAAGGGTGTCTAGGCACACCTGTTCATAAAATGGCAAAGCCTGCATTAACACAATACCCCCGACCTGCCTGACAGGGTCACCCCAGAAATAGGTGTTAAGCAGGCCGCACCAGCTATAGCTACCCGGGCTTCGCATACCTTCATTCTGGGTCGTGTGAATTTGGAAACCCAGCCCCCATTTGTCAACACCGGCACCTTTTGGAAACGGATGGGTCAAAGCCTTGTTTGCGGCCGGTTGCGTTTGTATCGTCAGCGCCCCAATCTGGTTAGTCACCATTAATTGGTAGGTTGTTTCACGGAGGAGCGGAACACCCTTTTGCAGCAGACAGCGTAAGAATTTTCCGTAGTCCCTTACTGTTGAGATCAGCCCTCCGTCACCCAATGGAATACTGGGAAAGTGTTTGGCGGGCGTCCAGCCGTTTTCGCTTCTATGGTGAGGATAGGCCTGATTTTCCTTCGTGTCGAAACCAGTGGCCCTCATCTCCAGTGGATCGAAGATCATTTGCTTTAGCGCCTTGCCAAGATCTTTGCCGGTTACCTTGGCTACGATTTCTCCTAGAATCCTGGTGGCAATGCCATAGCTCCAGAGCTCTCCAGGCTGATGTAACAGGGGGAAATCGTCTTTTTCTGCTGCCGGTCGAAGGCCATAAAGTGTGTCATTGCAAAAGGTATAACCAAACCCAGCGGTATGGGTGAGCAGGTGGCGGATCGAGAAATTCCTTTCAAGTGCCCCGGTGGTATATGACTTGTTTGCCAGGTTAACCTGATCCAATACAACCAGGCCTTGATATCTAGAAATGTAATCCGTGGCGGGTGCATCAAGGTCGATTTTGCCTGACTCCACCAACTGCATGATGGCGAAAGACGTAATAGGTTTCGTCATCGACATGATGGCATGAGGGGTGTTGATGTTGATCGCGCTTTTTGTCTCGGTATTGGTCATACCGAAAGCGCCTTCGTAAACGGTATTCGTTGCCGTTGTCCCTAGAGCAACAACGCCAGGGACATTTTGAGCACTCAGGAACTGATCAATTTTCTGGCTCATAACGCTTCGCTTCCCGGCGGATTGTTTAAGGCAAATTAAGAATACCTTGGTTCCTGACGGACAGAAAGTCAGATAATTCGCGTTGCCGCTGGAACTCATCGTTGATGGCTGTGGGTTGTGTAAAATACCCTCATGAGTATTACTACACTGTTGAAGTCCCTCGAGAACCTTGCAGAAGTGGGTTATGTCGGCGAGCCCGTAAGCCAACTCGAACATGGATTACAGGCTGCGGGTCTTGCCATTAAGGCGGGTGCCGGTGAGCAAATGGTGCTGGCGGCGCTGCTTCACGACGTTGGTCACTGGTGCAACCCAAAGGCTTTGCAGATGGAAGGCCTGGGTGCCCGAGAACACGACAGGTTGGGTGCCGAATATTTGGTCTCGATCGGTTTGCTACCGGAAATCGCGGCGTTGGTAGGCGCCCATGTCGACGCGAAACGCTACCTCGCAGTGACCACGGCGGGATACATGACAAGGTTGTCGGTGGCCAGCAGGAAGACACTGGAATATCAGGGCGGCCCGATGAGCGATCGTGAGGTATCCGGCTTTAAAGCCAGCCCCGTGTTCAGGGATGCATTGCGCCTTCGTGCTTGGGATGAGGCAGCAAAAGAACAGAAAGCCGACAGGCCAAATCTCGAATTTTATCGTGCGATGTTGACGCGTCATTGCCGAGAGCCTGTTTCTGATGCGCAACTGGATCACTGGGACCGCTTTGGTTGGCTGCGTATCAAAAGTTGGTACAGTGAAGGTGAGATGGTATCAATCACATCAGCGACTGATGACTTGCAGGCAAGACCGGAAGTGCCGGGTAAGTGGATGAAATATTTTGAGGGAGCCAGTGGTCAGCCGCGTACCCTGTGCCGAATCGAAAATTTTTTGCAATATGAACCCGTTTACGCAGAGTTGCTGCAGGGGAATGCAAACCTGAATCTGCTGTCGTTGCTAATCAAGGAACGAGCGGTACTATTCAAGGAAAAAGTAAACTTTAAACTGCCGAGGGGCCAGGGCTTTTCTGCCCATCAGGATGCACCAGCATTCACCACCTTCGGGCAACGGTTTCATGTCACCATGATGTTGAGTATTGACCATGGCACAACAGACAATGGCTGCCTGGAAATTGCAAAGACATCGAGGCTAAATGAGTCGCTCGAAATGAATGAAGATCTTACCTTGTCTGATAGTGCGGTTGCGGGCTTTCAATGGGAGCCTATCGAGACTGCCCCAGGTGATCTTGTACTTTTTGATTCATATGTTCCCCATCGCTCTGCACCCAACCTTAGCGATGTGAGCCGCAGGGCGTTGTACGCGACTTATAACAGAGCTTCTGAGGGTGACTTCCGGCAGCGCTATTTCGCAAAGAAAAGACGAGCGTTTCCGCCAGACGTCGAACGAGAGGACGGCGTTGCGTATGATGCCGGCGTTTTTAATGTTGGTAATCCTGTTTCCCTTTAGAAAGCGCGCTTGGCTCTGCCGCTACCTCTATTTTTGTCTTTTGAAAATATTTTTGTCATTTGAAAATATGGGTAATCAGAGGTCATCAGTTTGCTGATCGATTAAGGCGGTGTGCTCCATCAGTTCATCCTGGTCTATTAAACCCTCTAACCTTTGCATTTCCATTTCCTGAAAGAACATCATCTCACGGGATTCGAGCAGCAGTCGCAGTTGCTCATTGAGAATGGGGTTGTCTGCAGCGATTGCGTTGAGTACCTCGATCTGCAGGTCTATATCAGACATAAGTTTATCGAACGTAATATTGTCGGTAATCAAAGAGATGCCTACAAATAGGTGCTGTGGATAGGGGGTTTCTAAATGAAGCTAACGCTAGGATGAGTCACCGGTTAGCTCTTCGTAACTCTTGGACCTGTCGTCACGTAGTCCGGAGACAATAGCTGCCAGTGCGTTTTCAAATTCTGCTCTGGTGTCCAGGATCTCACTGTTTTCCGTGACGATCATGTGTGCCAGCTGACTTGCGGTGTACTCAGCGACCTTTAATCCGGCCCTGTTTGCGAAGATGTAGGTCTGGCTGGATGCGATGATTGCGATCAGTTTACAGGGTGTTTGGGTGCCTTCCATGATAGAAAGCGTTACCCAGGCATCGGGTTTCAGGGATCTTATAGTTGCTTCTGCGGCATCGTATTTCTTCTGGATCTTGTGGCGCAAAACCATCGCCCGCTTTTTCTTCCTCCCTGCCTGCTGCCTCAGCAGCACTAGCTCTTTGCCCAGGTCTTCTTTTCGCTGGTGTGAATATTCCTGTGAGACAACAAGGCGTTCCTGTTGAACTTCTATCTGCTTCTCTTTTTTGTTCTGGTCACTGACGGCCTTCAACACAGTGAACAGATGGTCTTTGAATGTATCAGAGGAAGATTTAATGGGGTTTAATTTTCTGAGTACGCAGGAATTGAGGTGATTCATCATTTCGCCGTAAGACATATGCACTACTTTTCGGCGGTTGTGGTTGGTCAGCAAAAGTTGTTCTGTTTCTGTCCAGTTCAGGATGAGTTTTATCCGTGCGACTTTTTCTTCTGGTTCAGCGGGGTCGTCGTAAAGGAACCACTGCCCAAGAGGTATTTTTTTTATTTGGTCGACCGTTTTTCTTGATGCCTCCTGCACGACTGCAGCCATGAAGTCGTCTGTTTCCAGCAAGCGAAAATCGCAGCCGTCGGACGGATCGCCGGCATTAATTGATGCGTACTCTGCCTCCAGGTCCGCAAGTGCAGAGATCACAAGTTTGGTGTCAAAGTGAGCATTCTTGCAGAATGACTTGATGCTGGCAGGAACACTTTGAATCAGGTCAGCTCTTTTTTTGCTGTCGTTACCCGGCTGCAATGACCATACGATGGCATCCGTCAATTTCAGAACATTCTGCCATTCTTTGGACTTGTTACCGCCAAAATGAACGTAGACGTCCTGCAGGAACTCGTACCAGGGTCCTTGCAACATAAAGATAATAAACAGTGGCAGTTGATTGCCAGTCATCGCATTGTTCAGGGCCTCAGCGCTGATGAACTCACCTTTCTTGCCGGAAAGTACGTTGAGTTCGCGCTCACAGAGTTTCTTTTCAAGTCGCTTAAACAGCGGCATTTCTTTTTTGAAGACAGCCTTTAATGCCTTGATACATCGCTTTGTGGAAAGATGATTATGTGAATAGTCATGAATTGTTGCGCTCACCTTTTCCATAAACTGATGCCCAAGAAAGCCCAGGTCCTCACTCCATCCGATGCACTCATCAATGATCAGGTCCATCAGGTCGAACAGTTCGTTCGGGTCTGTTACGGCGTTAATATCTTTCCTGAGTCCAACTGCCGCAATCCGTGGAGCAATGTTCCTGATAAAAGATTCGACCTTGAAGTCTAGATCAGTTCTGGCAAGGATCTCGGTCACAGCTTGATCAACGAAAGCGATCACCGCCATATCATCTTTCGAGAACACGGCGCCGGGCTCACGGGTCCTCAGTTGAGCTGCGAGCGTATCAAGGCGATCTTCGGCAGTAAGCGAAGGGAGTTTCGGCAACAGGTCGATCAGGTAAGCTGTATCTGCAGCAGGGGCCGCCGGGTTCTCTAGCGAATAGTGGTGAATTAGCGCCGGAAGTATCTTTTCGGGAGGAACCAGGGCTGGGTTTTTATTTGCCACTTTAATTACTGAGGACGTTTCGGAGTGCAATAGTACCAAATTAAGCACCACCTTCTATCGGCGATAGACAAGCGGTAGGAATTCGAGTGTGTATAAATTCGAGCAGCGTACTCTCGGACGAACTGCGATATACTCGCGCAATTTGAACGAGATAAAATCCAATGAAAGGCACTGTCCATTACGAAACTCGTGGCAACATCGCGCTCCTCAGCATTGATAATCCACCCGTAAACCCATTGTCATCCGGTGTCCGGCAGGGGCTCTTTGATGGCGTAACCAGCGCCTTGGCTGATGATGCGATAGAGGCTATCGTTTTGACGGGGCTGCACAGAGCGTTTATTGCCGGGGCTGACATCAGCGAATTTGGCGCTGCTGCAACCGAGGGCGTGAGCTTGGGTGAAGCACTGAACAAGATGGAAGGCAGCACCAAACCTATCATCGCCGCTATTAACGGCACGGCATTTGGCGGCGGGCTGGAAGTGGCGCTTTGCTGTGATTACAGAATTGCCGCACCGACAGCACCAGTTGGTTTACCGGAAGTAAAACTGGGTTTACTGCCCGGTGCTGGTGGTACTCAGCGATTACCGAGACTGATTGGCGCAGAAGCGGCGGTTCAGGCAATTGTTTCCGGTAACCCAATCATGGCGCCTGATGCGTTAACCATGGGTATCGTCGATAGGGTTGCTAGTGGTGACATCGTTGAAGACGCAATTGCCTATGCGCAGGAAATCATTGACGCTGGTGGCGCGACACGAAAGATTCGCGATCTTGAGGACAAGATTTTAGCTGACCGGGGCAATACGGCGCTATTCGAAAAATTCGCTGCCAATCTGGATAAGACTCACCGCGGGCAGTTCGCACCAGCGCAGATCCTGCAATGTATTGAAGCTGCAGTGAATGCAGAGAGCTTTGACGAGGGTATGGCGGTCGAGCGCGCGAGGTTTGCGGAATGTATGTCTGATCCGCAGCGTGAAGCGCTGATACACATATTCTTTGCTGAACGCGCGGCGAATAAGATCCCGGGCCTGCCTAAAGATGTGCCGTTGCTGGACATTAAAAAGGGCTCAGTCATCGGCGCGGGCACAATGGGTGGCGGCATTGCCATGTGTTTTGCCAACGCGGGTATACCCGTGCGGGTTCATGATAACGAACCTGAGAATCTTGCGCGTGGCATAAAGGTGATCGAGGGCAACTACGCCAGGACTGTTTCCAAGGGAAGGCTGACACAGGAAGAGATGGATAAGCGGATGTCGCTGATTATTCCTACTGAAAATTTTGATGACCTTGGTGACGGGGATATCGTGATTGAGGCTGTTTATGAAAACCTCGATTTGAAGAAAGAGATATTCGGACGGCTCGACAAAGTCATGAAGCAGGGCGCTCTGCTTGCAACAAACACTTCAGGGCTTGACGTGGACGCGATTGCCGGGATGACAGATAGACCCGAATTCGTATGTGGAATGCATTTCTTTAGTCCCGCAAACGTGATGCGACTCCTGGAGGTTGTTCGTGGAAAGGATTCATCGCCCGTGGTGCTTGGTACCGCTATGGCGCTTGGCAAGCGTTTAGGAAAGGTCTCTGTGATGGCAGGGAACTGCCCTGGTTTCATCGGCAACAGGATGCTGGGGGGATACACACGTCAGGCAGCAACGATGATTTTGGAAGGTGCAACGCCAGCGCAGGTAGACAAGGTGATCTTTGACTTTGGTCTGGCCATGGGCCCATTTACGATGAACGATATGGTCGGTCTTGACCTGGGATGGCGCGCTCGAAAGATGATGGGTGGCTCCAATGAAGTGACTGCGAGAATCCCGGATGAACTTTGCGAATTGGGCCGTTACGGTCAGAAGAATGGCAAAGGCTACTACCAGTATGAAGAAGGCGACAGAACACCCCGTCCGGATCCCGAAGCAGATGCAGTCATCGCCAAAGTGTCTGAAGAACTAGGCTACGTGCGCCGAGATTTTTCTGATGACGAAATTTTGAAGCGCTGTATGTATCCGTTGGTAAACATCGGTGCAAAGTTACTGGAAGAGGGTCACGCCCTGCGCGCGGGAGACATCGATACTGTCTACGTCAACGGATACGGGTTCCCTACGCATGTGGGTGGCCCGATGTGGTTCGCAGACACACAGGGGTTGGACAATGTGTTGATAGATATGGAGCGGTTTTTTGAGGAAACCGGTGACGACGTTTGGAAACCGTCTAGTCTGCTTAAGAAGTTGGTCAGCGAAGGTAAGAATTTTGCCTCTCTGGATGGCTGATCACGATAGATGATTAGTTGATTTGCAGATCCCGGTTTTCGGACCGGGGTTTTCGTCGAGTGTTAGTATTTCTCGCCATATTGTCGAACTTTTAGTTAGCAGGTTTTCTCGGGCCCCGGGAAAGTCAAAAAGACACGCTGCGTAACAAGGCCATGTTTTTTTGATTTAATCGTATGGAGCGTGAGTAACAAACGCTGCAATATAATGGTTAAGCCATCAAGTGAGACGGAAATGTTGGCAAGTAGCGGCAACTCAACTGCACATAATATTGCCCATTGGTGTCGATCTGATGGGTGGTAGAAAACCCTTTAATCAGGATGTTTGCCAACTCGGTGTCTGAGTTTGGTGGCAGTCAAAACGAACAGGAGTTCAATCCATGATCACGCACAATGCATACTTCAACGGCAATGTTCAGTCTTTGGCATTACAGGGCCATGAAAAGCCAGCCACAGTAGGCGTCATGGCGAAAGGAGAATATGAATTTGGTACAGGCGCGCCGGAACTGATGCGGGTGGTGGTGGGTGAATTGAACGTCAAGTTATCCGGGGACAGCGATTGGCAATCATTTAAAGCGGGCGCTGAGTTTCATGTGCCGGGTGATAGTAAGTTTCAGTTGCAGGTCCCAGTTGATACTGCCTACCTGTGTTTTTATGGTTGAGTTTGGGTCAAAGCCGTCAAAGTAACGTAATATGTGGTGGAACATTTAACCTAACACCCATTAATTCTGGATAAGGAGAACGCACATGGCTGAAGCCTTCATGGCATACCCGGAGCTTCGACACCCGTTTCAAGAAACACCCATACATCCAAATGGCAGTGCCACAGTGCTGTATCAGGGCAGGACTATTACCCTTTCTGAGACAGAGGGCGACGACAATCTTTTGATTAAGCCGGAAGACCTTGGGCGCATTAACGGATTTGAATTGAAGCCAGAAGGCGCCTGCTACGCAGACATGTGCATCCCGCTAAATGACGAGCTGTTACTGACGCGTGAGGGTGAGCAGTGGTTTGATTTAACGGCCTTCGCTGACCTGCTGGAGCAGCCGTATGTGGTCGATCGTGAGGCTGGTGTGTGGAGTTTTGCCGAGATACCTGCCAAACGTCGAAACATGTTGGTGGATGCCATGGCGCCGGAATTCGAAGTCACGGACCGGAAAGGCAATGTGGTTAGAATGGCAGACCTTAAGGGTAAAAAAGCGTTGATCGTGACGTGGTCATCGTGGTGAGGATGCTTTCTTGATGTGCCCGTGTGGCAACAAGTCTATGAAGAAATCAACGATCCTAATTTTGTCATTATCTGTGCGGCCGAGGACGTTGGCGGTGAAGCAGTAGCCGGTCCAATTTTTGACGCGGTTAACCCAACCTACATCCAAGTTGTGGATGTAGATCACATTATCAGTAGCGCGTTTAACTTTGTAAACGTTCCCTCGTCTGCCTGGATAGATGAAGAGGGCAGGGTCGTTCGAATTGACGAGGGCACCTATTCCAAGACCCACGCAATCGGAGAAGGTGAGCAAGCTATAACTTTTGGTAATGATGTTTACACGCCCGCGTTGAAGGACTGGGTAGCTAAAGGAGCGGACAGCGAGTTTGTTCAGTCTGCAGAGGCGGTGACCGGTAATATTCGCGAACACAGCTTTGATCAGTTAAAAGCCGATGCTGCTTTTCGTCTTGGGAATCTGTTTCGTGGCCACGGACAAAAAGAAAAGGCCGAATCCTATTGGCAAATGGCCCGGGAGTTGAATCCCGACAGCGTTAACTTTATTCGCCAGAACCTAACCCTGACAGAGGAAGGATCTGCCGGTGAAACGTTTATGCGGTTAATGGGGGATTACGTTAGCGAGGGGCGTGAGTACTATCGTCCTTTGGACCTCTAGCGGAAGTCGCGATGTATTAGGGCTGAGCGGTGTTAGTGACGTGGAAGTTATTGTCGTTAACACCGCGAGGTCTAAACCACCCGCAAACTGTCCTTGATAATCAGCGAGAGCGCCCATGAGATGGTGATCTTTGTGCAGGAAAGGCAGGTGTCATTTTCCCAGAATATTTATTCGCCTTTTTCCTGCGCATAAAAGGCCAGCCTCCTCTGCCTGCCGTGCCGCATCTGAAAATATACGTGAGCTTGAACAGGCTACCCGTTGTCTTGTCCCTATGCCCGGTAAAGATATTCTCTGGCCTTAGAGGCATAAGGTTGAACTTCACGTCATTGAACAGCGGAGAACGCCGCAGCCGATAGAATGCAATGGCGGCAAAAGGCGAGTGACAAGAGAAACAAAACCTGACGGCTGATGCCTCTTGCCTGTGCATTCCTACCGCAGGCCGAAGTCGAATTTTGCACCGTCGTTATAGACCCGGAGAATACGTCTGGCTGTGGTCATGACATGGACTTCATCGGCGCCGTCGTAAATCCGAGCATATCGGGCATGCCGATACATACGCTCAAGCGGTGTATCTTCCGTTACGCCCAGTGCGCCGTGAACCTGTATCGCACGGTCAATGGAGTTGTGTAGCATTTTTGCACCGAACACCTTGATCAAACCAATCTCGATCCTGGCCTCGTCGCCCTGATCTATTTTTTGTGCAGCATGCAGGGTTAGGAGCCTTGATGCCTGGATTTCCGCAGCGGTGTCGAAAATAAACTTTTGTATCTGCTGGTGTTCACCAAGGTTTTTGCCGAAGGCAACACGGTTGTTTGCCCGGTCGCACATGAGATCGAATGCCCGCTGTGCTTGGCCGAGCCACCGCATGCAGTGAAAGATTCTTCCGGGGCCAAGTCTGTCCTGGGCTATCTTGAACCCTTGGCCACGGGGGCCAAGCAAGTTTTCCTTGGGCACACGAACGTTGTCATAGGCGACCTCGTAGTGACCATCTGCCTGGCCCATGACTTTCACGTCTCGAATAATGTTGTATCCGGGGGTGTCGGTCGGCACGACGATCATCGAGAAAGCGGCGTGGTCAGGGACATCAAACTCTGTTCGAACCATAGCAGTAGTATAGGCGGCGTTTCCAGCGCCAGAGGTGAACCACTTCCGGCCATTTATTACCCATTCATCACCGTCAAGTTCTGCCCGGGTTTGAAGTTGTGTCGGATCTGAACTTGCAACATCAGGCTCAGTCATGCCAAAACTTGGAAATACTTCACCGGCAACCAGGGGTTCCAGGTATTTGTTCCGCCACTTATCATTTGCGTATCGGTGCAGCATGATCGAGTCCTGCAGCGAATGGGTGCCGAGGGCGACTGTGGCGATTTCTGAACGACCGACCACCTCATTCACGAACACATAGTCCATGAAAGGCAGGCCACCACCGCCGATTTCTTCCGGGTGACCCAGGGCCCATAATCCCTGGTCTTTAGCCTTTTGCATGAGGCCTTTCATGACGTTTCCGTTTCGACTGCTGACCTTGTCAGCCAAAAGTTCTGCCTCGACCGGATAAATCTCCTGCTCGATAAAATGCAGGACTTTTTGGCGGATGGGTTCTACGTGTTCGGGGATGGATAGGCTCAGCATAATCATGTCCTTTTTTAGGGTTTTTTATGAGGATAGCAATTCACAATATCACCAAATTGGGAGTTTGGTATGCTAGAAGATTAAGTCAGGCTGGATTGTTGAAATGAAGTTATCGGTAGAGTTTCCCTCCGTGAGTTATAAATGGGGCCCGGAGGGCGTCATCAAGTTAGCGCAGGCAGTTGAGCAAATAGGCTTTGATCAACTGGACATGTTTGACCATGTGGTGATGGGTTATCCCACTGACACACGTGCAGCGCCGATGTACCCGCCGCAGATGCCAATAATGGAAGCGATCGTTATGTTGTCGTTTATTGCCGCGGCAACGGATCACATCGGTCTTGGTACCGAGGTTCTGGTGCTACCTCAGCGAAATCCCACGCTAACCGCAAAACAGGTCAGCACACTTGATACTCTTTCAGCTGGCCGGGTCAGACTAGGTGTCGGTGTTGGCTGGCAGGAGTCTGAATACGAAGCCCTTGGGGAGACCTTTAGCAATCGCGGCCGGCGTATGGATGAAGCAATCCAGTTGCTTCGACGATACTGGTCGGAAGAAAGCGTTAGTGCGAATACTGACTTCTACCAGTTTGAAGCGATTGCCATGGAACCGAAACCGCCACAGGGTGGGGCACTACCCATCTGGATTGGCGGGTCTGCAGATGCCGCGATCAAGAGGACTGGTGAACTGGGCGATGGCTGGCTGGCGACCTCTCAGATGCGAGACGAACAGGTTGTTGCGTCAAAATCAAAGATTCTTGCATACGCGGAAGCTGCCGGTCGAGATGCCAGTCACATTGGATTCCAGATGATGCTGGACACACCGCCACGTGATGATGCGGGTAAGGGTTTTTATGCCGACAAGGATAGGATCTTTGCCGCGGCAGAACGAATCCAGGGGTTTGGTTTCGAATGGATGGCGATCAATATGACGGCTATCTTTCAAGCTGGGGCGCGCTCGGTAGAAGAGCTTGTTGAGCAGCTTGCTGATGTACACGATGCACTACACCAACGATTCGATTAAGGAGTAAAAATTGCCAAAACATCCCTTTGCGAGACCCAAAGGCAGAATTGAGGTCATTGAGGTACATTCTGAAGCGCTGAAAAACAACCTGCTGGGAGACCCGACAGACCGCAGCGTCGCGGTATATCTGCCGGAAGGTTATGACCAAACGACAGACGACTACCCGCTGATGGTTGATATTGTCGGGTTCACTGGTAGCGGCTTTGGTCATGTTGGGTGGAAAGCCTTTCAGGAAAACGTACCACAACAATTAGACAGATTAATTGCAAACGGTGCGATGGGGCCGGTTATCGTGGCGTTTCCCGATTGTTTTACGTCCCTTGGCGGCAACCAATACATTAACTCAGCAGCGATGGGTAACTGGGAGGATTTTCTGTGCGATGAAATGGTTCCGGAGTTAGAGAATCAATTTAGAATCAGGCAAGGCCGTGACCATCGAGCTATCTTCGGTAAATCGTCCGGTGGCTATGGATCGCTGGTTCATGGTTTACGTCGCGCAGACACCTGGGCTGCTATCGCCTGTCATTCCGGAGATCTGGACTTCGAGTTGTGTTATCGAGGAGACTTTCCTGGCGTCCTTCGTGCGCTCTCAAATGTTGGTTTTAACATTCGTACCTACATTGAAAAAATCCACAGGGCCAAGAAGGTGCATGGCTCAGAGTTTCATCATCTGATGATGCTAGCCATGGCAGCAAGTTATGACCCTGATCCTGACGCTCCCTATGGCATTCGACTGCCAGTGACTAACGACACCTGTGAAATAATAGAGGAACGCTGGCGTAACTGGCTTGCCTGGGACCCTGTCAGGATGGTCGATCACACCGAGGCGCAACAGAACCTAAAAAGCCTAAAGGGATTATTTATAGATTGTGGCTCCAAAGATCAGTACAACCTGGTCTATGGCGCTAGGCAACTTAACAGGAAGCTCCAGTCGCTAGGCATTGATCATCGGTATGAAGAATTCTCGGATAACCATTCGACGGTGGACTACCGAATGGATATCTCGTTGCCATACTTATACGCAGCTATCGAATAGGAATAACAGGTTCAGGAGCGATTCGACGAGAAATCTCTCGGCACTATCGGCTATCGCGCCCAAGGATAGGCGCAATAGAAGGGGTTTTCGGGCGAAAGCCTGGAGACGTATCTGGCGTGGCCTGTGGCGTGGCCTCTGGCGTGGCTCTGGCGTGGCCTCCGGCGTGGCTCTGGCGTGGCTCTGGCAGGCCTCTGGCGTGGCTTTAAATTATGGGTGGTCATTTTGAATACCAGCAGCCATTAAACCGGTCTAATGCTGCCAGAGCTCGCGAATACCGGCGGTCATAACGATTCTCTTCTGCCATCTGCAGCGCTTGCATTTCACGGGAATTTAGGGAGTTTGGTAGTCGCTATCCAAAAAAGTCAAAGTCCTCCGTTGTTAAAAACTGAAAATCCTGATCGACTGACGGTCTTTCCAATCTGAGGTATCTGCGAAACGCCTTGTGAAAGTGAGCGGGGTAAATAACAGTATGATTGTCTTCGTCACGCAGCAACGTAATTCGATCGGCTAGCTCGGCGGCTTCAGCCTTTAATGAGTTACGCGGACTAACCCAATAGATATTACTGCACCAACGCGTGCCAACATAGGAGACCTGCTATCTAGAAGTACGATTGCTGAACCTTAAGCCGCACCGCAGAAAGCGACTTCTGATGAGCCGGGTCAGAAAGTGGAGGGGATTAAGATTGCAAAACGATTAAGTTAAGAATCACCCCAGGTCCAGGGGCGCAGTGTCGAAATCCAAAATTCGTTGAGTGAGGTAGCCCGTGAAGATAAGCATTATAACAGGGGTTTTAGAGAGCTAATCTGAGTACGCAACGCAGTTTCGCCAAAGTGATCTTCCTTTGGCGTTGTTGATGTCTGACATGGGTTTGAAAGCAGGACAGCCTCTGTTTGTCCTTCTGGTCGTTTCTATCAGGGAATTAGTAAAGCGGTTACCCGTTAATTGGCCTGTGTGTGGCCGTGGAGTCCTTCCTTAGGCCGTCATTGGGGCTCCGGCTTTGGAGCATCGAACGGGTTGCGAGTTTTTACTAGCGGGTTGCATGCCTTTAAAAAAGTAATCCGGTTTACGGGCAAGTTTCTTGTTCTTTTTTGATCTTTTGAAAACAGCTCTGGTGGCAGACTAAGGCCTTGAGTCACAGGGTGAGCGCAGCCAAAAGGGCGGTTGGTCAAAATAACCACTCGCCCTTTGACTCCTTTTTGCCCAGTTTCTCTCGATAGCCCTTCGTAAGGGGTTATCCATGAACCGCAGTATAATTAGATCAACACCGTTAGTAAGTGTATCGAACGCCTACACGAAAACCCCTACCGGGTTCTGGAGCGAAGTTCTTTAAAAACGATGTGTGGTTTCTGACTTCCTCATCCAGAAGGTTGCTGCCCTTGGCAAAAATCAACAGTTCACTGCTGCCCAGGTTGAAATGGTAGTCAGCATAGGCGTCAAGCATTGTATAACCGTCTGTTCTAAGTTCCCCAATCCCCGTGTCCTTCTGATCCAGCACTTTTGTTATCTTCAGGTCCGCTGACCAAGCAGGTGCATGCCATGAGAAACCGACACCAAAACGGGCGGGTGGAATTCTCGGGACATCGCCTCGATCGTCTAAGTTTGCTTTTACTAGGTCACCTTGAAAGGAAATATCCAACTCGCCGCGTTCGCTTTGGAACGCCTGAAAGGTCAGCCGACCTTCGGCTCCATAGAACGTGGCGTCCTTAGCGACATAAGACGCGATGGTTTGTTCTTCAAATTCGCCAATGTCCTCAAGATAGATGAAATCCTTAATCTCGTTGTAAAAAACGCTAAATTCCCCTGTGATAGGACCGTTATGCTGACGAAACCCGAGTTCAATATTTGTTGCCTCTTCTTTGCCAAGATCTGGATCGCCAACTTCTAGCAGTCCAGTCGCTGCATGCGCCACAAATTCTTCCGGATCCGAAGGTGCAGCACAGCCGTTGGCTTTGACGTTAGAGTAACGTTCCTCCAAGGTCGGTGCTCTTTGAGAACTCGACAGGCTAATCATGATATTGCTATCTTTATTGAGGTCATAGAGAACACTGGCTGAAAGACTCCTAGTGTCTTCATCGCGGTCGCAACTTCCACCAGGATCTGTTTCTCTTGACTCATAACGGTAGCCAAACTCCCAATGCATGCCCGCTGCCTTCAAACGTTCAATGGCAAATATTGCAATCCCGGTGCTGTCAGTTTTGGGGATGAAGGCCTCTTCGCCGCTGGCGCTGAACTCCGTGTTCGAAAATTGGGCGCCCCAGATTCCATTCAACCGGCCTATCGGCGCGTGGTTAATCGTAACGCGACCTGCATAACCCTCGTTGCTAAACTGCGTACCTATGACAGAGGTCCCGTCGGGTTCTATCTCAAGCTCTGAGTGCTCGTAATCGGTATAGTTTACGCTCGCCTGCAAGCGCTCTATAAAACCACCGTCAGGTCGATATTCGCCTCTAATATCGTAGCGGGTTTGTTCCATGTCTATTCGTACGAACTCTTCGCCTTCTTCCTCGCCATGCTCCTCATCATGATCCTCGCCATGCTCTTCATCATGTTCCTCGCCGTGTTCCTCCTCATGGTTGCCGTGGGTGCCTCCTGGTAACCCGTAGTTGTTATCCATTGATGACACAGAAAAACCGATGAAACCTTTATCACCCGAAATGGACGTGCCTGCTGTATAACCCTTGGACTCAGCGTCAGAGTTCGCGATATAGCCTTTTGAGTTAGTGATTTCTTCTTCCTCGTGCTCCCCGTCGTCGTGGCCCTCGCCGTCATGCGCGTCTTCCAGAAGTTCAAGCGCTGCTTCATCGATCGCAAAGCCTTTTACTTCTACATCGTTGTTATCGCTGCTAAAGGCGTCTAAGTGAAGATTGACCGAGCCAAAAGAGCCGTTGAATTTTGCTACCGTTGAGTTACCTTCATTAACGGTGTCATGACGTTGTTCAATAATAAACTCAGGCCTTTCTATGGTGGCTTCTATAATCCGTTCGTCGATAACGTTAACAATGCCTCCTATAGCGCCATTCCCATAAAGCAGGGTAGCGGGTCCTCTGATGACTTCTATGCGAGAGGCTAACGCAGGCTCAACACCATTCGTATGGTCGGGGCTTACAGACGAAGCATCGATATTGTTAACGCTATTTTGAAGGATCTGAACTCTGTTGCCTGACTGGCCGCGAATAACCGCTTGACCTACACTAGGACCAAAGCTGGTGTTGTGTATGCCAATTTGGTTTCTTAAAGTCGCGCCTATCTCACCTTCGACTTGGCGCTGAAGCATTTCTCCTGTCAGCAGGTTTATGGGTAAGGCCGTTTCGGCCTCAGACCCTTGAAAAGGTGCGCTGACAACAATTTCATCCTCGTAAAAATGAGACTCGTGGTGGTCTTGCTGACGGTCATCGGCTAAAGCTAAGCCGGTGTAACAAAAAGTGGTAACTGATAAAAATATGGATTTTGAGGTGTTCATAAACGTCTCTGCTAAATTTGGCTGAGCGCGTCAAGTAGCACGAGAGAGTTTTCGGCAGGTTCACGAATGAACTGCTGACCGAACAAGGGTTTATAGATGCCCATTGTCTCTCAGCTAAGGAAGCGCAATTGATATTAGTTAGCGGAGGGGCGGTGGGGCTCTTTGGTGTGGGCGAAGCAGTCGAGTCTTTAGGGGCGAAAACGATGCCTTCGCTACGATTTTTTGTCGCTTCGTTGTCTCGATTCTGACACTTGTTTTCTCATCGGGTAAAGCGACCCCGATGTGACTACAGAGGTCACAATTGATTTCCTCGGTCGTCGTCCCGTGCGAGTGATCAGCAAACACCAAGCCCGGCAGGCTCAGCAAGAGGCTTAGGACCAGCGCAGATATATTGAGGGAAAAGGAATTTTTCACAGCGGTGAGAATACTGATATTTTTTGTGCTGTCAAATCTTAGGGGTCAGGACCAAGTGCCAAATCTTAGGGGTCAGGACCAAGTGCCAGGTCTGATGACCAAGTGCCAGGTTTAATGAAAATGTCATGGACAGCATCATTGGCTCGTTAATCAGCTACCGGTTGTCACTGGACAGTAACGGCAAAGTGATTGTTGCCTTGAAGACATCCTATCTTGTTCAAATCGAAGAGTGTGAAACAGGATTATTCTTGTGTTGTCGACGTTTCCTTGTCGTTATACATCGCGACTCTATCTAATTGTTTGACGCGCGCCTCTCCTTCAGCCTCAGCAGCATCCCTTCGTAGTGATTGGTAAGTATATGGCGAAAAATAGTTCTTCCGTGTATGTAGGAAATACACGATAACGCCCCATAGGTTCAATCCAATACACAGCAGCAGAATTTCCAGACGAATCAAGTCGCTGAAATACACAAACATGATGCTCTGCAACCAGAATTCCGGTTTGGTGAGTATGACAATGACACCGAGTTTGCCCGGCAGAAAGGTTGACCACAGCACCGGCATGATGACCGCAAAACTGATGAAAATAAGCTCCAACTCAAACCGCGTGACCATGCCTTCAATAGCACCATTTAAAGCAACAAAGCCTAGTAGGAAACACAAGCCCGCGTGCATCTTATGCCCCACCTTGTGCTGAAACATGATCCAACCATTCATACGATCATTCAGGCGCATCCAAGGCTTTGGTTTTTCAAAGAAATCGTCAAAAAGCTCATAGGCACCAATTCCGAGATAGATAACGGCTTCGATCCATAATACGGTGTTGAGTAGTGTGCCAGTAGGGTAGAACTCGGTTGCGCTTAGCATGCTGGAGGTTTCCTGAAGAGATATGTATCAAATTCACGGAGGGTGGGATTTACAACAGGACTTTCGAGCGAAAGTTTGAGTATCGAATCAGCCGGTTGCCTGCTTGTTTTAGTCGCCAGCATTTTTTAGTTGCCTGTGCCATTTTAAGTGAACGGGCGCCTAGAGTGGCTCTGTTTAGCGCGTTAGGTTTTTAACGAAGTTCCAAGCCTTTCAAGTTGTCGTTTGAACGCCATTTTTTCATCAGGGCAAAAAATTCAATTGGCCCCCCACCGTAGGTGTTGTTTTGCGGTTTGGCATTTACCTTACCTTCGTTGTTGTAATAGCCGGGTGTACACTTTTGTTGGAAGTCGGCCGTTAATCGCGCCTTTTGAATGATTGTTTGAACCCACTTTTTTTCGGCGGCATCACTGGCTTCTATTCGATTCGCGCCTTTCTTTGCCGCCACAGTCAAAATGTGCGCAAGGTGAACGCTCTGCTCATCGAGTGAGTAGGTATAGGTGGCGGTGAACGCTGATTGAGCAGGGCCAAAGAAAAATGCGTTTGGAAATCCTCGCGTGTGCATGCCGTGAAAGGTGGATAATCCATCTGCCCATTTTTCAGAAATCGATTTTCCCTTAACACCATTCACCTGGTACCCCGCTCTTCGTGAATAATCAGTACCCACTTCGAAGCCGGTGGCAAAGATAATACAATCAACCTTGTATTCCTTCCCTTCAAAGACAATCCCTTCAGAGGTGATTTGATCGACGCCCTTACCATCGGTATTCACCAAGGTGACGTTTGATAAATTGAAAGTGGGTAAGTACTCATCATGGAAGCAAGGACGCTTGCAAAACTGCCGATAGTACGGCTTTAGGGCTTCTGCTGTTTTCTCATCGTTAACAAGTCGGTCTGCTCGGGCGCGCACGCCTTCCATCTTCTCGTAGTCGGCTAACTCCATCGACCTGGCGAGGTCCATGAAGTCGGTTACTTTGTTGGTTAAATATTGCCTAAAGCCAACCTTGTAGCGCTCTCCCGATACGACAGACGTAAGTGCCCACATCGCTACTCTAAGTTTAGAGGGAGCCTTATCTTTTAGATTGCCGAACAGCAGTCTAAACGCGTCGGTCCAACCATCGGAGACTAGATCCTCCTTTACCGGTGCACCGCTCATTATTGATTCAAAATTGCGTCGCCGTTCGTTTTGCCAACCCTCGGTTTGGGTCTTCATCCAGTTTGGGTCGGTCGGTGTGTTATTCCGTTCGTCGATCGATGATGGAGTGCGTTGGAATACGTAAAGATGCTCTGCGGACGCGCCTAAGTGCGGAACGCATTGCACGGCGGTCGCTCCGGTGCCTATGACGGCAACACGTTTGTTTTTCAGGCCGACTAAGCCGCCGAACGCGTTTCCACCGGTATAGTCATAATCCCATCTGCTAGTATGAAAGGTATGACCTTTAAAGTCGCTGATGCCTTTTATTGCCGGTAGCTTAGGTCTGTTTAATGGGCCGTTAGAATGAACGACATAGCGCGCTTTAATCGTATCTTGACGGTTGGTCGATACAATCCATCGCCCCAGGGTCTCATCCCAATCGGTGGCAGTCACCTCAGTCTGGAGTAGTGCGCTGTCATGCAACTTGTATTGCTTAGCGATCACATCGCAGTACTCGAGTGTTTCTGAGGCATTGGTATACTTTTGTTTCGGCACAAAACCTGTTTTTTCCAGCAGCGGGAAGTAGACATAAGACTCTATGTCACAGGATGCACCGGGATAACGGTTCCAGTACCAAGTGCCGCCGAAGTCGCCGCCTTTCTCAATAATTTTGAAATCGTCGATGCCAACTTCTCTGAGTCTCGCCGCGGCGAGCATACCGCCAAACCCCCCGCCAATAATAACGACCTCTACTTCCTCTCTAATGGCATCTCGCTGAAGTTCTTTGGCAATGTAGGGGTCTTCAACGAAGTAGGCGAACTCACCTGTGACCTCTTGGTACTGATCGTTACCGTCAACCCTGACGCGTTTGTCTCTTTCTTCTTGGTATTTTCGGCCGAGTGCGTCCGGATCAAAGTCAAAGTTTGTTGCTTTCATAAGATACCTCTGTGGATAAACACTTTACGTTTCTCGGCTAGAAAATTATTTGCCTTAAACTAATCGTCATATCATCAAGATGCAACCTCGCCCAAGCAGGTAACATTGTATCTATCCGAAGCGGATGTGCGTAAAACTATGCAAGACGTATGCAAGAACGCCCCGATAGGTAGCTTCCCAAGGAAATAGCGTCCTTTTGGGTCGGTCGAATCCTGCGTCGATACCGAAGATCGGCGTGCTCAAACGGCCATTGATTACTTCTATGGCTGTCATGGATGCGCCCAGCTTTTTACTTACCCCTATTTGACAGTAGCCGACATAAATCGCGCTAATTGTCGCGAGGGGAATAAAGAGAATCTGCAGTGAAATGTAGAGAATTAGGCTTAACAGAGACACAGCTGTTCCGAATAATTAAACGTTTGGATCGTCAGATTACCGCGTTCGTTCTTTTGTGTAAATGACCAAATAGACTATAATGGTCAATATGAAGACTTTAACTTTCAGATCATTTAGCGACGAACTAGCAGGCTTCTTGTGGCCAGAAGAAGACGATAAGCAGCGAGGAAAACGGCGGCGGATTCTTTTTGCCGCGACGGAGCTCTTTATTCAGTTGGGTTACCGCAAGACCACCATTGATGCGATCGCCAAACAAGCCGCTATTGCGAAGGGTACTATCTACTTATACTACGGCAACAAGGCCGAGATTGTCCTGCATGCCATCGGACTGGAAAAACTGAATCACCTTAAGCAGTTGGTCAAGCACATTGGAGAGGACCTATCACCCAAAGATATATTGCGAACCTACATCGTTGTCGCGGTGGTGATGAGCAGGCAGATGCCATTAACGGCTAGCTTGCTTCGCGGCGATCAGGAAATTTCGTTCGCAATGCAGGAAGTAGACGATCAGTTAAAAGTTCTTGTCGAACAAAAGCGGGTGGGCACCTTGTCTGGCCTGCTCGACGATGCGACGAATCATCAATTGCCCAGAACACGGTTGAAAGCCCTCAGTCTTAGTTTGGATCGCCTGTTGAACAGTGTTTTCCTGTCAACGAACGTCTTTAGCGTTGAAATGTCACCGATCAAATATGCAGAAAACCTCGCGGCGATGTTAATTGACGGACTAATCAACGCAAATGATCAGCGACCTAGCGATGCGCTGAAGCCGCTATACAAGGAGCTTTCGAAAAAAATACCCTAATTACGGGAGGATAGGATTTACAACAGGACTTTCGAGCAAAAGTCTGAGTATCGAATCAGCCGGTTGCCTGCTTGTTTTATCAAAGAGTGGCACCGCAGGACGAGTAGCAGTTAAACGCTACCAGCGTTGGTGGTTATTGGCTGACCTGGTGATGGGCGAATAGCCAACGTGCTTTTCTGTTGGTGTAGCGATAAATTCGCTGGCAAAGAGATCGTTTTGCGACCCTTGCTCCGGCCTTCGCCGGCGCACAGTATCTGATGGTGCGTGTTGCTTCAGGTGCGCCAGAATGGTCTGGATCGGTATTACTAACCTAGTAACGCGATCTCCCTGATATTCCGTTGCCGTTGCAGAGCTTGCGCCTGATCTGTGTTTTATGGTTTCATGATAAGACCATAATGCAGCGTCCCAATCTGGGATATGCACTCAAAATTCAGGAGATTCAGCGGCATGATCAAACTCTACGGCCTTCGCATGAGCAACTACTACAGTCTGACCAAGGCGCTACTAATCGAAAAA
>Ga0115564_10000610_pt1 | contig 35517 bp, 41 predicted proteins | sample COGITO_mtgs_1105_7_FD_88680 | JGI IMG/M metagenome (GOLD analysis project Ga0115564, IMG submission 88680) | Pelagic marine microbial communities from North Sea - COGITO_mtgs_110523 | ecosystem: Environmental > Aquatic > Marine > Epipelagic | place: Germany:Helgoland, sampling site Kabeltonne...
CCTTCACGAAAATTACTTTTAATGGGTAAATCAATAATTTGTCCTTTTTGGTCAGCCATTAAGCCACGCATTCCAACTAACTGACGAACTTGAGAAATATTACCACGTGCTCCAGAGAAGGCCATAACGTATAAAGAATTTAGAGGATCACTTTCGCGAAAGTATGTGACCACTTCTTCTTTTAGAGTATTACTGGCATTATTCCAAATATCAATAATTTTCTGAAAACGTTCGACATTTGTTATTTGCGCTATGGAATATTTTTCAGTTGTTAAATTTACTTCACTTGTTGTTAAAGTTATTAAATCTTTTTTTGTATAAGGTACTCGTAAATCTTCAATACTTAAAGAAATTCCAGATTTTGTTGCATAATGAAAAGTTAAATTCTTTATTTTATCAACAATAACAGAAGATTTTACAATACCGTAATTATTAAAAGCTATTAAAATTAATTCTTGTAACTTTTTTTTATTAATAACTTCATTGATAAATTGAATTTCTTGTTTATTATTTTGTTGCATTTTTTAAATTTAAATTAATTAATTTAATCAAAAAGCTTATTAAACAATAATCTCCCGGGAGTCGTTTTAATAAATTTAGATAAAATTTTACCTTCGGTATCTTTTTTTATTTGTACGGTTGAAGAAACTTCATACTGCGCTGTTTTATTATTACTTATTAATGTTGTTTTATATTTTTTTATATTTTCGGTAGTATCAAGACGTACCCAAATGAAACTATGTAAGCTTATTTTCTTTTGCTGATAAGCTAATAACGCATCTTCTTTACTAGAAAAATACAATTCATTTTGTAATTCTTGTGACGGGTTAGGTGTTGTTAAATAAAAACATCCAAGAATCATATCTTGACTTGGAGTAATAATTGGTTCACCAGTTGCCGGAGATAGAAAATTATTTGGTGCTAACATCAACATTCGAGCTTCAATTTGTGCTTCTAAACACAGAGGAACATGAACTGCCATTTGATCACCATCAAAATCAGCATTAAAAGCAGGACAAACTAGTGGATGTAATTTTATTGCTCTACCTTTAACTAAGATCGGTTCAAAAGCTTGGATTCCTAATCTATGTAAGGTTGGGGCACGGTTTAATAAAATTGGATGCCCTTCCATAACTTGCTCAAGAATTCTCCAGGCTAACGCTTCATTTCTATAAATAATATTTTTTGCTGCTTTAATATTATTAACTAAACCTTCTAATATTAATCGATGAATAATAAAAGGTTGAAAAAGTTCTAAAGCCATCTCACGAGGTAATCCACATTGATGCAATTTTAATTCAGGACCAACAATGATAACAGAACGACCAGAATAATCTACACGTTTTCCTAATAAATTTTGTCTAAAACGACCTTGTTTACCTTCAATAATATTAGATAATGATTTTAAAGGCCGATTATTTAACCCAACTACAGCACGACCTCTTTTCCCATTATCTATTAATGAATCTACGGCTTCTTGCAACATACGTTTTTCGTTACGTATAATTAATTCCGGAGCCATAATTTCTTGTAATCTTGCTAAACGATTATTTCGATTAATTACTCGACGATATAAATCATTCAAATCAGATGTTGCAAATCGGCCCCCATCTAGTTGAACCATTGGTCTTAAATCGGGGGGAAGAACAGGTAAAATTTCAAGAATCATCCATTCCGGTTTTGAGTTTGTAGCTAAAAAATTTTCTAAAATCCTTAACCTTTTTATAAACTTATCTGCTTCTAAACCTTTAACCTCAGGTAATAATTGACGAAGTTTTTTAATTTCTTCACTAACATTTAATTTTTTTAAAAGTTTTTTTATAGCTTCCGCACCTATAGAAATTTGAACATCTGTTAATTCGGTTGGATTCGAGTAATTAAATGCCGCCCAATCGTTTTCTAATAACAATTGTTTATATTGAAGTTCTTTATTTTTACCAGATTCAACAACAATATAAGAATTAAAATAAATAATTTGTTCTAAAGCTTTTACAGATATATCCAAAATCGTCGCTAATTTACTTGGACGGCTTTTCACGTACCAGACATGAGTAACAGGAGAAGCTAATTCAATAAACCCCATTCTATGTCTTCTAACATTTGACTCAATAACTTCAACATTACATCTTTCACAAATTATACCTTTGTGTCTAATACGTTTATACTTTCCACAATGGCATTCCCAATCATTTACTGGCCCAAAAATACGCTCACAAAACAAACCATTCATTTCTGGTTTAAGTGTCCGGTAATTAATTGTTTCAGGCTTTGTTACTTCGCCAATTAGTTGACCATTTGGCAATTGTCTTAAAGCCCAATTTCGAATTCGTTCCGGAGAAGCTAAATTTATTTTTACATAATCAAATGATTCTTTTTTCAATTTCATATTTAAATTTAAGATCATTAAATTAATTAAGACAAAAATTTTTTTAAAATAATTTTAAATATTTTCAAAAATTCTTTTTGAACTAGTTTCCATTAAATCAACTTCGATTTCTTCGTCCTGGGCTGAGGTTTTAAAAGCTGCAATGTCTAAACATAAAGCTTGAAGTTCTCGCATTAAAACTTTAAACGATTCTGGAATTCCAGGTCGTGGTATAATACGCCCTTTAACAATCGAATTTAAAGCTGCATTTCGACCTTTCATATCATCAGATTTAATAGTTAATAATTCTTGTAAGGTATAAGCAGCTCCAAAAGCCTCTAATGCCCAAACTTCCATTTCTCCTAATCTTTGACCACCTTGCTGCGCTCGACCCCCTAACGGTTGTTGTGTTACTAAAGAATAAGGGCCTGTTGAACGAGCATGAATTTTATCATCAACTAAATGAACAAGTTTTAACATATAGGTTTGACCAACTGTTACTGGATTATCAAAATATTCACCAGTTCGACCATCTACAAGCATCAATTTTCCAGGATGAGAAGGTTCATAGATCCAGGGTGCTAATACTTTAGCTTTTTTTAATTGGTTCGTTATTAAAGCTCGGGAAGCTTCTGTTCCATGCATTTCATCAAAAGCACTAACTTTAAAGGATAAATTTAATTTATCCGCAGCTAATCCTAAAAGTGTTTCATAAATTTGTCCAACATTCATTCGGGACGGAACACCCAGTGGATTTAATATCATATCAACAGGTGTGCCATCGGGTAAATATGGCATATCTTGTCGCGGAAGAATTTTTGAAACGATACCTTTATTTCCATGTCGGCCAGACATTTTATCTCCAATTTGTATTTTACGTGTTTGCGCAATATAAATTTTAACAATTTCATTAATTCCTGGAGGTAAATCATCTCGATTATAACGTGCAAGAATTTTAATATCAATAACTCGCCCACTTGTGCCAGAAGGTACTTTTAAGGATGTATTTCTTACATCACGAGATTTTTCACCGAAAATAGCTCGTAATAGTTTTCCTTCTGGAGGATAATCTGATTCGCCTTTTGGAGTTAATTTTCCAACAAGTATATTTCCTGGTTCAACCCACTCACCAATATTAACAATTCCATTTTCGTCCAGTTTATTTAAGAGACGGTCATGAACATTTGGTAGATCTCGGGTAATTTCTTCGACCCCTAATTTAGTTTGACGAACTTCAATTTCAAATTTTTCTATGTGTAACGAAGTATAAAGATCATCATAAATTAAACGTTCACTAATAACAAAAGCATCTTCATAATTGTAACCTTCCCAAGGCATATAAGCGATTAAAATATTTTGCCCTACAGAAATTTCACCACCTTGAGTAGATGAACCATCAGCTAAAACTTGCCCTATCGTTATTTTTTCTCGTAATTTAACTAAAGGAACTTGGTTAATACATGTATCTTGATTTGAACGAGAATATTTTATTAATGAATAGGTTACAAGATTTCCTTGCAAATCTTTTATTATTATTTGGGTTGAATTAATTTCACAAACATGTCCATTATGAAAACTTAATAGTACCATTCCCGAATCTCGGGCTGTTTGAGCTTCTAATCCAGTTCCTACGAGAGCGGTTTCTGGATATAATAAAGGAACTGATTGTCTTTGCATATTAGAACCCATTAAAGCTCGGTTCGCGTCATCATGTTCTAAAAATGGAATAAGAGCCGCCGCTAACGAAACAACTTGAATCGGAGAAACAGCTATGTAATCAACTTCGGTAGCTTTAACGTTAAGTAATTCTTGAGCATAACGTACAGGTACTATGCTATCAATAATGAAACCTTTATCATCAAGAGCAATATCACCAGCTGCTAAAAATTTATTTTGTTCTTCTGTTGCTGTTAAATATGTTGGGTAACCTTCTCGAAAGACTTGACCATTTTTTACTGGGTAAAATGGAGTCTCAATAAAACCATAAGAATTAATTCGTGCATATGTTGCAAGTGAACCAATTAAACCAGCATTTGGACCTTCAGGCGTTTCAATTGGGCAAATTCTACCATACTGACTTGGATGAATATCTCGAATAGCATAACCCGCACGATCACGTGTAATACCACCTGGACCTAAAACAGATAATCTTCGTTTGTGAGTTAATTCCGCTAGTGGATTCGTTTGATCCATAAATTGCGACAGAGGATTCGAGCCAAAAAATTCGCGAATTGACGAAACTAAAGGTTTTGGATTTACTAAAACACTAACCCGCAAGTATTTTGGTTCACAATTATTTATGCGTTCACGAATAATTCGTTCTAAACGATTTAAACCAATACGAACTTGATTTTGTAGTAATTCGCCAACTGAGCGAACTCGTCGGTTTCCTAAATGATCAATATCATCACTTTCCGCTTGGTTTATTTTAAATTGAATCAATTCATTCACAATAGCTAACGCATCTGTTATCGTTAATATTCGAATATTATTATCAATTTGTAACCTTAAACGTTGATTTATTTTGTAACGTCCAACTAAACCAAGGTCATAACGTTTCGGGTCAAAAAATCTTGCATATAATAAATTTTGGCCGCCTAAAACGGTTGCAGGTTCACCTGGTCTTAATTTGTTTGCAATTTCAATAAAAGCATCTTCTAACGTAATGCTTTGATCCTCTGCAATAGTTTTTTGAAAAAATTCAAAATTTTCTAAACGTTTACGTAAATCTTCAGTGGATAAACCGAGAGCTTTTAAAAAAATAAAAGCAGATAATTTTTTTGCTTTATCTACTTTAATATAAATCTTATCGTCTTTATCAACTTCAAAATTAACCCACGTTCCACGATTCGAAATTAAACTTGCTGTGCAAATTTGAAAATTATTTTTCTGCGTTTCATTTTTAAAATAAATACCAGGACTTCGAACTAATTGATTAATGACGACACGCTCGATCCCATTAACAAAAAAAGTTCCTTGATTCGTCATTAAAGGAATTTCTCCTAAAAAAACTTCATTTGTTTTGACATCACCTTTTTTTACATATTTTAATTGAACATTAATAAATAAACGGACGCTATACGTTACATCACGATGACGTGCTTCTTTTAACGAATATTTTGGTTTTTTAATTTTATATAATTTTGTCAATAAACTTAGTTCAAGTTCTTCAGCATAATCTCGAATAACGGAAAAGTTTTCTAATTCTTGAAGCAAACCTTTCTCAAGAAACCAACAATAACTAATCCGTTGAGGCTCTAATAAATTGGGTAACAAATATTTATAGATATTTTTTTCTCTTGTAAACATTTTTATAAAAAATTGTTTTATAGATTTCCATAAAGTTCAAAGAATTATTGTTTTAGAATTTGTATCCTAATGTTTATTAAAAGTTAAAAAATAACCTTTTTTAAAGCTCGTTTTAAATAGCTTTGGTTGTCTAGGATCACATTCAATTTTTTTTCTTAACCGGTGTACATAAATATCGACAAGTCTTAATTCATTTGATAATAATGATTTGTATCCCCAAACTTTTTCAAGAATAAATGTACGGGGCAAAATTTGTTCCGGATAATGACAAAATAATCTAAATAACTTGTATTCTAACTTTGTTAATTTTTTTTTCGTATTATTTACCGTTAAGATTAGACAATTACTAGATAAGTCGTATTTATTAATTGAAATATTATTACATTTTAAACTACGTTGAAGATTTAATGTACCTTTTTCAGCTGTAGTATATTGAAAAATAAGAGAAATAGAATTTGTTAACTCTTTAAGTATAAAAGGTTTTATTAAATAGAGAATGACGCCTAATTTTAAGCATAACAAACGATGAGGCTCATTATTAAAAGCTGTCACGATAATAACAGGAATAGATTTGGGTTGTAAAATTGTCACAAAAAAGATATAGATATTACTATTATCTAAAACTATATCCGATATGACAAGATCAATTGTATGATTGAATAAAATATCTTGTGCAATATTAGTCGTTCGAGCTGTGTATATTTTAAAACCTTGTAATTGAAAATAGCTTTGTAAAAAGGAGAGTAAATCTAAATCCTGTTGAATAAGAAGAATATTTTTCCTGTTTCGCACAAAAAACTAATTTGATAATGTTTACAGCAAAAAAAATTACCACTATAATAAGTCTAAGGAAATTGAAAATTTATAGAAAAAAAGTTTTCGCAGTTTTCAAATATGATGGCGAGTGTAGCCAAGTGGTTAAGGCACTGGGTTGTGGTTCCAGCATTCGCGGGTTCGATTCCCGTCATTCGCCCATAAATAATTTTTTTACCTTCTTTTATAATTGTTGCGTTTCTAAAAAGACATTTAGAAATTTTGCTATTTTAACAGCTTCATTTTCAATTTGAGTCAAAGTTAAAACTAAACCCGGTCCTGTTACTGGAATTTCTCGATTATCTTTTAAGGAAAGGAATAGTTGGCGTTTTGGATTTAAACCATCTTTTATGACCATTTTTACAGATTTTATTTCTTCAAATGTAAATTGAAGTTTAATTTCCCGATACTTTCCTGGAAATCCTTTTCGATAAACAGTTATTTGTTTTGCTAATTTATCATATTTAGTGTAACCAAATCCAACATTCCACCAAACAGTTAATCCTAAAAAAATACCGACCAACGTACCAACCGTCCCATAAAATGTTAGGGTTAGCCCTTGAGGTAAATATGAAATTAACTTTGAATTTGTAAAAATTAATAAGTTAACTTTAAAAAAGCTCGAAAGACCTGACAAGAAGAATCCTAAACCGCCTAAAGTAACACAAACAGCCCAAAAGATATTATTTAACTGACGAGAGCCTTTAACATAACTTATAAATAAGTTCTGGTCTTGCTGTTCAAAAGAATTATTCATTTTATTAAAAATAAATTAGATAATACATTAATTCTGTTATATATCATAATCATAAAAGTTTCGCAGTATAAATTTTTTTGAACATCTTAGTGAGTTAATTAATATATTATTTAAGTTGAAAAGAATAACTACTACTATAATTTTATAAAATTCTGGTATGTAAAATTAAAAACAAATAAACGAATAATTTTATCTGTAGACAAAAGGAATATAAATTAAAAAATTTCTACTCAACTACTACTTTGACCTACTCGTTTAAATTCCACGGTGACAATTTCGCTTCATAAAAACGGATAGTAAGTAGGCCATAAATTTGAAAATACCACATTAAGGCTATTTAACCTAGATTAATCGAATTGTTCGTAACCCAAAGTAAAGACCCGCAGATACGCTAAACATTAAGGTCATTAATAAAATGTAACCTAAAAAAGAACTCATAAAAATCTTTATTGCTAAACTAATTATTGATGTATACTAATTATATCTTTAAAGTAAAAATTGTAAATATTTTTTCTTTTATTCATTTAGGCAAAATTTTCTAACAACCGGGTTTTGATAAATAAAAAATTGTAAAAAATTAATTTTGACGTGTCTGAAATAAAAATAACACAACGAAAATTACTGAAAATATTTTCTCGTATTTTTTTCAAATTAAATTTTAATTTAACTAATAATACTGAAACTGTACTGAGTTTAGAATTATTACCAAAACAAGAACAAAAAAAATTATTAGAAATAACAGCCGCAGAATTGCAAAATTTTTTAACTAAAAATAAAAGACGAACTTCAACAAATCTTTTATCAGGAAAGTCGAGATTAAAAGTTATAGTTAATCGTTGCTATTCCAGGTTTTTATTTTATCGTTTGGGAAATACACATAATTCTAGTATCGACCCTTTATATGAAAATCATCTGGTTCAATTATTTACAGAAAATGAAGAACTCTTTTTATTACTCAGTGTCGACATGATATCGTTAAAATCAAAAACACTCTTACAAAATGTTTTTTCTTCAACAATATTACAAGATAATAGCATTCTTTTTGAAAATTTAATCGAGCACAATATTATCCGAATTAGTGAAATTGTTAGTCGTTTAATTTTCTTAAAATTTGAAAATTTTCCGAAGATTAGAAAAGAACTATATTCTCAAAAGTTTTTGTCATATCGGACCTTCGAAAATTTTAAAAATAATATACTATGGCAAAATTATTTCAATTATTACATTAAAAAACCATCAAATTTATACGATAACAAAACAGCATTATGGGTTTTAAGTAAAAAAGGCATTGCTCAGGAATGGATTTATTTAGATTCAAGTCAGGATCTTAAATCTTTAGAAAAGATACAATTATTTATTATTTTATTAATTGAGATAAAGGATTTTGGTATGACTCGACTTAGTGTTACAGGTAAAAGCTTTAAAAATTTTATATTAACAAAAATTTTATAAAACTTACGTAAGTTTATTCTAAATAAATTTACGTAAGTCCAAAAATCTTTATAATCCAAATTGATTTCCTCGGCGGTATTGTAAAAACGCCGCAACAAATAATCCTAAAATCGTAACAGGCACTAATCCTAGAACAATACCAGATAGTAATACTTCAACCATGTTTATTATTTTTCTTATTTTTTAATCTTAAAGTTCTTTAAATAACCCACTTTCCAAAATATCTTCACTCTGAATAGTTACTAGATCTGCCTTTGTTAAAATTTGACCGCCCGAATTAAACATTCTATTCGCGTGACGCATACGAGCTGTATCAATAGCATTACTAATTGTTCGTGCATTAGCAAATAAAGGCAAGTTCTGACGCTTTTCGATATATTGTAGTAAAGCTTGTTCCGCATCCGGTGTTAACTTATACTGTTGCTCATCTAAAATTAATTTTCCAATTTGGATTAATTCCTCAGGTGTGTAATCTGGAAAATTGATATGATTCGCTACTCGCGACGATAGTCCAGGATTCGATTCATAAAAACTATCCATTCGATCTTTATAACCAGCAAAAATAACAACTAAATCTTCTCGTTGGTTTTCCATTACCTGTAAAAGAATTTCAATCGCTTCTGCACCATAATCTCTTTCATTATCTGGTTTATAAAGATAATAAGCTTCATCAATAAAAAGTACACCACCCATTGCTCGCTTTAGTACTTCTTTTGTTTTTGGAGCTGTGTGACCGATATATTGGCCTACTAAATCATCCCGTGTTACAGTAATTAAGTGACCTTTTTTAATATAACCTAATTTATATAAAATATCAGCCATCCGATTTGCTACTTCCGTCTTTCCAGTACCAGGACTTCCTGTAAAAGACATATGTAAGCCAACAGAATTAGTATTTAAACCTAACCCTAGGTTTTTTCTTAAACGTTGAACTAATAATAAAGCAGCAATTTCTTTAATACGGGCCTTTACAGGAGCTAAACCAACCAAATCTTCTTCTAGTTGATCAATAATATCTTGTATATTAGTGTTGTTGTACTCTTCTTGTAAATTAATAGACATTCTTTTAACTAGATGCTTTTATTACTTTAATCTAGTATATCATAAATTTTTAATTTGGGTAAATTCGGATTCGCTTATTTTGATTTTCACCTACAAAAAAACTTCTTAACCCATAATGTTGAATAATTTCTTGTTGTAATTTTTGAATTTCAGGTACGGATGAATTCAACTCTAAAGCCATACCTTTTAAAATAACGTAATTCTCAATCAATAAATGAATTTCTTCAATAGGGGTGATATATTTTCGAATCAATGTATTTTTCGCTTGCGCAAAATAATCAAATTTTTTCTTTTTATCGTGTTGGATAATTCTTGTTAAAGCTTTTTTTATTTGCACTAAACTGGTCGTATTAATTGCATGAATTTGGATTTTATTATTTTGGGCAAATTGCTTTAAATTTTTATTATTTTTAATAACATTGGTTAAACCTAGAATAGTATTAGCTAATTCAATTTCTGTAACTAGCGTAATTGGTAAACCTAATGTTTTTATTAAAGAACGGACAATTTCGCTATTTATACCATAACTATAAAGAGAAATACTTTGCCTATTTGCTAGTATTTTTTGAGAAGTTTTCATTCTCATTTCAGTTAGTTTTGATGATATCTTTAATTTTTTTTCCTTTTTCGATTTTTTTGTTCGGGTTTTAGTTTCCGATTTTTTTAGTAAAGCTTTTGTCACTGCTGTTGAGTATCTATCCCCAACATAATTTGGTTGATTTGTAAAGTCACTTTGGACATAGTAATTATCACTTGGTCTAAAAAACCTTGTCTCAAGTAATGGAAATTTATTTTGGAGTAATAAATCTACTGATTGTTCAACATTTTGATGAATAATAAAAGTTTTACTATCTTGTACTTCAAGTGCTATATCAAAAGTTGCACTAGCTTTTCTTTCTAAAACACTCTTAGGAGAACCTCGACGCTTAGATTCCTCATCACCTAACGTAACATATTGTATCCCTCCTACTAAATCTGTTGTTGTAGGATTTTTTAGAACATTTGCTAATGTATTTCCATGCGTCGTTCCAATTAGTTGAATTCCTCGTTGTGCAACCGTTCGAGCTGCGTCAGCTTCAAGAACTGTTCCAATTTCATCAATAATGATAACCTCTGGCATATGATTTTCAACCGCTTCAATCATTGTTTGGTGTTGATCTTCTGTCCTAGAAACTTGCATTCTTCTAGCTTTCCCGATTGAAGGATGAGGTAAATCACCATCTCCAGCAATTTCATTAGAAGTGTCAATAATTACTACTCGCTTTTGCTGAATATCCGCTAAGATTCGGGCAATTTCACGAATAATTGTTGTTTTTCCAACACCAGGTTTACCTAAAATTAATATAGACTTATGTTGATCCAAGATGTCTCGAATCATATTAATGTTACCAAAAACTGCACGCCCAATTCGACAAGTTAAACCAATAATATTTCCTGTGCGATTTTTAATAGCACTTATCCGATGTAATGTCTTTTCAATTCCAGCTCGATTATCGTTACTAAATTTACCAATTTTTTTAATTGTAAAATCTAAATCTTGCCACCCAATAGTTCGGTACGATAAATAAACTGTTTTATCGAAAAATCTAGCTTCGGGACGACGACCTATATCTAAAACAATTTCAACTAATTCATTTTTATTTGGATGTTTTTCCAAACTATTTTTTATGTCGATCGGCAAAACTGTAAGTAGTTTCCCTAAATCATTAGTTAATAACATTATTTATGCTCTTTTAAGACTTGTCATAAATAATTATACTCTTGCTATTCGGATTTACTTAAAAAAATCATATAACAATGCGAATGAAAGTTTATTGAAAGCTAGTGAAGAGACTTGAACTCATAACCGACTGATTACAAATCAGTTGCTCTACCAATTGAGCTACACCAGCATGATAAATTATTAATACTTATAACTATTCTACCAAATTTATTTTCTTTGTAAATATTAAATTTAAGATCTAATAAGAAGTTGACCATTTATTAGCATTAAAAAATTATACGTTTAAAAGGAGAAGATGGGATTCGAACCCACGGTACTTTTAAAAAGTACATCAGATTAGCAATCTAAAGCTTTCAACCACTCAGCCACTTCTCCATTTTCTTGTTCTGCACTTATTGTAAAATAAAATGTCAAAAAAAGCGAGTGACGCGATTCGAACGCGCGACATTAACCTTGGCAAGGTTACGCTCTACCCCTGAGCTACACTCGCAAAATCTATTCATATATTAACAAGAATTCAATTTTCTGTAAAGCTAAAAAATTAAATAATAAATAAAATGAAAAACAAACCAATTAAGAAGTTAATCTTAATTGGTTATTAACGAAACAAAGATTAGAAATTCATTTCTGCGGCTTGAACTTTTTCAAACTGCTTCTTCTTTAAAACAAGAAGAGTTTGAGCAACCGTTACTGTGAAGAAGAAAAGAATCATTCCTTTTACACGGTTAGGGTTCTGTAAGATAATTTCTGTTTCTGTTTGACCAAATCCACCAACATTAGGGTCATATGTTAAGGCTTGATCAACTTTAACTGTAGTGCCTGTTGTTACTGCAGCTTGTAAACCTTTCGGAATAGTTTGTGTAACACTGTCTCCACTTGTTGTTTGGATAATTACATTAGTTGCACCATTTGAACCTTCTTCAATAGTTGTAACTTGACCAGCTACTGTTGACGTTACTAGGTTATTGTTACTCTTTTCACCACTAGGATACACTTGACCACGTCCGCGATTTGCACCTACGTAGATCGGATAGTTTAAATAATTAACATTTTTATCTACACCAGGATCTGGTGATAGTACCGGAAAATTAATTTGTTGGTTTTTGCTACCATCAATTGGTCCTACAACTAAAATATTGGGTTTCGTTTTACTGTATGGAGAAATAAAAACACCTTTTGTTTTTGCTTTTAATTCATCTGATAAACGATCTTTAGGGGCTAATGTAAAACCTTCGGGTAAAACAACAACTGCACCTACATTTAATCCACCTTTTGTTCCAGCAGCGGTTACTTGTTGTGAAGATAAATCATAAGGAACATCTACAACGACATCAAAAACGCTATCTGGTAAAACTGCTTGAGGAGCTTCAACTTCAGTTAGTTTTTGTGCTAAATGACAGTTTGCACAAACAATACGACCTGTTGCTTCACGAGGACTTTCGTATGCTTGTTGAGCAAATACAGGATATGCATAAGCTGTTTTTGGAACAATTAATCCAATAAATAAACTTAAGATTACGAGAGCTAATTTACTCTGCTGAATGAATTTCTTCATAAATATTTTTAAAATTTGGTATTAATATAATAACATAATACTCTATTATACTATTTATCTTCTATATTTTTCTTGGGAAATTAAGTAAATTACATAATCGGTAACTTTCTATATTATTTTTTAACCCTCCAATTCTTTTGAAGGGTTTTGAATTTTTTATCAATTTATTTTAGTTAAGACTCCTTTTTTAGTAAAACAACAATACCAGCTCCTACAAGATATAGACTTAATAATGCAAAAGAAAGTAATAACTGCGTTATAGGATCCGTAGATGGGGTAATAACAGCAGCAATTATTGTTACTAAAATAACAACATATTTCCAATAGCTTAACATTTTTTGACCTGAAACAACTCCTAGTAATCCCAATAATACTTGAATTACAGGAACTTGAAAAGTTAATCCTGTACTAAAAATTAATACAGCAACAAAGTCGAAATATTGATCAAAGGACCAAAAAGGTTCAACAATGTCAGCCCCATAATTAATAAAGAATGTTAACGCAGCAGGGATTAAAAAAAAGTATGAGAACCCTAACCCAAGAAAAAAAAGAAGTCCAGAACCTAATGTCACGGGAATAATAATATCTCGTTCTTTTTTCGTCATGGCTGGAAATATATATAAAGCCAATTGATATAATATAGCTGGACTACTAATTATTAAGCCAGAAAAAAAAGCTATCTTAACTGAAGCAAAAAAATATTCTCCTGGTGCAAATTGTAGAAACTTAATTCCCGGTGCCGGTGCTTGAACAATTTTTACGATGCTTCCAACATTCACAAAAGACATTAGTGTAAAAATAGTTAAAATCAGGAAACAAAAAAGTAATCGTTGGCTAAATTCCTCAACATGTTCGGAAAGAGCCATTTCATCATCTTTAATGCCTTGAAAAGCCTCTGGTAACGTATTAATATCTGAATTTATTGACATTGCATTTCTGAAAACTTTAACTTTAAAAAGGTTGAGCTAATAAATAAAAAAGCTTTATCTTTATATAATCTATTTTAAGCTTGTCCTGCTGTCTTTTTCGTTAAATTATCAACAATTAGACATTCTGTTGTTAAAACCATAGCAGCAATGGAAGAAGCATTTTGTATTGTTGATCGTGTAACTTTTGCTGGATCAATAATCCCTTCTTCAAACATGTTACAATATTGGTTTGTTGCTGCATTGTAACCTATTTCAAAATCTAATTTTTGTACCTTCTCAAGAATAACCGCACCATTCTGGCCGGCATTTTCAGCAATTTTTATCTGGGGAGCATTTATTGCTTCAGCTAATATTAAAGCTCCAATTAATTCATCCCCCGTTAAATTTTCAGTTGCCCAATCACGCAAACCTGGAGCAATGTGTACGAATGTCGTACCACCCCCAGGAACTATTCCTTCTTCAACAGCTGCCTTAGTTGCATTTACGGCGTCCTCTAAACGTAATTTTTTGTCTTTCATTTCAGTTTCTGTAGCAGCTCCAACTTTAATAACAGCAACTCCACCACTTAATTTAGCTAAACGTTCTTGTAATTTTTCTTTTTCATAGGCCGAATCCGATGTTTCTAATTGTCTACGAAGTTGTTCACAACGACTTAAATCTCCAACTTTATTAGCATCGGAAATTATTGTCGTAGATTCTTTTCCAATAATTACTCGGCGAGCCGTTCCTAATGATTGTAATTCAATAGATTCTAAACTAAGCCCAGCTTCTGCTGAAATAACTTCTCCGTCTGTTAAGATAGCTAAATCCTCTAACATTGCCTTGCGTCTATCTCCAAAACCTGGAGCTCGAACTGCTACAACGTTTAAGATACCCCTCATTTTATTTACAATTAAAGTAGCTAAAGCTTCTTTTTCTACCGTATCCGCAATAATCAATAATGGTTGATTTGTTTTAGCAATTAACTCTAATGTTGGTAAAAGATCTTGCTTAACTAGTGTTATTCGTTTGTCGGTTAATAAGATGTATGGATTTTCTAATCGAACTTCCATTTTTTCGGAATTTGTTACAAAGTATCCCGAAATAAAACCTCTATCAAATCCTAAACCTTCGGTAACTTCTAATTCATTCGTTGTCGCTTTACCTTCCTCTAATGAAATTAAACCTTCTCTTCCTACTTTATCTATTGCTGATGCAATTAGTTCCCCAACTTCTGTGTCATTACCTGCTGAAATTGTAGCAACTTTTGTTATATCAGAAAGACTTTCAATAGGACGAGCTAATTCTAGAATTTCATTTATGATATATTGAGTTGCTTTTTCTAAACCTCTTTTTAAAACAATAGGATTAGCACCTGAAGCTACGTTTCTCATTCCTTGTTTAATAATAGCATAGGCCAAAACTGTGGCTGTTGTAGTACCATCGCCTGCCACATCATTTGTTTTTGCAGCAGCTTGTCGAATCAAGGCAACACCAGTATTTTCGAGATTATTCTTCAATGAAATTTCTTTGGCAATTGTAACACCATCATTAACAATTTGTGGTGTACCGAATTTTTTATTAAGGACTACATTACGACCTTTTGGTCCTAATGTTATAGAAACAGCTTCCGCGAGGATACCCATTCCTTTATCTAAGGCCTTTCTTGCTTGATCTTGATATAATATTTTTTTTGAAACCATTATTTTACTAAGATAAAAGAAATAAAGTTAAATAAATGATATAAAGATTAATTAGCTCAGGCTGGACTTGAACCTGCGACCTTGGGCTTATGAGTCCCCTGCTCTAACCAACTGAGCTACTGAGCCATACAATTTTTTTGCTTAATACTATTTTAATATAAATAGCGTTTATTTAAAAGTTTTTTCTATTTTTAGAATATGTGGAAAACCACCTCTTCAATGTTTTTGAGAAAACTCTTAAAATACATAGTAGATAAAAAGATAATCAAAATAAGTTACATGGGAAAAGTTATTGGTATTGATTTAGGAACTACAAATTCAGTTGTAGCAGTAATGGAAGGCGGAAAACCTGAAGTTATAACGAATGCCGAAGGACAAAGAACTACGCCATCTGTAGTTGCTTATACAAAAAAAGGGGAATTATTAGTCGGACAAATTGCAAAACGTCAAGCTGTAATTAACCCTGAAAACACATTTTATTCTGTAAAAAGATTTATTGGTCGAAAAACGAATGAAGTTACAGAAGAGTTACGTCAAGTTTCTTATAAAGTTTTACAAACTGATCAAATTATTAAGTTAGATTGTCCAGCTTTAAAGAAAGAATTTGCCGCGGAAGAAATTTCTTCGCAAGTTTTAAGAAAATTAGCAGATGATGCGTCAAAGTATCTTGGAGAAAAAGTAACGCAAGCCGTTATTACAGTTCCTGCTTATTTTAATGATTCACAACGTCAAGCAACTAAAGATGCGGGTAAAATTGCTGGTTTAGAAGTTTTACGAATTATTAATGAGCCTACAGCAGCTTCTTTATCATACGGTTTAGATAAAAAAGACAACGAAACGATTTTAGTTTTTGATTTAGGAGGAGGAACTTTTGATGTTTCAATCCTAGAAGTAGGTGATGGTGTTTTTGAAGTGTTATCAACATCAGGAGATACTCACTTAGGTGGAGATGATTTTGATGAAAAAATTGTTCAATGGTTAATTAAAGAATTTACAGAGCAAGAAAATATAGATTTAACGAAAGATAGCCAAGCTCTTCAACGTTTAACAGAGGCCGCAGAAAAAGCAAAAATTGAATTATCAACTCTTGTTGAATCTAGTATTAATTTACCATTCATTGCCGTTACTCCAGAAGGCCCAAAACATTTAGAAAAAGTTTTAACTCGTGCTAAATTTGAAGAGCTTTGTGATTCCTTAATCAAACGTTGTCGCAATCCAATTGAAACAGCGTTAAAAGATGCAGAACTAACGTCAGCCTCTATTGACCAAAACGTGTTAGTTGGTGGTTCAACACGTATTCCATCAATACAAGCTTTAGTGGAGGATTTGTTAGGAAAAAAACCTAATCAAAATGTTAACCCTGATGAAGTTGTAGCTGTGGGAGCAGCTGTTCAAGCAGGAGTTTTAGGAGGGGAAGTAAAAGATATATTACTTTTAGATGTAACACCATTATCATTAGGATTAGAAACATTAGGAGGTGTAACAACAAAAATTACTCCTCGTAACACGATTATCCCTACGAAAAAATCAGAGACTTTTTCAACAGCTGTAGACAATCAGCCAAACGTAGAAATTCATGTATTACAGGGTGAGCGAGAGTTAGCTAAAGATAATAAAAGTTTAGGAACATTTCGTTTAGATGGAATTGCTCCCGCTCCACGTGGAGTACCTCAAATTGAAGTAACTTTTGATATTGATGCAAATGGAATTTTATCTGTAACTGCAAAAGATCAAGCAACAAATAAACAACAATCGATTACTATTACTGGAGCATCGACTTTACCAAAAGATGAAGTAGAAAAAATGGTTAAAGATGCTGAGGAAAATGCTGCAAAAGATAAAGAAAGAGCAGAGCAGATTGAAATTAAAAACCAAGCAGATTCGTTAACGTATCAAACGAAAAAACAAATTGAAGAATTAGGGGATAAATTAGAGCAATCAGAGTCTGAGACTATTACTAAATTACTGGATAATTTAGAATCAGCAAGTAAAGCTGAAAACTATGAAGAAATGAAACGACTAACAGAAGAGGTAAAAACAGAAATGTCAAAGGTTGGACAAAAAATTTATAGTCAAGGACCTGAAACATCTAACGTTCCGCCGGACGATGTTATCGAAACAGATTTTTCAAGTGAAAAAGACTAATTAAAAATTTTTAATAGGTCCTTTTTTACCAAGCCGCTTATTTTCGTTTACTCTTAAATCTATCAAAAGACATAATTTTCATTATGTTAATTATGTCTTTTGTAAGAGTTTTAATTTAGTATTAAATATTAAACCGACAACTCTTTTCTCCATATTTTTAAAATATGAAAAATATAATAAAACATTTTTGAAAAGCTTTATATTTGGATAAAATTATAGAAAATAAAAACAGTAAATATAGTTCTTTTCACTCCAAATTATTTAATGACAAATCTGATAATCTTTTAAGGACAATACGAAAACTTAGTTCTCAGACAGAATTAACGACATTAAATAAAACTGATTTTCACGTTCTTAAAAAATCTCTAGATAGGCAAAAATTTTATCTGCAAAAATCTCAAGATTTGAACTTTTACCCAACTAAAATTGCAGATCTAAGAAAAAAAGAAAATACGTTGAGTATTTGTCTCTTATTAACAAATATTTATAGCTAAAATTTAGATGAAATTATTTCGTTTTGTTTTTTTCTTTGGTGGATTTTTTATTTCAAATCTTTTTGATACAACGGTAGGAAGCTTATTTCAATGGCCAATTCTTGGATCAGCCTTTATTGTTGCAAATTTTGAATTATTTAATAAAGTTTATTATGAAATAGTTCGAGCTATTTCTTTACAACAAAAGAAAAAAAATCGTTATATAATAAGATCACTATCTTACCTCAACTATTTTAAACAAGGAATTATCTATGGTTTTATAGTTGATGCATTTAAACTGGGAAGTTAATTAAAAAAATTATGACGACAGATTTTCAAATATTTTCAGCTTTAATGATCGCTTTAGTAGCGGCCCTATTTGCTATTAACTTAGGACGATCTTTGTACATATAATTTATTAGAACTACAAAGATAAATTTGGGATCTAACTGCCATAGTGAAGATTCCAAAACTAAACAAAGTAAAATTTACTAATTTTTTGGGGAATTTAATCGGCAAAATAATATATTATTAAATTAAAAATTATTTTATACTGGCACGATAAATTTTGAACCATGCCAGTTGCTACTATAAGTATCATAGCTTTGGCTATTATCCACGAACAATTTTATCACTTGAGCTTACAAATGCTAAAGCTAAAGAAATAGGAATAATAACAATAATTACAGCTAAGAAAACACTACTTAAAAATGCGCTTAGTGATGGTGTCATAAGATTAAATAATTTTCAAACTTTTCGAATTAACTATAATTATAGTACTAATTGAAAATTTAAAAACATTAATATTTTCCAATTACGTATGGTAATAATGCTGCCGTACGAGCTTGTTTAATTAATTTTGCTATTCGTTTTTGTTGCTTTGAACTTATACCTGTACTTCGGCGTGGTAAAATTTTACCTTGCTCAGAAATAAAGTTACTTAATTCTTCAACGTTTCTATAATTTAACGCTTGAATATCGAAATCTAATGCTTGTTTCGTCATTTATAATTATTTATTTGATTTCTTTAAAAATTTCATGTTTTTTTGTTACCGGAGAATATTTCTTTAATTCTAATCTTTCTGTTGTGTTACGACGATTTTTACTTGTATAGTATCTGTATACTCCGGCTTCTGTTCGATGCTCTAGAGTTACCTGCCCGCGGCCACCTTTACTTTTAGCCATAATAGCGTATTAAATTTATATATTAATTTTATAATTTTTATCTCATATTTTATAATAATTAAACGTATTACGCAACATGAAATTCAATAGCGGGAAACGGATTTGAACCATTGACCTTCGGGTTATGAGCCCGACGAGCTACCAAACTGCTCTATCCCGCAATTCTCTTTGCTATAATATTTATTAACATACCAAAGGTTATTTTGTCAATACGAATATAATAAGCTCAGGATGAAAAAACGTTTCTTAAGTGTTATTATAAAGAAAATATTTTACCAATAAATTAAGAAAATTAATGTATGACTCAAGTTATTGTTATAACATCCGGTAAAGGAGGTGTTGGAAAAACAACAACTACGTCTAATATCGGTATGGCATTAGCCAATTACGACTTTAAAACGTTACTGATTGATGCCGATTTAGGTTTAAGAAATTTAGATTTATTACTAGGTTTAGAAAATCGTGTTATTTACACAGGCACTGACGTTATTTTAAAAAATTGTCGTTTAGAGCAGGCTCTTATAACGGATAAACGCCAGCCAAATTTAACATTCTTTCCTTTATCATCAAATGCTAACGCTAATTTAATGACACAAGAAGAATTTGAAATTCTATTAAACAAATTAAAACCAAGCTATGATTACATCTTAATTGATAGTCCTGCTGGTATTGATTCTGGGTTTAATTTGTCCGTTTGTGGTGCCAATAAAGCAATTGTTGTAGTAACACCAGAAATACCTTCAATCCGAGATGCAGACAAAGTGATTGGTCTTCTACAAACAAAGGATGTCAAGGAAACTTATCTTTTAATAAATCGAGTAAGGATTGACATGATTAATGCCGAAAATATGATGTCAGTTGACGATGTTAAAAGTATTCTTGGGCTACCTTTAATTGGTATTGTACCAGATAGTGAAAACATTATAATAGCTTCTAATCGCGGGGAACCAATTGTTCTTGATCAGGACGCGTCATTACCTCGTTTAGCGTTCGAACACGTAGCCCGTCGTTTAAAAGGAGAAGAATTTGAACTTATTGATTTAAATGAAGTAAAATCAAAAAACATTTTCAATAAATTTTTTTCAAAACTTAAAAAAGCTTAAGCTGAAGTTTTAAGGAAATTTTTGTAGAGAATCATATTTGTTAAACTATTTTAAATTTTTCTCTACAAAAATCAACTAATATTAAGTCATACGCTTTAATTGCTGTAATGCTACACGTCCAATATTAAATAATGCCCAAGAAGCGGCTGCTAAAAGTGGTAATAAAACAACAAAAAGTCTTGTATCTGCCATAATTTAAAAAATCTTTTGAATAATTTTTTGTAAATTTTCTAAACATAATTATAGGTCTTTTAATAAAATTTTTAAAATTTTAATCAAAAATACTTTTAGAAAAGAGGAGAAAGTTAATATTTTTTATTTTCTTTCGAGGCTGAACAAAAAAATATTGACAATTAAAGATAACTTATATTATTATTGTCAGTAAGAAAGTCATTGCCCCCATCGTCTAGAGGCCTAGGACATTTCCCTTTCACGGAAGTAACGGGGATTCGAATTCCCCTGGGGGTACTAATTATAATTATTTCTTCCGTTTATAATTGCAAAATAATATAAAATCCATTATCATTATGACCAAACATATACTTTTTACAGGGGCTGTTTTGGATTCGACATTTTAATTTATAATAAAGTTATCTTGAATACTATTTAAAGTATTCCCTTTTAAATAAATGCTAACAACATTATCAAATTTAATTCAAAATTAGCAATAGCTTAATTTTATTGAAATAACATAAATGCCTTTTATGTTTTTGGCTTTATGTTTAGCTTTAAAAACGTATCAATGTCTTTTTTTTAGCGTTGTACAATTCTAATTTTATTAAAAAAGATTGAAAATGGACGTGGGTTCAAATCCCACCAGCTCCAAACTTTGCATCTGTAGCCAAGTGGTCGAAGGCGCCGGACTCATAATCCGTTTCTATAATAGACACCGCTGGTTCGAACCCAGCCAGATGCATTTAATTTCTTAGGCTAAGAGGGGCTCGAACCCTCGTCCCCCAGATTCGGAATCTGGTGCTCTATCCACTGAGCTATAAGCCTAATATTTGTATATATGAACTTGTTCAAACTTTTGTTGCAACTCATCTAAAGTTTCATTACCAGTTTTATTTTGCCAACAGTTGATAATATTAGCAATATTGTTTAGTGTATTCGTTCGTTCAGTTACTGAGATCCATGCTCGAGCCTCTAGTTCTAATTTTATTTGCTCCCAAGCATCAGTTCTAGGCCAAAAATAATACGGTAATAAGGCAATTCGTTTGTTTGTTTGAATCTCTTGCTCCAATGTAATACCTATAGAATTTTTGAGCCATAAAATATTTAATTTTACAGACAAAATAATTACGGAAAAATTATTAAATAAGTTTTGCTTTTTGGAAAATATTACGAACCGTGTCAGTAGGCTGAGCCCCACGTCCTAAATAAAGTTTTATTTGTTCCTGTTTTAAAGTTATTTCTTTGGTCATTGGATTATAGAATCCTACTTCCTCTAATGCGCGTCCATCACGCTTTATTCGACTGTCCATTACTACAATTCTGTAACAAGGCTGTCCTTTACGACCAAACTTTTTAAGTCTTAGTTTTAGCATTTGGTTTCTTAAATTATTTTATTAACTAAAAAAATTTATACAGTTAAACGAGCACGACCTTTTCTTCGACGCAAGTTCAAAATTTTAGCTCCTGTTTTTGTTTTCATACGTTGACGAAAACCTGAAACACGTAACCTTTTTATATTTGTTCCACCTAGAGTTCGTTTAGTCATTAAGTCTTCAATAAAAGAATAAATAAAAATTTAATGTTTTGTTTTAATTGATAAAATATTTACCAACTCGATTTTTGTAGTCCTGGAATTAATCCTTCATGGGCCATTTCTCGTAGAACATGACGAGATAACCCAAAATCTTTATAAAAACCACGACTTCTACCAGTCATCCAGCAACGGTTTCGACCTCTAGAAGGAGCTGAGTTCTTCGGTAACTTGTCTAACTTTTGTAAAAGTTTAACTTTTACCTCATAATCAGTTGTTGTTTTTAATTCAGCTTTAAGAGTATTCCTTTTTTCTAAAAATTTTTTAGCAAGACGCGAACGTTTTTCCTCGCGTTGGATCATACTTTTTTTGGCCATTTTAATGAACAAGATGTTAAAATTAAGTATTATAGTAAATGATACCTAACTTTTTATTTTTAGTCAAAGATTCCAGCAACAATATACAGTCAATCACTATCAAAATGAACTAATAATTTTTAAACATGAATAAAAAAAACGATAATTTTATCGATAAAACCTTTACTGTCTTAGCCGATGTTTTACTCAAAGTCTTACCAGCCACTAAAGATGAAAAAAAGGCATTTTCTTATTATAGAACTGGCATGTCAGCACAATCAGCTGGGGATTATGCCGAAGCATTAGAAAATTACTATGAAGCTTTAAAACTTGAAGAAGATCCTTCTGATCGAAGTTATATATTATATAATATTGGTCTAATTTATGGAAATAACGGAAATTATATAAAGGCTTTAGAATATTATCAACAAGCTTTAGAATTAAACTCACAAATGCCTCAAGCATTAAACAACATCGCAGTTATTTACCATTATCAAGGTACACAAGCTTCTAATAAAAAAGAATTTGAAATTGCTCAAAGTATGTTTGATAAGGCGGCTGAATATTGGATCAATGCTATAAAATTAGCTCCAAACAATTATATTGAAGCACAAAATTGGTTAAAAATAACAGGAAAATTAGAAGAGAACCAACTATTTTAATAAAATCTTGCTAAAGACAATATAAGGTTCAAGTTATTAATTTATTATATTAAAATAAGAACTCTCAGGTTGTTAAAAACATGTTTTTTATTCTTAATGCTGTTTATATTTTTTGAAGTGATAGTTAATTCGAATATGAACTAACTATCACTTTTATTCTCAATAAATTTACTGTAGGAAATATATTAAGAAATTTTAAAACGATAAAGTGTCAGGCATATAGCGTTGACTTTCAATAAGTATTGCCGCAGTAATACTCATCCAAGCTGTCAGTAAAACAGGTGCTGTAGAAAGGTATGTTAAAAGGTTCTTATCCATTCTTTAATGTAAATTAAATTAAATTTAATTATTTATAATTAGATTATCTTGGAGAAACGGTAATTTCGTTTTGGGCAACTAATAATTTACCAGTTACTAACTCTTTCCAAGCTGCCATAGGCCACATAAAGCATGAAGACATCATACCTATGGCAACGGGAACATTAATAATGATTTCACTTTCATTTGGCTTATCTGTAGCTTTAGCATATTGTAAATATGAGCGGCCTGCCCAACCAATCCAGCCTGCTATGTAAAGAAAGCCGATTCCAGGTAAAATAAACTCTCCGGCGTGATTTAAACGACCATCTGCAATTAAGTGAGGAAGGCCGTCATTTCCACATAATAAACCTTGTTTACCATATTTATCGAAGCGAGCTTTAGTTTTATCAATTTGCTCTTCTAGGGCTAAGTACGCTGGTGTTCCAGGTTGATAATTTTCTAAACGTGATGTTAATTTCTTAACTGAGCCATCAAGGCGTCGTTGAAACACACTAGAATCTTTACATGGTGTTAGACCACTTACATCTGCATTTGCATATAAAGGGCTAAAACTTAAACTAAAAAGTGCTAACAATGTTAGGAACGTTTTTTTCATCATATTTTTGTAGTTTTATCGATAAAGTAAAAAGTTAGACTTTTTTTAATCTTTAGACAATATTATATATGTTCAATTTTTAAAACCTACATAGATTTTTTAACCAGATTTCCAATTTGTTTTTGAAAACCTAAAACTGCTCGGTTAGTTTCTCCACGTAAATAGATTTGGTTCATATTTTCATAGATCCAAATTTGCGAATAACTTAAAAAACTAGTGTAAGTACTTATTATAAGAAAAAAGAAAGATAGGAAGACTAATTTAATCCCTAAATCCACTTTGATTTGGATTCCTGTTGCGACAATTAATTCATTAAATATTATAGGAAAATCTAGATTTATTTTCTCGCCTAATTGAGCTTCAGTAACAAGTGTGCCATTACGATCATATAAAAAAACCTTACCCATTAGATTATTTAGAACAATTGAAAATTTTGTTTGATTTATCTCAAAATTACTAAACCAAAATTTATTGCCTTTATTATTCACTTTTTTTAACGGAAGTTGAATTATTTTATCATTTGGCAATTTTAATTTAATACCTAATACATCCCAATCGGTTTGATAAATTACAGTATTTTTATAGATCAAAGGTTCATTAACAAAAATGGTTTTTCGTAATTCTTCTTCACCTTTATTATTTAGAACCGATATATCGGAATAAAATTGATTGATTTTTGAGTCCGCGGTATATGTTGTCCAAAAATCATTTATTCGATAGGTTTGATTTTGGTTAATATAACTATTTGGACCAGAATTTATAATATTTTGAACATGAAAAACTTCTCCTCTCGGAACCATTTCTTGAGCGGTAAAACTACTGAAAGAACTTAAAATTACACCGGTAATTAATAACAGTAAACTGAAATGTACAAGTATTGGTGCAATTCGTCCACTAAGTCCATTAAATAAAAATGTTTTATTACCTTGTTTATAAATTTGATACTTTGATAAATAAAATTGATAAAGTAACGTATTTCTACTAAATTCGGTATCTGTTAAAATATAATTTGATTTTTTAAAATCTCGTTTTCTTTTAAGAAATTTCCAAGATTGAACTTTTTTAAAGTTGGGCAATTGAGTAGTAAATGTGCAAGAAATTAAAGATGCTGAAAAAAGACCTAATATCAAAATAAATATGTTAGAAGTGTACACATGATCTAATTGCAGCGCATAAATAACTTGCCAAGAAAAAAATCCAAAAAGTGGATTTGTTATAGGATAATTTGTTTGATAGTATTGTAATGTTTGGTTTTGTTCTATGATTGTTCCTATTGCTGAAATACAACAAATTAAAAATAATAAAATTATTGCAAATCGTAAATTAGAAAATTGTTTTAAAAGTTGTTTTAAAAATTTATTTTTCATTTCAAATTATAATATTGCCAAAAGAGACTCTTTAGATTATTATAATAGTAGAATTTCTAAAATCATAGTTACTTAGCCGGGATAGCTCAGTCGGTAGAGCAGTGGATTGAAAATCCTCGTGTCTCCAGTTCAAATCTGGATCCTGGCATTCTTTATAATTTATTTTTATTGTATCCAAAATTGGGAAAATTTAATAATGATATAACAATGCGGACGGAGAGACTCGAACTCTCAAGAGAAATACTCGCTAGAACCTAAATCTAGTGCGTCTACCAATTTCGCCACGTCCGCGCTATGTCCCATATCATAACATACGTCTAACTAAAAAACAATAAAATAGAAAAAAATTGTTAAACTAATCTATTTTGAAGAATTAAATTTACATCATATATAACATTTAAGAACTTGTTTTTTTCTCCATTTATTGTATAATATTACTAGGTTACAATAAAAAGTTATTTTCCTCAGTAGCTCAGGGGTAGAGCGATCGGCTGTTAACCGATTTGTCGTAGGTTCAAATCCTACCTGGGGAGTTTGATATAAATGTTAAAAAAGATTTTTGTGATAAAATTTAATTGGGGGTAGAGGGACTTGAACCCTCACGACTAATAGTCAACAGATTTTAAGTCTGTCGTGTCTACCATTCCACCATACCCCCCCTTTTTTTCTTAGGCGACACCCAGATTCGAACTGGGGATAGAGAATTTGCAATCCACTGCCTTACCACTTGGCCATATCGCCTGTAAATGGTTTCTTTAGGAATAACTAAGTGTACTTAAAGTATACAAAAAAAAGGATAAAATGCCAACTATATCTTTGGAATTTTTTCCCTTTTTTAGTTTTATGCCACTTTTGTTATAATAGTTCTCAAAATATCTTCATCTCGACCAAATTTAGTTTGTAGTTGTTTGATGATATCACCATTACCTAAAAACATAATTTGAAAAAAGTGTGCTGTATCAAGATTTTTTATTGGATAAGCCAATGTTCGACGCCCATAATCAGTTGGTGCAGTAATTGCTGTCCCTAATTCTTTTAGAAAAGCATTATAACCATCAATTGTTTCATTTATTTGTTGTTTGGTAAATACTGGATTTATTAATAACAACGTTTCGTAACATTCAATACTTTTTTTCATTTTTTTTGTTTACTTTATTTGCATTTTTTGACTAATCTTTGACTTAAGGTAAGCGATATTTTTAAAAATGTCTAGCAGTAGACCTTTTTTATAGCCCGATAAAATAAATTTTTATTTTATAAAAAGGATATTTTCCTTTTGATTTGTAATATTTATTCTAAAATTAAAAAAAAACAATTTTTTAATTTTAGAATAAATAAACACTAGAAGACTAAATTAAGAAACAGCTTGTAAACGAGCTTTAACTTTACGTAATTCTAATGTTGTTTGAATTTTTTCTTTCTTTGTTGTAGCTTCGTCAACAGCTAGACTTAATTTTTCTAAATCAGCTTGCACTTGTGATACATTGATTGTTGTAGTATTTTCAGCACCATTACATAGAATAGTTACTTTGTTATCTTCAACTTCTGCAAAACCTTCAAAAGTAACGATTGATTCCCAATCATTATCTTTTTTAATTTTCAGAACACCTATGTCTAGTGCCGTTAATAAAGCAGCGTGATCTGTTAAAATACCTAACTGCCCTGTACTACTGGGTAAAATAAGTTCTTCTGTAGTACCTTCCCAAAAAACTTTATCTGGGGTAATTACACGAACATTTAAACTCATATTTTTTTATGTTAACAACTTAACCCTTTAATTTTTCAGCTTTACCAATAGCTTCATTAATATCACCAACTAGATAGAACGATTGCTCTGGTAAATCATCATATTTACCATCTAAGATTTCATTAAATCCACTAATTGTATCTGCTAATGCTACATACTTACCAGGTGAACCTGTAAATACTTCTGCCACGAAGAACGGCTGCGATAAGAAACGTTCTACTTTACGTGCACGAGCTACAGTCTGACGATCTTCTTCAGATAATTCATCAAGACCTAAGATAGCAATAATATCTTGTAACTCCTTGTAACGCTGTAATGTTTCTTTTACACGTTGAGCTGTAGCATAATGCTCAGCACCAACAATCTCTGGCTGTAACATTGTTGATGTAGAATCTAAAGGATCAACTGCAGGGTAAATACCTTTAGAAGCTAAACCACGCGATAATACTGTAGTAGCATCTAAGTGAGCAAACGTTGTTGCTGGCGCTGGATCTGTTAAATCATCTGCAGGTACATAAACCGCTTGGATTGATGTAATTGATCCTTCGTTTGTCGATGTAATACGCTCTTGTAATACACCCATTTCTGTTGCTAAAGTTGGCTGATAACCAACGGCTGATGGCATACGACCTAATAGTGCCGATACTTCTGAACCTGCTTGTACGAAACGGAAGATATTATCGATAAATAATAATACATCCTGTTTGTTAACATCTCTGAAATATTCTGCCATAGTTAACGCTGTTAAACCAACACGCATACGTGCTCCAGGTGGTTCATTCATCTGACCATATACCAGTGCTACTTTCGAATCATCTAGCTTTTTCTCGTTAATTACACCAGATTCTTTCATTTCACAGTATAAGTCATTTCCTTCACGCGTTCTTTCACCAACACCACCAAAAACTGATACACCACCGTGCGCTTTTGCAATGTTGTTAATAAGTTCCATGATTAAAACCGTTTTACCTACACCGGCACCACCAAATAAACCAATTTTTCCTCCACGACGGTATGGAGCTAATAAATCTACTACTTTAATACCTGTCTCGAAAACAGATGGTTTTGTTTCTAGATCTGTAAAAGCTGGTGAATCACGGTGGATTGGTAACGTGCTTGACGCTTTACAAGGTCCTAGCTCATCTACAGGTACACCTAAAACGTTAAAAATACGTCCTAGAGTATCAATACCTACTGGTACTGAGATTGGATTACCTGTATCACTTACACTAGCTCCACGTGTTAATCCGTCTGTTGATGTCATTGAAACAGCACGAACTTTATTATTACCTAAAAGTTGTTGAACTTCACATGTAATATCTCCGTTATCTGAAGAGATTACTAGTGCATTGTAAATCTTTGGTAATTCTCCGTTAGGGAATTCAATATCCACTACTGGACCAATAATTTGAGAAATAAAGCCAGTTTTTGAAGCAGTATTAACCATAATAAAATATCTTTGTTAAGCTTATATGAAAAAATTAACAATATTTCGAAATTTGAAAAAAGTTCCAAATTTGTTTTTAAGACTTATCTAAAACCAATAGCTGCTTGCCAAACAAAAGCTAGTAAAAGAAAGAATACAGGGATGGAAGGCATTACGTCAACAATTGGACGAAATGCTGCATATGCTTCGGGTAATGCTGCAATTAAAAAATTAACATTCATTTTTAATAAACCTCAAAATTCAAAAAAATCTAAAAACTATTATATGTCAATTTATCGAAAGAATGTGCTTTAAATATTATTAAAAATGCTATAATAAATTAGTAGTTAAACTGTTTATGAATTGGATTCTATACAATATAGAACTTCTAAACACTTTTTTATTAAAAAATATCACTTAGTGGGGATAAGTTATTAAATGATTGGAATTCTTCAAGTTTTTGTTTTTCTTCTTGTAATTGTATCGTTTGCAATGGTTGTTGGAGTACCTGTTATTTTAGCAACTCCCGGAGAATGGGAAAAAAACCAAGGTATTGTTTGGAGTGGAGCTGGTTTATGGTCTGCATTAGTTATTTTAACAGGTATCTTTAATGTAGTTCCAGCTTAGTAAAAAAGACTAGCGGTTTTTAAGGAAAAAATATATGTAATTAAATTTTTTCCTTAAACTGAAAATACTTTCTTTATTAAAAAAAGAAAATTAATATAAAAAATTAGTAATTATTTTAAATTTATTATCACGCCTTGAAGGACTTGAACCCTCGACATCAGGTTTTGGAAACCTACGTTCTACCAACTGAACTAAAGACGCTCTATTACATATACTATCATAACATTTTTTGAGTAAAAATGCCATAGTTAATTTGAGATACAGTCTTAAATTAGACTGTATCTATAAGTTTTGTACTCTCGGGTTTTTAAGTAACAGAAACCCAATCAACATCAACGTTCTCTAGAATAATTGATGAGTTGTAAATCTGTAAGATAATAACTAAAAATACTAAGAATAAGGCCATAAAAACCGCCATAACTGGTGTTGTTCCCCAACCTGGTGCAACTTTACCATATTCTGAATTTAGTGGTTTTAAAATTTCTCCTAAACGTGTTCTTAATGCCATGTTTTTATATTAAACCAAATTTAAATAAGACTATCTGTAAGTTTTGACTCATAATTATTATTAAATACAAGCAAAAACATTGCTTTAAAATAGTTTTAAAACAATAATAATTTATTATGGAAAGCGCAACAATTTTAAGTATCTTTATCTCTGGGTTACTCCTAGGCGTTACTGGCTATGCAGTATATACTGCGTTTGGTCCAGTTTCTAAAGAATTGAGGGATCCATTTGAAGAGCATGAAGATTAATTAATCTTCATGCTATTATTAAACCTAGTATTAAAACTAACTTTAATACTAGATTTAATTTTTAACATTAATGTTTATTTCTTTACAATTCTTGGAGGATCTCTGAAGAAGATAGCAAAGAAGATAACAACTAATGTACCAATTAATAAAAACGTGTAAACAATAGCTTCCATATTATAAAAGTTTTACGAATAAATACATACTAAATAAATAAACTTAAAAGTTTATTTTTATACAATACCTTGCTTTTTAGTACTCTTATCACCAAGTTTTTGGAAAGCACCAAACTCAACTTGTTCAATAACTTCTGTACCAATACCTGCAAACACATCTCTGAATAGAGTACGGCCTCCATGCCATAAGTGTCCTAAGAAGAATAAAAGTGCAAAGTTTGCATGACCAAATGTGTACCAGCCACGTGGACTACTTCTAAATACACCATCCGATTCTAACGTTGTTCTGTCAAATTCAAAAACTTCTCCTAATTGTGCTTTACGAGCGTATTTTTTAACAGTTGGAGCATCTGTAAATACTTGTCCATTTAATTTACCACCGTAGAAGTTTGTACTTACTCCTACTTGCTCAATACTGTATTTTGATTCAGCACGTCTAAATGGAATATCTGCTCGAACAATACCATCTTTATCAACTAGGATAACAGGGAATGTTTCAAAGAAAGCAGGCATACGACGAACTGTTAACTCTCGACCTTCTTTATCTTGGAAAACTGGATGTCCTAACCAAGCTTCAGCAATTCCGTCCCCTTTGTTCATAGGGCCCGCACGGAAAAGACCACCTTTAGCAGGGTTATTACCAATGTAGTCATAGAATGCTAATTTATCTGGAATTCTTGACCAAGCTTGACTTAATGATAAACCTTCATTTAATGAAGTCTCCACACGACGCTCAATTTCCTGTTGGAAATACCCACTATCCCACTGATAACGAGTTGGTCCAAATAATTCAATAGGTGTCGCTGCTGCTCCATACCACATTGTTCCTGATGTAATAAATGCAGCAAAGAAAACAGCTGCGATACTACTAGATAAAACAGTTTCAATGTTACCCATACGTAATGCACGGTATAAACGCTGTGGTGGACGGATTGTAAGGTGGAAAACACCTGCTAATAATCCTAAAATACCTGCAGCCATATGATGAGAAGCGATACCACCAGGGTTAAATGGGTTAAAACCTTCCGCGCCCCATGCAGGTGCAACACCTTGAACACGTCCAGTAATACCATATGCATCCGATACCCAGATGCCAGGACCAAAAGTTCCTGTTACATGGAATGCACCAAAACCAAAACATAATAAACTTGCTAAGAATAGGTGGATACCAAAAATCTTAGGAAGATCTAAAGCAGGCTCTCCAGTTCTTGGATCTCTAAAAAGTTCTAAATCCCAATAAACCCAGTGCCAAATAGCAGCTAAAAAACACATTCCTGATAATACAATATGTGTTAAAGCAACACCTTCAAAACTCCAAATACCTGGATTTGAAACTGATTCTCCAGTTATACTCCAACCACCCCATGAATCTGTAACACCTAAACGAGACATAAAAGGCATAACAAACATTCCTTGTCTCCACATAGGGTTTAGAACAGGGTCAGAAGGATCAAATACTGCTAACTCATATAAAGCCATTGATCCAGCCCAACCAGCTACTAATGCTGTGTGCATTAAGTGAACAGCGATTAAACGTCCTGGGTCATTTAATACTACTGTATGAACACGATACCAAGGTAGTGCCATTATTTTTTACTCCTATAAAAAAACTATTAACTTTCTTACATCTTAGATGTTATTATATTATAAAATCTTTATATTTTATTTACTTTGTTTGTAAGTTAAAAAAAATAATCTTACAAACAAATGTTTAAACTGATTTAATCGGTATTTTAAAGAATTTGGCCATAAGTGTGTAAGCCTTGCCCTAAAAAATTTACTCCTAGATAACAAATCCAGACTACGATAAACCCTAATGCTGCTATTATTGCAGGTTTTTCTCCTTGCCAAGATTTTGTTATTCGTGAATGTAAATAAGAAGCAAAAACTAACCAGGTAATTAAAGCCCACGTTTCTTTCGGGTCCCAACTCCAATAAGAACCCCACGCTTCATTTGCCCAAACAGCTCCGGAAATGATTCCGATTGTTAACGTTGGAAATCCGAAACTAATAGTTCGATAACTTAAGTTATCTATACTTTCCAATAAAGTTAGACGATTTTCCGTTAACCGAGATGAAGGGTTATCTTTTATTGCTAATTCAGAATTTAGTACTTCTTGTGTATTAAAAGTAATCTCTTGCGATGAATCCGAAACCTTTACATTTTCGTCAAAATATAAAACTTCTTTTGATGCGGTATTCGAAAAGTTTAACCCATATGAGTTTCCCTTTAAAGAGACAGATCTATTTTGAATACGGTATAAAACTAAGAAAAAAATAGCTAATAACGATCCAACTATTAAACTTGCATAACTTAACATCATAACAGTAACGTGTAGCATTAACCAGTTCGATTTAAGAGCTGGTACCAATGGGCTTGGTGCTTGCATTGTATCTGGTAATGATAAACTAGCAAACCCAACTATAAAAAGTGAAATTGGGCTACTAATTGATCCAATAAAATTAAGTTTTGAAGTTTTTTGTAAAATACTACTAATTAATGTAATACACCACGCTAAAAACAATAAAGATTCATATAAATTACTTAGCGGGAAGTAACCAGACGTTATCCAGCGAGAACCTAATAATATAAATAGCAAACTATTTGCTAAAATTGTTCCGGACAAACTAAAATTTATTAAAAATTTTAATCGAGAATAAATTAAGCCTGCCCAATTTGTGATGGTTATTAGTAGTAAATTTAAAAATATTAAGTTATCTAATATAGATGACATAACGCATATTAATTTAAGACTTATTTATTTTATAAAAAATTTAAAAAGCTTCTTCTTGCTCAATTAGAACAAAAAAAAGAGCAAAACACATTGCAGGGAAAAATAAAGTGACAATCGGTGTTAGTATTGGTGGTAAAAATGATGCTGTCATAATTGATCATTGTCATTAAAAATCTTTTATTAATATAAATTATATACTTATAGTTTCTAAGATTAGAAATAAAAGAAACTACTTAATAATCTTTTTTCAAGCATTCCTTTTATAAAATGTCATATAATAGTAAATGTAAGAAAAACATCAATTTCTTAATCATAATAATCATGTCGCATTTTACAAAGATAAAAACAAAACTTTTCGATTTAGATCTGTTAAAGCGTAGCTTAAAAGATTTAACTATTGATTGGTCAGAAGAAAGTAAATTAGTTCAAGGTTATAAGGGTAAAACTTATTCGTCAGAGTTAGTTATTAAGCAAGATAATAATTATGACATTGGTTTTCATTGGAATGGAAAGGAATATGAATTAGTAACGGATCTTATGTTCTGGAACCAAAAATATTCTGTTAACAAATTTTTAAACCAATTGAATCAGCGTTATGCTTATAATGCTATTCTTCAATCTTGTGAATTAGAAGGATTTACTTTTACTGAAAATAAAGTTTCGGATAATGGTTCGATTCGTTTGGTTGCTAAAAAGTTCGCTTAATTTTTTAGTATGTTTAGCCTTTAAATTTTATGTTACCTAAATTTATAATTATTTATTTATTTAGGTAATATGAAATTTAATTGCTTTATAATTTGATTGATCAAATTATAGTAAATATTAATATTATATTATTTTAAATAATGTCTTTTATATGAAAAGGATACAAATAAGTAATTCTTAGTTGTATCCTTTTCAACATGGCTAATATTCACAAATGTCTACTTTAAGTTTAAAGTGACGAACCTAAGCCCGAGTATGCGCCAAAGAAAAATAGGACTAGTAGCCCGCCTGCGGCAAGACCACCAATAGTTGCTACCATCCAAAGAGGTATTCTACCGATATCACTCATAAAAAAATATATAATATAAACTTTTTTTAAACTTTAATTAAAAAAGTAACTTGAAAATAATACAGCTAGTACAAAAATTAGTAATAATCCCCAGAATAAAGATGTACGGTTTAATTCTACGGGTTGCTTATTAGGATTTGGTACACTCATTTAAATTAACTCTCCTATCGTTGAATAAATTGCATTGAAGTTATAGCCCCTAAAAAAAATACTGTAGGTACGGCTAAAGCATGGATTGTTAACCAACGAAACGTAAAAATAGGGTATGCAATAGGTTGATTTGTGTTCATTGTTTTGAATTATCGAAATTTTTAACTTTTCTTTATAGCCCTTTTGTTAAATCTTCTAGTTCTTGTTTCGCACTGAAACGATCATTTACTAATGGGATCTGTTGACGATCTTGTGTAAAATACTCATTTGGTCGAGGTGTACCAAATGCATCGTAAGCTAATCCAGTACTTACGAAAAGAAAACCAGCGACGAATAAGGCAGGAATAGTAATACTGTGAATAATCCAATAACGTACACTCGTTAAAATATCTGTAAAAGGTCTTTCTCCTGTTGAACCACCAGACACAATCTTTTCTCCTTTAATATAAAAAAATATAAAATTCTATACACTATTATGTTTCTAAAAGGTAAAAAAACCAAAAAACAAATAATGAATTAAATAATTTTGCATGCAAATGCTACTAGATATTAGTATATGACATATTTGACAGTTTTTTTCATAATTTTTTTCTTTTAATAGCGGGTAGGGAGAATCGAACTCCCATCATCAGCTTGGAAGGCTGAGGTTCTACCACTAAACTATACCCGCTCGTTTGGGTCACCTGGGACTCGAACCCAGAACTATTCGGTTAAAAGCCGAGTACTCTACCATTGAGTTAGTGACCCAAGACTATAAATCTAATATAATATAATTTCCGTTTTTTTACGAGTGTTTTTAAAAATAGAGTAAAAAAAAAAGGCACCCGCACGCTACCTAAATAGCGTGCGGATGCCTTAATTAATTTGGATTCAAATTAGATTAGATTACTTAATTACGCTGCAACTGCAGGAGCAACTAAAGCAACTGGTAATGACTCACCAGCAGCTAAATCTAATGGGAAGTTGTGAGCGTTACGCTCGTGCATTACTTCCATACCTAAGTTTGAACGGTTTAAGATATCAGCCCAAGTGTTGATTACACGACCTTGTGAATCTACAACTGATTGGTTGAAGTTGAAACCGTTTAAGTTGAATGCCATAGTAGCTACACCCATAGCTGTGAACCAGATACCAACTACTGGCCATGCACCTAAGAAGAAGTGTAAAGCACGTGAGTTGTTGAATGAAGCGTATTGGAAAATTAAACGACCAAAGTAACCGTGAGCTGCAACAATGTTGTAAGTCTCTTCTTCTTGACCGAACTTGTAACCGTAGTTAGCAGATTCGTTC
>Ga0115564_10000617_pt1 | contig 35183 bp, 31 predicted proteins | sample COGITO_mtgs_1105_7_FD_88680 | JGI IMG/M metagenome (GOLD analysis project Ga0115564, IMG submission 88680) | Pelagic marine microbial communities from North Sea - COGITO_mtgs_110523 | ecosystem: Environmental > Aquatic > Marine > Epipelagic | place: Germany:Helgoland, sampling site Kabeltonne...
CCCTGTGAAACTTCGATGTGAGCGAGACACCCTTGTCGAGGCCCTCACCACTGCTGGTCGAGCGGTCTCCGGTCGTGGCGGACAACTTCCTGTCCTGTCCGGCCTTCATTTGGTCTTAACTGGCGACGAACTTGTCGTCACTGGTAGCGACTTAGAACTGACCATTGCTCGGACCCTTGAGGTCAATGGCGAGGTCGATGGTTCCGCAGTCGTTCCATCCAAGCTGTTGATCGACGTCGTTCGATCACTCGAGGCCGGTGCTATTGAACTCGATCTCAGCGAGTTGGATCTGACAATCCGCGGCGGACGGTCTGAGTTTTCAATTCGCACCATCCCGACCGATGAGTTCCCACAACTCGTCAGCGCCGAAGGACCAGCCGTCACTATCGAGGCTGCTTCTTTCGTTGCCGCACTTCGACAGGTAGTTCCTGCGGCGAGCAGTGATGATTCACGGCCAATTTTGACTGGTGTCTTGCTGACGCCAGTTGAGGGCGGACTCCGTCTAGTGGCTACTGATTCATATCGGCTTGCAGTATCTGATGTTCCTGGTGCGTCGGTGCTCGAAGGTAATCAATCGGTACTTGTGCCATCGCGGGCCTTGGCTGAGGTCCGCCGGGTTGTTGGCGATGCACCCGAGCTGACATTGCGCCTTGGCGAAACCGACGCGGCATTTGCGATCGATGGATTGGTTGTAACCACTCGGTTGATTGACGGTGACTTCCCCAAATACGAGGGCCTTATTCCGACCGGCGAGTCAAACTCGCTCGAAGTCAACCGTGAAACCATGCTCGATGCGGTCCGGCGTGTGCGGCTGATGGCGCAAGAATCGACGCCGCTACGGTTGGTAATGAACAGCGAAGGTCTTGAGATCGTTGCAATTACCCAAGACGTAGGCGAAGGTCATGAAACGGTCGACGCGTCCTACGACGGCGATGAACTAACCGTGGCGTTCAATCCAGCGTTCTTGGTCGACGGTCTCGATGTCGCACCCGGTGAAGAAGTTTCGCTGCAAACAATTGATTCACTCAAGCCTGCTGTCTTACGTACACCCGGAAACGAGAATTTCTTGTATCTCCTCATGCCGGTACGCGTTCCCTAGTCGTTTGTTGCGTCGCAGGTGTGTATGGGGGTCACAGTTGGTTGGTGGCTCTCTGATTCACATCGCGGTTGCGACTGGCCAGTAGAAGCGCATGCGCCTTCGCACCATTTCACTTCGCGATTTTCGGAGTTATCCCGAACTTGACCTCGAGTTTCCTGATGGTCTGACGTGTGTCATTGGCGAAAACGGCATTGGTAAAACCAATCTGCTGGAAGCCATCGGCTATTTGATCCACTTGAAGTCATTTCGAGCGGCTGACAACGCGGCCATGGTGGCACTTGGATCTGATCGAGCAATTGTTCGGGGTGAAGGCGCCAGCAAGGGCCGCGAACTACTCATCGAGGCTGAGGTGCCACGGTCTGGTCGAGCCCGAGTTCAAGTTAACCGCCAGCGTCTCCAGCGTTCCGCTGATCTGGCTGCAGCGGCTCGTATTTCGGTGTTTGCTCCTGATGACTTGGCCACCATCAAGGGATCACCGGGTTTGCGCCGCGATTTCCTTGATGATTCTGTGGTCGCTTTGTGGCCGCGCCAAGATGACACCCGCCGCACCTTGGTGCAGGTGCTGCGTCAACGCAACGCGTTATTGCGACAGCGAGGCGGTCGCCTTGATGCCGACGGAGCAATGATGCTTGATATTTGGGACGAACGCCTTGCAACCGCAGGTGAGGCTATGGGCAACGCGCGCTTGTCGCTGGTCCAAGATCTTGCGCCGTACGTCAACGCGGCGTATCGGCAATTGTCTCGCCGCGACGACAGGGTAAGTCTGCAGTACCAACCGGTGTGGTTCGCCGACGGACTTGAAGCCGCCCTTCAGAACACTCGCAAGGAGGACTTACGCCGCGGTGCCAGCCTGGTAGGTCCGCACCGCGACGATGTTGTGGTGATGTTGAATGGTGCACCAAGCAGGACGCATGCGTCTCAGGGTGAGCAGCGCACGATGGCCCTTGCGCTTCGGCTTGGTGTGCATCTGCTGTTAACCGAACGCCACGGCGAGTCGCCGTTGTTGTTGCTTGATGATGTCTTTAGCGAACTTGATCGGTTCCGGACCGCAGCGCTGTTTGAAGCCTTGCCCGTTGGGCAAGCGTTGCTCACGACCGCGGTCGCGCTCCCTGTGGGTGCAGATCCTGCGATGGTGCTCGAAGCGACGCCCGGCACCGTCTCCACGGTCAGGGAGTAGCGTTGCCCCATGAACGGAAGTCGAGGAAAACGTGGGTGGACGCCATTGCCTACATATTCTTCGGCGCCCACACCACTTCTGTCGGCGCTGGACAATCTCGCGTCCACTATGGGATTAACCAATGTTGACAGCATCAACGCGCTCTTTGTTGATTGGCCAGAAATTGTCGGCGAGCAACTCGCGCAACACTGCGCACCGCGGTCACTTCGCGACCAGATCTTGACCATCGAGGCGAGCGATCAGCAGTGGGCGACCGAGTTGAAATGGATGACCTCCTTGTTGATGGAACGGTGTTGTGTAGCTCTTGGACCCGATGCGGTAACCGACGTGCGAATCGTGCGCTGAGAACCGCTTTTTAGAGCCAAAATTTGCGTGGTATCTGATCTGTGATTGCCGCGGCGATGAGCCCGGCACTGTCACACCTAAGTGGTAGAATTACAAGACTGAAATTGCACAGATATTCCGCAGTTTCGGCTTCGCATTTTGCCACGCTCGGCACTATGTGTTTCACCCTGCTGAGTTGGTGTGCACCGCGGATTTAACCACGTTGAAACCGAGACTCTGCTGGACCCGGAAAGGCAACTGTGGCTGACGCTTCAACTGCTTCTTACAGCGCAAGTGATATCACCGTTCTCGAAGGCCTCGAGGCGGTGCGCAAACGCCCAGGTATGTACATTGGATCGACTGGTCCTGCTGGTCTGCATCACCTTGTGTACGAGGTCGTCGACAATGCTGTCGATGAGGCCATGGCTGGTCACTGCACCCGAATCGACATTTCATTGCTTCCCGATGGCGGTTGTGAAGTCATCGACAATGGTCGGGGAATTCCGGTTGGGAAACATCCCAAGTTCGACGACCTGACGGCTGCCGAAGTTGTGCTGACCGTGCTCCACGCCGGAGGCAAATTTGGCGGCGGCGGCTACAAGGTTTCTGGCGGCTTGCATGGTGTGGGTGTTTCGGTTGTAAACGCACTCTCGACGCGGGTCGAGGTCGACATCGACCGTGAAGGTAAACGACACTCCATGTCGTTTATCAATGGCGGTCAGCCCCATGAACGATTGACTGTTACCGGTGACTCTCCGACCGAACAGACCGGTACCACTGTCCGGTTCTGGCCAGACGGCACGATCTTCGAAGAGCTCACGTTCCGGGCGCAAACACTGCTCGACCGTTTGCAGATGATGGCGTTTCTTAACCGCGGACTTGAGATTCGTTTTCGCGATCTCCGAAATGCTGCCCAACGCAAACCAAAGACCAGTGCCGACATCGATGCCGAGGGGTACGTCGCTCCGGTGGTCGACGAGGCAGCGGTGGCTGCGGCCGCGGCCGAGCCAACAGCGTCTGATGACCTGAACCCCGACGATGTCGAGTACATCGTGTTTAAGTACGACGGTGGTATTAGCGACTTTGTCGAACATGTCAATGCGACGAAAGAGGCGCTGTTTGACACGGTCGGCTACTTCGAGTCGATCGAAGATGAACAAGAAGTCGAGATCGCCTTCCAATGGAACACCGGTTTCAATAGCGATGGTCTCCACTCGTTTGCCAACGGCATCAGTACCGGCGAAGGCGGCATGCACGAAGAGGGCTTTCGTAAGTCACTCACCAATGTCGTGAACAAGTACGCATTCGAGAAGAACATCCTGAAAGATGGCAAGGACGACCGCCTCCAGGGCGAAGACATCCGCGAGGGTCTCACCGCCATCATCAGTGTGCGTTTGCAGGATCCACAGTTCGAGGGCCAGACCAAGGGCAAACTTGGCAATGTCTCGATTCGTTCCCTGGTCGAGCGGGCCACGAACGAGAAGCTTGCCGAATGGCTTCAAGAGCATCCCAACGAAGCCAAGGCCATTGCTGGCAAGGCAGTGTCTGCCCAACGTGCTCGTATTGCCGCCCGTCAGGCACGAGACGCCACTCGTCGTAAGTCAGCGCTTGATGGTGCCGGCCTGCCCGGCAAACTCACCGACTGTGCGTCAACCGAACCAGAAGAGTGTGAGTTGTACATCGTCGAGGGCAACTCGGCTGGTGGTTCTGCGAAAGAAGCTCGCGATCCCCACAACATGGCGATCCTGCCCATTCGTGGCAAGATCCTCAATGTCGAGCGGGCTCGTATCGACAAAATGCTCAATAACACCGAAGTCCTCGCGCTGATCCAAGCGATCGGTGCTGGTTTCGGCCCCGAGTTCGAACTTGAGAAGTTGCGATATCACAAGATCGTGTTGTTGTGTGATGCCGATGTCGATGGCCTGCACATTCGCACACTGCTCCTTACGTTTTTCTTCCGCCAGATGCGGGAGATGGTCGAACGTGGCCATGTGTACATCGCGCAGCCACCGCTGTATTCAACCGAGGTTGGCAAGAGCAAGGTCTATCTCCAAGATGACCGAGCCAAGGATCAGTTCATGATCGATAATCCGAAACACAACAACGACTTCGCTCGACTCAAGGGCCTAGGCGAGATGGACGCCGACGAGTTGTGGGACACAACCATCGACCCTGAGCAGCGCACGTTGCTGCAGGTGTCGGTCGACGAAGCGGTCCTCGCCGACGAAATCTTTTCGAAACTCATGGGCGAAGACGTGCAGAGTCGCAAGAACTTCATCCAAGCCAATGCCAAGGACGTCCGCTTTCTCGACATCTAGGAAAGTTCGCTTGCTCGCGACTGTCCAAAGCCTGCAAGTCGACGATCCCCACAAGTTCTACCGATTCCACTGACGACCCGCACAAGATCCAGAGAAATCCGCCTTTCGGCTCGTTCCTCGCCGAAACGCTGTCGATAGTTCGCAAGTCCACCTTCACCGCAAGCCAAGTATTCAAGCCCTACTGAGCCACACGTGAGAACCACATGAGTAATACCACCAATAACGACACACCTGAAGAGTCCGAAGGCGACGACGAAGACGGCGTGGTGCGCGTCAACGTCGAGCCGATAGCAATCCAGACCGAAATGGAACAGTCGTTTCTCGACTACGCCATGTCGGTCATTGTGTCGCGAGCCTTGCCCGATGTTCGCGATGGCCTGAAGCCCGTACACCGTCGCATCATCTGGTCGATGTTCGATGGCGGATTCCGACCCGATCGATCTCACGTCAAATGTGCCCGTGTTGTTGGCGACGTCATGGGTAAGTACCACCCTCACGGCGACAGCGCTATTTACGACTCACTCGTGCGTATGGGACAGACGTTTTCGCTGCGCCACCCGCTGATTGATCCCCACGGAAACTTCGGTTCACCAAACGACCCACCAGCTGCCATGCGGTATACCGAATGTCGCCTGTCCAACCTGGCTATGCGTTTGATCGACGGTATCGACGAGAACACGGTTGATTTTTCTGACAACTTCGATGGCACCGAAGAAGAACCAGTTGTCTTGCCGGCCAAGTTTCCGAACCTGCTGGTGAATGGGAGCCAGGGTATTGCAGTGGGCATGGCCACCAGCATTCCGCCCCACAACCTGGGCGAAGTCTGCGACGCCACGCTCCACCTCATAGAGAATCCTGAATCCACGGTCGAAGACCTGATGCAGTTCGTCAAGGCACCCGACTTCCCGACGGGCGGTTTGATTCTGGGTGCTCGCGGCATCCACGATGCCTATACGACCGGACGTGGTTCAATTCGTATGCGCGCAGTGGCCGAAATTGACGAGAGCAAGACCGGTACGCCGTGGATTGTTGTTACCGAAATTCCGTACCAAACCAGCGTCGAAGTCATCGAAGAAAAAGCTGCCGCGATGGTGAATAACGGCAAACTCGACGGCATCCGCAAGATTCGCAACGAATCAGCCAAAGGTAAGACTCGCCTCGTTTTTGAGTTGCGTCGCGACGCAGTTCCCAAGGTGGTGTTGAACAACCTGTTCAAGTACACGCCGCTGCAGACCACGTTTAGCGTCAACATGGTTGCCCTCGACGATGGTGTGCCACTGACCATGAACCTGCTGCAGGTTCTGCAGGCCTACGTAGCCCACCAGGTCGAGGTCATCACTCGCCGGTCGCAGTTCCGCCTTGATAAGGCCCAGGCACGAGCCCATATTCTTCAAGGTCTCCTCCGAGCGATCGACATGATCGATGAGATCATTGCCTTGATCCGAGCCTCGGAAAACCGGGGCGCAGCGCGCGAAGCACTACAGGCGGCTCCGTTCGACTTCTCCGAAGTCCAGGCCACCCACATTCTTGATCTCCCCCTTGGCCGGTTGACACGCCTTGGCCGTATCGACTTGCAGACCGAACTCGACGCGTTGGCAGAGACCATTGCTGAACTCGAAGAAATTTTGCGAAACCCAGTACGGCTGCGCCAAGTCATCTCAACCGAATTGACCGAAGTCCGTGATGGCTACGCGAACGACCGTCGTACCGCGCTCACCATCGATCCTGGTGAATTCGATATCGAAGACTTGATCGACGACGAAGAACTCATCTTCACGTTGACCGATGGTGGTTACGTCAAGACCACCCCAGCCGACGAGTTCCGCACCCAGAGTCGTGGTGGCCGCGGAGTTAAAGGTGCGCAACTCAAAGAAGGTGATCTGGTCGAGGTCATGCTGCACACCACAGCACACGCCTACATGCTCTTCTTCACGAACCTCGGCAGAGTATTCCAGCTACGAGCACATGAGATTCCGGTACAGAGTCGTACCGCCCGGGGCACGGCGATCGTGAACCTGCTGCAGCTCGATCCGGAAGAAACAGTGATGGCTGTCGTCGACACACGCGACTACGAAACCATGCGGTACCTGCTGTTCGCGACCCAAGAAGGTGTGGTCAAAAAGACTGCGTTCAGCGCCTATGGAAATATCCGACAGAACGGCCTACGAGCCATCAAGATGCGCGAAGACGACCAGCTGGTCCGAGTGATTCCGATCAACGGTGAAATTGATGTGTGTTTGGTGACCAAGAATGGTCGGGTAATGCGTTTCCATCCCGACGAGGTCCGAGAGATGGGTCGGGTGGCGTCGGGTGTCCGGGGCGTGAAACTCAAAGAAGGCGACAAGGTTGTGTCGTGTGCGGTAGCCCGAGACGACCACCAACTGTTGTTGGTTTCCAGCCAAGGCTTTGGCAAACGGACCCCGTTTGACTCGTTTAACACGAAACATCGTGGCGGCCAAGGGGTGACCGGCATGAAGATGCGGGGTGGGAGTGGCGAAATTGTTCGTGGCCTTTCTGTGCTCCCTGACGATGAGGCCATGCTGATTGCCAAGAGTGGCGTGATCATCCGTATGGCTGTTGGTGATATTTCCGTGCAAGGCCCGCATGCTTCCGGCGTGAGGGTCATGTCGGTGCCCGATGATGACCGGGTTAATGCGGTCACCCTGGTTCGTGAACCAGAAACCGACGACGACACCGACGACACCGAGGCCGCTGACGGCACTGCAGACGATACGGCAGCTGCCGCTGAGGCTGAGCCCGGCGACACGGCAGTGGTTGACAGCGCTGCGCCGGTGATCGAAGATGATTCGGAGCTCGGCGACGCCGAGTAGCGATACGTAGTGCTTCCCCTGCACAACCAGTGTCACGGGGACACCTATGTATCCGAAATTTCACAACGCGCGGTTAGATGACGAACGCGGCCAGACAACCATTGCCTTGGCTGGTGTGTTGGCGGTTGGCTGTCTAGCAGCAGTGGCGCTTTCTCTTATTGGTCAGGCAGTGGTGCACCGAGCACGGGCCCGGAATGCCGCCGATGCGGTGGCTCTCGCGGCAGCCGTCGACCCTGCCGCAGCCGAGGTGCTTCATGATTGGTATGGCGCCCGCTCCATCACCATTGAACAGCTAGCCGAACGGACCATCGCGCGAAGTGGCCCATCACAAGCTGCTGCCTGGGCGTCAACTGCCCCGCTATCGATGCAACCAGCACCAGCACTCGTCGCGATTATTGCTCGAGCCGAACAACTGCAAGAAACCACGCTTGAACCAGTGGCCTGGAATGGCACCTCGGTCACACTTTCCACCATGGATGCAGCGCAGCTGCGGGAGATTGCCAGGGAACTAGGCGTGTGTGAGACCGCCAGTGAACCGGGCACAACAACCTTCGTATTGTGTTGATTTGCGGGGGTGCGCCCAAACGTGTGAGCCAGGCATCGTAGACTTGCTCGCTGTGGCAGACAATGAGCCAACGATGACCGTTGACGATCCGATCTCCAACAAGCCGACGTCTGACGTATCGGCTGTCGATGACGCGACTGTTGATAGGGGTTTCTTGTTCGACGAGCAGACATTGGGACGTTCAACGAGCGTTTTTGATGCCAGCGGCGTCGACTACGCCGGTGCAGCGATGCCTCCTACGGCACCTAGTGCTGCCGCACCACCCACGGCCGAACCGCCGCGCGAACGGGCATTATCGAGTCGTGAGCGCCGTCGCCGGGTAAAACTCGAAGCTCGTCGGGTTCGACGCATTATTCGCCACATCGAATTGTGGTCTGTTCTCAAGTTCAGCCTGCTGTTCTATTTCTGCCTGTGGCTCATCTTTGTTCTCGCTGGTGTGTTGTTGTGGAGCTTCGCGGAGAGTTCAGGAACACTTGAGAGCATCGAAGACTTGGTCGAGAGCCTGTTCGCGCTTGACGAGGCTGAAGAGTTCTGGAGTGGTGGCACGATCTTCAAGGCGTACACCGTAATGACGATGGTGATAGCGATTGCTGGTGTCACGTTTAACGTGTTGCTGGCAGCGTTATACAACCTGATCAGTGATCTGACCGGCGGGGTCCGTATCACGGTGATCGAAGAAGAGTCGGCTCGGTTTACGCCACCGAAGCGTCGTCGGCGTCGCTGAGTAATCCGGATCTCCTTCACCGATCCTGTCGGCGTATATTCGGGTTGATCTTCCCGGTGAGTTGGTGCGTGACGCGAGTGTGCGTTCGTCTTGTTCCTCGGCGAATCCATGGGAGCGGTGTACAGGGGTGGTCCTGGATCGCTGCGCTACTTGGGTGGATCAGGCGAGTAGCGCAAAAGCAAAGAAGGAGCCTGGCGCACGAAATACGTGCAACATGCTCCTCATTGCAACCTGTTCGTGGGGCTAGGAAGAGTCGAACTTCCGACCTCACCCTTATCAGGGGTGCGCTCTAACCAACTGAGCTATAGCCCCGAACAGTGCGGCGTCAGCGTAGCGTGATAGGGCCGCACGACCACCCTGTTTTTCGGGAGTAACCTGATCATATGTTCACCATGTTCCGACGGGCCGTGTTTGGTGCGGCAATTGCTGCGACAACAGCGGCAATTCTGCGTGTCTTTGGCGGTGATGGCGCACCTCCACAACGTGGTGGGTGGCGCGAGATTGATCCAAACGAGCTCTGTTAGGTCCCGTCGTGCCTCGAATTGCAATCCTTGGTGCGGGCGTGGTCGGCCGGCGAACCGCCATAGCGCTTGGTACGCGCGATACCAGTGACAGCATCGCCGCGGTTGGTGGCGACATGCTGCCTGGTGAGTTACCCAATGAGATCGTGTTGATATCGCACACACGACCGTCGAAGCCGTGGGGAGATGTCGAGGTCGGGCGCGGCTGGCCCCATCCGGCAGCCACCGATGCCAACATTGTGGTGTTGGCAACCGAGTCAGCTCACCAGCCTGCACTAGCGAAGCAGTTGTTGCGTGGCGGTACCCATGTCGTAACCACAGCCGATAATCCCGACGATATTGATCGACTGTGGGCCCTTGATCCGGTTGCGCGCGAAAGTGGTGCGACGTTGGTTGTTGGTGCGGCGTATTCGCCGGGCGTGTCAACATTGTTAGCCAGTTACCTCGCGCGTGGTCTTGATTTGGTGACCACGATCAGCACTGCGCAGTTCGGCACGGGCGGGCCAGCGTGTGCGCGCGAACATCATCGGGCAATGGGCAGCGCCGCAACCGAGGTACACCACGGGTCGCTGCGGGCATCACGAGGCGGATCAGGTCGAGAACTCGTGTGGTTTCCGGATCCGGTTGGTGCCGCGGATTGTTATCGCGCCGCATTGGCAGATCCGTTCTTACTGCATCAGGCATTTCCGAGTGTCGACCGTATTGAATCGCGTCAGGCAGCAACCCGACGTGATCGACTCACCGCCCGGCTTCCCATGTTGCGTCCCCCACACGCAGAGGGATTGATTGGTGCAGTGTGGGCAGAAGTGCGAGGGGTGGTCAACGGCAAGGTCGAACACCGAGCGATGGCCGCGACCGCAGCACAGGCAACGGGGGCAGCCGCAATGGCTGCGGCTTTTTGCAGGGAATTGGGAGGCGAACGAGGGATTCGTACAGGAGCCCAATCGGCCGCGACATGCGAGAATGTGATGCCATTGCTGCAATACATCTCGAATGATGTACGCCTTTGGGCCTATGACGGGTCACAAATTGTGACCACGCCGAGCGATAATCGCCCGATACATGCTGCTCGAAAGTGGCAAATCGCTAGTGAAAACGTTGTATTTTCAACGTTCTCGGGATGTTAATCCCCGTTAAGGGGTATTTTTGCCTAAAGTCATGCGACCTTTGGCCGATTACTCTCTCTAAGTGGCGACAGATACGCATAGAGCGTTACGTCAAGGGAAGCCATGTACGAAGGGATAAGCGACGTGAGCACAGCGAACGCAGCAGCGACACTGGCAGACATCGAAGACAACGAGCCGGTCGGCAACACGATGACGCCCGCCGAGATCAATGCGTTGATCGAGGCGCACGTACCACTGGTCAAGCACATCGTCTTCCAGGTGGCCGTCCATTTCCCTCGCCACGTCGAACGTGAAGAGCTCGCACGAGCTGGCGCCCTCGGTCTGGTTGAAGCAGCCCAGCGTTACAGCCCAGAACGTGGCATTCCATTCCAGCGCTTCGCCGCCCGCCGAGTCCGTGGTGCCATGCTCGACTCTGTTCGTGCCGCCGACTGGGCGCCTCGTTCCGTTCGTCGCCTGTCGCGCCGGTTCGATGCAATGGAACAACAACTCGCCAGCGAACTGGGCCGAGCACCTCGTACCAAAGAAACCGCCGAAGCTCTCGGCATGAAGCCAGCCGAAGTATCCAAACTTCGTTCCCAGCTTTATCGTTCGGTTGTTCTTGCCCTAGAACACGATGTCCATGGAGAGAACGGCGAAGAGCTGAACCTCCTCGATGTTCTCCCTGACCAGGCCAACCTTGAACCCGATGAGCAGCTCGAAGGCCGCGAACTCTACGCCTACCTCCAAGATGCCATCTCGCTGTTGCCCGAACGACACCGTTTGGTGATCGTGGGTTACTTCCTCGAGGAGAAAACTTCGGTCGACCTCGCCCGGTTCTTGGGCGTCACCGAGTCTCGGGTTTCGCAGCTCCGCTCCGATGCTATTGAAATGCTTCGCCTAGGCATCACCTCGCAGTATGAGGATGCTCCTGCAGAACCGGAGACCGGCCGTCGGGCCGAACGTCGTAAGCAGTACGCCAACGCCATTGGTGAAGCAAGCGACTGGCGTGACCGTCTCGACGAAGGCGCCGATCTCAGCACCCGCATTCGCAGCGTTCTGTAACATCGATCAATCAGGGTCAGTGTTCTCGCTGACCCAGTTATCGATAGTGACATACTGGTCAAAGAGCCAGTCGTTAAATGCGTCCTGATTCTGCGGGATCTGATCGCGCGGAATACGCCATGTCTCGACGATGATTGGGGTGTCGGCGAAAGGGTGGCCGATGATGTCCTTGATTGTTCCGAAGGACTCGAATCCGGTGTTTGCACACACCACGATGTCGGCTGTTGGTGCTCCTTGAAGAAGGGCATAGGCGCCGTGGGTCCGTGGCGGTAACACGTGTTGCAACGTCTGGGCACGATCTGCCAGATCGGGTCGACGTCGATTGATTCGTTCGATCTGCCGCTCAAAACGTGCGGGATTACGAAAGGTTCCTTCGGGAAAGATGATCGCGGCTGAGCGATGGTCCAGAATGCTGCCTATCTGTTCGATAGGCACGAGTTCACTGCTTCCCTCACCCGGTGTGCGCTTGATGAACCGGGTTGGGACTCGATGACCCACGATGTCGATGCATGGGGAATAACGCAGGCCATGGGTCACGATGTGGTGAGCCAAGAGGTTGTTGCGTTGGCAAAGAATCGTCGCGGGAATGACGGCGTCGAAAAAGCTCGTGTGTCGCGCGATGCATATGACCGGGCCGGTGCTGAGATCGGCGTGATCCCGCCAGATGATCTTGGTGCCGAGCACCCGGGTAATCAACGTGAGCATGGACCGGGTGTACCAGCCGATCGAGCGGCGGTGCATCTGCCATCGCCATCGGACAGGGCCAAGATGGCCAAAGCCGATGCTGATCCAGATGAGGAACGTCAGCGCCATGCTGACGGTTTCGATGACGAGTGCCCCGATCACGAGGGCGCTGAGGCGAAACGTGGGTAAGCGGCGTCGTCGCTGCAACAGATCTCGAGCAAGGGCAACCACCAAGATCATCGGGCTCGCGACGACACCCACCACCGAGCCGATGACGACTATCGGGGCAATGCTGACCCGCCGGCCAACTCGACTATCTAGGAGCGTCAGAATCCGAGGCTTAGAGGACAACGCTGAACTCCACCTGACGTTTCTTGCTATCGACGCTGTCGAGGCGAAGACGGACCGTCTCGCCAACCTCGGGCTGCTCGCGAATTGGTGCAAGCACTGCGGGGTCGTGCAGCTGGACCTTGGCCCCATTGCGGCTATGTGACAGGACCATGCCATCGAATATTTCACCGACGCGGCATCGCAGTGCAATTGTTTCGACGAAGTCCACGCTGGCTCGTTCAAGCGCTCCGTCGCGCTGGCGGGCCGAGGTCATGATCGCTGGAAGTTCTTCGAGTGCTTCGAGTGCCCATGCGGGCGCTTCGATGCCGCCACAGTGCGCGAGCACGATTTCGTTCGCGAACCGGTCGCAGACTCGACGTAGTGGCGCAGTGACGTGGGCATAGATGGCGGCGATGGCACCGTGCAGCGGTTGTTTGGGTACTTGGTGATCAAAGAAGGCTTCGTAACCGGCACCCCGGAAGCTGCGAGCCGCTCGTACTAGCAGGGCGGCCTCGCTGGGCGTATTCGGGTCCAGGGTTCGCACCCGGTCGGGATAACTGACCCCGTCGGGCCAATCGACGTCGAGCGCACGAGCAGCACGCCGGACCTGTTTCACCGTGCCTTTTTCTAGCGGCGGCAGGGTCCGGAGCAACCCATGACCAGCCTCGACCATGATCTGGCCAGCTGCCATGCCAGTCAGTAATGAGATCTGGGCGTTCCAGCCTTCGACTGGCATCGAGGTGTCATAGTGTAGTTCGTAATCACCATCGCCTCGTGGCGAGATTTCTTGAGCCGGGAGTTGCAGGCTGATCGCGCCACGATTGGCTTCGATCTGCTGACGTAGTTTGCCAATTTCTCGAAGCAGCTCGAGTGAAACCGTGCCGTCGTTGCCATCGATGCGGTCCTGTGCCTGACGGTAGGTCAGCTGCTCGCAGCTCCGCACCATGGCTCGACGAGCGGTGGCAGTGGTCTGATGGCCATCAGCGTCGAGTTCGATCTCCCACAACACCGCAGGTTTGATGGTCCCAGCCAGCAGACTTCCGGCGGATTCGTTGAGGGTTTTGGGATGGAGTGAGGCCCGGTGGTCGGGGGAGTAGAGGGTGACACCGCGGGAGCGGGCTTCGGTGTCGAGTGCACCGCCGGGTGCAACAAAACTCGCAACATCGGCAATGGCGTACCAGACTCGATAGCCGTCCTGGTGGCGTTCGGCCGCGAACGCCTGGTCGAGATCAATACTTCCCGGCGGATCAATCGTCAGCAAAGCCAGATCGGTCCGGTCAACCACGTGGGTGTTTGCGCCGGGAGGTACGAGCGGACCTCGAGTGGTTACCGCCTCGGCCTCGGCAACTACTGCCTTAGGAAACGATGCGGGCACTTCAAGCTCACGCCGGATTGCAGCAAACCCTTGCTCCAGTTCGTTGTCGAAGGCCTGCCCAATGATTCGCAACGATGCCATAGCTCACCAACGTAGACCTCGTGGCTAAACGACCTAGGTATCAATTGAGAACATCCGGCTAAGATCTTGACGGGCTGCAGGTGGGACTTAGGCCGCATGCAAGTGCGCCTGGAAGTAGTAGAGACGGGATCTATATGCATTGGCGCCAGCGACTCGAGGATGTGCATCCTCGTCTGGTAGAGGCGGTCTTGGCACGAACTGTTGAGCGCAGTTACAGCGCCGACATGGTTCTATGCCATGAGGGCGATGCGCCCGACGGCATGTATTTATTGGAGCAAGGACGGGTGCTGGTTCAGTCACTGACCGTCGACGGTGCTGCTGTTGGCTTGAGTGTGGTTGACGAGGGTGATGTCGTAGGTGAGCAGGCGTTGCTCGCCCAGACGGCGCGTAGCGCAACCGTTACTGCGGTTCGTCCAACGATCGTCCGGTTATTGCGACCAACACAATTCCGTGAACTCCGTGCCGAGCGACCCGAGATTGACCAGTTTCTGGTCCAGGTGCTCGACGCACGATTGCGGGAGATGTCGAGGCGGTTGGCCGAAGCAGTTCATTCCAGTGCCGAGGAGCGGGTCTGTCGACGGGTTTTGGCGTTTGGTTCTGCGTTTGATGGAACTATCCGGTTGAGCCAGGCCACGCTTGCCTCGCTTGCCGGAACTACCCGGCCCACGGTGAACCGGGTGCTTCAGGATTTGGTTCGAGACGAAACGGTACGACTGCGACGAGCCCGCATCGAGGTTGTGAACCCAGAAGCTCTTGCGGCTCGGATACCGGCTCTCTAACGGTCCGTCTCACCAACAGAGCTATCGAGTGACGTGAGTTCGTCGACGACGATCTGCCAGCTGGCATGATCAGGATTGATCACGTCGAAATGGTCGACTCCCTCCAGTACTTCGAGGCGGTCGACGTGATCAGCAATGGCATAACTTTGTGCGAGTGGGACCGAGTCGTCGGTGTCGCCATGAATGAGTACGACTCGTCCATGAAACGATGCAGGGTTCGGTTGTCCTGCCGCATAGTTCTCGGGCACGTCGTCGATGTCGCCGCCAAAGAAGTTGGTAGTGGCATCAACACCGACGCGATTGCGATTGGCTGCAATAACGTCGGCGACTGCTGCGAGCCCAATCGTGAGTGCTGGCCTGGTTCCAGCATCGGCGCGGCTTGCGTTCCATAATGCCAGATGACCACCTGCGGAATGGCCGATGACCACGAGCGCGGGCCAACCCGGATTACTCCAATCAGGACCTGTGACATGGTCAATCCCGGCCCGAACATCTGTCAGGGTGGTGGGGTAACCGCCGCCGGTTGGCCCGACCCGTCGGTATTCAATATTCCAGCTGGCATAACCGGCGTCGTAGAGCGATTCGGCGAGTGGGTGCATGAGGTCACAGTGATACTGGTCACGCCAGAAGCCACCATGAATCAGGACCACCAACGGGCGAGCGTGCGAATTTGCAGGAGTGCGAAGTTCGCCAAACTGGTCGGGTAGTTCACCGTAGGCGTGGTGTGTAATCATGTGCATAGTTTGGCACCTGACCAAGGATGAGGTCCCCGACTACGGTGTGTCGCATGGAAGATTTTGGCCCACTTGTCTCTGCCGAGTGGTTGGCAGACAATCTCGACGCAGTGAAGCTGTTTGACTCGCGTTCCTATCTCGATGGGCGATCAGCCCCAGATGCCTTTGTTGAGGGACACTTGCCGGGTGCGGTGTTTGTCAGTCTTGATGATGATCTGTCGGCACCGCCTTCGCAGCCCGGCGGTCGGCATCCCTTCCCAACACCCGCGGCGTTCGCCTCAGCCATGGGACGGCTTGGTTATGCGGGAGCGAAGCCGGCGGTGATCTATGACGATGTTGGCGGTGGAATGGCCGCCCGGTTGTGGTTCATGCTGACGCTTCTCGACATCCCAGCAGCGATCCTTGATGGCGGTATGCATGCGTGGCGTGGCGAACTTGAATCTGGAGCGGTCACTCCAACACCAGCGGTCTTCGACGAGGATCCCTGGCCAACTGATCGGCTGATCAGTGCCGACCAGATCGCGGCTCGGATCAAGGCAGACGGTGTGGTCATCGATGCTCGGAACTCGTCGCGATATGTGGGTAAACCCAATCGGATCGATCCACGGTTCGGCCATGTACCGGGCGCAATCAACCTGGCATGGGAAGACAACATTGATGATTTCACCGGGCTGATGTTGTCGGTTGATGACTTGCGGCACCGTTATGTCGAAGTGCTCGAGGGTTCCGAAACTGGTCAACGGCCTGCGGCGTATTGTGGGTCAGGGGTTACCGCCTGTCACGATTTGCTGGCGTTGACCATGATCGGCGTCGAAGCAGATCTGTACGTCGGGTCGTGGAGCGAGTGGGGTGCCGACGAAACTCGCCCAGTCGAATCCGACGTTGTCGACGACTAACTGATCGGTGTTAGTTGCCGCCGTGTCCCTGCGAGTGGTTGTGGCGGCCGAAACCCTGTCCATGGATCCCACCTCGGCCAAAGCCACCGCGATGAGACCCACGATGATCTTCAGGTCGTTCGCCGTTGACCCGGGAAAGAATGTCGTCGCGTAACGTTGCAAGTTTCTCGTCGGCGCGAGTCTGGTCGATATGACCGTCGGCTACGGCCTGATTGATGCGGTTGGTTATCTGGGCTTCGAGGTGGTCGATCACGAGGTCGATATCGGTGCCGGCTGCCTCGGCAATGTCGGCGAGTGAAACGCCACTACGCAGATCAGTGGTTAGTTCTTCCACGGTTGTGCCAAGAAGTGCCGCGAGTTCTTGGGTCCGTTCGGCCCGTTCGGCTTGTCGGACTTCGCGCCTAGCGGAGCGGTCGACGATTCGAGCTCGGATTTCGTCGGCTCGTTCTTGGGTGATGACACCGTCGTCGACCCTGGACTGCAGCCGTTCCTCAAAACGCTGCATGCGGTCGGTTGGTGTCGGGGAGGAGTCTTGGGTCTCGACCGTGTCGGTTTGAGCGTTAACAGCAGTGGTGAGGGTCATGCCAGCACCCAGGGCCACCGAGGTGGCCAACGCGACGGCAGTAAACATGGTGCGCATAGTGTCCATGTACCCATACTGCTGCAGCAAAGTAAGCGCCAACCCCCAGCAAGATAAGAAACCAGTAAGAACTGGGATTCACCGTGAAACGTGTAGCGGTGCTGCGTGCCAACGCAGTGTGCGCAGCGCTGGGTTTGGGACGCGGTGCGCCCCGACCGAGCTAGTGAGTGCTGCGTGCTAACGCAGTTTGCGTAGCGGAGCAAGCAAACAAAAGCATCACAGGATCTGTGAGAGAAACAGCTTGGTGCGATCTTCGGTTGGGTTGGTGAAGAAGTGTTCGGGTGTGCCCACCTCGACGATTTCACCGCTCTCCATGAAGATGATGCGGTCGGCGACCTCGCGAGCGAAACCCATCTCGTGGGTGACGACCATCATGGTCATACCCGAACGAGCGAGTTCCTTCATGACGTCGAGTACTTCCTTGATCATTTCCGGGTCAAGAGCAGAGGTCGGCTCGTCGAACAACATGATGCGAGGTTCCATGGCCAGCGCACGGGCGATGGCAACTCGCTGTTGCTGGCCACCTGAGAGTTGACCGGGGAACTTGTCGGCCTGCTCGGGGATACCAACTCGTTCGAGGAGATCGGCCGCAAGTTGTTCGGCTTCGCCTCGAGGCTTTTTGCGTACCCACAGAGGTGCCAGCGTGATGTTGTCGCGTACGGTCAGGTGAGGAAACAGGTTGAAGCTCTGGAACACCATGCCGACTTCGCTGCGGATCTTTTCAATATTGCGCGTGTCGTTTGTTAGTTCTACGCCGTCGACGATGATTCGTCCGTTCTGGTGCTGTTCGAGACGGTTGATACAGCGGATCCAGGTCGACTTTCCCGAGCCTGACGGGCCCAGAACAACAACTACTTCTTTTTCCTTGATGGTCGCGGTGACACCCTTGAGTGCTTGAAAGTCGCCGTACCATTTGTCGACACCGTCGCTGATGATCATGTCATCGCGAGCAGCTAGTTCTGAATTGACGGCGATGGTTGCATCTGCGTTTGTCATGGTTTCCTCATCGTTCGCCGACGCCGAGTTGCTTCTCGAGGCGCTGGCTGTACTTGGACATGGAGTAAGAGCCGATCCAATAGATCAGGCAAATGAAAAGTAGACCCTCGCGCTTGACGCCAAGGAACTCGGTTTGGCCGGGAATGTTGCTGTTAGCAACACGGAGGAAGTCGGTAAGACCCACAATGGAAAGCAGCGATGTTTCCTTGAAGGTGGCAATAACTGCGCCGACTAGGGGTGGAATCGAGACCCGAAGTGCCTGGGGCAAGATGATAAACCCGGTTCGTTGGACTGTCGTAAGACCAAGTGCATCACTCGCCTCGTATTGACCTTGGCGCACGGCCTGCAAACCACCACGAATGTTCTCTGCCAGATATGCGGCCGAGAAGAGTGTGAACGCAATACCCGCCGATGCCAGGGCTGCGAGATCCATACCCTCGGGCAGGAAGAACTCGACGAACACGGCAAAGAAGAACAGGATGGTGATGAACGGGATACCGCGTACGACTTCGATGTAGATGGTGGACATCACCCGAAAGAGCGGCATACGCGAGGTGCGCCCGAGTGCCAGGATCACACCGAGCGGGAACGAGAAGATCATCGTGAAGACCGCAATGTAGATCGTGACGACAAAGCCGCCAGCGAATTGGTCGGGAGCCGCAACGGTCTCGGCCGTGTTGATCATGGTTGCCAGATAGTGGACGATGACCATTGCGCCCATCCAGCCCCAGACGGACCGCAGCCGTTGACGAGCGTCGCCTGCGAAGTTGTGGGCAGCCAAGGCGGCCAAGGCGAGCAGCAGGAAGCTAATACGAGCCTTCTGGAGCATGGCGTACCAACCGAAGAACGCCGCGACCCAGTTGAAGACCGCAATACCCATCAACGCAGTTGCGATCAGTCGACCTCGTTCGCCAATTGCGGGGTTGGTGAGTATCCACATGATGAGTCCACCGCCGACCATGAAGGCCAGGGCCATGGGGATGTCGGTCGACCAGACGTGGGCCCAGTCAAGGTCAGGGTCTCGCAGGATGACGAAGTAGGTGACAAAGGGTGTCAACAGCGCAGAGAAGCCAATCAGAACCCGAGTCAGACCTGCCCGTTCTGTCCTGACAAGCGCTCGGCCGGCAACATAGGCGAGCACCAGCACGAACCACAGAATGGTCCACGGGATGCGAGTGGTCGATGCGACCAGCCGATCGGGTTCAGAAATGAGAATGCCAGCGTCGTCTCGCCCATAGTGGCCCCATTGGTACCACCACACGGATGAGATGAAGAGACCGAGGAAACCAAACGTCAGCGGAATTGCCGGAATGAAGGTTGTTCGTCGCTTCATGTCGCCGAAGCCAAACCACAACGCCGACCCGATTCCGAGTGCGAACACGGCGATGATCCACCACCAGCCACGGTCGGACATGGCGCTACCAAACGATTCGCGCAGTAGCAGAGGGCTTTCGCCTTCAGCGAGCAGTGAGACACCCTCGTCGTCTCTAATCAGAAGCAGCCCGGTTTCAGACCGAGTGATTGGGCTGCCGTCGGGGAAGGACCAACGAGCCAGACCATCGGCATCCTTAAGTACCGAGGGTTCGCGAAGCAAGATGCCAACCACAAGTGACAGGCCGACACTAAAGAACCACATGCTGATGCGCTTGATCGAGAAGCCTCGTCCGATCGACTTCATCAGCCCCATCGACATACCAGAGAGCACCAGCACGATGCCGAGGGTGATCCATATACGGTGATATTGGCTAGCCGGATACGAGAAGGTAAACAGACCTCGCAGGTTGACCCGGACGCCCTCCCATCTACGTTCTTCGCTGAAGACGAAGTTCAAGATCTGGCGATACGCGAAAAGCGTGAGCAGCGAGAAGAAGATCGTCAAGAACGCGTTCGGAATCGATGAGAAGAGGTTCTTCTTGACCCATTCTCCGAACGGCAGGCTCGGTTCATCTGGTCGTTTCGCGTCTTCGGCGGCGACGTTTGCTAGCAGCTCAGCTGTCGCCTCGTCGAGGCGTTCTGTTCCCATCACCATGTCAGCGCTCTACGATCTTGAGACGAACATTGAAGAAGTTGACGACCACACTGATCGTCAGTGAGCAGGCCAGATAGAACAGCATCCAGATCATGAATACCTCGAGCGATCTGCCCGTCTGGTTGAAGATCGTTTGACCTACCTGAACCACATCGCTGTATCCGACGGCAATCGCAAGTGAGGTGTTCTTTGTCAGGTTCAGGTATTGATTTCCTAGTGGTGGCAAACTCACCCGGAACGCCTGGGGCAAGATGATGCGGCGCAACATGGTTGAGCGTCGTAAGCCAATCGCTTGCGCTGCTTCGGTTTGGCCCTTTGGAACCGCGAGAATGCCGCCGCGGACGATCTCGGCGATGAATGCCGACGTGTAGAGCACGACACCGAAGAACAGCGCCGCAAATCCCTGGCTGAAGTTAAGGCCGCCGGGACCTACGTTGGCGAAGTTGCCGCGTTTCTCGATGTCGGGGCGGGCAGCATCGATCGGCCAGTCCTCACGCCAGTTACCTCGGCCATCACCGAACTTGTCGGCGGCGACTTCAAAGAAGTCGCGGGAGGAGTTAATTATCCAACTGGCGAGACCCGGCCAGATCACCAGGAAGACGAGTGATGCGAGCACAGCGCTAACCCCGGCAAAGATCATCCGGAACCAGTCATCGTCGGTCAGCTGGGCAAGGCCAGCCGGGGTGCGACGATTGTCGAGGAACCGTTTGATCCAAAGGGCAGCGACCATGAGGGCCAGACCAGACAGAATCAGTTGCAGCGCGACCTCGGGAACGTTGGGGATAGCTCGGGAAAGAGGGCCGAAGATAGCGTCGCCAACCCAGCCGAAGATGGGGTGCAGGAACCAGCCGATGAACCCGAAGAGGGCGATAACTCCGACAAAGCTAAGAACCGGGTAGGTCTCGTGGCCAGTGGCGTTGCGCACCGCATTACGCCTCTTCATCAACCATCGACCGGCGATTGCACCGGCAAGGATGAAGATCATCCATTGATAGAACCCGTCGGCGATATGTACGCGCGGAATCGATAGGCCCTTGTTGGAGATATGTACCCAGCCGTTAATGGGGCCTTGGCTAAGCTCCCCGGTAACGGGGTCAACGTTGCGCCCGAAGTCGCCGAGTTGGCCCAGGGTGAAGAACAGCAAGAAGATATGGACCAGTAGCGGAATATTGCGCATGTATTCGATGAAGGCGCTGGCCACCTTGGCAACGATCCAGTTACTGGATAGTCGTGAGATACCAATCAGCACACCCAAAATTGTCGCCAGCGCGATCCCGGTAACCGAGAGCCGGATCGTATTGACCATGCCAACCCATAGAGCTCGGCCACCGGTGTCAGGAGCATTGTCGATGCCGTCGCCGATGCTGAAGTCAGGGTTGACATTCAGGAAGTCAAAACCGGTGTTAATACCCTTGGCTTTGAGGTTGTCACCAGCTTCGCCAACCAGGAAGATCATGGCAAGGATGACGGCGATGAGTGTCACCACCTGCACGATCCATTTGACGACGGTTGCGTCTCGATAGAACGGTGGTTTGGCAGCCGCTGTGGCGGCCAAGGATGATTCTGTGCTGTCTGTCACCCGTGCTTCCCCCAAGGAATTACTTACAGACGGTGGCAGGAGGGCTGAAACTTGCCAGGCAGGCTTCAGCCCTCGAGTCACCGCCCCGAACCGGTTACCCGATCCGAGACGCTGGTAAACAGTTAGTTAGCGGGCTGGCGGTGGGTACATGAGACCACCATTGGTCCACAGGTCATTGACCGAGCCTTCGAGCTTCAGACCGAGTGGAGCCAGGTGACGTGCCCACAAGTCGCTGTAGTTGCCGACCTGCTTGATGACCTGGTAGAAGGCGTCTGGTGCTAGACCCATTGCCGACTGGACTTCACCGTCGCCACCAAGGAGTCGACCGAGTTCGCCGTCGGCGCCCACGAAGTCGTCAACATTGCTCTGGTTTACGCCGTACTCGTCGGCGATCAGCATGGCAAAGACCGTCCAGTTGACTGCGTCAGCAAAGCGTGACTGGTTCTGGCCATATGTTGGGCCGAGGGGCTCCTTCGAAATTGGAGCACCGGGGAAGATGGCCCACTCTTGGTCAGCTGGCTGTTGCTCAGCTTTACGACCAACGAGACCTGAACCATCAGTAGTGATGATGTCACAGCCACCGTCGATGAAGTTCTGGGTAACGATGTCGAAGTCTTCGAAGGTGTTCAGCGTGATTTCGATACCAAGTAGGTCAGCCGCTTCTGCGATGTTCTTCTCAGTGGTGGTACCTGCGTTGGTGCAGACAACCGCACCATCAATATCGGCCACGGTGCTATCGGACGAGAAGCCGTCGCCCACGCGAGCCATGAGCTGCTGGCCGTCGAAGTAGGTCGTTGGACCGAAGTCCATACCGACGTCGCTGTCGCGGCTCTGAGTCCAGGTGGTGTTGCGGTGAAGTACGTCAACCTCGCCAGTCTGAACAGCGGTAAAGCGCTCAGCAGCGGTAAGAGGAACGATGTTCAATGCGTCCTGGTCGCCGAGGATGGCGGCGGCAGTAGCACGGCAGAAGTCAGAGTCGAAGCCCTGGTAAATACCGTTTGAGTCAGCAACAGCAAAACCGATTGATACGGTCGAAACACCGCAGTTGAGTTCGCCTCGGGACTGAATCTGTTCGAGCAGATCATCACCTTGGGTAAGTTCAACGTCGTCTTCTGCATCGTCTGTTGCGTCGTCGGCAGCATCGCTGCTGTCGTCAGCTTGAGCTGCATCGTCTCCTGTGGTTGCGGTGTCGCCGTCGCTGCTGCTACCGCAAGCGGTGGCAAGGAGCGCAAAAGCGAACACGAGTGCAAGAAGCTTCGCAAGCTTGTTCTTGTTGTCCATGTATCCCTCCGGATATTCCGTGTGTCGACATGTGTCGAGAGTCACAGATTTGTAGTCGAAGGGACTGTACTCCGATCAGGCTCAAATTGGCGCTAGGCGCGCTAGCAGAAACGAACGTGACTTGGAAATTGCACTGCCGTAATATTCGTCATGGCTCGGTTTGTAGGAGATAAACAGAACGCATATGAAACGTTTTGAGAACAAGGTTGTCGTTATCACGGGGGTGTAAATGGTATTGGCAGGGCGTGTTGCCTTCGGTGTAGTTTCGAGGGTGCAGCAGTGGTTGTTGCAGATCGAGACACTGCGCGATCCCAGGCGGTTGTTGATGACGTGACGGCAACAGATGGATCAGCGACCGCTCGTGAGCAAGGAGTACCGTCGACGGTTGTGACAGAACAACAGCAAGACGCAACCTTCACACTTTTGGTCGACGGTGTTGACTTCGGCGAAGGCCCGAGGTGGCGAGATGGCGCGCTCTGGTACAGCGACTTCTATCAGCAGCGGGTGTTTCGGGTGACACCGGATGGTGAACGACACACGGTGGTCGAGATAGATGATCGGCCGTCAGGGCTTGGGTGGCTCCCATCGGGTGACCTACTGATCGTGGCCATGACCAGTCGACGGGTGCTCCGTTATGACGGCGAGACAGTCACCGAACATGCTGACCTGTCAGACTTGACGGTTGATAAGTGCAATGACATGGTTGTCGACGTCGCCGGCAATGCCTACGTCGGTCATTTCGGCTTCGACCTGGAAGCCGGCGCCGACTACGCGGCTGCGAGCCTGGTTCTGGTCCGCCCCGACGGCAGCGCGGAAATCGCTGCCGACAACATCGCATTTCCCAACGGCAGTGTGATCACGCCAGACCACACCACACTCATTGTTGGCCAATCGTTCGGAGGTTCCTACGTGGCGTTCGACATCGCCGCCGACGCTACGCTGTCGAACCGCCGAGAGTGGGCGGTGATCCCGGGGACTGCTCCTGATGGGTGTGCTCAAGACAGCGAAGGTGGCATCTGGTTCAGCGATGCCCGTGGATCCCAAGTTGTCCGGGTTCTCGAAGGTGGCCAGGTGACACATCGGATCGCCACACCGCAGCCCACTTTTGCGTGTGAACTTGGCGGACCAACTGGTCACACGTTGTTCGTCCTGACGTCGCCGAGCGCCGATCCCCGCCAGGTTGCCGGTTCTGGCGCAGGCGCGATCTATTCCCTTGAGGTTGACGTCCCGGCTTGAGACGTATGAGATGTATTGGCGTCAACTCGCCTGCCTGGATACGCAATTCGACGGGGTCTCGGCGACGCATTCGTGCTCGGCTGATGTCAGAATGACCGCATATCATCCAATGAGCCAAAGAAGCGCTTGATGGCCGCTGAGTCACGACAGGCGTTGTTAGACGCTGGCCGCGAGCTGTTGGAATCGCGTGGGGTTGCGCCGGGTTTGGACCGGGTGACGTGTAAAGAGGCGATCGAGTTGTCGGGCCGAAAGGCTACGAACAGATGCGAGGTGTTCGACGCGCGCTGTCTAAGGGATACTGGATGACAGGGTTGTGTGATCCTGATCGATGATCCGGTCGTCGAAGCCCAGCATCGTCGAAGGCTATTGGTCACCGTCCTGGTTTGAACGCAATAGGTTTTTCTGGACCTTGCCCATGGCGTTGCGGGGAAGGGCGCTGATCACCCGGACGGTCTTCGGATGTTTGAACCGTGCGAGCGATGTGAGTGCGTCATCCAGGTTGAGTGCGTCGAGTGCTGCACCGGGTTCGAGTACCAGATAGGCAACGACTGCTTCACCAAAGTCTTGGTGGGGTTGGCCTACGACGGCTGACTCGAGCACGCCTTCGATCTCGTCGATGACCATCTCGATCTCTTTGGGATAGATGTTGAGGCCTCCCGAGATGATCATGTCGCTTGAGCGACCTTCGAGTGTGAGCCGATTCGTGATATCGAGTGAACCAACGTCGCCGGTCGAGAACCATCCGTCGTCGGTGCGGGACTCGGCATCGGCATCGGGGCGTTGCCAGTACCCCGCGCACAGGCTCGGGCCGCGGACTTCGACGGTCCCTGTCTCACCTGTGGGGAGCACCCCACCGTTGTCGTCGACGATGCGAATTTCGTAACCAGGAAGGGCGTGACCCACGGATCCCGCGGAGACGTTGTCGATCCGGTTTGATGCGATGATGCCAGCCTCGCTCATGCCATATCGCTCGACGATCTGGCGGCCGGTGCGATCGGTGAAATCGGCATGGGTAATCTCTGTCATCGGCGCTGAGCCTGAAGTGAAGAGTCGCATAGATGCGCACGAGTCTGGACCGAACCGGTCGTTGTTGAGCAGGCGGTGGTAATACGTGGGCACACCCATAAAGATGGTGGCCCCGTCTAGTGCGTCGATTACCGAGTCGGGGTCGAAGCGGGGCAGGAACCGTGTCTGTGCGCCGCGCAACATGGTGGGGTGCAATGCGATGAACAGCCCGTGCACATGGAAGATGGGTAACGAGTGCACCAGGATGTCGTTGCCGGTGAACTGCCAGATATCGGCGAGCGCTGTGGCGTTGTCGAGCAAGCAACCGTGGGTCAGCGTTGCACCCTTGGGCCGGCCGGTGGTGCCCGAGGTGTACACCAGTGACGCAGGCGTGTGCTTGTCTACTTCGGCGATGTGGATGGGTTCGAGTGTTGCGGCCACAGCCACAAGATCGTCGATCGCCACGGTGGGGGTGTCGACGCTGGCTACCGCCGACGGGTCATCGACCACCAGGAGCGATGCCTCGGCATCGGTGCAGAAGTAGGAGATCTCGTCGGACGTATATGCAGTGTTCGTTGGCACGTAGACGACCCCTGCTGCGAGACAACCGAGCCACAAGGCGAACCCGTCGGCCGACTTCTCGGTTTGGGCTACCAGCCGATCCCCCGGGCCGAGACCGTACGATCGCACCGCAGTGCCAAGCCGACGGGCATAGATTGCGTAGTCGCCATACCTATGCGTCGTGTCACCTTCGATCAGGAACGGACGATCAGCGGGAGCGGTGAATAACTCGTGAAACAGGTTCGACACGACTCAAGCATTGCGGATGGTTCGTACCTAGTGGAAGTTCACAACTCGAACAAGCCTGCGGGTGGGCAAGTATTGGCGCTGCAGTTGTACCAATACGCCTCGTAGTACTCGCCGTTGGGTGCCAGATACGGCCTGGTCTCGGGTAGCGGGTGGTAGCCGAGTTGGGTCATGACTCGTTGCATACCAATGTTGGTGATGCGTGTACCGATATGGATCGGTGTTGGTTCGTATTGCAGGAGTGTGATTGCGGCCGCCATGATCTCGCGCCCATATCCCTTGCGCCGATGATCGGTATGCACGTGCACGCCGATCGATCGCGCATGTTCCGAATCAAGAGGTGAAGCTGAGAAGCTGGCGGTACCGACAGCGACGCCGGTCGAACGTTCAAACGCGACCAGCTCCGTGTCTCGGTATATGGCGAACAGCTTGCGGTCGGCAAACCGTTTGGTGACTGTTGCGGCCTCGCCGCCGGTCCATCCGTTGGCTTTGGCCGCTACCGGGTCAGATGCCATCTCGATAGAGAAATCGCGATCCGATCGCTTTGGTGGCCGAAACTGCAGCCGTTGACTGGCACGTCGCGAGATCAGTCGGAAGCCGCGTTCGGTGTCTCGTTTTCGGGCGAGGTGGATCTGGTCAGAGACGAACCAACCGATCGCAACTGCGAAGAACGCAACGACCACAACCAACACCAACATGAGGTGACAACACTAGGACCCAGTACCTGAGTATCAGGATCGGAAGTCTCGCACATCCCTATCTCTGGATCAGGCGGTGGGCTTGGCGACGGGGTCTTAGTAGTGTTCACATTGGTGTAACCGCGCTGGAACATAGGTTTGCAAAAGTGCACGGCATGGGACACGTCACGACTTCCACACTCACCTCCTCCAATCGCCGGTCGGTGCCAACAGCTCTTCAGGGCGAGCTGTTTCACGCTTCTGAGCGACTGGTTGTCGCCCCAACTGGCGGCATCTTTGAACCGGCGATGGACTTGCGTCCGGGTCGCCGGATTCAGATCGGCCAGGTTGTTGGTCATCTCAGCAGCGGGGCTACTCGCACGCCGATTGTGAGCCGCTTCGCGGGCAAGTCGGGCGAAGCTTTGGCCTGGTCGGGTGAACGCCTTGTTTCACATCAGCCGGTCATGTGGCTTTCCACCGGGCTCGGTGCGCCATGAGCGATGTTGCGGTTGAGAACATGACCAGCCCTAACGCCAGCACCCCTAAGGCCACATCACCGGAGCGTGACCTGGTTGTCGAAGCAGTCGCCTCAGCCGGAAGTCATGCCTGGCTTGGACGAGCGATGACAGTCCCGCTTCGTAAACTGTGGCTTAACGTCGACATGGTGGGACGGGAGAACGTGCCTAACCAAGGCGCCGTCGTCTTGGCTGCCAACCATCTGGCGTTCATTGACTCGCTGTTGGTGATGTACAGCTTGGACCGGCCGGTGAGTTTCTTGGGCAAGGCGGAATACCTGAACCATCCCGTGGCCCGACGCCTCTTTCCGATGACCGGCATGTTGCCGCTCGATCGCACCGGTCAACGCGCTCGGGTGACACTGCGTCGAGTCCAAGAAATCCTGTCTGAGGGAGGCGTAGTTGGTGTGCACCCGGAAGGGACACGTTCCCGAGATGGCATGCTGAACCCAGGTCATAGCGGTGTCGCCCAGATGGCCCTGCAAGCATCGGCACCAATTGTCCCGATTGCCCTGATCGGTACCGATGTAGCCCAGCCCGTCGGCACGATCGTGCCCGGATTCCGTAGCAAGATTGAGATTCATTTCGGGGCGCCGATTGGTATAGGCCGGTGGGCGAGCAACCGACGTACCCGCCGCGCCCGCAGTGAACTGACCGAGGAGGTCATGCAATCGATCGCTGCACTGTCTGGTCAAGAACGGTCTGGTCTGAGTCAGCGCAGTCATTATGTGCCTGAGCCGACGCTCGTCTGACCTAGCCTTGCGAGTGTGCAATTGGACAAGGTCAGCGCGCATCAAACGTTCCTCATCCAGGTCGATGGGCCCGACAAGGAGGGAATAACCACCCATGTGCTTGGCACCTTGGCTGGTGCCGGTGCAACGATCGAGGACGTTGAACAGATCGTTATCCGCAGCCATATTTCGCTCAATATCGTGGCTCAGATCCCCGACGGGCGGGACCTGTTGAAGGAGCTCCTACTCGTGGGCTACGAGCGGGGCCTGAGCATCGAATTTGAACCGGTCGATGCCACTCCGACTCGCAAACCAACCGGGACCATCGTGACCGTTCTCGGCCAGCGCCTCGAAGCGGCTGAACTTGCGGCAGTCACGGGCGTGGTCACCAACACGGGGGGCAACGTCGACCGTCTCGAACGACTGTCGAAGTATCCAGCATGGAGTTACCAGCTCTCGGTTACCGGTGGCGACGTGCATGCGCTGCGCGAAGGACTTGTTGGTCTGCGTCGCGAGTTTCCCTCCATGGACGTGGCGATACAACCAAAAGGTCTGCCCAGGCGGGCGTTGCGAGTCATGGTGCTCGATGTCGACCGCACGCTCGTACAAAACGAGATGATTGACGAACTTGCCGAGGTGGCTGGGGTCGGCGAGCAGGTCGCCATCCTGACCGAACGAGCTATGCAAGGTGAACTTGATTTCGAAGAGGCACTCCGTGCTCGGGTCAGGCTGTTGGCCGGACAACCAGAATCCATTTTGGACAAGGGTTGGGACCGACTACGGCTCACACCTGGCGCCCGCACCTTCATCGCGACGTTGCGACACCTGGGCTTCAAGATTGCGGTCGTGAGTGGCGGCTTCACCTCGATCACCGAACGGCTTAAGGACGAGCTCGGTCTGGACTACGCGTTCGCCAACACGCTTGAGATCGTTGATGGTCAACTGACTGGCCGACTCGAGGGGCCAATTGTAGATCGACAACGTAAGGCACAAATCCTGCACATGATTGCTGCCGAAGAGGGATTGGCTACCCGCCAGATCGTGGCGGTAGGCGACGGCGCCAACGATATTGACATGCTCGAAGCTGCTGGCCTTGGTATTGCCTTCAATGCCAAGAGCGGCGTCGCCAATGCAGCAGATGCCGAGCTCAATCTGCCCTACCTCGACGCAGTGTTGTTCATGCTGGGTGTAAGTCGGGAAGACATCGAGAGCGAAGGTTCGCTCACAACCGACACCCCGCCGCCTGTTTGAGACCAAGGTTCTCCGAGGATCGTGATCGGGCTCATTGTTCGGACGTGCCGTAGTTGTGCAGAGATGCGCTGGCGGGTGACTGGAAGCGAAAATCGTTTAGGTTCGCCTTCGGTCGGCCATCGTCTGCCACAGTGGCGGGCATGAGAGTGCTGCAGGCCAGAGAAGACCAACCGGCGGTTGCAGTCGCATGGTCGGATGTCTCCCAGTCTGTCGAACCAGGATGGCTCTGGATCGATGTACTCGTTGGTGACGACGCTGAGCCGTTGATTCGTCTAGCCGACGAACTCGGGCTTGATCAGCTCGGCGTGCGCGACGCCATCCACGATGGTGACCTGCCCAAGGTCGACGATTTCGACGATCATCTGCTTGTCGTCTTTCATGGTCTGAGCGAGGACGAGGTCACGACCTATCAGGTGAACTGCTTCTTGACCGACACCCATCTGTTGACCGTGCACCGGCAACAATCACCGTCAATCGATGCCCTGTGGGAACACGTACAACGTTCAATGGATTTGAGTACCGGACGGCCAGACGAACTGCTGGCTCGCCTTGCCGATGTACTCACCCAGCGTCATATGGCGGTGATCGAGGTGTTCGATCGCAGCGTCGACGATTTGATCGATGCAGCGCTGGCTGCAGAACCTACGCTCATCGCTGACCTCACGACTATGCGTTCTGAGCTTGCCCGAGTGCGCCGTATCGTGCAGCCCCAACGCGAAGCGCTTGATGTGCTGCGAAGGACTACCTCGCCGCTGATTAGCCCCGCTGGCCAGCGGCGATTTGCCGATGTGTTCGACCTTGCGTCTCGCACGGCACACGGGTTTGATGCAGCCCGGACCGCGTTAGCGGAAGTGCTTGACGCGTATCGCGGTGCCGAGGCGCGAAAGGCAACCGAGGTCACCAAGGTCCTGACCGTTTATGCCGCCATCATGTTGCCGTTATCGCTGATCGCCGGCATCTTCGGCATGAACTTCGCGAACCTGCCAGCGCTTGATAGCGACCGAGGGTGGATCATCGCGGCTGGGGCCATGGTTGTGGTTTTGGTTGGCTCGTTGGTCGTGTTCGCGGCCCTTGGATGGATCCGACTTCCAAGTGGGCGCAAGGCAGGCTCATTGCTCGGCCGTGGCCTGGTTGAAGCGGCGCGTTCACCAGTCAAACTGGTGAGCACGGTCGTCGACGTCTCTCGCCGTCCTGCATCGCGCACTCGTAGGCGATCAAGCGACCGTAGTACCTGAGACGTTGGGACAACCGCCGTCTACATTTCTAGTTCAGGGTCTCGGGCCGAGGGTCTACAGCCCCGGCGCGATCTGTTCATCGAGCCAATGGAGAAGCCGCTCGCGTTCCCGACGGGTTGTTCCTGTTCCGGGCACATAGCTGGTGCGTCGAGCTTCGCGGTCAAGCCAAAATCGCCCTGGCTTCGCGTGAGAGGCGCCACCAGCGGCGAGCCACACCATGGTGTCCGCGCCCTGCTCGGCATTGCGCAATAGTGGGCCCATAACCTTGCCGAACCCGGGGAGGCCAGCATCGACCCCTGGGGTGTCGACCCAGCCAGGGTGCATCGAATGCAGAACGATGTCGGGAGCGAGCTGGGGACCAAGATAAGTCACCATTTCAACCTGTCCCCGTTTGGCTCGGGCGTACGCGACTGCGCCCTTGTAGCTCTGCTCGGACATCTCGAGGCGTTGCACATCGAGCCTTTGGGTATACATGCCGCCCGATGACATAAAGATGACCCGGGCTCCAGAGGTGAGCCTGGGTGTGAGCAATTTGGTGAGCAGATACGGGCCGACCAGATGCGACGACAACGTCAGTTCCCTACCTCGGTCATCGGTTTGATAGGTGGGGAGAAGCGCGCCGGCGTTGTGGGCGATCATCTCGATAGTTGCGCTGCATTTTCCAAGTGCGGCCACGAAAGTTTTGATCGAGGAGAAACTCGACGTGTCGAGCGACAACCCAGTGGCGGTTCCCCTTCGGACAGCGCCAGGGTTGGGACTGGGGCTGGGATCAGCGCTGGCTAGTTCGGCGGCAGTAGTTTGGGCGCGGTCGGCACTGCGACTGGTCACGATGACATCAGCGCCTAGCTCCAGAAGACCAGCTGCGGTCGCCCGTCCAATGCCACTGGAGCTGCCTGTCACCACAGCCGTCTGCCCAGTGAGGTTCATTGGTTCGTGAGGCCAGTCGGCCATCCGACTACGAGCGTCGTAACCGATCCTGGTGAAGCTGCCAACAATGGAGCATTCAAGCAGAACATCCGCGAGCCCAGACGGTGACGGGATTGGAATCATCAAATCTTCCGCACTTCTCGTGCCGAAGCCGTTTCGGCTGAGGTTATGGGTGTGGTGTATCGGGCCATGGGGGTCCTTTGTCGGCATGACCGGGGCAGAACCGGCTCGTCGGCGATGGGGGACAATACCGATGCTCTTTGGAAACATGCTCGACCATGTGAGGTCTTTAGGCTCTGCCGAACCGTAGTTATCTTTGGTGAAGGCTCGACAGTATCGGGCTCATGACGAGCGTCTCTTCTTGGCCCGCTTTGAATAAACACCAGCGAACTCCCAGATCACGACACCGGCTACAGCTGAGAGCATCATCATCAGGAACTGACTGAGTTTGAAGTCCCACGAGAGAAATTCGATCGTCACACTCTTGGTGTTCTGGACCGCGAAGATGACGAAGATCGCAACGATCGTGGCCGCGAGAACAAGCCGGGCAATGAGGGTCTTGTTGAGTGGCTCGTGGGGTTCGGGTTTCGCCGGTGGGTGCTGGTTTTCGCCATTGTGTTTATCCACGGCTCGACTATCGCACATGCATCATCGGTACGCACATGCCTGAGGGTGCAACTTCGTTTGTTCTACGCCCAGTCGTGCGGTGATTGGTAATACTTTCGCCATGATGATGAAGCTGTTACAGGTACATATAAAGGCACGTGAACGGACGGCCACCACCACCACCGATCTCACCGTGATCGGTTCGGTAATTGTTGTTAGCTGATTCATTGGACGAGCAGCGCTGGTGTTTCTGACACGGGCTGCATCTCGAATCTGAATCAATATCGGAAGACTCTGAGGTGCATGGGTTACTGATGCCCCACAGGAAGCTGCGATTATTCGACAGGGTTTGTTTGTTTACTCACGCTTTGAGGCTCGCATGAGTAGAGTCCGATATAACGGTCAGGCCGCCAGAGGAAGCGAAATAACTGTGAAAGAGCGCGGCGAGAGCCGGACGGCACTTACAGGCTTTGCTGAGATCCACCGACAGCAAACCGCTACCGTGATTCTGGATCCCTTGCCTTATGCCGTCGTTACGATGAATGGCAGCGGTCGGGTCGTCGATTGGAATCTTGCCGCCGAAAATCTGTTTGGCTGGTCTTATGCTGATGCTTTTGGGGAGGAGCTTGCTGATCTGATCATTCCGGGGGAGCTACGCGAAGCTCACCGGGTTGGTCTGGCCCGGTATCTCGACACTGGAGAGACCAGCGCAGTGAACTCCCTACTCACGTTGCCAGCTCTGCGAGCGGATGGCAACCGGTTCATAGCCGAGCTGTATATCTCGATGTTGGAGAGCCATGGGGGTCCGTTGTTCACTGGTTTGCTGCGTGAGATCACCAAAACTGGAGAAGTCCGCTCCGAAGTTGACTCTGTCCATCAGGCCGAGAGCCGACTCAACCGACTCAAGGTGGTGGCTCGCAACATCCGTGTTGGGCTTTTGGGTTACGAGAAGAGCTTCGAACCCGAGAGCGGCATCTTTGGAATAGTGCACGTCGATGATGTTGCCAGAGCGCAGGAGGCGTTCGTCGAGATATCCGAAACCGATCGATTAGCCAACCCAATCGATCTGCGAATGCGTGCCTCCGATGGCACTTGGCGTGTGATTGAGACCGTCGCCGAGAACGTGACCAACCAACCTGCTGAGAGTGGGCTTGTGTTGATCAATCGGGACGTCACCGAACAACGAGCGCGCGAAAGTGATCTACGTCAGACCTCATCGCGTTTATCTGCGCTGGTCATGTCGCTTGACGATGGAGTGTTCTTTGTTGATCAGGAAGAAAAAATAGCGGTTGCGAATGAAGCCTTTCTTTCGATTCTCGATTATCAGGGCGATATGAATGAGCTGATTGGCAAACCGACATCTGGCCTTCGATCGCTCATTGACGAATTAGTTGTCGACCCGAAATTGTTCAACGTGACCATTGCGGACCGGGTTGCAGACCGAATCCAAGTGTTCGGCGAAAGGGTTGATTTTGTTGATGGGCGCGTCATGGAGAGGGACTACATCCCGGTCGAGCTTGAAAACGAACTCCATGGTCACCTCTGGCTCTATCGAGATATCAGCTCTCAAATAACGCTTGAAAAAACCCGAAAGCACCTCTTGGAGGCAGAGCGCAGACTTCGAGAGAAGGCCGAGGAACAGGCGCGTATGCTCAGGGAGGTAGCGGATCTCAAAACTGAGCTTGTCGCTATGGTGTCGCACGAGCTGCGAACGCCGCTGACATCGATCGTTAGCTTCGCCAACCTCTTAATCGGCGACGATGGTCCCGTCACAGAAGTTGAGCAGCAGGAGTTCATCGGTGTTATCGACCGCAACGCTAAGCGTCTGATTCGTCTGGTCGATGACTTGTTGCTCCTTGGGCAGCTTGAGTCTGGTGTTACAACGATTCAACCCATCACCTGTCGGGTTGCCGACATCGTTGAATGGGCGCTTGCGTTAGCGGATCAGCGGGCCGTCGCCGCTGGTGTGAGGATAAAAAGTTCGGTCGAGCGAGGGCCAACCCTGTATGCAGACCAGGGTCGCATCGGCCAAGTGCTGGACAATCTGCTGTCCAACGCCGTCAAGTTCTCTGAGTCCGGAGGAAGCGTTGATCTCACTGTTCGACGCAATCCCACAGGCTGGGTGTTTGCCGTGAGGGACGACGGTATCGGCATTCCCGAGTCTGAGCAGTCACGTCTCTTTGAATCGTTTTTTCGAGGTGCGGCAACCGCCCAATCCACGCCCGGCACTGGCCTTGGTCTAGCTATAGCAAAGGCGATCGTCGATTTGCACGGAGGTACGATCACGGTCGAAAGTCAAGAGAGTGTCGGTTCATGCTTCGAGTTTGCGATTCCTGATCAGGCACTGTCGTGAACGACACCAGAACCGTGCTCATGATCGAGGATGAACCTGATGTCAGGTGGGCGCTATCCATTTTACTCAAACGAGCTGGGCTCCAAGTCCTGGAGGCAGTCGATGGTCGTTCGGGTCTTCGACTGCTTAACGCAAGCACCCCCGATTGTGTGATTGTCGACATTGGATTGCCTGATATAGACGGTTGGGAAGTGCTGCAGCGGATACGAGATGTCAGCGATGTTCCGGTCATGATGCTCACCGCTCGGCACCGTGAGGCCGAAAAAGTGAGAGGCTTGCAGTCTGGCGCCGACGACTACATGACCAAGCCCTTCGGGAACCAAGAGCTCGTGGCACGTGTCCAGGCGCTGCTGCGACGAGTCTGGTCAGAGGAACCGGCCGAGGTATACGAGGATGGCTTACTCATCGTCGATCCAGCGAGCCATAAAGTTGTCGTCGACGGGCACGACGTTCAGCTCACACCGATTGAGTTTCGGGTGCTTCACGCGCTCATCAAATCCCAGCCTCAGGTACTAACACCGGTCCAGCTTCTCGACCTGGCCTGGAGTGATCCGACTGGAATCGGTCCGGACCGAGTCAAGTACGTGATTCATCGGCTTCGTCGTAAGATGGCCTTCGCAAGCGCCGGCGTATCTCCGATCGATGCCGTGCGAGGTGTTGGGTACCGCTACTCCCAGCCCGGGTGAATCCGACTGGCTTAGCTGCAACC
>Ga0115564_10000621_pt1 | contig 34999 bp, 35 predicted proteins | sample COGITO_mtgs_1105_7_FD_88680 | JGI IMG/M metagenome (GOLD analysis project Ga0115564, IMG submission 88680) | Pelagic marine microbial communities from North Sea - COGITO_mtgs_110523 | ecosystem: Environmental > Aquatic > Marine > Epipelagic | place: Germany:Helgoland, sampling site Kabeltonne...
ACTGCCCAGATAGAGCTCTTGCAAATTCGGCGGGCTGGGTTTGATGAGCACCTGATATTGGTAATAATGCTGCAAGCGGTTTGGATTTTCTCCATAGCGGCCATCGGTTGGACGGCGCGATGGTTGCACATAGGCCGCGGCCCAGGGTTTAGAACCCAAAGCCCGCAGCGTGGTGGCAGGGTGAAACGTGCCAGCACCCACCTCCATATCATAGGGCTGCAAAATGGCGCAGCCCTGCTCGGCCCAGTAGGTTTGAAGGCGCAAAATAATCTCTTGGAATGATTTTGGAGTGCTCATATGGTCCTCGGCCGCTGATCTGGCGCCTGAATAGGCGCTGCACGGGCCAGCGTCAATCAAGCCACCGGTGCGAAATCAGCGCAAATCCCAAAACTTTCGTGCACCGACTTGATTTACGCAGCAATCGCACAAATAACAGGACAAATTTTTTTTAAAAGGGTCTAAGATGAAATCAGCGCTTATCTACAGCCTCGTGGCTATGATGTTGACCTGGGCACAGGTTGCTTTGGCACAATCTACTGTGACTCGGCAGGTTTGGATCCAGCTCGAGACCCGGCTGCATCTCGAGGCAAGTTTGGACAGGATTGAGATCTATGCCCGCGATTTGGAGAATGTGAACGGGTTTGAAATCGACGGTGGCTGGTTCGGCGTGGCCATCGGCCCGTATGATCCGGAGCAGGCCGATGCCGCCTTGCAAAAGTTCCGCGCTGAGGGAGTTATTCCCCGCACCAGCTTCACCACAAGCGGATCATCCTATGGTGAGCGCTTCTACCCGCGCCCGCGCACAGCTCAAGTCGCCACACAAACCGATGCGCGGCCAAATCCGGCACCCCAAACCGAGGCCCCCGCCGCAGATCAAGAGCCTAGCGCAGTGCCCGATGGGACAGCGGAAGTGACCCGACCGGAGCCGCCAATCAGCCTGGCCGAGCAGCTTGCCCAAGCCAAAGCCACAGAAAGGGCGATGACAGAGGGCGAGAAAAAATACCTGCAACGCGCACTGGCTTGGGCCAGGTTTTATGAAAGTGCCATTGATGGGCTTTATGGGCCGGGCACGCGTGCGGCTATGACGCGCTGGCAAAGCGCCAATGGCTATCAAGAAACCGGTGTTCTGACCGCCGAACAAAGAGCCGAAGCGATTGCGGATTATCAATTTTTATTGACAGGACTGGGATTTGAAGAAGTGGTTGATGCGCAGGCTGGGATCGCGCTGCGCCTGCCCAGCGCCCTTTTGGCGCCAGTCTCTTATAAACCGCCCTTTGCCACCTATGCCGCCAAAGGCACAGGCTTGGCGCAGGTGATCCTCATCAGTCAACGCGGCGATAAAGCCCGACTGGCGGCCCTCTATGAGGTGATGCAAACTTTGAGCATCCTACCAGAAACCGGCCCGCGCAATCTGGCGAAATCTAGCTTCACGATAGAGGCCTATGACGACCGGCTCCACACCACTGGCTTTGCCAGATTGCAGGGCGGTGACATCAAAGGGGTGATATTTGTCTGGCCGCGCGGGGACGCAGCACGCCGCACACGCGTAGAAGAGGAAATCTTCACCAGCTTCACATCTGTTGCTGGCGCGCTGGGCGAGGCGCCCATTCTTGGCACGGATCTCAAGCCGCAAGACACCCTGGGGGGCCTGACCATTCGTCAACCAAGCTTTACACAATCGGGGGTTTTCATCAGCAGCGCGGGCCATATCCTCACGGCGGCGCAAGACTTTTCCGAATGCACAAGCTTGCTTTTGCAAGATGGTCTCCCGCTCAGCATCGCGGCGCAAAACGCGGAGCTTGCGGTCTTGGTTCCCACACAGGGCGCGGCCCCGGCGTCGGTTGGCCGGTTCGAAACCGAGCGCCCCGATGCGCCGCAATATGTGGCTTTGGGGGGGTACTCCTATGGTGGCAAACTTGGCGCGCCATCCGTAACCATGGGCCAGTTGCAAGCACTGACCGACCTCACAGGCCGCGCAGGTATTGCCCGATTGGAGATCGACAGCCTGCCGGGCGATATTGGCGGGCCGATTTATGACCAATATGGCTCAGTGATCGGTGTGCTGTTGCCGCCACCACCGCAGGGATCTCGCCAACTGCCTGAAAATGTACAATTCATGGCCAATTGGCCATTGATTTCTGAGACATTGATCGCGGCGGAGGCCGCCGCCAGCACCGACACCAAGACCGTAAAGCTGGAGCCTGTGGATTTGGCCAATCTTGCGCAAAACACCGTCGGCCTGATTGCATGTTGGCCATAACCGGCCAGAAATATTTTCAATTGCAAGGCCCAAAGAGTGGGGGATGCGGGGCCAATCGGCCCCGCATTTTATTATTTGACCGATATGCGGCCATCAAGATAGGGCTCATAGCTTCCCTGCGCAGCCATAAATTCAGCCAGAACCACTTCGAGACCCGGCCCATAATCATAGGCATTCAAACCATCGCGAAACATTTTGTAACCATCTCCGCCATTGCGCACATAGTTATTTGTCACAACAGAGTAGAGGGCCGCAGGATCAATCGGCGCATAGCCGCCATTTTGCGCAACCAGCACCTCGACGATCCGTCCCTCATTGGGTGCAACCTTCGGATCCCAAGTGTATTTCAAACCGGCAACCTGTGCAAAACGACCAGCGACCTCCGCGACCTGGCTGACTGAGTTTTCAAGCGCATCAATCACCCCCTGGCCAGAAATTTGGAAAGTTGCCAAAGTGTTTTGAAATGGCAAGACGGTGAGCACTTCGCCCATGGTCACTTCGCCGGCATCAATACTGGCGCGCAGACCGCCAGAATTGGCAATCGCAATTTGCACACCCTGATCGGCCACACGCGCAAGCATCGCATCAGCCACCAGGTTGCCCATCTCACATTCTTGCACGCGGCAGACGGATCTATCGCCTTCAATCGCGGCGGCGGACATCGCGACGACTTGATTGCGGATCGCCTCTAAGGGTTCGGCGGCCTAGGAAATGCGCTCCTTTGTGGCCCCGTCTTCACCCACTGAACCATCCATGATCAGCGGCTCACCAACGGCCTCAACAATGCGGCCATCATCATCAAAGGTGACATTCAATTCACCCAAAAACTTGCCATAGGCATAGGCCTGAACGATCGCCGTATCACCCACCATTGTGGGATAGGCCCCTTCAGCACGGTCATTTGTATTGGACAGTAATGTGTTAGAATGCCCGCCGACGATCACATCCACACCGGTGGTATTCGCCGCAACCCGTTGATCGACCAGATAGCCAGAATGCGATAGCACGATGATCTTATTCACCCCCATTGCGGTCAAGCGGTCCACCTCGATCTGAACCGCTTCAGACGGATCGGAGAAGATCACATTCGGCCCAGGGCTGGCCAGCTCATCGGTATCCTCTGGCGTCAGACCGATCAGACCAATTTTCTCACCAGCCTGCTCAATCACCACCGACTTCTGAATCACATCGAGCAGCAGTGCCTCACCGCTGATGTCAGCATTGGACATTAGGATTGGAAAATTCACCGCATCGACAAACCCGCGCAGGACTTCCGGCCCATCGTCAAACTCGTGGTTGCCAACGGTCATCGCCGTATAGCCCATTTTGTTCATCATCTCAGCGGCCAGTTTCCCCTTATAGTAGGTATAAAATAGGGTGCCTTGAAATTGATCTCCGCCATCCACCAAAATTGAATTTTCGGACCTTGCGCGGGCTTCTGTGATGGCTGTGACCAATCTGGCTGAGCCACCAAAGCATTTTCCTTCTGCGTTATCTTCCTCACCTCAACCGCTGTCATATTTTGATATCGGCTCAAAACGCGCGTGGAAATCATTGGTGTGCAAAACCGTTAACGTATAATCTGCCACAGCCATCCCCGCGGTCAGAGCCACAGCAGCTGCGCTAGCAAGCATTGTTTTCATCATGATCATGTCCCTAAATAATTATTACATCCCGAAATAAATAGAGGCATCATCGATCCACATCTGCTGAGTCGAGTCAATTCCAACCGCCGGAAAAGCCCATACGCAGAAAGGATGGTTGACGATTTTCCCGCGACACGGCACAGGTGGGGAATGTTAATTTACAAAATATTCCGTGCCGCTGAGTGGCACGCCTTGCAGGCCGATGGCGAGACCGATGGGGCGCCGATCGATCTTGAGGATGGCTATATCCATTTTTCCACCGCCCAGCAGGCCCAAGAGACCGCCGATAAACATTTCGCGAATGTCGAAAATCTTTTTCTCGCAGCTGTCGAAACTGAGGCTCTGGGCAGTGCAATAAAATGGGAAATCTCACGCGGCGGCGCTGAATTCCCGCACCTTTATGACAGGCTAAAATTGTCAGAGGTTCTTTGGTGCCAGCCCCTGCCGCTGGTTGGTGGGCGCCACAAATTCCCCGAAGGTCTGACATGAGCCTGCGAGAAAAATTAGGCCTGAAGCTTCTGCATCAGTTTGAGCCAGAGCGTGCACATGGCTTGTCAATTCAAGCGCTAAAGCTGGGACTGGCCCCGCTGCACGGCGCTCCGGTTCATACGGCGCGCCTTGAAACCTCAATGGGCGGCATCGCCCTGCGCAACCCGCTTGGCCTGGCAGCGGGTTATGACAAAAACGCTGAGGCGCTGGCGCCAATGGCGAAGGCGGGGTTTGGTTTTTTGGAGGTGGGTGCCGCGACCCCGCGGCCACAGCCTGGCAATCCAAAACCGAGGCTATTTCGCCTGACCGAAGACCAGGCAGTCATCAATCGCTTTGGCTTCAACAATCAAGGCATCGCTGAAATCGCCGCCCGTCTCGCACAAACCCCAACGGCCATACCGCGCGGGTTGAACCTTGGTGCGAATAAAGACAGCGCGGACCGAGCCGATGATTTTGGCCATGTGCTCACGCAGGCCGCCGCACATATCGATTTCGCGACGGTGAATATCTCTTCACCCAACACAGAAAGGCTCCGCGATCTTCAAGGCAAAGCGGCCCTCGAAGATCTGTTGGGCCGTGTGAACGCAGCCAATGCAGCTCTGGCCAACCCCCTGCCCATCTTCCTCAAAATCGCGCCTGATCTATCAGATGCGGAAATACAAGATATCGCGGATCTGGCGCTCTCAGCCGGGCTCGCGGCCATTATCTGCACAAATACCACTTTGGACAGGGCCGGGCTTTCCTCTGCGCAGCGCGCAGAAACCGGCGGCCTTTCAGGACACCCGCTGTTTGAAAAATCCACCCGCATATTGGCGAAAATGCGCCAAGCCACGCGGGGCAAGATTGATTTGGTGGGCGTGGGCGGCATTGGATCGGCACAGGACGCCTATGCGAAGATCACTGCTGGCGCCTGCGCGGTGCAAATCTATTCAGCCATGGTGTATCAGGGGCTATCTTTAGTGCCGCACATTGCAAATGGTCTGGATCAGCTTTTGGCCCAGGACGGCTATGAGCGGCTCGATCAAGCCATCGGCACGACCACACAAGACTGGCTCTAACATCAAGCGCAGCTGCGCAGCTCAAGGCGCAGCGGCAACCAGTTCCAGCGCCGGATAGCGGAGCGCCAAACTGATCCCGCGCAGGATGAAAAATCCGTTCATCGCCATCCAAAGCCCATGGTTGCCGAAACTTGGCAAGAGCAAGAGCACCAGACCACAGTAGCCTAAAAACGATAGGATCATCATATTGCGCATATCCTTGGTGCGTGTGGCGCCGATAAAAACCCCATCAAGCATCCAAGCCAAAGCGCCGAGCAGTGGCGCTGCCACCATATGCGGCAGATATGATCGGGCCGCCTGCTGCACAGCGGGGTCTTTGGCCATCACATCAATCACAAAAGGCCCCATGATCCAAAATCCTGCGGCCAAAGCAAAGGCCGTTCCAAAGGCCCAAACCGCCGTCACCGATGCGCCCCGCCGCAATTGCCCTACGGCTCTCGCGCCCATGGCTTGGCCCACCAAAGACTCGGCCGCAAAGACAAATCCATCCATAGCGTAGGAGGCGAGGTAAACAAATTGCAGCAAGACTTGATTGGCCGCTAAGGTAACATCACCAAGTTCAGCCCCGAAAAATAAAAAGCTAACGAAGCCCGCTTGGAGAAGCACTGAGCGAATTAATATATCGCCATTCACCTGCATCATATAGATCACACGGCGCCGGTTGGCGATCTGCTGCCACCAAGACAGAGCCAGGCCACGAAAGACCTGCCGGCAGAGATACAGGCCCAGAACCAGCCCGCCCCACTCAGCAATCAAAGTCGCCACGGCCACCCCTTCAACCCCAAGGCCCAACCCCAGGACGAACCAGAAATCCAGGATGATATTTGTCACATTCATGAAAAGTTGAATCATCAGCACCGCACGGGTGCGCTCTTGAGCAATCAGCCACCCGCTGAGGCCATAAATTGCAATCGCCGCCGGTGCCGACCAAACACGAATGGACATATAGTCCCGCGCCAAACTCTCCACTTGAGCGGAGGCCGGGGCAATCCAAAAGGCACCGGCGAAAATGGGGATCTGAAAAATAATAAACGCGACACCTGCCAGCACGCCAATGCCGGCGCTGCGAAAGAACAGCGCGCGGACCTCTTGCGCATCCCCCGAGCCCAGGGCTTGGCTGGTGAGCCCCACGGTGCCCATACGCAGAAATCCAAAGATCCAATAGAGCGCACCCAAGATAATGGCGCCAATGCCAACCGCGCCGATCGGTGCCGCTCCGCCCAATTGGCCAATAACACCAGTGTCCACCGCGCCTAAGATCGGCACGGTCGCATTGGAAATCACTATCGGTAGGGCAATCGACAAAACACGCTTATGCGTTATGCCATAGGTCGGGTCAGCCATGGCTTTGCGGCATCAAGAAATGTCCGGATGCCTGCGCGAAGAGTCGATCTCGATTGTCTTGCCAGGCCTCTACATGCACTGAGGCATAGCGCCGACCCGAGCGGTTGACCCGCGCGCGCGCATAGGCATCGCGCGGCAGACCGGTGCGTAGGTAGTCAACGGTAAAATCAATCGTTTTGGGCAGGACCAGAGCGCCATTTTGGACCGCCTCGACATCCAATTTCTCCGCTTCGATATCATCCCAAAGCGTGCTCCAAGCCAAGCCGATGATCGCAGTGATCTCCAAAAACGCCGCTGTTGCCCCGCCATGGAGCGCCGGCAACATCGGGTTGCCGATAAGAGCTTCATGAAAGCCCATGGTCGCGGTCAGCTCATCACCATGTCGGTCAAAACGCACGCCCAGAAACTCACTATAGGGAACTTGGCTGACGATCATCGACAAGGCGAGATCGCGACGACGTTTGACTTGGGTGACAGGTTCTGGCCGGCTCATGCGCTGGCCTTCGCAACGGTAAATGCACCCGTTGCCGTGGCAACGGGGCGCGCTGTATCCTCATCGCAGGCGGTGGCGCGCACAAAGGCCACTGTCCTTGTGACATGGTAGCACTCAGCACTGGCGGTTATGGTCTGACCCGGCGTCGCAGGGCGCATATAATCAATGCGCAAATCCAAAGTCGCCGTGCCCAGACCGACGAGAGGATGCGCCACCACCGCGGCCCCACCGGCCGTATCCATCAAGGCAGAGACCGCGCCGCCGTGAATCACCTTTGTGACAGGATCGCCAATCAGAGCGGAATCATAGGGCATAGAAATAATCGCACGACCGTCCCCCAACTCTTCGAGCTGCATGCCCAATCGGCGTGAATGGGGAATTGCATCAATGAACTGACGCGCGGCTGTCATCTGATCTTGTGTCATAAAATGGTTATTGTGCCTGCGCCGCGGATTGCCAAGCGCTTTATTTGCACTTGCGAATTATTCTCAATTGCAATATGCACAGCCGCATGTCTACAAAAACCAATGCGCAGATATTCATCGCGTCAGATATGCTCGGCCCCTTTCGAAGCCGAAGACTTCTTGTGCTATGCCTATTTTTGGGCCTCGCGCTCGCTCCGGGACCCGTCGGACATCTCACGCGCGGCCTGATGGTCGATGCCTATGTGCAGGTCTCGGCATTTGTGGCGGCAACATTGCTGTTATTTTATGGCGCGGAACGGTTGTTTCGATTTGATATCGGTTCCGCACTCAAAAAATCTAAAGGCTTTCAAGTTCCTATGGCCGCGATTTTGGGCGCCACGCCCGGCTGCGGCGGCGCTGTGGTTGTGGTGGCGGCTTATTCTTCGGGCAATGTCAGTTTTGGCGCCGTGGTCGCAACGCTGACGGCAACCATGGGGGATGCGGCGTTTTTGCTCATCGCAACCCGTCCGGATGCGGCGCTGGTTGTTTTGCCCCTATCCTTCATCGTCGGCATTTTATCGGGATGGTTTGTCGATCGCTTCAATCGCTTTGATCTGACACCAGACACCTCTGGACAATGCGAAATTGCGCCCGTCATTGGGCGCACGCGCTGGCAAGACTACGCATATGTCGGCCTGGCTCTGGTCGGATTGGTTTTCGGGGTCACCCAGCTCACCGGAACTGATATCTTTGCACTTTATGGCAAGGATTTGATTTTCTCCCTCGCTCTTGCCGGTAGTTTTCTCGGGCTGTTCATCTGGGCAACCTCTCCGCTCAAAGCCATGACAAATATTGCCGATCACCCGTTGACCCGCGTCGCAGAGGAGACCTCCTTTATTTCGATCTGGGTCATCATCGCCTATCTAAGCTATAGCTATGCAGAAACCTTTGGCGGATTTGATCTGCAAGCCGCCTTTGGAACAATCGGCGTGCTACTGCCATTGATCGCGGTTTTGGTTGGCTTTGTTCCGGGATGCGGTCCGCAGGTCTTGGTCGCAACGCTCTACCTCAATGGAGTTTTGCCCTTCGCCGCGCTGATCGGCAATGCGATCTCCAATGACGGGGATGCGCTCTTCCCTGCGATTGCGCTGAACCCACGCGCGGCACTCATTGCCACGGGCTATTCCGCCATTCCGGCCCTGATCGTGGGATATGGGTTTTACATCCTTGCGCCTGGCTTCATGAACTGATCTCTTGACCCTCCATTCCAGTGCAATACTATATGGCCCCGGGGGAAGCATGACACAAGAAAATCTATCATTTAAAGACATGTGTGCGCATTTCAATGTGACCCCGCGCACCCTGCGCTATTATGAATATATTGAGCTTTTGCAGCCCCAAAGGGTGGGTCGCGCCCGATTTTACAGCCCGCGTGAAGTGGCACGAATGACGTTGATTATGCGCGGTCGGCGATTTGGTTTCAGTCTGGAAGAATTGCGCCAATGGTTGCAGATCTACGACAAAGAAGGCAGCACGGCACAGATGCAGGCCTGGATCCCAATTGCGCAAGAGAAATTAGCTATTTTGAAACAACAGCAAGAAGAACTCAAAGGCGCAATCACAGATCTCTCAACAATGATTGACAAGATTTCAGCAGAGCTGCCCTAAGATCGCCGCCATTTTTCTGAAAAAACGGGCAAAATGCCGCCAGAAACCGAAATGTTGTGCCAATTTACCTTTACCTTCCTATTGATTTACGTCAACGTAAGGAATTATCGCCCGACCTTTGATGCATTTTGGATGGTAAAGAGATGGAAGAGACGCAAACGATACAACAAATGTGCGCGGCCTTTGGGGTCACGCCCCGCACTTTGCGGTTTTATGAATCCAAAGAATTGCTATCCCCCAAGCGAGAGGGCACACGGCGTCTGTTCACCCGCCGAGACAGTGCCCGGCTCAAGCTGATCCTACGCGGCAAGCGCTTTGGCTTCAGTCTTGAGGAAATCCGCCAACTCTTAGATATGTATGACATTGGCGACGAGCAAGCCACGCAAATCCAAGAAACCTATCGCATCGCTTGCGCACGTCTAGAGCAGATGGAGCGTCAACGCGACGAGCTCACCGAAGCAATAGACGAGTTAAAAGCCCAATTAGATTGGGGCCGGCAATTGCTGCACGAAAAAACGGACGCAACAGATTAAGAGTCGAGCCAAAGGATCCGCCATGTCAACCTACAGCGCCCCCATCAAAGACCAACAATTCATCTTGCACGAGGTGCTGCGGCTCTCTCAATCCAATATTCCGGGCTATAGCGATCATGATCGAGCATTCACCGAAGCCGTATTAAACGAATCTGGCAAGCTGGCCCATGCGGTTATCGCCCCGTTGAATGCGGTTGGTGATCGCGAGGGCTGTAGGTGGGAGGCAGGCACGGTTCACACTCCCGGCGGATTCAAAGACGCCTTTGAGAAACTCAAATCTGGTGGCTGGCCCGGGATTGATATGCCGGAGCAATATGGCGGACAATCCATGCCCTCCGTGATCGGCACAGCAGTCACAGAACATTTTATGGCCGCCAATCAAGCGTTTTCTATGTATCATGGGCTGACCCACGGTGCCGCCTCGACAATATTGGCCCATGGGACAGAGGCACAAAAAGATCTCTTCCTACCAAAGATGATCGCTTGTGACTGGACTGGGACAATGAATTTGACCGAACCGCACTGCGGCACGGATCTAGGCCTGATGCGTACAAAGGCCACCCCAAACGCCGATGGCAGCTATGCGGTGACCGGCCAGAAAATTTTCATCTCAGCCGGCGAGCATGATCTCGCAGAGAATATCATTCACTTGGTTCTTGCGAAAATCCCTGGTGGACCGAAGGGCATCAAGGGCGTCTCCTTGTTCATCGTGCCAAAGTTTCTCGTCACCCCCGATGGCCAGCTTGGCCCGCGCAATGGTGTGACGTGCGGGGCGATTGAGCGTAAAATGGGGATACATGGCAACGCGACCTGCGTTATGAATTATGACGGTGCCAAAGGCTATTTGCTCGGAGAGATGCACCAGGGGATGCGCGCGATGTTCACCATGATGAATGAAGCGCGTTTGGGTGTTGGCATGCAGGGATTGGCTCAGGCCAGCGCCGCCTATCAAAACGCCGTCACCTACGCCACTGAGCGCTTACAAGGCCGAGACATCACCGGCATCAAGAACCCAGATGGTCCGGCCGATCCGCTGATTGTCCATCCCGACATTCGCCGCAGCCTTATGGACCAAAAAAGTTTTGTCGAAGGAGCCCGGGCGCTGACACTCTGGGGCGCCAATCTCATTGATCAGGCCCATCGCGCGCAAGATGGTGCAGCCGAAGGGCTGATTTCACTTTTGACCCCTGTCATCAAAGGGTTTTTGACCGATCAAGGCTATGCCATGACCGTACAGGCGCAACAGGTCTTCGGTGGCCATGGCTATATCGAAGATTGGGGCATGTCGCAATTTACCCGAGATGCGCGTATCGCAATGATCTATGAGGGCGCCAATGGGGTGCAGGCCCTCGATTTGGTGGGCCGCAAGCTCGGGCAAGAAGGTGGCAAATACATCCTCGGGTTCATGGAGCGTCTCGCGCGCTTTTGTGATGAAAATGCCGATCAGGCAGCGATGGAACCCTTCGTCGCCGGCATAAAAGCCGCCTCCAAAAATTTGCAGGCCGCGGTGATGTATTTCATGCAAAACGGGATCAAAACCCCTCATAATGCCCTGGCCGGATCCACAGACTTCCTCCATCTGCTCGGCCATGTCTGCCTTGGGTTGATGTGGGGCGAGATGGCAAAGGCGGCCTGTGCGGCGCTGGAAACAGACCCGAATGATCGCGCGTTTTATGAAGCAAAATTGACAACGGGCCAATATTATATGGCCCGGCACTTGCCGGCCACGGCACTTCATTTGGCGCGAATAACTTCGGGCGGAGACACGGTAATGGCACTTGACGCGGAGGCCTTTTCTGGCTGACACTTCATGTGACCGCAATAAAATACATCTAGAGGCTTAAATGACGCTCAAACTATATTGCTTCGGAGAAAGCGGGAATTCCTACAAAGCAGCGCTGACGCTTGAGCTCTCCGGCCTCGACTGGCAACCCGTTTTCGTAGATTTCTTCAGCGGTCAAGCACGGACCGACGCCTATCGCAGCCTCAACATAATGGCCGAGGCCCCGGTGCTGGAACAGGGCGATTTTACCCTGTCGCAATCAGGCGCAATTCAGCAATGGGCGGTCGACCAAACCGGCAAACTGGGCGGCGCGCCAGAGGACAAATACGAAGTGCTGCGCTGGGTGCTTTTTGACAACCATAAAATGTCTTCACAGGCCGGCGTCACCCGTTTTTTGATGAATTTCTTAGCGGAAGACAAACGCCCGCAAGAGGCGATCAAATTTATGCAAAGCCGGTTACTGGGCGCCTTTAAAACACTGGACAGCCATCTGGCCCAGCGCGACTGGATCGTCGGGCAAAGCCTCACCATCGCCGATATCGCCAATTGTGGCTATCTGTTCTATCCTGAGCCCTATGGCTTTATCCGTTCTGATTGGCCCAATATTGACGCTTGGCTTGGCCGGATCGAAGCCACGCCTGGTTGGAAACACCCCTATGATTTGATGCCGGGCAATCCCTCTGACCGGGCATAAAGGAACGATCTATGGCTGAAGCATATATTTACGATTCCGTGCGTACACCGCGCGGCAAGGGGCGCGCAGACGGCAGCCTTCATGAAGTCACAGCCGCGCGGCTCTCTGCCGATCTGCTCAACGCGTTACACCACCGCAATGGTCTGAACGGGCCCGTGATTGAGGATGTCATCTGGGGCAATGCCACGCAGGTGATGGAACAAGGCGGCTGTTTGGCCAGAACAGCGGTGCTGGCCTCAGATCTGGACGAGCGCATCCCCGGCCTGTCGATCAATCGCTTCTGTGCCAGCGGTATGGAGGCGGTCAATCTTGCGGCGAACCAAATCCAAGGCGGTGCCGGCAGCGCCTATATCGCAGGTGGGGTCGAGATGATGAGCCGGGTGCCAATGGGCAGCGATGGCGCCGCCGTTGCCGCAGATCCCTCGATCGCCATGGCGCATTACTTTGTGCCACAGGGAATTTCCGCCGATATAATCGCGACAGAATATGGCTTCACCCGCGCGCAGGCTGATCTTTTGGCCGTTGAGAGCCAAAAACGCGCAGAGCGGGCCATAGCAGAGGGACGCTTTGACGACACATTGGTTGCGGTGAAGGATCTGAACGGCCTGCCCATTTTGACCCATGACGAATACCCCCGCGCCGGCACGGATTTGCAGTCACTGGGAGCTTTGAAACCTGCCTTCAAAGATATGGGCGAAACCATGCCCGGTTTTGATAAGGTCGCGCTGATGAAGTACCCGCATCTGGAACGGATCAACCATATCCATCACGCTGGCAACTCGTCAGGCATTGTTGACGGGGCAGCTGGGATCTTGATCGGCTCGAAAGCTTTTGGTGAAGCCCATGGGCTCAAACCCCGCGCGGTTATTCGCGCCACAGCTAAAATTGGATCTGATCCCACGATCATGCTCACAGGACCGGTTCCTGTCACCGAGAAGATTTTGGCACAAACTGGGATGTCCATTTCCGATATTGATCTGTTTGAAGTCAATGAGGCCTTCGCCGCCGTGGTGCTGCGCTTTATGCAGGCCTTCAATGTTGACGACAGCCGGGTCAATGTAAACGGTGGCGCGATTGCCATGGGCCACCCGCTTGGCGCTACAGGTGCCGTTATTATTGGCATGTTGCTCGATGAATTAGAGCGCAGCGGCAAGGGCACCGGCTTGGCGACACTCTGCGTCGCCTCTGGCATGGGCGCCGCGACGATTATTGAACGCATTTGACGATAAAAGTGGAGCATTCTCGTGAACGAAGTCGAATTCCAAGCCTTTTTAGATCGAATTTCCATCTGTTGGGTCAATCGCGATTTTCAGAGCTGGGTTGATCATATTGCCTTGCCGTTCACTTCAATCACCCTCAACGGCCAGCTCTATAACGATTCAATTGAAAGCCTCAAAAAAGATTGGGATCTCTATTGCCAGGCCCTCGATACGCTCAAAATTTCGCAAATCATTCGGAAGGTCATGGTGATTGAAGTCAGCGAAGAGGACACTTTGATCGGCACCTATCAAACGCAAATGTTTGCCGGAGATCGGCGCGTTGTGGGGCCTTACACCTCCTCTGCTATGTTACTCCATGACGGAAAAACTTGGCGGATCAGCTCGATCATGAACGCTTTGGGTCATCGCGATTGGACGACCCGAGAATACCTAAATTAGAGGCGGGATATATGTCCGATTTTACCCAAAGACTTGACGCCGATGGTCTGGCCACCATCACCTGGGATTGCCAGACCCGGCCGATGAACGTGATGAGTACCCAGGGCTTTTCCGATCTGAATTCGCTGATTGATGGCTGCCTCAACGATCCCGAGGTCAAAGGGGTGATCATCACCTCCGCTAAGTCAGATTTTGCCGCTGGTATGGATTTGGCGGTGATTGCCGAAACAAAGGACATGACCCCAGAAAATCCCGCGCAGGGATGTTTCGAGATGGTTATGGAGATCCATAAAATTCTGCGCAAAATTGAACTGGCGGGCATGGATTTTAAAACCAAAAAGGATGGGAAGCCCATCGTCGCGGTGCTGCCCGGTACGGCACTTGGCATTGGGCTTGAGATTCCGCTCGCCTGCCATCACATCATTTGCGCCGACAACCCAAAGGCGAAAATTGGTCTGCCAGAAATCAAGGTCGGGATTTTCCCCGGCGCAGGCGGCACGACGCGCTTGGTCCGCAAAATGGGGGCGATGGCGGCGAGCCCCTATCTGTTGCAGGGCAAGCTTTGCTCACCGGCTCAAGCCAAAGCGGCCGGGATCATTGATGCAGTCAGCGCCACCCCGCTCGAGGATGCAAAAGCCTGGATCTTAGCGGCAAAAGATACGGATTTGGTCAAGCCATGGGACGCCAAAGGCTATAAAATGCCCGGCGGTGCGCCCTATCATCCGGCAGGCTTTATGACCTATGTCGGAGCCTCCGCCATGGTCAATGGTCAAACCATGGGCGTTTACCCAGCGGCTAAGGCTCTGTTAAGTGCGGTCTATGAGGGCGCATTGGTGCCCTTTGATACGGCTCTGAAAATCGAGGCCCGGCACTTCACATCGGTCATCCTGAACCCCTCCTCCTCTCATATGATCCGCAGTTTGTTTCTCAACAAAGGCGCGCTGGACAAAGGCGCGGTACGGCCCAAAGAGGTGCCAGATCAATCTGTGCGCAAATTGGGCATTCTTGGTGCTGGGATGATGGGCGCTGGCATTGCTCTTGTCTCGGCGCAGGCTGGAATTGAGGTGGTGCTCATTGATCAAACCCAAGCAGCAGCCGATACGGGCAAAGCCTATGTCGCTGGCTATTGCGACAAGGGGATCGCGCGGCGCAAATCTACGCCTGAGCACAAAGAGGTTCTGCTGTCGCGCATTGAGGCCACAACCAACTATCAAGCTCTGACAGAATGTGACTTGATCATTGAAGCCGTATTTGAAGATCCAAAGATCAAAGCAGAGGTGACCAAGCAAGTCGAAGCCGTGATAGGCCCCGACACTATTTTTGCCAGCAACACCTCAACTTTGCCCATAACAGAGCTGGCAAAGGCCAGCACGCGGCCCGATAAGTTCATTGGCATCCACTTTTTCAGCCCGGTCGAGAAAATGGCGCTGGTCGAAATAATCAAGGGCGCAGAGACCGGCAACCCGGCTGTGGCGAAAGCCTTAGACTTTGTGCGGCAAATTCGCAAAACGCCAATTGTGGTAAATGACGCTCGGTTCTTTTACGCCAACCGGTGCATCATCCCCTATATCAACGAGGGGCTTCGCATGGTGCAAGAGGGGGTTGAGCCAGCCCTGATCGAGAATGCCGCCAAGCTGATGGGAATGCCCCTTGGCCCGCTGCAACTGAACGATGAGACCTCGATTGATCTCGGGGTCAAAATCGCCAAGGCCACCAAAGACGCCATGGGCGCAGATTACGACAATGCGCAGGCCGATGAGGTCTTGTTTTGGCTGTTTAAGCAAGGCCGACTCGGCCGTAAGTCGTCAGCCGGGTTTTATGAGTATGACGCCAAAGGCAAGCGGCAGGGCATCTGGCAAGGTCTGCGCGATCACTTTGGCAAAGAGGGCGGCAATCTGGAGCTGCTGGAGGTGCAGCACAGGCTCATGTTCGCCCAAAGCCTCGAGGCGGTGCGCGCATTGCAAGAGGGCGTGTTGATGGATGTGCGCGAGGGGGATGTTGGCGCGATTTTAGGCTGGGGTTTTGCCCCTTGGTCCGGCGGGCCGTTGTCTTGGCTCGACATGCTTGGTGCCGATTATGGGGTGGCGCGCTGCGATGAGCTGCAAGCACGCTATGGCGCCCGATTTGCCGCGCCTGAACTGCTTCGCAGATTGGCAGAGGACGGCGAGGGCTTTTACAGCCATTTCGCCGCTTGACCCCCGGTCTCCTTATCGAACCACAGATGCCCTAATTCTCCGCCGCATTTGATCGCACGGCAATGACTATTCCGGTGATAATGATGACACCTATGCCGACAAACCCCAACGGCCCAAGACGATCCCCAAACAACACCCAAGCGGTGGTGCTGGCGAAAATGAGCATGGAATATTCAAAGATCGAGACATAGGTCACCTCGCCGATGAGATAGGCTTTCATGATGAAGCCAATACCAATCAACGAAAATATCGCCTGAATGACAATCCATATCCAGACGCTTGCAGATGGCCAAACCCAAGCTCGCGTGAGATAACTGCTTGGGTCTCCAGGGAAGACACAAAGGTAAATGACCCCCAAACCTCCAAAGAGCAGCATCAAAAACATATAGGTCCAAAGCAAGGCAACAGCACTTTCGCCTTCACACCATTTGCGCGTGGCCACATTGCCAAAAGCATACATGAGCCCAGCCGAAACGGGAATTAAATTGGCCCAGCTTAAGCCACCAACATCGGGCTTGAGCACCATAAGCGTCCCTAAAAACCCAAGAAATGCGGTCGTGAGGCGAATTGGCCCAATGCGCCGGCGCGACCAGACAGCATCAATAAACATCACCAAAACCGGCGCTGTGAATAGACCTGCCGCAACAGCCGAAATGGGAAAGAACCCCAAACAGCCGAAATAAACAAACATAGCACCCGACAGAAACATATTGCGGCCCAAGACGGGCCATAGCCTCAGAGGGCGCAATGTCCAGCCAGCCATAAGGCCAAAACCCACAATGGCCGGGACGGCGATCATGCTGCGTAGGAAGTGAAATTGCCACAGGCTCACCTCCACAGCGATATAGGTGATGAAATTATCAATCACTCCGACAGTGGCCATTCCGGTCACCATGAAAAGAATTGACGCAACTGTATTTGTTTTTTGATCCATTTGTTATGCATGGGCTCTTGAAATCATCTGCGCAAGCGCGATAGTGCGCAAAAAGTGGGAGGAATACGACATGGGCTGGATGGCGGAAGAGACTGGTTTAGACAAATGCGCGGCAAATTATGTGCCGCTGACGCCCTTGTCGCATCTGCAACGCGCAGCCTCGGTTTTTGCGGACCATGTTGCGGTGGTCTATGGCTCCCATCGCGCCACCTACCGCCAGTATCATGCGCGGGTCAGCCAACTGGCCAGCGCCCTAACCGGTTTGGGCATTCAACCTGGCGATGTGGTTGCAACCCTGCTCCCCAATATCACGGCGCAAATTGAAGCCAGCTTTGGCGTGCCGGCATGTGGCGCTGTTTTGAACACGATCAACACGCGGCTCGATGTTGACACGCTGACCTATATTTTTGAGCATGGGGAGGCGAAGATTGTTTTGGTCGATAGCCAATTCCTCGCCCCAGTTGAGGCGGCAATTGCAGCTATGAGCACACCCGCGCCACAGATCATTGAGGTGGCCGATCAAGAGGCTGGCTTTACCGCCTCGGGCCGGCATATGGAGTATGAAACACTTCTGACGCGCGGCGATGCGCAGGCCCCTTGGATCATGCCGAGCGATGAATGGGAGAGCCTCGCGCTCAATTATACATCTGGCACAACTGGCCGTCCCAAGGGTGTGGTTTATCACCACCGCGGCGCCTATTTGATGACCATGGGCACGCCGATAAGTTGGCGCATGACGCTCCAACCCGTATTCATGGCCATCGTGCCGCTATTCCACTGCAACGGCTGGAACCACACTTGGATGATGCCGCTTTTGGGCGGCACCGTCGTCGGTTGCCGCGACATTTCCGCCAAGGCCATTTACGATGGTATCGCAGATGAAAGGGTCAGCCATTTCGGCGGTGCGCCAATTGTGCTGAACATGATTGTAAACGCCGAGGACGGCGAAAGGCGCAACTTTGATCACCAGGTTGAGGTCTTTACCGCAGGCGCCCCGCCCGCTCCGGCCACTTTGGCCGCGATTGGCCAATTGGGTTTCAATGTCACACAAGTCTATGGGCTGACCGAGACCTATGGGCATGTGGTGGAATCGCTTTGGAACCCGGCTTGGGATAGTTTGCCGGCCGAAGAGCAATCGGCGCGCAAAGCCCGCCAGGGCATCGCCATGCCGATGATGGACTTGACCACAGTTGTCGATGACACAGGCCAGCAAATTGCCATGGATGGCGTCACACAGGGCGAAATCGTCATGCGTGGCAACTCGGTCATGAAGGGCTATTACAAAAACCCCGAGGCAACGCAGAAGGCTTTTGCTGGTGGGTTTTTCCATTCCGAAGACATCGCCGTTCAACATCCGGATGGTATGATGCAAATTGCCGATCGGATGAAAGACATCATCATCTCCGGTGGCGAGAATATCTCGAGTATTGAGGTCGAAGGCGCAATCATGGCCCATCCGGCCGTGAGCCTCTGCGCCGTTGTGGCCAAGCCCGATGATAAATGGGGGGAAGTCCCATGCGCCTTTGTTGAGCTGCTTGAAGGCAGATCAGCCACAGAAGCTGAGGTGATTGCCTTTGTGCGCGCTCGTCTCGCTGGGTTCAAAACACCAAAGCAAATCATCTTCCAAGAGCTGCCCAAAACGTCCACAGGCAAGATCCAAAAATTTGAGCTTCGCGGCATCGCCAAAACAACCTAAGGGCGGGCGAACATCAGCGCAGATTACCACAGGCCATTGCGTCGGTGACCAGATCAACCTATCTTGCGGCAAATAGGCAGAGCAGGCCCATATGACCGCACTTAAAGCATATGATCGGCTGGAATGTACCGGCCTTTGGCGCAGCGGCCCTGCGATGCAAAGGCGTGAGGTCGTGGTCTCTTGCGGCCAAGCCACTTTGATCTTGACTGATATGCAAAACCGCCCACTGGCCCATTGGTCTTTGGCGGCCGTAGATGTTCAAACCCACAAAGAGGATGCAGCAACCCTAAGGCCCGCACCAGGCTCTGAAGAAAGTTTGGAAATTTCGGATAAAACCATGCTTGAGGCCCTGCTCAAGGTGCAAAAAGCCATTGATCGTAGCCGACCACATCCTGGGAGATTGCGTTTTATCTTTGCGGTCTCAAGTGTCGTCCTTCTAAGTTTAGCAACGCTGATCTGGGGCCCGCAAGCTATGGTCACCTATGCGACCAAGGTCTTGCCTGAGGCCAAACGCGTACAACTCGGCCGGATGCTTGCCGAGCGGATCGGCCAATTGGCGGGGCCCTATTGCACCAGCCCCGAAGGCATTCGTAGCGCCGCGCTCATGGTGGAGCGCTTGGCACCGAATACCCCACTTGAGCTGCGCGTCCTTCCCGGACACCGCGCCGCGCCCATCGTTTTACCCGGCGGCAAAGTAATTTTGTTTGACAACATGGTGGGGCAGTCGGACGATCCGGTGGTGACGGCAGGCTATGTCGCCTCTGCCATCGCCACTTTAAAAAGCGCAGATCCGCTTGGCCTCTACCTCGAAGATGCCGGGCCCTTCGTCTCCATCAGCCTGATCACCTCAAACGAGCTCTCAAGCCGGCAGGTGGACCAACTGGCAAAAATAGCCCTGTCAGATCACCGCAGACCCACATCAACATCGCAGCCACCCACAGCCCTCCCCCTTCCCGACGGCGCATGGCTCGGCCTGCAAGCAATTTGCAGCCCGGGGTGATGGCATAGTTTGACATGTATCATTTGGATGGCTCCAAATTCACCCACCTTCAAGAAGTTGTCTCCGCTTATCATATTTTAGACGACAATGCCCTGATTATTCACGACGACAGTAATTTGGGACCGGTCAAACGTGGAGATCGCAAATTACGTTTGATCGGTCTCACCCAAGAATTTGATTGCGAAAGTGCGGGATTGCGGCTGACAGATCTCCATCGCATTCGACGCAAACAGGCAGGTGCGACATGGGTGTGACTGACTGCCCTTGCCCAAGCTTTAACGACCCTCACTTCGTCCCAAACATCCTGTCTCCTGCATCGCCAAGGCCAGGAAGGATATAACCAATATCGCTGAGGCATTCATCCACCGCAGCCGTTGTTATGTCGACATCAGGATGGGCCTCTTGCATGCGCGTGATGCCTTCAGGTGCAGCTAAGAGGCAGAGGAATTTGACATTGCGCGCACCGGCCTTTTTGAGCAGATCAATCGCTGCTACACTCGAATTGCCAGTGGCCAACATTGGATCTACAGCAATCACAACCCGATTTTGCAAGTCATCGGGCACTTTGAAGTAATATTGCACCGGCTTGAAGGTCTTTTCATCGCGATAAAGCCCCACAAACCCTACCCTTGCTGAGGGAATCAATTCCAAAATCCCATCCAGCAATCCATTCCCGGCCCTAAGAATGGAGACCAAAGCCAGTTTTTTCCCGGCCAAAACTGGCGCCTGCATAGAGCTCATCGGCGTTTCAATGTCGCAAAGCTCCAGCGGCAAATCCCGCGTCACCTCATAGGCAATCAGATGGCTGATCTCACGCAGCAATTGGCGAAATTGATTGGTCGGTGTCGCCTTATCGCGCATCAAGCTCAGCTTATGTTGCACAAGCGGGTGATCAACAATGGTGAGGGTCATGGGGTTTGGCCCAATTGTAAGGAAGTTATCACTCCATACTGGGGCAAAATTGCAGTTTTGACAATGTGCCATTGCCTTGCATGACGCCAGGATTGTAGCGGCGTGACACCAGACCTCAATTTTTCAAAATTTTGGCCAAAGCCTCTTTGGTGCCTGCATCACAAAACGCTGCATCAAGGGCGGTGGCATTGAGCGCGCGGAAATCATCTGCGCCCCAACCAAACACCCGCTCCAACTGCTCGAACTCTCGGGTCATATCGGTGTGAAAAAACGGGGGGTCGTCGGTGCTGACAGTGACCTTTACCCCAGCATCGCGCAGCCTTGCGATTGGATGCTGTGCCAGGTCGGGATAAACGCCAAGGGCAACATTGGAGCCAGGGTTCACCTCCAATACGATCCCCGTTTGTGCAAGGTGGTCGACCAACTTAGGATCCTCAATCGCTTGCACCCCATGGCCAATCCGCTCAACGCCCAAATCGTTGATCGTGCCCCAGACCGATTGCGCCCCGCCCCATTCACCGGCGTGGGAGGTCAGGCGCAGCCCCGCTTCGCGCGCCATGTCAAAAGCATAGGCAAAATCCCCAGCCTTGCCCATATCCTCAGCGCCGCTCATGCCAAAGCCAACAACCCAGTCCCCCGCCGTCTCGGCAGCACAAAGGGCCGTTTCTCGCGCTTTGTAGGGGCCGAAGTGGCGGATGCAGGTGACGATCCCTTTCAGTGTGACCCCGTCAACATGCGCCTCCTGCATGGCATGTAAATACTCGCGCCAAGCGCCCAGATCTCTGCCACCACAGAAATCAGGGGAGACAAAGGCCTCGGCATAAATTACATTGTGCTCTGAGAGATTTTCCAAAACTGATTGCGTGAGGCGCTGAAAATCCTCTGGGCTTTGCAACGCTTGGGTGGCCGCCTCGTAGACCTGCAAAAACTCACCAAATCCGCTGTATCTATAAGCGCCAGAATCATCAAAAATCCCACCGATATCGACAGATTTCTCTTGCGCCAGACCGCGGATAAAGGCCGGATCCGCCGCGCCCTCTAGATGCAGATGCAATTCAATTTTCGGAAATGTTTTCCAGCTCATAAAAAACTCCTACCCTCCCCTTGTGCGACAACATCCAAATGCGCAGCCACCGTCGCGGCCACATCTTGAAACGCTATCACGCGTTCAGAAATTTGTTTTTGCGGCAAATTCTGTCCATGAACCAGAACCGGCACCTGCTCGCGTGTATGATCTGTGCCGCGCCATGTCGGATCATTGCCATGATCGGCCGTGAAAATCACCAGATCATCCAGCCGGCTTTGGGTCAAAATGGGACCAATCTGCGCATCAAACCATTCCAGTGCCCGCGCATAGCCTTCCACATCGCGCCTGTGGCCAAAAACTGTGTCGAATTCCACAAAATTTGCAAAAATAAAGCTGCCCTCCGGTGCCTGCTGCATCTCATCAGCCAAATGCACCATCAGCTGCGCATCACTGCCCTTGCGGCAACGCGTAATGCCTCGCATCGAAAAAATGTCACCGATTTTACCGATCGCATGGACTGGCCGGCCAGCCTGCATCACCCACTCGCATAGGGTCGCAGACGGAGGGTCCATCGCAAAATCTTTGCGATTCAACGTGCGCTGAAATCGCGTTTCTGGCGACCCAACAAAGGGCCGAGCAATCACCCGCCCGACTTTCATCTCATGCACAATGCTCGCCATATCTTGGCAAAGATCATATAGATTTTGCAATCCAAAATGATCTTCATGGGCCGCAATCTGGAACACACTATCCACTGAAGTGTAGCAAATCGGCAAGCCAGAGCGCAGATGCTCAGCGCCAAAAGCCTCAATCACCGGCATCCCGGAGGCGTGGCAATTGGCCAGGCTGCCGCCTGCAAAATCTTGAAGTGCCGCTAGGACTTGCGGCGGAAACGCTGGCGTTTCATCGGGAAAATAATGCCAATCCCAAGGCACCGGCACCCCCGCCAACTCCCAATGGCCCGATGGGGTATCTTTGCCCTTGGATATTTCACGCGCCACCGCCCAACCCCCCGCGCTCGCCGCCGGCCATGGAGAGGGGAGACCGCTGGACTGTTGGAGCGCTTCGCCGAGGCCCAAGGCCGCCAAATTCGGCATATGCAAATCACCCTGCCGCGCCTGAATGATGTGGCCCAGAGTATTGGCCCCCAGATCGCCAAATTCCGCAGCATCAGGCGCGCCACCACAGCCCAGAGAATCCAGAACAATCACAAAAGCTCTAGCCATGTTTTTCAGCCTTTGTCGGCATAACCCGTTCAATGATCAAATCCGGCAAGACCGGTGGCTCGGACCTTAAAGTGAGGGCACTCTCAATAGCGCGCAGGGCGACCTCCGCTTGCTTCACATTTCGACAATGCAGCCGCGCGATCGGCGCGCCTTTGCGCAGATGCGTGCCCAGCCGAGCAATGTCCGACAGGCCAACGGAATGGTCGATCCGATCATCTTCGCGCTGCCGCCCGCCGCCAAGCGCAACCACGGCCTGCCCCAACGCGGTCCCATCTATCTCACTCAAATAGCCTGTGCCGCCTGCGCGCAGCTCATAGGCCGGCGCGATTTCCAAATAATCTTGCCAGCGATCTGCAAAATTCTCCGGGCCGCCCTGCGCTCTCACCATCGCTCCAAACCGGGCTTTTGCACTGCCATCTTGCAGGGTTGCGCGTAAGCCATCACGTGCGCCTGTCTCGGTTAAAAACACCTGTGCTTGCTTTAAGAGCTGCGTACCAAGCTCTAACGCCACCTCGACCATCGCCCCTTGCCCAGTCTCAAAGGCGCGCATGACATCGGCAATCTCAAGGGCATTTCCGATAGAGGGGATCAGAGGTTGACTCATATCCGTCAAGACCGCGCTGGTGGGGCAACCTGCTCCATTGGCAGTGGCCACCAAAGCCTGCGCCAACTCGCGTGCCTGGCCAAGATCAGACATCACCGCTCCCGAACCGGTCTTAACATCCAGCACCAGACCCTCCAGGCCCGCAGCTAATTTTTTGGCCAGAATAGAGGCTGTGATCAGATCACGAGACCTGACGGTCCCAGTCACATCGCGCACCGCATAAAGACGTTGATCGGCCGGTGCAATATCCGGGCTTGGTGCCACGATTGCGCAGCCAACCTCAGCCACAATGGCTCGAAATTCGACCTCGCTGAGTTGCGTTTTTAAGCCCGGTATCGCCTCCAATTTGTCTAAGGTTCCACCCGTATGCCCCAATCCACGCCCAGAAATCATTGGGACATAGGCGCCAGCTGCCGCCAACATCGGTGCCAAAATCAACGAGACTGAGTCGCCGACGCCGCCGGTGGAATGCTTATCAATCACCTTGCCCGGCAGGTTCCAGTCGAGCACTTTGCCGCTGTCTCGCATGCCCAGTGTCAGCGCCACGCGCCCCTGCTCGCTTAGTCCCTGCAAGCAAATTGCCATAGCAAATGCTCCGGCCTGTGCATCACTGATATCAGACGCGCCCAAATGGGCTGCAAAAGCCTGCACCGCTTCAGGCGGCACGGACCGGCCTTCTCGCAAAGCCAAAAGAAGGTCACGGGTCAACATCAGGCTTTCGGCTCCTCCGTGCCAGCCGTCAGATGATCCAGATCAAAAGCACCGGGTAGCAAATCTCCCACCAATGTGCGCTCCTGCGCACCATTGGTCGCCAGTAACGTCACGGTCACCGGCCCTTTGGCAAATTCCGCCAGCTTTTGGCGACATCCACCGCAGGGCGGCACGGGACGGTCTCCGCCGGCGATAACGGCCACTTCAGCAATCTCATATTCCCCGCCGGCACACATGGCAGCAATGGCACCAGCCTCAGCGCAGGTTCCCTCGGGATAGGCCACATTTTCGACGTTGCAACCAACATAAATTGCACCGCTGACAGTGCGCAAAGCAGCCCCAACAGGGAAATTCGAATAGGGCACATAGGCTTTCAGGCGAACCTGAGACGCCGCAAGAATTAGATCATTGCTCATGACTGTTACCTTTCAAAATCGACGCCCAACGCCGCTGTCTTGTATTACATACGCAATGGCGGCCCCCGTCTAGCTGCAAAAGCTACAGCGTTTAACAGTTTAAGCCCCATCTTCTCAAGCTCTGTCTTCTTGAGCCCCATCTTCGAAATGGGTCTCAAATTCACCCGGCAAACTGACCTCTAAAAGCTCAAGATCCTCAGAAGCTGCGCTATATAGACAGGCCATATTCGGCGGGATGACAAAAGCATCGCCAGCCACAAGGGTTTGCGCCGCCTGCTCTTTGCTTTGCAGCGTCAATTGACCATGCAAGACGAAGGTGAAGTGAATATCGCTCGTGTGACGGGCCCAAACAGGCGCGCCCGGCGCCGGTTTGACCACCTGAACCCCGGCCACCGCGCCTGTATTGGCACAAATCATCGTATCGCGCGCCACAAACCCCGGCAGGCGGAACGGACGCCATTCAGTCTCATTCGCTTTGTAATGAACGAACTTCTGCCCCGCAAACAGCCGGTCGGGGCGCATATGCTCCGTTGGCAATTCCATGTTGTGATCTAAGGTGGTGATATGTTCAGCGGGCACACCGATTTCAATCACCTCCAAATCCTCACTGGCAAAGAGCACGCGGTGACGAATTTCCGGTGGTTGGATGACACAGTTTCCAGCTTCAAGCCGGAACGGTGGACCTTGGTCCTCATACACCAAATCCACCCAGCCTTTGTAGCAATAGATCAGCTGGAAGCCGACGGAGTGGAAATGCACCATATCCGGCACAGGCCCGCCGCCGGGGATGCGGATGTGGCTCGCGATGATTGAACCGCCCAAACGGCTGGGAATCAGATCACGATAGTGCATGCCCGCGCGCCCAATAACCCAGGGTGCTTGATCGGCCATGCGGCGCATGACAAACTCATGCGCGACCGGCGGCATCTCTACGGGCGGGGCAAGAGCGGCAATTTCGATGCGCGTGCCATTGGGCGCAATCAATTCGGTTTGACCACCCGCGATCAGCATCGGGTCATCGCAAAGGATGCGCAACAACCCGGGGAGAGTCTGAGCGTCCTTTTGCACCCGCACCCGCAAGCCATAGCCAGAGAACACCGCCACGCTGGGATCATCAGCCGGAAAAATTTCATCCATCCGCATCCCAAGGGTTTTGGTGAAAAATGGAATATCATCTCGCAATTGTTTGGTCGGTAACACCACTTCGGCGCGTATGTTTTGCATAGTCTCTCTCTCATATCACAGTGGGTTAATCGCTATTTTCCACGAGTGGTCTGCATGATGCAATGGCGGATCGTCGCATGCCAAACTGTTAGCGCAAGCCCAATGTTGCGTCCAAGCCTGCGATAGGGAATAACCTTCTCGAAATTGAAGTGGAGGCGAAGAAATGTCCTATAAAGAAATTTATGCCGGTTGGCAGCAAGACCCAGAGGCATTTTGGATGAAAGCTGCCGAGGCAATTGATTGGATCAAAGCGCCCTCCAAAGCTCTGTGGGACGATGACGCCCCATTGTACGAATGGTTCAAGGACGCGCAGGTCAACACCTGCTACAATGCCGTTGATCGTCATGTTGACGCCGGAAATGGTGATCGGGTGGCCATCATCTATGACAGCCCGGTTACAGGGCAAAAATCCAAAACCACCTATGCAGAATTGCAAAAGCAAGTCGCCGCTCTGGCTGGCGGGCTGGCCGCCAAGGGCGTTGTGGCTGGCGACCGGGTTGTCATTTACATGCCGATGGTCCCCGAAGCCTTGGTGGCCATGCTGGCCTGTGTCCGTATCGGCGCGATCCATTCGGTTGTCTTCGGCGGTTTCGCAGCAAATGAGCTGGCCGTTCGTATTGATGACGCCACACCAAAGGCGATTATTGCAGGCTCCTGCGGCATCGAACCGGGCCGCATTGTCGAATATAAACCGCTGCTCGATGGCGCTATTGAGCTGGCGACGCATAAACCTGAATTTAGAGTTATTTTCCAGCGTCCCCAATGTGAAGCTGAATTGGGTCCACAGGACGTCGAGTGGTATGACTTGCAAGAGGGCGTGCCCCCGGCACCCTGCGTGGCCGTTTCTGGTGATCATCCGGCTTATATTCTCTATACCTCCGGCACAACCGGCGCTCCAAAAGGCGTTGTACGCCCGACTGCTGGGCATTTGGTGGCGTTGAACTGGACGATGAAAAATATCTACAACGTGGATCCAGGCGATGTCTTTTGGGCCGCCTCAGACGTGGGGTGGGTCGTTGGACATTCCTATATTTGTTATGCGCCGTTGATTCACGGCAATACAACTGTCATATTCGAGGGCAAGCCGGTTGGCACGCCTGACGCCACGACCTTTTGGCGGGTCATCGCCGAGCATGATGTGCGCAGTTTCTTCACGGCCCCCACCGCCTTCCGTGCGATAAAACGGCAAGACTCAAAAGGCGATTCGATTAAGAAATTCGATATGAGTCGACTGCGCGCGCTCTATTTGGCAGGTGAACGGGCCGATCCAGACACGATAGAATGGGCCCAAGAGGTTATGGGCGTGCCCGTCTATGATCACTGGTGGCAAACCGAAACTGGCTTTACCATCGCCGGCAATCCGGCGGGTATTGAGGCCATGCCGGTCAAGATTGGCTCCCCAACCGTGGCCATGCCGGGCTATGATGTGCAAATTTTGGATGAAGGGGGACATCAAATGCCTGTTGGAGAGCTGGGCGCTATTGCAGTAAAGCTGCCGCTCCCCCCTGGCACCCTGCCCACCCTGTGGAACGCATCCGATCGTTTCGTTAAATCTTATCTCACCACCTTTCCGGGCTATTATGAAACCGGTGATGCCGGGATGATTGATGAAGACGGCTATCTCTATATCATGGCACGGACCGATGATGTCATTAACGTCGCAGGGCACAGGCTCTCAACCGGCGGCATGGAAGAGGTTTTGGCCAGTCATCCGGATGTGGCCGAATGCGCGGTGATTGGTGTGAGCGATGAGCTCAAGGGACAATTGCCACTTGGATTTCTCTGCCTCAACGATGGCTGCACCCGTACAGCCGAGCAGGTTGTCGCCGAGGTCATCAAATTGGTCCGCGAGAAGATTGGCCCTGTTGCCGCGTTCAAATTGGCCTGTGTGGTAGATCGCTTGCCCAAAACCCGCTCGGGTAAAATCCTACGTGCGACAATGGTTAGCATCGCTGACGGCAAAGCCTATAAGGCGCCTGCAACGATAGATGATCCCGCTGTTTTGGACGAGGTGCGTTTGGCGTTGCAGAAACTGGGATACGCGCAATCATGAGGCACGCCGCCAATTCCTACCAGATGCTCTCTGCCCCATGCGTTCCTAAGGTTATGTTAACCAATAGAAAATATCTTCATAGGTCTTGATTTCTGGTTACATCTTGTTATCGGTAAAAGGGCGTCGTGGCCTTTTAGGGCCGTTTTCGACGCTGATGACGTCAAAATATTTGAAATGGAGATCCATTATGAAAAAACTCGTTCTCGCAGGTGCGTTCGCTGCATCCATGGTTGGTACAACCTCTTCCGCACAAGGTACACTCGCAGCATCCAGCATTGCGAACATCTTGCCACTGGTTGCAATCGTGGCAACAGTTGGCTTGGCCTCTTCTTCAGGCACCTAAGTATATGACAGTCGGGCCATGCATGCGGGCCCGACTGTTCCGCCCAATTAGGCAAATTGCTCGCGAATAAGCCGCTCTTCTAATCCGTGATCTGGATCAAACAGCAAACGGTGCGCCACATCCCCGGCGCTTTCAATCTCCACCGACCTTACATTCTTGACAGAGCAATTGTCCGCATCGGCCATGACGGGGCGTTTGACAGGTTCAATCACTTCAAACCGCACCTTCGCCGCCTTAGGCAACACCGCCCCGCGCCACCTGCGCGGCCGAAACGCAGCCATAGCGGTCAGCGCCAAAACCTCGGAACCAATCGGCAAAATCGGACCATGCGCGGAGTAATTGTAAGCTGTTGAGCCCGCTGGCGTCGCGACCAAGGCCCCATCGCAGGCCAATTCACTCAACCGGAGCCGATCATCGACAAATATCTGGAGTTTTGCCGCCTGCGGTCCCTGACGCAAGAGTGACACCTCATTGATCGCCAGCGCCGTCTGGGTTTGACCATCGACACAGGTTGCTCGCATCCGCAACGGGTTGATGGCAGCCTCCTCAGCCGCCGCCAGTCGCGCCATCAAGCCGTCAGTTGAAAACTCATTCATCAAAAACCCAACAGTGCCGCGATTCATCCCGTAAACAGGTACGTTCAAATGTTGAGTCGCATGCAAAGTTTGCAGCATAAACCCATCGCCACCCAGCGCCACGATCACCTCTGCCGCGCTCGGGTCGCAATCGCCAAAACTGTGCACAAATGTATTCCTTGCAGATTGCGCCAAATCTGCGGTACTGGCCAAAAAGGCGATGCGTTTGCTCTGTGTCTTGTGCATTTCGGAAACTCCGTTTCCGCACCCTATGCTGGGGCAGGCTAAAAACGCAAGCCATGGCCAAAATAACGGGAATCAGGTCAAAAGGTCGCGGCAGGAACCTTTGACATTTCCGATAGGAAACACGCAATAAGACCCAAACCGCCCAAGGAGCAAAATCATGACATCCAGCCTCTCCCAGTTCTTCAATGCAAATCTCGCCGACACCGACCCAGCCTTGGCTGAGGCCATTGACAAAGAGCTGACACGCCAGCGCGATGAAATTGAATTGATCGCATCTGAAAACATTGTCTCCAAGGCCGTGATGCAGGCACAAGGCTCTGTCATGACCAACAAATACGCCGAAGGCTATGTTGGGCGGCGCTACTACGGCGGCTGTGAATATGTAGATATTGCCGAGACCATGGCGATCGAACGGGCATGCCAGCTGTTTGGATGTGAATTTGCCAATGTTCAGCCAAATTCCGGCAGCCAAGCCAACCAGGGTGTGTTTCAAGCGCTGCTGCAGCCCGGCGATACGATCCTTGGCATGTCCTTGGACGCGGGCGGGCATCTGACCCACGGAGCCGCGCCAAACCAATCGGGCAAATGGTTCAATGCGGTGCAATATGGCGTGCGCAAACAAGATAACCTGCTGGACTACGAACAAGTTCAGGAACTGGCCACCCAGCATAAACCCAAGCTCATTGTGGCGGGCGGTTCTGCTATTCCAAGGCAAATTGACTTCAAGCGCATGCGTGAGATCGCCGACAGCGTTGGCGCCTATCTGCATGTCGATATGGCGCATTTTGCGGGCCTCGTCGCGGCGGGTGAACACCCAAGCCCCTTCCCACATGCACATGTGGCCACAACCACCACGCATAAAACCCTTCGCGGTCCTCGTGGTGGTATGATCGTGACCAATGACGCGGCGCTCGCCAAGAAGTTTAATTCCGCCATCTTCCCCGGTATTCAAGGGGGGCCCTTGATGCATGTAATTGCCGCCAAAGCAGTGGCATTCGGCGAAGCTTTGCAACCTGAGTTTAAGACCTATATGCAAAATGTAATCGCAAATGCGCAGGCCTTATCTGATCAGCTGATCAAAGGCGGCTTGGATACGGTGACCCACGGGACAGACACGCATGTGTTGCTGGTTGACCTGCGCCCGAAGGGTGTGAAGGGAAATGCCACCGAAAAAGCACTCGGCCGCGCCAATATTACCTGTAACAAGAACGGTGTGCCCTTCGATCCGGAAAAGCCAACCGTCACCAGCGGCATCCGTCTTGGCAGCCCAGCGGGTACAACCCGCGGCTTTGGTGAAGCAGAATTCCGCCAAATCGCGGATTGGATCATCGAAGTGGTCGACGGGCTGGCCGCCAATGGCGAAGAGGCAAACGCAGCCGTTGAAGCCAAAGTCCGATCTGAAGTCGCCGAACTCTGCGCGCGTTTTCCGATTTACTGATCCATGGGACGGCGGGTGGGGCGCCTGTGATGCGGGCCATGCCCGCCATCATATAGCGCCACTCGCCGTCCTATAAATTCGTCAGACTGGGCACTTGCCCATGCACCAACACCGCCAAGGCTTCAGCGACATGCCGATCTTCAATCGCAGCATCGCCCGCCGCCACCCGAATACGATGCGCCTCAAATAAAACCCGCGCATGCGACATACCCTGGAGCGGGGTGAACTTATAAGACGCCAATTCAATCAACAGTCCCAAGGGCTCGCGAAAATAAATTGAGCTCATGAACCCCCGATCTTTCAAACCCGAATGCGCAATACCAAGCTCGTCCAATTTTTGCGGCAAATGTATCGAAACCGCTTGGCTGACCGAAAAAGCAAGGTGATGCACTGCGCCTGGCACAATCGGAATTTTTCCCTGCAGAGCTGAACGTTTCTCATCGCAAAATACGGTGATCAAACGATCATCCCCAGGATCAAAATACAAATGGCTCTCGTCTGGCTTGTCCAGGTTGGGTTGCTCAAAGACGAAGGGCATGCCCAAGACCCCCTCCCAAAAATCCAACGTAATTTTCCGCCCCGCTCCAGTCAAAGTGATATGGTGCAGCCCTTGGGTCGGTATGGTTTGGGAAAGCGTTGACATAGTTTCTCCTCATTACAGCAAAACCACCCTAGCGGGGCTGGTACAGAGTGCAAAGCGAGATTAGGTTGCCGATATGTTACATATGATCCCCCATGGCCCTGAAAATGGCTCTGAAACCGACACGCCTTTGGTGATCGCCCACGGGCTTTTTGGCTCTGGCCGCAATTGGGGTGTTATTGCCAAACGATTGGCCAATCACCGCCGGGTTATCGCCTTGGACATGCGCAACCATGGGGCAAGCCCGTGGTATGAGGATCACAGCTATCACGCTTTGGCCGCAGATATCGCAGAGCTGGCCAAAAGCCTGGGTCAACCGATTGATCTTTTAGGCCATTCCATGGGCGGTAAAGCCGCCATGGTCGCCGCCCTCTCTGGCACACCGATCCGCCGCCTGATCGTCGCCGATATTGCCCCAGTCCGCTACACCCATAGCCAGCAACCCGTCATCGACGCCATGCAATCTGTGCCCCTCAATCACATCACCAGCCGCGCAGAGGCCGATCACGCCTTAAGCGCCCATATTGATGACCCAGCCCTGCGCAGTTTCTTGTTACAAAGCTTGAACATCACGGCGCGGCGCTGGCGGCTCAACCTGCCGGCCCTTAGCGCCTCAATGGATGACATCATCGGCTTTCCTGACATCTCAGGCTGTTTCACGGCCCCGACCCTGTTCCTGACCGGCGCCCTATCAGACTATCTGCGCCCCGAGCATCGCCCCATCATCAAAGCCCTTTTCCCCAAAGCCCGTTTCGCCAAAATTCCGCAAGCCGGTCATTGGTTACACGCGGAGAAGCCGCGTGAATTCGAAGCTGCTGTTCGCATATTTTTGGAAGCCTAGCCGCTCAGCGCGCCTAACCATCCATCTTCAAAGCAGAAATAAACGCCTCTTGTGGAATATCGACTTTGCCAAACTGGCGCATCTTCTTTTTACCAGCCTTTTGCTTCTCCAGAAGTTTCTTCTTCCGCGAGGCATCACCGCCATAGCATTTCGCCGTAACATCCTTGCGCATCGCGCTCAGCGTCTCCCGCGCAATCACCTTGCCGCCGATGGCCGCTTGGATTGGGATTTTAAACATATGGCGGGGAATCAGATCTTTGAGCTTTTCAACCATCGCCCGGCCCCGCGAATCTGCACGGTCTCGATGCACCATGGTGCTCAACGCATCCACTGGCTCGTCATTGACCAAAATGCTCATCTTCACCAAATTATCTTGCTGATAGCCGATCATTTGGTAATCAAAAGAGGCATAGCCTTTGGTCACAGATTTCAAGCGATCGTAGAAATCAAACACCACCTCATTGAGCGGCAGATCATAAACCACCATGGCGCGCGCGCCTGCATAGGTGAGATCCAATTGCACGCCGCGGCGATCTTGGCAGAGTTTCAAAACATCGCCGAGATAGTCGTCCGGCACCAAAATCGTTGCCTTGATCCGCGGCTCTTCAAGATGGTCAACTAAGGTAAGATCGGGCATATCTGCCGGGTTGTGCAGCTGCTCAACTCTCCCGTCGCGCATGTGAATGTCATAAATCACAGAAGGCGCTGTGGTGATCAAATCAATCGCATATTCACGCTCAATTCGGTCACGGATCACCTCAAGGTGCAACAACCCCAAAAAGCCACATCGGAAGCCAAAGCCGAGCGCAGCCGAGGTTTCTATCTCATAGCTGAAACTCGCATCATTGAGGGCTAATTTATCAATACTGTCGCGCAGGTCTTCAAATTGCGCCGCATCCACAGGAAACAGGCCACAAAAAACCACCGGCTGCGCCGGTTTGAACCCAGGAAGAACGTCTACAGTTTGCTTATCGTGGCAAATAGTATCACCAACGCGGGTATCGCGCACTTGTTTGATCGAAGCGGTCAGGAACCCAATCTCGCCCGGCCCCAATTCATCAATCATTTCCATCTGTGGCCGGAAAACACCAATGCGATCCACATGGTGGGTGCTGCTGTTCGACATGAACTTAACGCGTTCACCCTTCTTTAGCTTTCCATCAATGATCCGCACCAGAACGATCACACCTAAATAGGAATCATACCAGCTGTCCACCAACATCGCCTTCAGGGGCGCATTGATATCGCCCTGGGGCGCAGGCAGCTTGTGCACAATGGCTTCTAGCGTTTCGACAATCCCTTGGCCTGTCTTGGCAGAGACCTGTATGGCCTCTGTCGCATCAATGCCAATCACATCTTCAATCTGCTCGGCTACGCGAAAACAATCGGAGGCGGGCAAATCGATTTTATTGAGAATCGGTACGATCTCATGATCCGCATCAAGCGCATGGTACACATTGGCAAGCGTCTGCGCCTCGACCCCTTGCGAGCTGTCTACCACCAAAAGCGAGCCTTCCACAGCACGCATAGAACGCGACACCTCATAGGCGAAATCTACGTGGCCTGGCGTATCAATAAGATTGAGCACATAGCTCTCACCATTCAGGGCCGTGTAATCAATACGCACCGTATTGGCCTTGATGGTGATCCCGCGCTCGCGCTCAATATCCATACTGTCCAGCATCTGCGCCTGCATATCCCGTTCCTTAACGGTTCCAGTCTCCTGGATCAGCCGGTCAGCCAAAGTGGACTTTCCGTGGTCAATATGCGCCACGATCGAGAAGTTTCTGATGTGAGATAGAGCTGTCATAAATGGGATATGGAATAGTGTAGGGGTTTGGTCAATGGGGGATCAACATCCGCAGAGTGAAGATCCCCGCCTTCTCAAGGCGCAAAGAGCATTATCTATCAGCCCGATGGAGCCTAATGGCCCTGTGCCGCCTAGCGCAAAACACCCGTTTGAATATGTCGCCGGCAGAAAAATATATAAAACACCAGCGAAAATAGGATCAACCCATTAAAAATATGGACTTTTATAGATTGCATATGCGCCATATTTGCAGCGTCAGACAAATACGACCAGAGCGCCGCAATGAGAAATCCCACCAGCGCCAGAACAAAGAGGCGCAACGCCTGCCTGCGCCGCAGCAGCAATAAAAAAGATCCCAGCAGCGAAGACCAAACGCTTACAGCCCAAACGCCCGTGAACCAAACCGGTCGCCGGTCAAACCAATACTGCAGATCTTCCGGCATAGATTGCATATAGGTCGGAATTTTGTAGGAGATCATCACATAGTCCATGACCCCCATGGCAAACCACTAAACAGCGATGCAGGAGAAAACCCAATATTGGATTGGGGTTTTTAAAAATGGGTTCATGCTAAAATCCAGTAAAATTAATACAGAAAAGCTACACGATATGAACTTAAAATCAATCGCCGATATCAAACGCTCGATGAATGCGGCACTTTTTTCGACAAATCCGCCAGATTGCGCCAATAATGCCGTTTCCAAAACGCAAAAACCCCGCGCAGGCGGGGCTTTTCGTAGTTACATCGGAACTCAGACCTTAGGCAGTCGCCTGTGCCTTCGCGATGTCTTTTTTGATCTTCAATGCTGTATCAGACAATTCTGCGTCATTTGCCTTGGCAAGGAAAGCATCCAAGCCACCGCGATGATCCACAGTGCGCAGAGCAGCTGAAGAGATGCGCAGCTTGAACCCACGTCCCAAAGCGTCGGAATGCAAAGTCAGTTCGTTCAAGTTGGGCAAAAACCGACGACGTGTGCGGTTTTTGGCGTGGCTTACATTGTTTCCACTCATTGGGCCTTTGCCCGTCAGTTCGCAGCGGCGTGCCATCTTATGCGTCCTTATTCAGATATTGAAAACC
>Ga0115564_10000633_pt1 | contig 34757 bp, 34 predicted proteins | sample COGITO_mtgs_1105_7_FD_88680 | JGI IMG/M metagenome (GOLD analysis project Ga0115564, IMG submission 88680) | Pelagic marine microbial communities from North Sea - COGITO_mtgs_110523 | ecosystem: Environmental > Aquatic > Marine > Epipelagic | place: Germany:Helgoland, sampling site Kabeltonne...
TCTATAAGAAAAAAATTAAATAAAAATATAAACCTAATTTCTCCTGATTCAAATTTCTGGATTACAAATTCTAGATATCCAAAATATTTTATTTGTTTAATTTACTTAACCTTGTTTTTACTACGTAATAAATTTACACTAGTATTTGCTTTTCAGGCAAATATCTATGCATCCCTAATAACTAAAATTTTTTGTAAAAATATTATTACACGATCTAATTCTTCATCTGAAGGTTGGTCAAAAAACTATTTTAAAAAAACTCTTTATAAAAGTTTTTTGAAACTTTCTGATCAAGTAATAGTAAATAGCTTTCAATTTAAAAATGAACTTGACACTAAATTTGGCATCAATAGCTATGTGATTTACAATCCTCTAAATAAAAATGAGATAATAAAAAAAAGCAAAGAAAAAATAAAATTAGATTTTTTTAAAGGCTCATTTGTTAAAATAATTACAGTAGGTAGACTTGTAGATCAAAAAGATCATTTAACGATGTTAAAAGCTATAAATTTAATTAAAGATAGAAATATTAAACTTTTAATTATTGGTAGTGGTCAAAATAAATTGAAACTAAAAAACTATATAAAAGACAATAACCTTTCCTCTGTAGTTAAGATCCTATCTTTTAAAAAAAATCCATATAAATATATAGTTCTATCTGATATCTTTTTGTTTTCATCTATATTTGAAGGTTTGCCAAATGTTTTGTTGGAAGCTCAATGTCTAAAAAAATTTATTATATCAACTGATTGCCCTACAGGACCGAAAGAGATTCTTTTAAATGGCAAGGTTGGTGAGATTGTACCAATGATGAATTATGAAAAAATGTCTAAAAAAATAACCTCTTATAAAAAAACAAAAAAAATTGTCAAAAAAAAAATTGCTTTAGGTTTTAAAAATTTAAATAGATTTGATTATGATTTTAATATGGATAAATACTCAAAAGTAATTAAAAAGTTTATATATTTATAATAACTCTTTATAAGTGGCTAGCAGCTTATTGCTAATTAGATCTAAATCAAATTTTTTTACAGATTCAAAGCAATTTTTTTTTAAATCGATAAAATTATTTTTATTTTGATTTAGCTTGCATATCTTTTCAACAAAATCTGTAAGATTATTTTCATTTATAAAAAATCCATTAAAATTATTCTTTATAATCTCATTAGAACCCTTTGACCTAAATGATAATATTGGCACTCTTGATGCGAGAGACTCAATATAGGTTATACCAAAAGACTCTATCCTTGATAAATTTAAATATAAGTCTGAATTTTTATAATGTTTTATTAAATTCGAATGAGGAAAATACTCTTCATCTTTATTATCTATGTTTTCTATCAATTCAAATAAATTTGCATTTAATTTAAAAAAATCGTTTTTTAACAAAAATTTTGAATTTTGACCAATAATTTTCCATTTAAATTTAATTTTTTTTTTTTGATTCCGGAAGCGATTTTATGAATTAAATCAAAACCTTTTTTTTTCTCAGCAAATCTAGCTACCGTTATGAAGTTAAATACTTTATTATTTTTATTTACAGAATTGTATTGCTCAAATTTTTTTAAATTTACACTATTTGAAAAATAAATTAACTTGTCTTCGTTTATACCAAGATCTATTAAATCTTTTCTAATGGTTCTAGAAATATAAGTGAATTTATTAATTTTCTTTAGTGTTTCTTTAAGAAAATCATCATATTTTTTATTTATTCTAAATCCATAATTTATAGATTTATCAATTTGAACATCTGCACCATGAAACGTGACAATTATTTTTGCTTTCTTATTAAAATTTTTTAGTACATTGATTAGTATTAAACTTTTATAGTTTAAAAAAATAAAATGCCAAATATCAAAATTATGCTTTTTTATTAAATAAGATATATATGGGTTTAAAAAAAAAAATAAATTAATATTTAAATAATATTTAAAAACAAAAACAATATTTAATATAAATTTATTTAGTAAAATTATCTTGTAATTATTATTTTTAATATTTGTTTTATTGTAAATAAATAATTTAACATCACAACCTAGTTTGCAAAGCTTATTTGCAACATTGTGAATTTGCACTTGAGCTCCACCTGGAACTGGAAAAAAGACACCTGAAATAAATGCTATATTCATAAAAATTATTTAATTAATTTTATTACTTTTTTTAAATCATTTTTTGTATCTACAGCAACAGACTTATTAGACATTTTTATCATTTTTACTTGATGCCCGATTTCAATAAATCTATTTAACTCTAAATCTTCAATTTCTTCTAAAGGTGTTTTTCTTTTTAAATTTGTAAAAACTTTAAGTGATTTATAGGGAAATGAATAAATGCAAACTTGTCTCCATGCCTTTATAAAACGTTGATTTTTATTTGAGGGTATTGGTGCTCTTGACATATATATCAAATTCCTATCTTTTCTAAATACTACTTTAGGAACATGTGGTGAGTAAAAAAATTTTTTTTCTTTAATTTCTGTGAAACCGGAAATCACTTTTGTTGGATATTTTTTGGCTAAACTTATCATTTTTTTTATATCTGCTGGATTGCATATAGGTTCATCACCCTGAACATTTATATAAAAAGTTTTTTTTATTTTTCTGGATACTTCAGCCACCCTATCTGTTCCTGTAAGACAGTTTTTAGAAGTCATAATTGCATTAATATTATTTTTTTTACATAAATTTAAAATTTTCTTATGATCGGTTGCGACTATAATATTTGAGGAATGCACTGCTTTTTTGCACTGGTTATAAGTTCTGATAATCATTGGTATTCTTTTAATATTAATCAATGGTTTACCTGGTAATCTTTTAGATCTGTATCTAGCAGGGATAACTAACAAAAAATCTGACATTATATTCTAAATTTTAGTTTTTTTAATTTTATAATTTGTTGGTGTTAAAGAGATTATTTTTTTTGCTTTTTTTTCCAATTTATAGTTTTGTAATACTTCATCCATTTCAAATTTTTTAGGGCTAGCTTTATTGTACCCGTCTAATCCAGCAAAAAAAATCTTTTTACATTCGCCACTACTACAAATTCCTAGTGTGTATGTAATAGCCAGAGAGTTAGGCAAAACTGCATAATTTTTTTCAAATTTAAACCTATTATTTTTAACTTGTAATCCAAAATTTAATATTTTTTTTGAATTAATCTTTGATTTAATATTTTTTGAAAAACTTGAAAACGGAGCAATCAAATATTTATTTGATTTTTTATACTTATTTATATCTGATAGTAGTCTTAATGTGTGACAAACAACATTAGCATAAATATATTTTTTAGGAATTGGATTAATTGCATTTAAAACAAAAACAATTGGTTTATTTTTTTTAATAAATCTTATTATTTTTAATCTATATTTTGATACAGATAACCCTGGCCCAATTATTAGCACATATCGATTTTTTATAACTTTAGTAGGCTCCCAATCACCTTTATTAATTTTTCTGTAACTATTTTTTCCTAATGCAATTAACTCTTTACTAAATTTTTTTCCACCTACAGTGTTTAAATTGTTTAAATTATGATATATGTCTTCTGTATCAAATCTGGAATCACTTAACATTTCTTGCACAAATGTTGGATGAATAGAATTTATTCCGGCATAATAATAAAATGGGTTAGATCCCCATTTATATTTTTCTTTTAATGGTTCAAAATAATTTTTTATTAAATTAAACAAATTTATTAAATGTTCTTTTTTTCTTTTTAATTCTAAAACTAAATATTCAGTTTTAGTATTTCCAGGTCCTCTACCCATTCCAGTCACAGTACAATCTATCCAATTTACCGAGTTATTAATCGCTTCAATTGAATTTTCTAGAGCTTTGCCCATATTATCATGGGTATGTATTCCTGTTGATTTACTCCATAATGATTTTATTTGATGAATAATTTTTTTTGTTTTTAAAGCATCTAGACTTCCCATGCTGTCTGCAAAGTATAAAATATCTGCTCTTGTTTTTTTAATTATCATTACTGTATTTCTAATTTCACGAAAAGATAGCTCAGGTATTTGCATAATATTAATGGCGACTTTATACCCTGATTTTTTTAACCAACTTACAAGTGGTAAAATTTCTTCTACCTCAAAATGATGACAGGCTAATCTTACAAGTGAAATAATTGAATTCTTTTTTGGTCTAAAATTTTTTTTTGCAAGCTCTATTATATTTTTTTGCCCAACAAAATCTGAAGCATTTATCATTATACCAATTTTTAAATTCTTAGGAATTTTTAAAGTTCTTAAAAAACTTTCTTCAGAATATGCGCAAGGTCCCTTTGTTTTTACTTTATCTAAAAATCTAAAACCTATTTCAACATAATCAACTTTAATCATATCCATTACTCTAAGATATTCGTTAATTAGTTCTTTTTCAAAAAACCAATTATTGTAATAGCCACCATCTCTTAAAGTACAATCTAATAGGTTAATTTTATTTTTATTCATAATTAATTATTCTCAATATTTTTTTAATTAACTTTGCCTTTTTTAATATTCCACTATTTTTTTATTTTTTCACAAATATTTTTTTCAAATTTCTTTTAATTTACACCATTTGGAAAATAAGAATTTAAATATATTAAATATTTTTAAAATTATTCTCCTCCAGTAATATTAACAACCTCATTTGTAATAAAATTATTTTCAAAGATTAAATAAGTTATATATCTGGCTATATCTTTAGTAGTGGCCATTTTTTTTAATGGAATTAGTTTTATTCTTTTTTGAAGAGATTTTTTTTTTATTTTTTTATGAAATCTTGTATCTGTAACACCAATTCTAAGTGTATTATAAAGGATATTATTAGATGCTAAATGTTTAATTTCTGATGGCATAAATTCATTGAGATGTTTGCTAAGAGAATAGGAGAACGTTGTTGCCCCACCTCCAAATTTAACACCCACACTTGAGGTATTAATTATTCTTCCAAATTTTTTTTTTGACATATTTTTTAGTGAATTTCTGATAATCAAAAGTGGAACAAGACTGTTAATTAAAATAGTTTTTTGAATTTCTTTAATAGTTAAATTCATAAAACTTTGATTGCTCACATATCCAACAAGATTTATAATTATATCATAATTATTATCAAAATATTTATTTAAATTTTTGTCATTTATTTTACTTAAATCTTTTTTAATAAATTTAATTGTATTTGTTATTTTGTTATGTAAAATTTTTTTATTATAGTGAATATGAACTGAAAAATTTTTATAGTTTAAAAAACTATTTAACAACTCTAATCCTATATCAGAGTTACCACCTATAATTAAAATTTTTTTCATTTACTTAAAATAATTTGCATTAATTTCACCCATCAAAGTGCCCTCGACGTCACAAACATTACATGGAGAAAAATTTCTATTGCTATTAACTAAAATATTTCTAATTTTTATTGATTTATTACTAAACCAAATATCAATTAACTTTTCTGTTTTCAAATTACCTAAAATTATTTTTTTTCCCCAATCATGTGGACACATTAAAACATCTCCTAGATAGTCAAAAAACAAGGTATAGGACGGGATATAACATGGATTTTGTAATGGGCTAATTGTTTTAGGGATTTTATATTCAGCATTTTCCATCATACCAGCTCTATTACTTAGAGTAATACCAAAATCAGCCTCTTCGGGTAAGCTTCTATCTCTAATAATGTACTGGTCAGTTTTTAACTTTAATTCATCAATCATATCTTGAAATTTAATTACATCCTCTTTTCCATCGTAGGCACTAATTAAAATTTTATCTAATCCACTATCAAATAATTTTTTTAACCTACTGATATTAAGAGGATCTCCATTGGTTACCATTTCAACTCTGCTTTGAGGACAAAACTTTTTAATTGTTTCAATATGATTAAAAATTTTTTTATCTAACAGTGGCTCAACAAATCCACTAAATCTTACAACACCTCTATAATTTATCTCTTTTAATTCTGATGACACTTTATTAATTAAATCCAAAGATATAAATTCTTTAATATCCTCAAAATCAGGGGCACTTCTTGGACAAAAACTACATTTTCTATTGCAAGTACCTGACTCGCTAATTTCAATTTCCGTTGGCAAGGGAAGTTTTTTTTCTTTAAATAAATAAAATTGTAGTCTGTCTGTAATTGATTGTTTTTTGAATTTTATATTACTATCTATAAATTTTTTCATTTTATTAGCTTACTCTATATTTATTTTTTTTTTAATATTTTATGAAATTAATTTTTTTATTATTGTATAAATATGTTGAAATATAGTTCTGCTTATAGTCAAAATCAATCACGGAAAAGGTGCGTTTTGAATTCAAAAAATCAAAGGGTAATGAAGAATTCTGAGAAATAATCACTTTTCTAAAAATTTTATTTTTTAAATTAGATATTTTTTTAATTTTTTCATTTGTCTTGAAATAAAATTTATTTTTAGGATGGAGTTTAAAATAGAATTTAAAACGCTTATTAGATAAAAATAAATTTTTTGCAAAAAAATACATATCCTTCACATCATGAAGGCCAGGTAAAACTAAAATTTGATTAGACTTTTTGTTAATTATTATATCATTTATAAATTTAGAGTTTTTTTTAATATTTTTATTTTTAACAACAGAAATGTTTGTATTTTTAAATTTAAATTTATAATCTTTTAAAGATAATTTATTTAAACAATAAATGTTATCAGGAGTGTATATTTTTCTAAAATTAAAAGAATTAATAATATCAAACCACATAAGGTTATTAGAAAAAACACCATGTTGAAAACCAGAAATTTTGATTTTATCAGAAAATTCTCTAATAGATCTTGTTAAAAAAAAACCAAAACTATACTCAAATAAATATAGATTTATATTAGATACATTGTTCTCCTTTAGAAAACGTGGAATAGCTTTTGAATAAATTTCTAACTTTGACCTATTTATATAACTACCAAGATAAATATCACTTAACTCATCTTCAAAATTTAAACCATCAAAATTAATTGAAATTTTTTTTATTTTTTTAAAAATAATCAAGTTATAAAAATGTTTAGTTAGTAAAAGCAAAATATCTGAAACATTTATAAATTTTTCTATATTCAAAATATTTTTGTCATTCATTTTTTTTGCATATTGAAATAATTTTAAAATATTTAAATTTAAATGTGTCTCATCACTTAAAAGAAAATTGCATATATTTCCTTCATTATTTTCAAATAAATCACCTTTCGCATATGAAAACTTATTTGGATAAAGCGACATATAAAAAAAATTTTTTTTATTTAAATTATTTTTTTGTTTTTTTAGAAATTTTAAAAAAAAAATTAAGAAAATAGTTTTAATTAAAAATTTAATTATTTTTAAATTTGGAAATTTTATTTTACAATCGACTTTAGAAAAATCTTTTTTTTCAACTTTTAGATTCCAGTTATCAAAAATTTTAAGGGTAGAGTTTTTATCAGAAATAATTTTTATTTTTTTAATTTTTTTTTCTATAATAATTTTTTTAATAATCAAAAAATTTAATATTCGATCTGGGAACTCATATCTATCATTTCTTAAATTAAAAATTTCCATTTCTGATAAAAAAAATTTATTTTTTGGATTATCTAAGATTAATTTTCTAAACTTTTGTATTAATAATTTGTAATTTTTTTTTTTATAATTTGAAAAGTTTTTTAATTTTATTTTTTTGCAATTACTTAGGTTGATTCTACCTTTATCTAAGCAAATATAAGATTTATTTTTTTCAATAAAATCAAAATTCTTACTCAAGTCTATCAATAACAAAGTATCATTATTCATTTAATTTATAATAAAGTTTGATAATTATTGATTAATTTTTTTAAATTACTTTTCATGTAAATCTATGCATTGTTGATTATTTTTTGTAAATCTTTTATTTTTTCTTTGTTAAAAATACAGAAGTCCTCCTTATACTTTTTCAATACATTTTGCTTTTCTTTTAAATTCCACCATTTTTCAATATTTTGATTTTCTAGAGTTTCTAGTATTTTTAAGAGGCTTTCGGGTGTTTTATGGACAATTCCTAGTTTAATAAATTTTTTAAAATAAATTTTAGATCTATTATTTAATAAGTTTAAATTATGAACAAATAAAATAAGCGTTGGTTTATTAATTGCTAGAGACTCTAAATGTCCAGTACCACAAAATGTTTGAATAATTAGTTTTGCAGAACTTATCTCCTTAATCATACTTTTTTTTTCTTCTAAAAATTTTAATTCTGAATTATGAGATAAAAATTGTTTTTTATCATTCCAAAATGATTTCGTTTGATGCAATTTAACAAATATATCTTCAGAAATTTTTTTACCTTTTAAAAGTGAAAAAAAACTACATAAATTATCAAAATATTTTTTATTCTCAATAAAGCCACTGTCAATTTTTATTTCCCCAATATATCCAGTTCGTTTTCTAACCTCTAATATAATTTTATTTGATCTTTTTGGACTACTATTCAGATTTTTAATTATTCCTAAAGGTATTACATTTTTTTTTTTAATATTGCCCCAAGACAAATACTGATCCGAGATTCTTACTTCATGGATTGACGAAAAATGTAGTTTATGCTGAAAATAAGCTCCACCATGTTGTGCCAATATTAAGGAAGATCCATTTTCTACATTTTTAGCAATATATCGATCCATTAAAGTGCTTCTGTAAATTCCAAGAGTGGTAAATATTTTTTTTGGTGACTTTGGAAAAGGAATTTTATTTACAATACTCTCTATATTTTTAAAGTTTTCTAAATAAGCCGAAGGTAAGCAAACTAATATTTCTTTACTTAGAAAGTTTTCTAAACCATTTTTAGAAGATCCTAAATTTTTAAACTTATTCCTGTTATATTCAAATAGTTTTCTTTTTTTGAAAAGCAAATAAGGTCTTAAAGATTTGTAATATAGCAAAGAATTATTAACTAAAAAATTTAATTTAATTTCTTGTAAGTTTGACATGTAAGTTGAAAAAATTAGCGAATTTTTATTTTGAGGTAAAAAATTTAAAATTTTTTGAATAAAAATAGATACTGAGTCTTTAATGGTTTTATGTTCTAATTTTTGATAAATTATTTTTTTCTCGTAATTTTTAACTATTTTTCCTATTTTTTTTATTTTAAATTTTTCGGAAAAAGAATGTTCTATAATTTTAGTAAATATATAATGATTCCAGTAATTGCTATTTGATATTTTAGCATAGTCTTCGATACCTAATGGAATTATATCTTTGGTATTTATCTCTTTTTTAAGAAAAATATAATTCTTTTTTTTTAAAGAATGAATTAAATTCCATTTGAAATATATAGTTGATATAAATTTATAAAGCCAATGACCTAAAATAATTGACCAATATCTTTTTGAATATTTTGTATTATGATAATTATTTAAGAAAATTATTAATTCATTAAGAAAATGATCATAAAGCTTAAGAGTTTTTCTTATATCACTTAATTTTTTTTCATAATTGTTCCATTTTTCATAATATATTATGTTTTTTTTTAAATTATTTTTTTGATCAAAGACTGGTAGCTCTAAATATTTTTTTGGGAGATTATTGATTTGATTGAAGTGTAAAAAATCTGTAATTAAGTTTTCTTTCATCTTAAATTTATCCAGTAAGTCTCTTAAATGTAGAATCTTTTATTTTACCTTTTAAGGGAAACTTTTGCTGTTTAAGACATAAATTAATTTTTTTAAAAACTTTATCAACTTCTCTTAAATATTTATTTATGATTTTATTGTTATAAGCATATGTCGTAGCTACCTGTGAACTCGCTAAAAAATTTTTTTTTAGCATCTCTTGTGTAAAATATGTGAGTATTTCTGGATTGTTCTTGTATTCAAATTTTAAACATGGGATGGAGTCTTGCCCACTAATTGAAATTTTAATTTCATTCTTTGCTGCAAGTTCACTCCATCTTTTTTTAATTTTCTTTCCCATAATTGCAATTTTTCTGTTAATCTTGAATTTTTTAAGCTTTTTAAGAGTGGCACTTGCAGCAATAAATCCTAGCCTGTCCGTCCACATTGTGGAGCTTATGAATGTATCTTGTGCAACCTGCATTATGTTTTTCTTTCCAATAATGGCTGAGATTGGATAACCGTTACCTAAGGATTTGCCATAAATTGCAATATCAGGATTTACTTTATACTTTAAATGCAATCCTCCATAAATATCTTTAAAACCTGAGGTAATTTCATCAAAAATCAAAATAGCTCCATTTTTTCTAGCTATAGATTTTACTTTTTTTAAAAAATTTTTTTCTGGTTCAACACCTCTCATTGGTTCCATTATTATAATGCCGATGTTATTATTTTTTTTATTAAAAATTTTTTTTAAAGAATTGATATCATTGTACATAAATGGTTTTATTGTGTTTTTAAAAGAGTCTGAGACACCCCTTACTTTTAATCCTGGTAGTAATTGATTGTCTAAATTTTTCGAATCGCTCATATTTGTTGCTAAGTACCAATCGTGCCAGCCATGATAACCACAAAATGCAATATTTTTTTTATTTGTAAAAGCTCTAGCGATCCTTATTGCAACCATGCATGCTTCACCACCTGATTTACAAAATTTTGCCATCCCAGACCATTTATGAATATTTAAAAGTTCTTTGGCTAAATCTATTTCTTCTGTAGCATTAAGAGTGCACATTGATCCATTTTTGACTCCTTGAATTATTGACTTGTTAATATCGTTATCAGAATAACCAAGCACACAAGATGTTACACCCATTCCAGCAAAGTCATAATACACTTTATTATCTAAACCCCAAACTTTGCACCCCTTTGCTTTTTTGTAATAATTTGGCCATAAACCTGGAAGAAATAACTCACTTCTTTTAGACAATAATTGATTTCCGCCTGGTATAATTTTTTTTGCTTTTTTTAAAAGTTGCTGTCCTTTATTCATTTAATTAATTTTGTAGATAAAATTGTGCTAATTTAAAATCATCAATATCATCTATTTCTAATGATTTCCATTTTTCAACTTCAAAAGCTTGCGTTTTTTTATGATACCAAGTTTTCTCATTTAATAAAGTTGTAATTTTCGAAATGTAAATAGAACCTTCTAAGTAATAAAGTGGACTCACATCTTGTCTCCTTATATAAAGTTTTTTTTGTTTTTTTAAATAGGGTCTCAATATATTTCTTTTATTTATTGAATATAAAAAATATGGATGTTGGTCTACTACCCTCGATACACTAACTAGAGACTCAATGTTATCTTTTTTTATTTTATTTATACAAAAATCTACATCTTTTGAATTTCTTAAAGGAGAAGTAGGTTCGAGCATTATTATATAATCAAAATAATTTTTTTTTTTTTTTAAAAAATCAATTGCATGTTTTAAAACGCTAAAAGAACTTGCTTTATCTGTTGCAAATTTTTTTGGTCTGATAAATGGGACATTTGCACCATATTTCATGGCTATTTTTGATATTTTTGGACAATCAGTGCTTACTATAATTTCATCAATCAATTTGCATTTTTTTGCTGTTAAAATTGACCATGCAATTAAAGGTATTTTATTAAGTTTTTTAATATTTTTATTTCTAAGACCTTTACTGCCTTTTCTTGCTGGAATTACACATAAGACTTTTTTTTTCATTTAGCCCTCATTTCCTAAATTGCTGTCCAGCCACCATCAACAGGTAAAAGAGTTCCTGTAATATAAGAGGATGCATCGCTTGATAAAAAAATAACTGCTGACGCAATTTCATCAGTTCTAGCAAATCTTTTCATAGGTACTTTTTTAATATAATTTCTTTCGAATAATTTTTGAACTTTTAATTTTGTTTTATCCTCAAAGTTTATCACTCCACCTGGGCAAATAGCATTTACTCTAATATTAAATTTACCATAATAACTACTCATTTGTTTTGTAAAATTATTTATTCCTCCCTTGATAACTGAATAGCTCATATTGTCTTTCATGTCAGTTCCTTTATAAATTTCTAAATCTTGTCCAACTAATCCATAAATTGAACTTAAGTTAATTATGCTTCCATTTATTTTATCTTTTAACATATGTTCAGCTATAATCTTAGAGCACCAAATATATGAATTTAAGTGAATTTTAACATTTGTCTCAAAACTTTTTAGACTAATTTCTTTAAAAGAGTTCTTTTTCCAATCTTTAGTTTTTGGATAGCTTGCGTTAATAAAAATATCAGCTGTACCATATTTTTTTATTATCTTATAAAAAGATTTTTTCAATTTTGAAGTTTTGCTTAAATCCATATATTCATGATAAATATTTTCATTTTTATTATTCTTTTTTGAAAAATTATCTAAAACTACTACTTTACAGTCCATAGAAATTAATGCTTTGACTATTTCTTTTCCTATATAGCCCAGACCGCCAGCGACGAAAGCTAGTTTATTCTGTAAGTCAAATTTTTTTTTATAATCTTTTATCATTGTCAAATTTCTTTAAAGCTATATTCAAATTTTCACATATATCTTTTATTTCTTTATCCTCTAAATTTACAGAAGAAGGTAGGGCAATTATAGATTTTGATAATTTAATAGAGTTATCTAAATTATTTTTTTTTGAAGAAAATTTTTTGTAGGGATCCATCAAATGAGCTGGGTAAAAACCATTTCTTGCTTCAATACCGTTTTTTAAAAGATGATCAATTATTTTATCTCTTGCAAATGAAATTTTTTCTTTAAGTTTAATATAATACAGCCAATATGAACTCTTTGTGTTTAAAAAATTTTTAGAGAAGAAAATTTGTTTATTTTTAGTTAGATAAAAACGATATTTTTTTGCTATTTTTTTCTTTTGTTTTATGAAAAACTTTAATCTTTCCATTTGTGCTAGGCCAACAGCTGCTTGCATATTGGTCATTCTATAATTGAACCCTACATGATCATGCCAATATCTTTTTTTTGGGCTCATGCCATGATCTCTTAGTTTTTTTGCTATTTCATAATATTTTTTTTTCTTAAAACAGACCATTCCACCCTCTCCTGTGGTAATAGTTTTATTACCAAAAAAACTGAATGTAGACGCATCTCCAAAATTTCCTACATGCTTGTTTTTACAGTAAGTTCCCATTCCTTCTGCACAGTCCTCTACTAAAAATAATTTATATTTTTTTGCAATCTTTCTGATTTTAATAATATCACAACCATGTCCATAAAGATAAACTAACACAATTGCTTTTGTTTTTTTTGAAATTGCTTTTTCTATTTTTTTTGGATCTAAACATAAATTATTTTCATCAATATCAACTAGTACAGGTTTTGCTCCAAGATATATTGCTGCATTAACTGGAGATATAAATGTCAAATTAGGAACAATTACTTCATCGTTCTTCTTAATTCCTAAACTTGCCAAAGCTAAGTGCAGAGCAGTTGTGCCACTAGTCGTAGATAAAGGGTACTTGGATTTAATAAATTTAGAGAAAGATCTTTCAAATAAATTAATATACTTTCCTGCTGAGGATATCCATCCGGAATTTATACAATCATTTAAATATAAGATTTCATTACCTAAAAATTGTGGTTCAGATACTGGGATTTTATTTAATCTAAAATTAATTGCATAATCTACTAATTTTTTTTGATCATCTACCAATGGCAAGTGAGTAAGGTTTGACCCCATTTCTTTTTGAATTTGTTCAAAAGATGAATTTACATTTAAATATTTACATTTTTTTTTAAAAATAATTTTAGATATACTTGCATTTAAAGTAAATTTTTTTAGCAATGCTCTTCTAATGTCACCATCTGTTATAATATTTAAAAATTTTTGATCATTTACTACAAATGCAATTCTTTGGCCTCCTTTATTTATAACTTTAATAGCATCTCTCAATGAGAAATTTTTTTTAACAATTAAATCTTTTACGTGAGGCAATTTGTTAAAATTCATTTATAATGTGTCTAATTCTTTTGTTAAAATATTTATTTGACTTTTAAGTTTAATTGGAGATTTATTATAAACCTCAATACTGCAATATTCTAAATTTTTTTTTAGATACTTTGTAGCTTGTAAGTCTGTTAAATTTTTATAACTACCCGTTGATACGTAAATATTATTTTTCATTTTTGTTTTCAAGTTCCATCTTAAGTTCTTCATACTCTTTCATTTTTCTTTTCATAAAATTAAGAGTGAGTAAAGTTTTTTTTGAGATACCTTTTGGAGTAATAATATAAATATAGTTAATCTTATTTTTATTATTTTTAAAGTTCTTAATTTTGATTAGTCCCTTTTTTTTTAATTCACCAATACAGTAGTTTAATTTTCCTAGACTGAAACCAAGTTCATCGGCAAGAATTCTTTGAGACACTTTGGGTTGTTTACTAATTTTTATTAATAAATCTAGTTTATCTTGATTATTGTTCATATTTGTTCAAAGATTGAACAACATAGCGTTCAACTATTGAACTTTCAACTAAATTAAGTTACTTTAGCCACATCTTAGGTAGATATATTCTTCAATGAAAAACTTATTTAAAAATTCTAATAAAACTTTTATCATCGCTAAAATTGATGTTAATCACAATAACAATATTTCTTTAGTAAGGAAGCTTATTCGAAATGCAAAATTAGCAAAAGCAGATGCTGTTAAATTTAATTTTATTTTTTAATGGAAATTGAAAATAACTATATATGTTGTAAAAATTATGGTCATAAAAAAATTTTTTCATCCAATGAATATGAATGGAGAATTTGTGAAAAATGTGATCTAATATATCTATTAAGTTTTAATGAGAGACTAGATAAAGTTAAAGAAATTCAATTCGATGAGTTTGAGAATGTGTCGAAAAGTTCTAAATTTGAATTCTTATCAATTTTAAAAATTCTAAAAAAATATTCTAATTTATCACATTTAACTTTTTTTGATTTTGGATGTGGTGATGGAAGTTATTTAAAGATAGCAGAAGAACATTTTAAAAAAGTACAAGGTATGGAGCCAAATACATTTTTAAAAAATAAAACTAAAAAAAAAGGATTAGAAATTATAGATGATGACTTTTTAGATAATAAAGGGTTTCATTATGATGTAATATTTACAAGAAATACTTTTGAATACGTAACGGGCTTTTCTTCTACATTAAATAAGTTAATGAATAAATTAAATGATAATGGTTATTTTGTTTGGAGAGATAAATTTTATGATTATTATCCAAAAAATTACTCTGATATAGATTTTTCTGATGGTTTTAATTCACTTCCAACTAAAAATTCAATTAAATATCACTTATCAATAAATCAAATAGAAATATTAGAGTCCCGTTTTTATTTTGATAAAAGTTTTTTGATAATTGGACAAAAAAAAAAGAATCTTAAAATTAACTATAAAAAAAAATTAAATATAAATAAGATTTTTTATAATAATTACATAGTTTGCAAAGTCATCTTTTACGTAACAGAAAAAATTCAAAATATTTATTTGCAAGCAAGGAAATTAAAATATTTTTTTTTAAAAAACTAACTGTATGAAGAATTATATAAATTTATTAACAAAAGAAAATAATAAACATATTATTTTCTTTATTATTTTAAATATAATATTGGTAATTGCTGAGACCTTTACAATTGCCCTAATACCACTATTTATCGATTTTATTATAAGTTCTAAGCCAATTTTACCTAAGTATTTATCTTTTTTTGATAATTCCTTTAATTCTGGAAACAAAGATTCATTATTAAACCTGGGTATAATCTTTTTTACGATTATTTTCTTAGTAAAAAATTTTTTTTATTTATCAGTTGTTTTTTATCAAGCTTCACTAAAAAAAAAATTCAATTACCACTTAAAGAAAAAATTTTTAGGACTTTATATATTTGCACCATTTGAAACAATAAAGTCCTATAATACTTCAGAAATTCTGAGAAATACGGACACTGAAGTGCAAAATTATGTAACAAATTTTTTTAATATCTTAAAATTTTCAAAAGATTTTCTTTTACTTCTTGCAATTTTTTTTCTTCTTATAGTGGCTGATGTATATTCAGCCATTATTGCTTTATTATTTTTAATTTTGTCTATACTTTTATATTTCTTTAGTTTTTATAATTACTTAAACAAACTTGGTTTAAGAAGACTAAATAGTGTCAATGCAATGTATCAATGGATAAATCAAACATGTGGTGCAATTAAAGAAATCAAAATTACCAGAAAAGAAAATAAGGTTTTAGAAAATTTTTCAAATAAAGTGGATATATTCGAACAGTCAAAAAAAGTAACTGAGATTATTAGTGCTTTACCTGCTGCAATTTTTGAAATAGTTTTTGTTTTTATTATATTGTCTTTAATTAAATTTTTAGCTCATACAGATTCAATCAATAATCTTCCTTCTTTGTCTCTTTATATTGTAGCATTTATTAGATTATTGCCCATTGTTTCACGTTTTGGAACTAGCATATCTGTATTAAGATATTTTAATCCATCAGTTAAATTATTAAATAAAGAAATTGATAAATTAGAAAAATACTCACAATCAGAAAAAAAAGTATATAGATTTAAAAAAGAATTATTGCAATTTACTAAAGATTTTGAATTGAATCTTATATCGTTCAAATATAATGATGGTAATCAAAATATTTTTAAAAATTTTAATCTTAAAATAGAAAAAGGGAAAAGTATTGCATTTCTAGGTAAATCTGGTTCTGGTAAAACAACTTTAATAAATATTATTTGTGGACTTTTAAAACCAACTTCTGGCGAAATATTAATTGACGGTCAGAACATTAATAACAATGTTGTGGGTTGGCAACGAAACATTGGTTTAATTTCACAAGATAACTATTTACTAGATGATACATTAAAAAATAATATTGTGTTTTTAAATGATAAAGATTCTGTTGATAAAAAAAAACTTGATGATGCAATTTTTTATTCTGGGGTTTCTGAGTTTTTAGATGACTTAAAAAGTGGATTGAATACAAAAATTGGAGAAAAAGGATCAATTTTATCCAGCGGGCAAATACAGCGTGTTGCCTTGGCTCGACTTTTATATAGAGATCCAGAAGTGTTAATTTTAGACGAATTTACCAATTCTTTAGACCCAAACAACGAAGATTTTATATTAGAAAAATTAATACAATTACAAAATAAAAAGAATAAAACTTATATAGTTATATCTCACAAATTAAAGCCACTTAAGATATGTGACGAAATAATGATTATGGAAAAAGGTAAGATTTTAGAAAAATTTAACTATCCTGATTTTTATAGTAAATATAACCTTTTATATAATTAATAAAAAATAATATATTATGTTTAGGTATATAAGAAAGAAGTTCTTCAACAGAATGTTTTTACACCAATATTTTTTTGAAATTTATCATAAGATTTTTCTAAAAAAAAATATTAAGAATCTTTTTGATAATGGCTACACAATTTATAATAAAAAATTTCTATTTAAAAATATAAATCTAGATAAATATTTGAACTATTCTAACTACAACTTTGACATAGATAGAAAAGAAATTGAGATGGTTGATTTAAAAAAAATATACACTATTCTTTTTGAGTTAGGTGTCATCTCAGTAATTAAAGATTATTTGGGACGCAGAGTTTATTCGTATGATAATTCAGTATTTACATTGGGTAATAAAATTTGTCACAAAGATAGCATGCAACCACATCATGACTCAAAATTTAGAAGAATAAAAATTTATATATGGCTAAACAATAAAAACTTTAAGACACACCCTTTATACTATCTAAAAAAAACGCATAAACAAATTAAAAATTGGCAGAAGTATGAGGAAACTAGATTTCCTAATATAAGTCAAAAAAAATTTGATAAAATCTATGGTGAAAAGGGAAATATTATTTTTTTTGATACACATGGTATCCACTCACATTTTAAAACAACAATTGTTCCAAGATCTGTAATAGAATTAACATTTGAGTCTTTTGGTTTTTTTAATAGACTTAACAAAAAAAATATTAAAGATGAAACTATTAGGTTAAATCTAATTGATTTAGATGAGTTAATACATTAAATGAGTCATTAAATTATGAGAGTGATATGGTTTATAGATAATAAGTATAGGGAATTATATGGTTTGTATGATTTAAAAAATAAGCTTCTTGATCATAAGATTAAGCTTTATTTTTTTCATCTTCGAGTTTGGAAAACTGCGATTGATCTAGTTAATCCTCATATTATTGTGGTACCTAATTTGTTTAGAACTTCCTGTGATCCAATAGTAAAATATGCATCAAAAAAAAATATTGATATATTTATGCATTCTTCTGAGGGAATGTTTTATACCGATGAAGTTCAAGAAGAAAAATATCCTATTCATCTAATTAAAAAAATTAATAAAGTCTTAGTTTGGAGCAAACTAGATGCTAAGTTTTTAATAAGAAAAGGTTTTACAAATAAAGTTATAGTTAGTGGAAATTTAAAGTTTGATAAAAAAAATTATATAAAAAACATAAAGGGTAATAAAAAGATTAAGATAATTGGAATACCAACTCATTCTAGGGTTATATCTGGTAATGGAGTTTCAAAAAATAATATACCATATTTTATACGCAACCTGATGGAAAACCACGAGGCATCTAGGGTTGGATATTTAAAATTTGAACTTGAATACATTCAAACTCTAGTAAATATTTTAAAAAAGCTCAAAAAAGATTATCAATTTATTATAAAAGCAAGTCCATTTGAAGACCCAAAAATTTATGAAAAAACATTTCCTGAATTTAAGATTTATCAAGGTGATGATATAAGAGATTTTTTAAAAAAAGTTGATGTTGTGTTGAATGTTTTTAGCTCAACATCAGTAGATGCTTTAAAATTTAATGTTCCAGTTATTAGTATAACAAAGCTTATAGATTGGGATAAAACAGTTTTGGCAGACAAAAATAGGGGGCCAACGGCAAAAAACGGTGCTGCCGCTTTATCTATTCAGCCAAGTAATATTATTGGGCTTAAAAAATTACTTAATAAAGATAAAAATGAATTATTAAGATTGTGCAAAAATAAAAATTTTTTCAAAAAAGCCGATGAACTAGCTCATACTGGTGATGCACTGAATACCTTCACAAATATTTTTTTACAACAACAGAAAAAAATTTCCACAAAAAACTTTAATTATTTTATGTTTTTAAAGTATATTGCCGTTGAAATACGACAAATTTTATTTAGAAAAAAAAGAAACAAGCAACTATATAATTTTTGGAGCTTTAAAGACAGAGCATTGCTTAAATCTTTTAAAATAGAATAAAATTTAAAGCTTAATTTGATAGATAAAATACTCAATAAAATTAATAAATATCTATTTTATACAAATAAAAGTATTGATAAAAATTTTGTATAAAATAATCTTATAAAATTATACTAAAGTGTTCTAAAAAATATATTTTTATTTTTTAGACCTTTGGATTTAGATCTTAAAGGTATTAGAACATCAAACATTAATAGTTAATTGTTTAACACAGAATTTGGGTAACATAAATTTAATTTCATAAAATTGAAAATATGTTTATTTAACTTATGTATATTATTAGTTTTTAATTATAATAATTCTACTCAAATTTTCTTATAAAAATTGTATACCGTCATAAGTTAAGCATTAAATTTTAGAATATTCAAAAATTTTTCTTCCACTTGCACTTACTATTTTTTCTGATTCAATTTTTGATATTTTGGATAATATATTTTTAAAATTCTCTTCAGTATAATCTTTAAATATGTCTCCTTTTAAAAATAACATTTTTTTAATCGTGATATCTTCTTTTGGAACAAATTCAATTAATCCTCTAGGAGCTATGTTTGTGAGAAATTCTATTACCTGAATTAAAGGTATATTCTTAGCTATTGCTAAATGGTGTTCAAACGCCAAAGATAACATTCCTGAAAAATTTACTCTCTGTAAGAAACCTTTTCTTTCAGTCTGCAACCACCCTAAATTTGAACTAGGATTAGAGGCATCAAAGTATAAAGGCAAAAAATTTAAATTTTTTTTCTTTGAAATTTTATATGCATTATTAATAACATTTAAATCATAATCAAATCCCACAACTTGTTTGCAGCCATTTTTTAAGCAAATCTCAGAATAAACCCCCTCATTACAACCTAAATCGGCCAATGTGTCAAATTTAAATTTTTTTGAAAATTCCTCAACAACATTTTTCTTATCATTTTCTTCTTTTATTTTATATGTATTATTTTTGGAATAATTACTCCAAACAGTTTTATCTTTTTTTTCATTTAAATTTGTTATTAATCTTTTAATATTTTCAACAATAGAGATAAAAGATTTTTTAGAAAATTTTCTTTTTTTTATTTTATTTAAATCTATGTTTTCATTTCTAATTGTCTTATCTTCTAGGTAATCAAGCAAAACTACTTGGGTGAAAATATTATATGAAATTTTATCTGTAAAACTTAGGACTGAATTTAAATCTTTAGTTGTGATGCCCTCAAGATTACCTTTAAACCAATTATTAAAATTAATATTTTTTTTAGATTTTAAAATAAGTGGGTTTAAAAAATTTTCACAAAATTGCTTATGTGCTTTCCAATATTCGCCATCTTGATATTCTTTTATCGATAGAATATCAATAAATATTGGCTTATGACCAACGAACTGAATATTATATGCACTACCATCTATTAAGGTTGCATTGTTATTCAGAAGATATAAATGTAAATTTAAATGATGTAATGCAGCATCTTTTAATTGTTGAAATGACCACTCATATGGATATGAAATATAATCTATCTTATCATGCTCTAAAATATTTTTATCTAAAACTTCTTTAGATTGAAATATTTTTGAACTTATACGCTTACTTGAAATAACTAATTTTTGACTAATTAAATTTTTTAAAAGCTCATTTTTTTCTAAAAATTGAAAGCGTTTTTTACCTTCATCATTTAATATTCTATAAACCTTATTTTCATAATAAAATATTTTTCCAGCTGGATCTCTAAAAGAGCCTGCTTCAATTTCAATTTCTTTCACTCTTCTTATTTTTTTTAAATAAATTAGAAAAAAATGTTTTAAATTTAGTCCAATAGAAAGAAGCAGTAGCCACTGATGCTGCAATAAACCCCAGAATCGCTTGTAATATAATGCTTCCTGATCCAGGATCAAGATAAGCATATGCGTTATTACTTAAAAAAAAGTATAATAAAAATGTATAGAGAATATTTTTTTTCATAATAATATTCCTATATTCTTTTCAATATATATCAATATAAATTAATAATTTTAGTAAATATTAATTAATATAAGTAGAAATTACATATAAATGATCAAAAAAAATAGAATGTTTAAATTAAAAAAGTTTAACTATTTAATATTATCATTTATTATTATTTTATTACCTATTTTAGAATTCTTAAGAGATAATTTTAATGAAATAGCTATTATTCTTGGAAAAGGTTTTTTCATACTAATTTCTTTTATTTTTTTATTTCTTTTAATAGCAACTTTTTTAATAAAATTTTTTCTCAGGAAAAATGATTTTTATGACTCTTTCTTCATTTCTACAGTTGGATTTTATTTACTTTTTAAACACAGCTCAATAAATCAATTTCTAGTAAAGATAAAAGGAAACAACTTTTTCATGAAGGATTTTTCTTCAGAAATAAGTTTAATAATTATATTTTTATTATTCTTATTATTTTTATTATTTTTATTACAAAATAATATTTTTTTTAAAAAATTTGTTTTTATATTTTTTTATTTAAATTTTTTATTTGTATTAGTTCAGCTAAATTTTATTAAAACAGATTTAGTAAGTAAAGATATTGAACTAAGGAATGAAATTTTATTTCCTGATTTAATAAATGATAAAAAACCGAATATATATTTTTTTATTTTAGATGCAATGCAACCTATTAAAGATTTTGAAGAACACTATAAGATTGATTTAACTAATTTTTTAAATCAAACAAAAAGTAAAAATTATGTTTATGTTGGTGATACTTATAACTTGTATGGTGGCACTACATACGGATTATCTGCATTTTTTAATTTAGATAAAATTTTTTCAGATGATAATAAATTAAAAATTAAATCATCCTCCTACTTTCCTATTGTTTTAAAAGAAAATAAAAGCTCAAACTTATTAAATAATTTAAATAATTTAGGCTATGATTTTAAATGGGTTGGAAATTATTATGCCTATTGTCCTAAATTTAATTTAAAATACTGTTTGAATCCAAATAATAACACTTTTGATCTCTATCTTAATTTAAGTTTTGTTGCAAAATCACCACTTATTCAACTTACACAGAAATTTGGAGAATTATTTAATTTTGACGTTAGCAATTATATATTTTCAAAATCTCTTGGAGGAGGAGGTCTTTTTAAGTTGCATGATGGAATGGGAAGACTAACTAATTATTTAAGTCAGTACAAAGAAATTGTCAAACCTACATTTTATTTTATTCACCACATGTCACCACATCATCCTTATTTAACTGCGCCTGATTGTTCTTATAAAAAATATCCAGGAATAGAAAATTATGAAGGTTATAAAGCAGCATATTTATGCAATTTAAAAAAAATTTCTGAAACAATCAAATTTTTAGAAAAAAAAGATCCTAATTCTTTTGTGATATTCCAAAGTGATCATAGTTGGCAAATGGCTAAAACACCCATGCAAAAAAGAAGAATCTTTAATTTATTTAAAACGAAAGATGAATGTCAGCATAATTTAGATCAAAACCTAAATAATGTTAATATGCTAAGATTAATTTTATCATGTGTTACAGGAAATGATCCTAAATATATTATAAACTAAAATATCCTACAAAATATAGTTAATGAATATTTAAATTAATTATTCATTAATAAATACAGGATATTAATATAATACTAGATTATGCAATCAGACAAAGCATAAAGCACACTTGAACCAGTGTCATTTACAATATTTACTCTACAATTGAAAATTTCTGGAATTTTAAAATTTATTGATTTTTGACTATTATTTAAACTAATAGATGCGTTAATTTTTCTATTCCATGGAAAATTAAACTCTTTTTGTTTTCCCAATTTTAAAAACTTAACTTTTCCTTCAAGAACTTCGATGATTACTTTTTTATCGTTTAAAAAAATATCATCACTTGAGTTTTTAATATTGTTTTGATTTAATTGAAAAACATTACCATTTATTAATATTTTACTTTTTTTATTTGATCCTAACTTAAAATAAGTTTCCTCATTTTCATTATTTACAATCTCTATTTTATCTTTTTTAGTAAAATATATATTCACATCAGTGTGATAAAACGGAGCCATTGATATAAAATATATAGGTTTGTCTTTTTTAAGAAAATCTGGATCTAAAATTTTTTTATCATCATTATAATAATAAAAATGATTTTTTTCATGAAGACCTTCTAACATATAAAAATAGTCTGCTAACTCAATATTTTTAAAAATTAAAACATTTTCACCTTTAATTAAGTCTGTTTGATTTTTAGAAAATTCAATATCATAATTTAGATTAAAAAATGAATAATATTGTTTAAAATTTTTCAAACCTAAATTTATGTTAACTAACAATGAAAAAACTAAAAAAGGAAATAAATAAATAATAAAGTTGTATTTAGATCGAATAAATTTCAGTTTTCCTCTTTTGAATAAGTTATTAATCAAAATCATACAACTTTGAATAAATATAAAAGACAAGCTTCCTACCATTATAACAGCTCCTATATTCATAAATCTTCGAGGTAAATTAACTTGAGGTTTATCTATTAAAGGCAACATAAAAATCATTAGATAAATTAATATTACAATGCATGATATTTTCTTATTATTTTTCATCAAAAGAAAAACAATCGAAGATAAAAATATAATTGGAATTGTATAAAACTTATACAAGCCGCTATATGTATAATAAAAAGTTTTTAAGTTACTTTTCAAGTTTCCTAAAAACGTGAACTCTTTTGGGAAAATTTCTGCACTACGTACACTTACTTTGTCAAAAAAAGATAATTCATTAAAATAAATAAAAAATATTAGAAGAGAATTTATAATGATTATTAATATATTAATTTTTTGTTTTTCTTTAAAGTTAACAAATATAATAAATATCATAGTTATTAGATTTGTGAAAATCCCTATGGGGTGCATTAAACTACTCAAAACATTAAAAACTATAATATTTTTTTTATATTCTTTAACTAAACTGTACAAAACTACCATCGATAATGATTGGGAAAGAACATATGGATTGATCTGATGACCAAAACCAAATCCTCCTTGATTATTAAAAGCAAATATCAATAAAAGTAAAATAGTTGTAGTTTTATCAAAAAGTAAATTTGATAACAAAATTAAAGAATAGGTTATAAAAATAATAAAAAAGATGTGTGCTATAATTCTTGATATAAGCAGATCGTCAAAAAATTGATCAAATCCAAGGATTATAAAACTGTATAGAGGGTGGTATACTTTAAAAATCCTAGCTTTTTGTCTTTCTAATGTTAGTAAAAAATTCTTATTTTCTTTTATGTTTAAAACATCATTTTGTTTTTCAATTGAAATTATTTGCTTTTCAATTGATTTTAATCCCTTGCATTCATTTAACCAACATTTTTCAAAATTTTTAGCTTTTATTATATAAGAAAAATAGTCACTAAAACCAAATGGATATTCTCTATCTTTCAGATAACCAAAATTAGTAAAGGCAATAGTAGTAAAAAAAACTAGAATAGAAATAAAAAGAAAGAACTTTTTATTTAGAAAATGCTGAAATAATTTCATATTCTTGATTTGTTTTACAACTTTTTTTAGGGAGTTTAAAAAGTTCAATAAATTTATACAGCAAATTTATGGAATTTATACCTACAAATATTTTCCAGCTAACTATAAAGCTCATATATTTATTTGTCATCTACTACATTTTAATTTAAAGGTTATATTTTTATAAAGCAATAAGTTAAAGAATACAGAATTATGTCAAACAAAATTATGGCCGTTATACTGGCCTACAATTGTCAAAATGAAATAAATAAAACATTAAAAAAAATTAAAAAATATGAAAAATATTTTTACAAAATTTGTATAATAGACAATAATAGTAAAGACAAAACTTTTATTAAAACCAAAGCATTTATTAAAAATAGAAATTTAAAAAAATTTGAAATAATTAAAAATTTAAAAAATTTTGGACAAGGTGGATCACATAAAGTTGCATTTGAACATGCTTTAAAAAATAAATGTGATTATTGTTTAGTTTATCATGGTGATGATCAAGCAAATATAAAGGATTTTAAAAAAATCTTCTTAAATAAATCGTATAATAATTTTGATGCAGTTCTTGGGGCAAGATTTTTAGAAGGTTCAAAGCTAATAAATTATCAATTATATAGAATTTTAGGAAATAAAATTTTTAATTTTCTATTTACTATTGTATCAAATTATAAGATTTATGATCTTGGTTCTGGAATAAATCTATATGGAAAAAAAGTAATTTCTGACAAATATATTAAATTTATAGATAATGAGATGGGTTTTAATTACCAAAACCTTTTATTAATGATTGTAAAAAAAAGAAATTTAAAATTTGCTCCAATTTCATGGAAAACTGAAGATGAGGAAAGTAATGTACAAGTAGTTTCACAAAGCTTAAAAGTACTAAAAATAGTATTATTATTTTTTTTTAAAAATGATTATTTTAAATATTTAGAAAAAACTAACTTTTATAATGAGAAACCAAAAAGCGAAATCTTTAATTTCACTAAACAAAGAAAAATTAATTGGAAATTCCGGTTGTAAATTAAATATTTATAAAGATAAAATTTTTAAAGTTAGAAAACAATCAAGCAACATATTAAATTCAAAGAGACTTTATAAGCAATATTTAAAGATTTTAAATTTTAATAATTTTAAAAATATCTCTGTACCTAGAATTTACAGTTACAATAAGTCAGTAAAATTATTTTATTATGATATGGAATATATTAATGGACCAACTTTAAGTTTGTATTTAATGACTCAACCTATTTCTGAAACAAAAATTATAATTGATAATCTTACTGATTATATTTTTAGTTGTAGAGAAAGTTCTAACTTGAAATATAACCAATCAAAATTTTTGAATAAAATTAAAGATTTACAAAAGCACAAAAGTTTTAAAGAAATTTTTTTCAAAAAAATATTTACAGTTTTAAAAAACCATGACTGGACGACAATTGAAATGAGCCCTTCTCATGGGGATCTTTCATTAGAAAATATAATTATAAAAAAAGAGATTATAAAATTTATTGATTTATCAGATAATTTTGTTAGCAGTTACAAACTAGATATTAGCAAAATAATATTTGATATTATTTCTTCATGGTCATTTAGAAATACACCACTTAAATTAGATAACCTGAAAATATATTCATTAAAAATACACTTATTAAAAAATTTTAGCAAAAAATTATCAAAAAGTGATATGGAGGATATTAAGATGTTAATTATTCTCGATTTTTTAAGAGTCTTGGTTTACACTAAAAATTCAGATGAAATTAATCTTTTAGAAAATAAATTAAAAAATTTTTATGGCAACTTTGATAATCCCTTGCGCTGGTAAATCTTCAAGATACCCAGGTATTAAACCAAAATGGTTGTTTACTCATCCTGATGGTAAATTGATGTTAGAAAAAAGTGTAGCTCCTTTTTTAAATAACAAAAAAATAAAAAATAAAATAATTACAATTACAAAGATAATTGAAAATAAATTTCAAGTTAAATTTTTGATTAATCAAATGTTTGGAAATCAACTTAAAGTTTTAGTTTTAAACTCTCAAACTAAATCTGCTAGTGAAACTGTTATGAAAACAATAGATTATTTTAAATTGAAAGGCCAAATATTAGTTAAAGATAGTGATAATTTTTTTATGATTGACCCCAAATTTAATCTTTTAAATAAAAATTTTATAGCTGGTGTTGATATATCTAAACATCCAGAAGTCTCTAATATTCATCAAAAGAGTTTTTTAAAACTTAATAATAAAAATCAAATTATTGATATTGAAGAAAAAAAAATAATATCTGATAAAATTTGTATTGGACTTTATTCGTTCGGGTCATCGAAAGATTTTATCTATCATTTCAAAAATTGTTCTAAAAATATTAAAAACAATGAAATCTATTTAAGTTTTGTAGTAAAGAGTATGATTAATTCAAATAATTTATTTCTCTATACTGAGGGAATAAATTATGAAGATTATGGAACCTTTACAGATTGGCTTTCAATTAGACGCATGTATAGAACTTTTTTTGTTGATCTGGATGGTGTTATTTTTAAAAATAAAGGTAAATATGGAAAAAAGAATTGGGACACGATAAATGAAGTTATAAACAAAAATACAAAAACTTTATTAAAATTAAATATACATGGTGCACAGATTGTATTTGTATCTGCTAGACCAGAAAAATATCAAAGAAAACTTACAGTTGAACTTAAGAAAATTGGTTTTTTGAATTTTAAATTATTATTAGGTCTTAATCATTCTCAAAGAATATTAATAAATGACTACTATTTAACTAATCCTAATCCTTCTGCTGTAGCGATAAATATATCCAGAGATGACGAAAATTTAAATCAGTTAATTCAATCATTATAATTATGCACCAACCCATAAACTACGCATATCTTGAAACGACAAATTATTGTAACTTAAATTGCACTTTTTGTAATAGAGATGTGGTTGTAAAAAAATTAAAACACTTGAGTTTAACTAATTGGGAATTAGTTCTAGAAAAACTTAAAGATCAACCTATCAAAGAAGCAAAATTAATGGGCTTAGGTGAGCCATTCTTACATCCACAGTTTTCAACTATTTGCAAAATGTTCAAAGATTACTTTCCAAAGGCTTTTTTGATTGTTGCAACAAATTGTCAATATAAAATGAATGAAAATTTTAAAGAATCTTTAAAGTATATAGATTTATTGTATCTGTCTATTGATGGATATAAGGACAGTTATGAAAAATTTAGACCGCCCTCTAAATGGTCAAAATTAATTAATTTTTTAGATGAACTAAAAAAGATTAAAAGGCAAAATTGCAGAATAACTTGTAATTATGTAGTGAATAGAGAAAATATAGACGATATTTCCAAGATTGAACAACTATGTAAAGAATATGAGCTTGAAGAGTTACGATTAAACATAGCTCAAGATTGGTCAGAAGATAAAAGTATATCAAAAACTGATCGTATTTCAGGTTATTCCTTAGAGCAAATCAATTATTTAAAAAAAAATTATTCTAAAAATATTAAAGGTAAAGCGCCATGGACATGGTCAGATTGTTTTTGGGTAAAAACAGGTATTTATATGACGGTCGAAGGAAATTTAAAAGTCTGCACTCTTAATACAGACACTGAGTCTCTAGGAAATATTTTTAAGGATCCTATTAGTAAAATCTTAAATACTAAAAGAATGAATGAAATTCGTGAAGGATGTAATAAAGATGCGCCTTCAAAACATTGTGAGAATTGCTCTTATAAAGAGCTATCACCAATATTGGAAAAATTAATTTTATAATGAAACAAGTTAAGATATTTGATTTAAAATTTAATCAAAAAGAAATTAGTTTTTTTTTAAAAAATTCAAAAAATATCTTTAAAGAAGGTTTTTTTAGTAACCATTCTTATGTAAGAAGGTTTGAAAATCAATTTAAAAAAATTAATAAATCTAAATTTGCTTTATCAACATCATCTGGCACCTCAGCATTAGAAATTATTTTAAGATCATTTGATATACAAAATAAAAAAGTCTTAGTTAATTCAAATACATTTATTGCAACTGGGCATGCTATTATGAATGCAGGAGGAAAAATTGTACCAGTTGAACTAGAAAAAGATTATTTTATGATGGATCCTCATGATCTTGAAAAAAAGATTAACAAAACTACTGGTGCAGTTGTTATTGTGCATATTGGTGGCATAATTTCACCAAATATTTTTAAAATTAAAAAAATTTGTAAAAAATTTAAAGTGCCTTTAATAGAAGATGCAGCTCAAGCTCATGGTTCAAGATATAAGAATACTTATGCTGGCAATTTTGGTGACGCAGGAGCAATAAGCTTTTTTACAACTAAAGTTATGACCACTGGTGAGGGGGGTATGATTACAACAAATAATAAAAAAAATTTCAATAAAATGTATTCTTTGAGACAGTTTGGATTTATGAAAAATAAATTGTTGCATAATCAAATAAGTGGAAATTATAAATTAACTGAATTTTCAGCCTTACTTGGGATAATTGAGCTAAAAAGATTTAAATCTAGAATAAAAAAAAGAAATATTATAGCAAAAATTTATCAAAAACATCTAGAAAATTCAAAATATAAAATACTTAAATCTACCAATCCTTTTTATTGCAATCATTATAAACAAATTCTTTTTTCCAAAGTAAGTAGAGATAAAATAGAAAAAGTTTTAAATAAAAATAAAATATCTTTAACTGGAGGAGTCTATTATATTCCATTGCATCGCCAACCAATTTACAAAAAACAACTTAAAAAATATAAATTACCTTTAACTGATTATTTTTGTGATAATCATTTTTGTCCCCCATGTTATCCTGAATTAAGCAAACAAGATATAGATCGAATATGTACTGTATTGCTAACAATCTAATTTTTTTAATTTATCATGATTAATTCTGTTTTATTTTTTGGAAGAACAGATTGTAAATATTCATTAAAAATTAAAAATTTTTTAAAGAAAAAGATTTAAAGAGTTGATGTTATTATTTCAGATAAAGAAAAGGAAATAAATATTAATAAATATCTAAAGAAAAATTATGATTTTATTTTTTGTTTTAGATCTAAATTTATTTTATTAATTTATTTTTTTAAAAATATACAGTTTAAAAATTGAATTACTTAGCCTAATTGGCTTATCGTGAATAGAATAACCAATTTTTTTTGCAAGAAACGACAAAGATCTGTAATTCCAAGATGAAAAATGTTGACAATCAATTTTTTTGCTTAAACTAATATCTTCACATATTATCCCAAAAAAACTTGCTTTTTTTAATTCTTTATTAAAAAATTTTAATGGGTCTTCGAGATGATCTAAGAAATTATATACTCCAACAAAATCAATATGTTTTAAGTTTGTTTTAGTAATTACTTTAACTCTTTTTGATAAATAATTTAGACAGTTTTCAGTATTTTTTTTATCTGTTTTCCAAAAGTTGTTTTCATTCAAATTTATAAAATATTGTTTTATCCATGGTTTTTTAAAATGACTATAATTACCCCACAGAGGACACCCTACTTCAGCATATGATTTTATTTTTTTTAAATTTATATTTTTATTTAAATAACTGGAAATTTCTTTACTTCTAAATCCTGAGAATTGTGAGTGTATTTTTGGTTTTTTGATAAAATTAGATAAAATTATATAATGTTGTTGTATATATTTATGATCATTGTTAATCAATTTTTGAATAAAATTTTTTTTTAATTTTATATAGTTACTTTTATTATTATCTGTTAAGTTTAAAATCTTTATAACTTCTCGTCTAATTCTATCAGAAAATTCACATTTTTTTTTATTATTAAATTGAATGTATTTTTTTATTAGTTCGACAAACTTATTTTTACCAAAATTTTTTTTAAGCGTGTTTAGTCCTCCTGGATGTGTAGGCTGATATACTTCATAAATTTTTTTAATATCTTTAGTGTTAAGCCATTTTTTTTTATAGATAAGTGTGCATTTTTCACATTTATAATTTTGCATACTCCTCAAAACAAAATTTTCATTTAAATTTAAAATATTTGATAAAAAATATGAATAAATATTTTTATTATTTTTGATTACTTTAGATTTTTTTACTGATCCACAAAGTGGACAATTTTGAACAATTTTAAGCACTTATTGATATTCTTTTTAAATTAAAAAAATTAGAATTAATACTGTTATAACCAGATATTGCTGCAGGACAAATAATTATACCTTTTTTCTTAAGATATTTTTTTATAGAAATATTAAAATCTTTTTCTTGACCTTCTGGATATGAATAATGTTTTAAATTAATACCAATTTTTTTTTTAAAAAATTTTAAACTTTTATCAATTTCAATTTTAGCCTCACCTATTGGTACCGAGGTTAAAGAAATATGCCTGTGACTATGTCCTCCAATTGTGAAAAGATTACAATTATTTAGTTTCCTTACTTTTGACCAATTTATTTTTTTATCTATTTCACTATTTAATGAAAGAATCTTTTTAACATCAAGTTGTTTGAATACATCTTTGACAAAATTTTCAATTATTGAATTTTTATTTTTTCTTTTGAGAACTTTTCTTATCTCATCTAAAATTAATTTTTTTTTTTGGTTATTATTTATTTGCCTAGAGTTATTATTCCATGGCAAAATTAAAGTTTTTTTTTTTGTTTTTTCAAAAACATATTCAATTTTGTCGATCCAGCTCATAGAATTATTATTTATAAAATCAGTAGAAAAATAAAATGTAGTAGGTATTTTATACCTTTTTAAAATTGGTGCTGCTACAGAGTAGTTATTTTCAAAACCATCATCAAAAGTGATAGCACAGGTGTTGTCAGGTAATGGTAATTTTTTTTTTATTAGAAAAAAAATTTTTTCTAAAGATAAAATATTATAATTTTTTTTTATAAATTTTATTTTATTAACAAAATTTTTTTCAAGAATATGCTTATTAGTATAATTACGTATAACATACTTATTTTTCCTAATAACACCATGAAATAAAAATATTTTATAAAAATTCTTATTTGATTTGATAAAATGATTTAAATTATTTTTTTTCAATTGCTTATTTTTTTTTAATATAATCGTTATAGTTTTTTATACATTTGTCGATTAATACACTCGGTATTGCAGAATAATATCTTCCAAAATTTTTATTTATTTTAATTGGTATTTTTTTGTTATTTTTAATAGATCTTATATATTTTGTCACTAAGCCTATACAATTAATTGTGTTATAGGCCCTAATGCTTTCAAACAATAATTTCTTATGAACACTAATTTTTTTGGTTAATATTATATTTCCTGTATCAAGCTTTTTTTTCACAAAGTGCAATGTTGTTAATAAATTGCTAAAATCATTATGATAAATTGTCCATAAATGAGAGTCTAAACCTCTGTAAAAATTTAAATTTCCACCATGCAAATTAACTATTTTAGATTTTTTAAATTCTTTTAAAAACTTTAACTTTATTAAACCAATACCAAAGCTTATAATCAATTCTGGGTTAATTTTTTTAACATAATTAATACAATTTATATTATTTATATCATAAAAAGTTTTTTCATTTTTAAATTTAAAATTTTTATTTTTAAAAAAAAAGTATTTTTCAAATTTTTTTCTTTTTTTTTCATAATTATGATTAGTTTTAAATGAAAAATAGTTTTTTTTTTTTTCTAATATAACACTAATATTTTCAAATTTTTCTTTTAATTTATTTACAAAAAATAAATGATGATCTGTATTGGTTGTTAAAATTAAAATTTTCAATTTATAAACTTTTAATATAAATAGGTTGACTTTTTTTTATCAGAGTTTTTGTTTTTTTATTTAAAATATTTTTTAACTTGTTTGAAGAAAAAAAATTAAATGGTCTTACCAGCTTAATTTTGTCCATTGTTATTTTTTCACCTTTATTAATTTGAACTTTGGCATAAAATGAGCGTCTCATTGACTTTAAATTTTTTTTTTCATTTTTTGAAATTTTCTTGGTATAGATGCCAATCATTGCTGAAGATCTCCTTACAGAATTAACTAACTTAAACATTTCTTTAGAATCTGCAGATAATTTATGGTCTCTAAAATTTGAGTAATTTTTATCAATAGTAAAGTGTTTTTCTATAATTTTAGCTCCATATGCTACTGCTAAAATAGAAGCTTCCATTCCAAGTGTATGGTCAGAATATCCAATGTTTATTTTAAATTTATCTCTTAAATATTTAATAGAGATTAAATTGGCTTCTTTATCTGTTACTGGATAATCAGATACACAATGTAAAAGAAATACTTTTTTCATTGGAAATTTTTCTTTTTTTATTATTCTAAGTAGATCTACAATTCCTTGATTATCTAGCAATCCTGTAGATATAATAATTGGTTTTTTAAAACTTAAAACTTTTTCAATTAAAGGATAATAGTTATTGTCCCCTGAAGAAATTTTAAAATAATCAACACATTTGTTCAAATCAATTGCACTTTGAATATCAAATGGTGTAGATATGAAAATTAATTTTTTACTTTTGGCAAATTTAGAAAGTTTATAAAATTCTTTTTTTGATAGTTCAAATTTTTTTAGTCTTTTATATCTTTTCTGATCTCTATCATTTACATAATCTTCAGTTCTGAAAGTTTGAAATTTTACAGCGTCAACTCCAGCTTTTGCAGCTTTTTCAATTAATTTTTTTGCTAATTTAAATGATCCTTCGTGATTATTACCTATTTCAGCAATTATCAAAACTTTATTTTTAAAATCAAATTTTTTTAATTTCATGAGTTTGAAATTAATCTTTTTTTAATTCATCCCAAAATTTTTTATACCACGAAATATATTTAATATATCCTGTATCAATTGGATTTATTGGGTTATATCCTATCAATTTTTTTGCTTTTGAGATATCTAATGTTCCTCTCTCAGGCATAAATTTTTCTTTTTCTTTATAAAAAATTTTAATTTTTGGAAATTCTTTTTTTAATACCTCTGTAAGTTCATTGATTTTTTTTGATTTTCCGTATGTCAAATTAAATATCTGATTAGTTGCATTTTTATTTTTACAGCATAAACCAATGCCCTCAATTAAATCCTCAATATAAGTAAAATCTAATTTTTCTTCTCCATTTCCATTAATTGTAACATCAAGGTCTTGAATCGCATTTTCAATAAATATTTGACCCACCCTTCTACTCACACATCTTTCTCCATAAAGAGCTGATGGCCTTATAATTGTATATGGTAGATCAAATACATCGCTATAAGCTTTAACTAAAAGTTCACCAGAATATTTTAGTGTTCCATAAATCCCAATTGGTTTGCACACTCTATCTTCTTTGACATCTTCAGAGTCAAAGTTTCCATAAACCATACTTGAAGACATGTAAATTGTATGAGTTTTATTTATTTTTGCATAGTCAAGAGTATTTTCTAAAGTTCTAAAACTATGATCAAAAGTACTGTGTGGGTCTTTGTTTGATTTGTTGGCGTGAGAAACTGCCGCTAAATGAATTATTATATCTGGATTTATATCTTGATAAATCTTTGATACTGCATGGTAATCTCTTGCATCCTGTATTATTAATTTTATTTTATTACTATTTAATAATTCAATACGATTATTGAGTATTGAAGAGTATAATTTTTTGTTTTTTATATCATTATCTGCGAATGACAGAATATTATTAACTGATAGGCTATCAACAATAATTGGATCTGCTCCCATTTTTTTTAAATGGATTGCTAAATTATGTCCTATAAAACCACAACCACCAACTAAAAGAATTTTTTTATTATTCATGCTAAACTAATTTAATAATCTCTTCACAAATTTTATCCACTTCATTTTTTTTTAGTTTTGGGTAAATTGGTAGAGAAATATTAAGATTCCCGTATTTTACAGAGTTTTTAAAATTTTTTAAATTTAATTTATATTTTTTTTTATAATATGACATTTTTGGCAATGGGTTAGTATAATGTACGCTTACTCCAATTTTTTTTTTTTTTAAATTTTTTAGTATATTGATTTTTTTTTTTATAAAAATATTAAAATTAATAAATTTAAAAAAAATAAAATTAAAAAAAAAAAAATAA
>Ga0115564_10000635_pt1 | contig 34726 bp, 31 predicted proteins | sample COGITO_mtgs_1105_7_FD_88680 | JGI IMG/M metagenome (GOLD analysis project Ga0115564, IMG submission 88680) | Pelagic marine microbial communities from North Sea - COGITO_mtgs_110523 | ecosystem: Environmental > Aquatic > Marine > Epipelagic | place: Germany:Helgoland, sampling site Kabeltonne...
CGACGATCAAAATCAATAAACACCTTGATCGTGGCGGGAAACCCCGCCACCATTACAACCGTCGCGACCAAGGATTCTCATCCTGATTGACGCGCAAATCTCATCCAGATTGTCGCGCTACAATCAGGCGCGTGACATAGCGGAACACGACGCTTTGCTTGGCGGTCATGCCTGCCGAGAGCAGCGATCCTAATACAAAGTCATAAAGTTCGATGATCGAATTGGTGAGCCGTTCGCGCTCTAGCGGGGAATAGGCATCCAAGCGCTCTTGTCCGACGGAGAACAAATTTAGCGAGACCGGATATGCAATGTCTTCGGGATTGATAAGCACGATGTCTTCGGGGTCCAAGACCTTGGCCCTCAGGATGTTCCCAATCAGATCACCCTGGCTATCGATCACCACCACCGACTTTGCACCTGCCGCCACATCAGGCAAATCCTTCGCAATGAGATACTGCAAGGTCTGGGTTTTGCCGTGACCGCTGCCTGCCACCATATGGGTATGCTCAAAGCGAAGCTCTTCGGGGATTTCAAACGGTGTCCGCAGATCAAATAGATCACGCAGCAATGTGCCTTTGAGATATGTGTCAACGGCATCATCACCACGATAGTCGCGGGGAAAGACGGGGTTGGTGCGATGCGTTTGGCGCAGGTTGTTGTCCAGCTGCTGCCGCAGGTCTTTGAAGTGGTTGTATCCATTGTCTTGGAAGAATGGGGTGACAATCGCATCAACAACCGCATTGTGCGGGGTAAGGAATTGCGAGACCGAGACGAGCACATCGCCACTCATTGGCGGCGCGGCTTTGGCGATGGGTGCGAGCGCTTGGCTGATTACATCCAGCGCCGCTTTGAGCATCTGGGGATCATTGCGGGCTTGTCCCTGCTTGGCGAGTAGATCGCGATACCGGCCACCTTCGACCGTGTTGCACAGCACCGGCGGCGGGGGGATGTCTGGGCTCAAACCTTCGGCCTTGAAGAGAGCGTGACCCACATCCAAAAGTTGTACGTGCAACTGATCAGGTGTTGAGGCTGGCCAATAGGCTGACAGAGCTTTGTCGATCTCCTGATCGCTGAGCCCTACCCGACCAGACATCGCATGCTGGTACAGCTGCATAGTTTCTTCTTTGGCCAACCGTTCCGCCCGCGCCGGGCTTTCGAGATAGAGCCGGACGCCGACATAGGCGCCAGCACCCAGCAAGAAGAATGGTGTGACCATCAGCGCGGCCATCAAAAGCACACCGACAATGATGACGCTGATCACCAACCCAGAGACTTGATCAGAGAGGTTGCCGTTCATCAGAACTCCACCACGATGCCTTCGCTGGTTTCAGCGTTGTCACTGATCCAGAGTTTCAGTTGAGATAGAGTGTCCAGCATGCGCTCTTCGTATCGCTTGGCATCAGACGGTGTGGCGCAGAGAAAGCGATCCGTCTTGCCGTTGATGATGCCTTTGACGAACAGAGCGAACTTATCATCTCGGTCATCCACCTTGGCGTTGGCTGGTCGCCGGTCCATTAGCTTGGTTTCAAGCAAGTTGCGCTGCCGCACGATTTGGATCTCTTCATGGGTCAGCAAGACGGTCACCCAGACCTCGTAGAACGTCTTCTTAAAGACAGCACCCCGCCTGATAGTTTCATGTTTGATTGAGACGCGCATGGGTTGGGAATTCCTTTGGGGATCAGAATTTGGCTAAGGGAATGCAATGCATGGGAGGGTGGGGATATTCACCTGCGCAAGCAGGTGAAGTCACGAAACTGACAAATTGTACTTGTTCAACGATGTGTCGTCATGTTCAGCGCTGGTACCCATGCTTGACCCCCATAGGGGGTGGGGGTCTGTATGGGGGTCATTTTGCCGGGATTAGGGCCAGAGATTTCTGGTGCGTTGCCGCCTCTTCGCGCGACCAGAACCGTTTGCCTTCGACATAGTACTTGCCGTCTTTGTAGACGATCTCAGGTGACATAGAAGCGAGCGGGATCTGCTCTTCTTTTGTGATGGCCTTGGTGGCAGAGGCCGGTTGGAATGAGATGGCCGCGGCATCATCCTTTGTCTCTGGTACGCTTGCAGCTTGTTTTGGTTGGTTGGCGTAGCTGGCGCCTTGGTCTTGGCCCGTTTTTGTATCCTGCGCTGCAGCAGGCCGTTGGACACTCAGTGAAGCAAAGGACGCAGCGGCTGTCTTGCCCTGCTCTAAAAGCTGCTTGGATAGCTCCATATGTTGCCGTGAGACGTCGAGGGATTGCTGTGTTAGTTCCGCTGTATCTACCGAGGCGCGGCCCATTTGCACCATCGCTTGCCCAAAGACGCCAACTGCTGCCATCATGATGCCCGGCATGGCCCCAAGGATCACCTGCACGGCTCCAGCGTTACGGGCGAACGACTGCGCGGCTGCGCCACCCATCAGAGCGACAATCACGCCTAGTACGATCAGCGCTCCCGCACAGAAGCTAAGGAAGCTGAACAGGTTGCGGGCGGTTTCGTATGATCTCATGGAAATGTGCTCCTCGCTAAATTAAGTCATTGCGCAATTATTCGTTGTGCAGAGCGACGGTTACGCACAAATAAGGCGAAAATTTGAATGGATTGGGTCGATATTGGTTTTGGGCGGCGTGGATCAGGTCTTCAACCTGTAGGGGAACGGGGCACCGCAGACAGGCACACATCAAAACTGCCCCGGATGGAGCAGTTTCGAAGAACAGAAGACGGGTTAACCCATAGCGGCCGCCAGTCGGGTCGGCGGGCCTTTCATGACCTCTTGCGCCAAAGCCAGTGCTTCAAACAACACCATGCTGCGAGGTTCAAAATCGAAGATCCGACGCTTTTGTACGGGGAGGTATCCGGCGATCTCGGGATGCGCTTTCGCCAGTGTTTGCGCTTCCTCATACTTCGATTGGAACAGGCGTGGTCGCGGCACACTGACGTCCAGAACCGAGTTGTGGCTGGCGAGTTCAGCCAGAGACCGGATCAGGCGTTTGCTCTTTTTGCCTTTCCGGCAATTCTTGGTGCAATCTTCCGTCACCACGACATCAGGGCGCAATTCATTGATCAGGCCTTGAGCAAACCCGACCAATTCCGCGCTGCTGCCAGCCGCCTTCACCGTGATGCCCCAGTCCTGCAATTGACCCCTTTGCAGGAAGACATAGCCGGCTTTGCCAGAGGCAACCGCAACGGCCAACACACTAAGCGCTTCCATGTTCAAGTTGACTAGCCAGACGCCTCCGCAAACGAGAGAGTGAACTGGCGCGATTAAAGGTATGGGCCGTGGTTTTGGTAAGCACAGGCAGTCGCTTGAGGCGCTTTTGCAGCGCTGTCTGACGTTCATCGAGCAGCGCGCCAAAAAAGCTTTCAAATGACCGCCCGTAGATGAGTGACAGATCAATGATCTGCTCAAGGCTTGGCCTGCGTCGACCTTGCTCGAGATCAGACACCAATGACTGGTGACTGGACAGGAAATGGGCCACATCTCCCTGGGTATAGCCCGCCTTCCTGCGTGCAAGGCGCAGGTCGAGGGCAAATTGGGTACTCATAGACTATTTGTTATTTGATAAACGTCTAGAGCTTCAGTCTATGGTGAGAGACCATGACACCCTAGCAGGCAGGGTATCGTGAGGGATTATGCGGTGAGTGGAAACTGAGGAAGCGGACGAACATGAGGTGATGAGCGGGACGTCAGTGTCCAGAATACTAGCCGTATTCTGGCGACAAACGCCCGTCTCTCATCAAATGTCATCCGGTGATCTGCGCGGATTGGCTGTGCAATAGAGAACCGACTGATGCATACAAAACGAGAAGCAGGCGGCTGACCCGTTCCCTGAGTTGTATAAGACTTGACGTATTTTCGCGCCAAATCTTTCACGATCTAACCGTCACAAAACAAAAACGCTGCCCCGGCTAGGAGGCAGCGTACACTCTCAGTCCCTACACTAATATTCAGAGGCGAGCATGATGGTCAGTGCTCGGTGGGTGAGAGCTTCATTGGCCGGGTTTTCAGAACCGTAGGTGCAGCTGGGATCATAGCAGTCAATTTTCCAAAAGACCTTCTCTCCAGCATGTTCAAAGGCCCCAAAATCATGCTGCTTCCAAGGATCATTGTCGTCGGTAAAGTCAGCAAACGCGCGCATCTCGTCGATGATGGAAACGACGGCATCGCCCCCAAGGGCTTGAATGCCGGGCGTGATCAATATGGAGCCATTGCCCAATCCTTCGGTCCGGAAGCGATCGTTCAGCTCACGGACCCGCCGGTTTTGTAGAGCGTCAGCCTCTACCCAATCTAGCTTGGTTTCGCCCTCGCACTGATGACAATGCTCAGCATCAAACACTGTCTCTAGCTCCCACAGGCCGCTTTGCCGGTTGAAACAGGCCCAGGCGTCCTTTGCGACCCGCTCAGACCCGCAGCTGCGGCAGATCGGAACGCTGTTGATTGTTTCTGGGGTGGTGTCTTCTTTGATACCCATCGTGGATCTCCTTTCGATAGGGCGCGGCCAAGCAGGATGCTTGGACGGACCCGACGAGAGGTGATCCGGTTAAAGAACTGATCTGACATCATGATGCGCGATAAGGTGAGAGGGACAAAGCAGTCAGCGTATCGACAGGCAAGATAACCAAGCTGCTAGTGGTGACCTGCCAACTGCGAGACGATCAGCCGATGCTCGCCTCGCACCATTACATCCTTGGGTTTGCCTATCGCCGATACCAATCGTCAGGTGCCTTTGGGCTCGCCATCAAAGACCGCTTGCAGCATCTGTATGTCGTCGGACAAACCGGAACGGGGAAGTCGACACTGCTTCAGAACCTAGCTTGGCAGGACGCCAGATATGGCACAGGATTTTGCCTCATTGATCCACATGGGGATGTTGCCGAAAGCTTGCATCATAGTTTGAACGTGCCACACCTGTATTGGGACGTTGCAGATCCCCTCTGCCCCCTTGGATATAACCCATTGTCCAAGGTCGCCATGATACATCGGCCACTGGTTGCCTCAGGTTTGATCGAAACGCTCAAAAAGCAATGGCCTGATGCTTGGGGCGCTCGGATGGAACATATCTTGCGCTTTGCCATCCTGGCGTTGCTGGAACAGCCGACCGCCGACCTGCGGGATATTCTCAAGCTGCTGACATACAAAGGGTTCAGACGGAAGGTGATCGACCAAGTCACAGATCCTCAGGTCCTGTTCTTTTGGAGGGTCGAGTTCCCATCGATGAACTACCAAGGGAGTGCCGATGGGGTGGCCCCCATCGCCAACAAGCTGGGCGCATTTTTGGCGCAACCTGCGGTACGCACCGCACTGTGTGAACCAAGTGACCCGCTCCGGTTTCGGCAGATCATGGATACGGGGCAAGTATTGATTGTGAATCTAGCCAAGGGACGGTTGGGTGCGGACATTACCAACGTTCTGGGAGGCCTCATTACATCGACGCTGATGCATGCCGCATCGACTCGTCACGGACTACCTGAAGCTGCGCGGCGACCGTTTTTCTTGTACGTTGATGAGTTTCCAAACCTGACCACTAAATCCTTCGCTGGCATGCTGTCTGAGGCCCGCAAGTACGGCCTTGGATTGATTTTAGCGCATCAGCACCTGTCGCAGATCGATACTGATGTTTCTGACGCCATATTCGGGAATGTCGGCAGCTTTGTGGCATTCCGGGTTGGGGCTAAGGATACGCCACGACTACACCATATGCTTGCGCCATTTGATGCACATGATCTGCAAAACCAGCCCAACTATCGCGCAGCTGCGCAAATTATGCAAAATGGTGAGCGGCTCGCGCCGTTTACAGCGTCGATGTATCCACCGTATCGGTTGGTCGCATAGGCTGCCTGCTACCACTCCATGTCAACTTCGATAGAGTACACGCATGACACGAGACGAACGCCTGCAAAAACATTTGGACCTTTGTGACCGGATCTATCGGCGGCTCTTGGCAGAAGGGAAATGGCCTTGGCGAGATTCGCGTGAATCGCAGACTCATGATAGATTCCAAGAACAAACACCTGACTTATGATTTCATGCTTTGGCTATCTCCGAGTGAGTACCGTGCGCCAAGGGGAGGGAGTCTCCCTGCAAGAACAGCGCTCGGCAATTGAAGAGTGTGCGCAAAAGCGCGGGCTCATCATCTCGGAGTGGTTCGAAGAAAAAGAAACCGCGTCCAAAGCCGGTCGACCGGTTTTCAACCAGATGATTAAACGATTGCGACATGGGCATGCTGAAGGACTGGTTGTTCATAAACTCGACCGCTCTGCCCGCAACTTGCACGACTGGGCGATTGTCTCGGCCCTGATGGACGTGAACATTGTATTCCACATTGCGACAGAGCCCATCGACTTCACTACACGTGGTGGTCGCATGACAGCTGACTTTCTGGCAGTTATTGCCGCTGACTTCTCCCGTAACCAGCGCGAGGAGACCAGAAAAGGTCTCTATGGGCGCCTCAAACAAGGCCTCTACCCCTTCAAAGCGCCCTTGGGTTACTTGGACACTGGCAGAGGCCAAGCCAAGGCACCTTGCCCTAAGAATGGTCCTCTCATCAAAGATCTCTACGCTCTCTATCTGAGCGGTCAGCACTCGCTGCGCAGCCTGTATGCGGAAATGAACCGGCGTGGGTTACGGGGCTTTTCTGGCAAACCTGTGAGCTTGCACGGCATTGAAAAAATTCTCAGCAATACGTTCTATCATGGCCTTATCACTATCGAGCGCACCGGGGAGACATTTGATGGCAAGCACAAGCCGCTGGTGACGAAGGGGCAGTTTGCACAGGTACAACTGATAAAGGCGGGACGCTGTGGGCCAAAGGTCACACGACATAACCATCAGTTCCAGGGCATCTTTCGTTGTGGACTATGTGATGGGCCAATGGTGCCGGAACTGCAGAAAGGTCACGTGTACTATCGCTGCACGTCAAAGCGATGCAAGATGACCTGCATGCGGGAAGATCGTATTGAACTGGCCCTGCTGTCACGACTATCAGAAGCTGAGTTCACGAACAGTGATATCGGGCAAATCAAAGATCGCTGGGATGCTGCGGACGCTCATAAGGACATTGACGCGAGCCGCCGGTCAGTCCTTGCTCGGATCGAAGCTTTAGAAACCAAACTGGCTCGTATGACCGACCTCTTGATCGATGGTACACTCGACAAACAGTCTTTCGAAACCTCCAAGCAGACCACCAACTTTGATCTTTCTCAACTCAGAGGTCAGCTGGACTTAATGCCAAATCCTGCTGAACTGAGAAAGGAGCAAGCTGAATACATCAAACTGTTCAGCAGCTTGGTCGACACCTACAGAGCGGGGGCACGGGCAGAGCGGCGAGAACTTTTGCAAAATGCATTTTGCGTCCGGCATCTGCTGCCCGGTGAAGTGCGGTTGGTTGTGCGTGACTGGGTAGACGTCCGACACGAAGAGACAAAACAAAATAACTCCAAATTGCTCTTATCTGCTTGACCCGTCCAAAAATGGCCGAACTTTCCAAAACGCTTTAGAATAAGGCGTTTTTTGATAATTTCATAGTTTCAGCATCAAACCACATTTACCCGTCACCGAACTTACTAAACACCGAACTGGGCCCTGTTTCTGTAGCTACTCTTGCTCTTGACACGCAGGGTGTCTCTGGTGGTGACCCAAAGGTTAACACAGATCGAACTTTATCCCCTCATATCATAAGGCCGCGACAAGCGCTTTTGGGTTCGAAAAGACCTAGTTGTCAGTCAGAGCCAAGTCACATATCGATAGAATATTCAGTTGTCACAGCGCCGATTTAGCAAAACTGTTTGCGATTCAATTAGGAATTTGCGCCTTGCAAGACTGGACATTTACCGCAAGAGCAAAAGACGGGTGACGACTAGTTTGGCATCGGCATAGGTGGCGGATTGCAGACCTTCGGTGCAAGATGCACCGAGGTCTGCTTCGCGGGACAAAACCGACATTGATTTTTCTGACTTCGCTGACGCAGCATTTCTTCGCGGGTGCAGCGGCGATCTCTTGGCAGTGCAGCGAATTTCACCAAACCCGCCGTTCGGGGTTCTGGGATTGGCCCAATCGTCGAAATAGCGATAATCCGAACCGTCAATCTAGGTCAGCTCAACATAACATATGCGGCGCAATCGAGGGTGATGGAACGTCCGCTGATGTCGATAGAGGGGCCAGACAAAGTCACAGATCGGTTAGCGTGCCGAGGGCGCGTTCCGCCGCAAAGCCCACGGTTTCCGAAAGTGTTGGGTGCGCATGCACGGACAGGGCCACATCTTCGAGTGTTGCTCCCATTTCCATTGCCAACACGCATTCTGCCAAAAGCTCGCCTGCATTGCGGCCGACAAGGGTTGCGCCGAGCAGGTGATGGGTCTCAGGGCAATAGACCAGCTTGGTCAGTCCATCGCCTCCGCCCGACGCCAGGTTCCGCCCGCTCGCGGCCCAAGGGAAGCTCGCAACCTTGTGCGCAATGCCCTGCTCCTTTGCCTGCGCTTGTGTGAGACCGGCCCAAGCCAACTCGGGCGCGGTATAAGCAACTGAGGGAATGAGATCGGTGTCCAGAGCGGTAGCATGGCCAGAGGCGACTTCAGCAGCGACATGGCCCTGATGAGTGGCCCGGTGTGCCAGCATCGGGTTACCGGTGACATCGCCGATTGCGAAAATATCGGCGACATTTGTACGGCAGGTGGCATCCACATGGATAATGCCTCGGTCATCAATCTCAACGCCTGCGGCCGTTGGGTCGACGAGGTTTCCGTTAGAGCGGCGACCTACAGCCTGGATTGCTGCATCTGCCGTGATGGTCCCTCCGAACGCACCTTCACAGCTGAGCGTTAAGGTTGCCTTGGAGGCTTTCACATTGTTTACTTTGGTTCCAGTGTGGATCGTGATGCCATCGGTCTCAAGTGCGGTACGCAGGATCGCCACAGCATCAACATCCGCGCCTGGGGCGATCTGGTCCATGAACTCGATTACAGTCACCTTGCTGCCAAGAGCCGCGTAGACCGTTGCCATTTCCAGCCCGATGATACCGCCACCCACGATAGAAAGCCTTTTGGGGATATCACGCAGTTCAAGCGCATCGGTGGAGTCCCAGATGCGATCGTCCTCTGGCCAGCCGGGCAGGCGCACAGGTGCGGAGCCGACAGCGATTACGGCCTGATCAAATGTCCAGGGCTCGCCGTCAATATCGAGGCTTTTGTCCCCCGTAAACACAGCCGTGCCACGGAGGGTCTGCACCTTGCGGCGCTTGGCAAGGCCGACAAGGCCTGTGGTCAATTGCGTGACAATGCTTTCTTTTTTGGCGCGCAGTTTGTCCAGATCGACAGAGACTTTGCCAGTTGAGATTCCCCAGTCATCTCCGTGACGGGCCTCGCGGATTACTTCAGCGGCGTGCAAGAGTGCTTTGGACGGAATGCAGCCAACATTCAGGCAGACGCCGCCAAGCGTGGCGCGTGGATCGACCATAACGACGTTGCGGCCCAAATCAGCCGCGCGAAAGGCGCAGGCATAACCGCCTGGACCCGCGCCCAGAACGATAAGGTCAGCGTGGTTGTCAGACATGTGTACCCCCTCAGACCATAATCCGGCGCGGATCGGCTATCAGCCCGGCAAGGTAGCTCACAAAGCGTGCCGCATCTGCGCCGTTGATGACACGGTGATCATAGCTCAGATCCAGTGGGACCATCGGTACGGGACGCGGCGTGTCGCCCTCCCAGACCGTGACAGTTTCGGTGCGCGTGAGCCCGAGAATGGCGACTTCGGGCGGGTTGACGATTGGCGTGAATCCAATGCCGCCGATGCCGCCCAGATTGGTGATCGTCATCGACGCGCCGCCCATTTCATCCGGGCCAACCTTACGGTTTTGCGCACGGGAGGCGAGATCAGCGATTTCCGCCGCGATCTGCCACAAGCCCTTGCGGTCCACGTCGCGGACGACTGGAACCATCAGGCCATGCGCTGTGTCAACGGCAATGCCGATGTGAACGTAGTCCTTCAGCGTCAGCGTTTTGCCGTCGGGCGAAAGCGACGCATTAAACCGTGGAAACTCCCGCAGCGCACGCGCGAGGGCTTTTGCCTGAAACGCCAGTGCGGTCAGTTTGACGCCGCGGGCTTGCGCTTCGGGCTTCAGGTCTTTGCGCAGCGCCTCAATGGCCGTAACATCGGCGCGATCATGGTGTGTGACCTGCGGGATGAGGGCATTGGCGGCCCCGAGGTTGGCGGAGGCCACCTGCGCGAAGCGACTCATCGGTTCCTCAGAAACGGGGCCGAACTGGCTGTGATCCACATCCCAATAGGAGGTGTCACCGGCAGGCGCGGCGGCAGGCTTCCCGCCCTCCAGATCTTCACGCGCGATGGATGTGCGGCCCAGATCCTTGGCGAGTTTATCCAAGTCGATACCTTTCTGGCGCGCAAGGGCCCGAACCGAAGGTGGTGCGATGATGTCGCTCATACCTGCCTCCTTACCAGCTGGCTGAAATGTATTGGGTTTCCATGAATTCAAGCATACCCTCATGCCCGCCTTCGCGGCCCAGACCGGATTGCTTTACGCCACCAAAGGGGGCTGCGGGGTCCGACACGAGGCCACGGTTCAGTCCGACCATTCCGTATTCCAGCTGTTCACAGACCTGAAGCGCGCGTTTGAAATCCTCTGAAAAGACATAGGCAACAAGTCCGTATTCGGTGTCATTTGCCCGCGCGATGACCTCGTCTTGGTCCTTGAAAGTCTGGATTGCCGCGACAGGGCCGAAGATCTCGTCGCGAACGCATTCGGCATCCTCGGACACGTTAGACAGAACTGTCGGTGGGTAGTAAAACCCCTTGCCGTTCGGCAAGGTGCCGCCACACTCGACTTTGGCGCCCTTAGCGACAGCGTCTGCCACGAATTCGGCCACCTTGTCGCGGGTATCTGCATTGACCAGCGGGCCGACATCGACGCTCGGGTCTGTTCCGTCCCCCACTTTGAGCGCGGACATCTCGGCGCTCAGGCGGCGGGTGAACTCTTCGGCTATGTTTTCATGCACATAGATGCGGTTTGCGGCCGTACAAGCTTCGCCAAGGTTACGCATCTTGGCCAACATCGTGCCCTCTATGGCCGTATCCATGTCGGCATCCTCGAAGACGACAACGGGGGCATTGCCGCCCAGTTCCATAGCTGGTTTCAACACTTGGTCGGCGGCGCCTTTCAGCAGCTTTCGACCAACACCTGTTGAGCCGGTAAAGCTGACCACACGAACGCGCGGATCATGCATGATATGATCGACCAAAGCGCCAGTGCGCCGCGACGGCAGCACATTGACAAGCCCGGCGGGTACGCCAGCCTCTTCCAACAAAGGCATCAAGGCCAGCATCGTCAGCGGGGTTTCCGACGCGGGTTTGATGATCACACCGCATCCAGCCGCCAAGGCCGGCGCGATCTTTCGCGTGCCCATCGCAGCAGGGTAGTTCCAAGGCGTGACCAGCACTGCAAGCCCCGCAGGTTTGTGCTGTACCACGATGCGCGCGCCCGACGCAGGGGCATGGGTGATCATCCCGTCGGCACGCACGGCCTCTTCAGCGAACCAGCGGAAAAATTCGGCAGCATAGGTAGCCTCTCCGAGGGCATCGGAGCGGGCCTTGCCGTTTTCCAGCGTGATGAGATGGGCAAATTCATCAAGCCTTGCGGTCATCAGCTCCCAGGCCTTGCGGAGCACTTCAGAGCGCTGGCGCGGCGTGCGTGCGGCCCAGTCCTTCATCGCGGCTTCGGCGGCATCCAGTGCTGCGTCTGCATCGGCAATGTCAGCAGAGGCCACAGAGGCGAGAACCTCTTCGGTGGCGGGGTTGATGACATCAAAACGCTCGCCCGAGGTGCCCTTTGACCACGTGCCGTTGATGTAGAGATCGGTATATTCCATTGGTGTCTCCAAGACTTAGAGCAGGTGGCGGAGCGGTTGCTCCATGCGGCCTGCGAATTCTGATAGAAGGGTGACGGCCTCGCTGGCGGATAGGTGATGGCCGGCGCATTCAAGCGTGATAGACAGCCCACTGCCCGCACGTGTCAGCGTAAGAACGGCTGCGTTTTCCGCACCAAGGTCGACAGTGCTGACACGGCTCATGCGCAAATCGCGCAAGATAAGGTCTGGCGCGGTGTCTTCTTCGGCCTCGGTGATGTTTCTGAACGCACCCGCAGGCACATTATAGGCGCGGCTTTGCCTAAAACTTTCGACCATGATGGTTGCTGTGTTTCGCCCAAGGCTTGCGGCAGCGAACCCTGCCAGCACGGTGTTTGCATCTTTCAGATCAGCGTTTTGTGCCGCCCACTCGGCAAATTCGGCGAACCCGTCTGTGGGCAATTGCGCTGTGACGCGGCGGGACTGTGTCGCAGCAGTTTCCACGGCCGGCACCGGCATGGCCTTGAGCACATCGATGTCGGATACGTGGTAGGGTTGAGGGTGGCCCGCCTCGACAAGGCGGGCAAGATCCAGCCCTTGTTCCAGCGCCAGTCGGCGCGCCTTGGGGGAGGCGAGGATACGTCCATCGGAAGATTTGACGGCTTGCATTTTGGGCACTTTTTCAGGCTTGGTTTCGGGTTTTACTTTCGCCTTTGGGGCCAGATCGGGTGTTGCAGCCGGTGTTAGAGCGGCACCATCTGAAAGGCTACGCTGCACGGGATGGACAGGCGCCTCAGCAGAGATAATAGCAATCGTATCGCCAACCGGTGCCGCTTCGGTTTCTTGTGCAAGCAAGGCTGCCACGAAACCATCGACCCCTGCCTCAACCTCCATGGTTGCCTTGTCGGTTTCCACTTCGAACAGAATATCGCCCGCGGCCACTGGATCGCCAAGCCCTTTGTGCCAAGCAACAATGACACCCGTATCCTGCGCCATGCCAAGTGCTGGCATGATGACGGCCTTGCCTTCGGGCAATAGTGTCTCATCACCGCCGCCCGTATTGGCAGAGGCCTTCGCGACATTGTCGCTACTTTCGGCCGTCGCGGAGACAAGAGCGATGACTTGACCGACGGGCACGTCCGCGCCGGCCTCGGCCTGCACATCTGTCAGGTAGCCGTCCGCGGGGGATTCCACCTCCATCACCGCCTTGTCGGTTTCCACCTCAAAAAGAGCGTCACCCGCCTTGACCGGATCGCCAGAAGACTTGAGCCAACTGACGATCTTACCGGTATCCTGCGCCATCCCAAGGGCCGGCATGATGACCTCATGCGGCATGGATCATCTCCCCCGACATAAGTTTGCGCGCGTTTTCTGCGACGCCTTCAGGCGTCGGCACGGTGATATCTTCGAGCGCAGGCGAGAAAGGGATTGGCACATCCATCGCGCCCATGCGCAAGACCGGGGCGTCGAGATGGTAAAAGGCCTTTTCATTGATCCGGCCCGCAATTTCGCCCGTGATGCCATAGCTTTGATGGCCTTCATCCACGACGATCACGCGGCTGGTTTTCTTAGCCGACGCAATGAGCGTGTCTTCGTCCAGCGGCACGATCGTGCGTGGATCGATCACTTCGGCCTCAATCCCTTCTTTCGCAAGAATCTTGGCCGCAGCTTCACAGACCTGTACCATCGAGGACGTGGCAATGAGAGTGATATCGCTGCCCTCGCGTTTGATGTTGGCCTCTCCGAAGGGGATCAGAAATTCTTCTTCCGGGACGGGCGCCTTGTCCTGATACATCAGCTTGTCTTCGAAGATCACTACAGGGTTGTTGTCGCGGATGGCAGTTTTCAACAGGCCCTTGGCTTCATAGGCGGATGATGGCATCGCCACCTTGAGACCGGGGATATGTGCCACCAGCGCATGCAGTGATTGCGAGTGCTGCGCGGCAGAGCGGCGGGTTGCGCCCATATTGGTGCGCAGCACCATCGGAGCGCTCATCTTGCCACCCGACATGTAATGCGTCTTGGCGGCCTGATTGCAGAGCTGATCCATGATCAGATAGATGAAATCGCCGAACATCAGGTCCACGACAGGGCGTGTGCCCGTCATCGCGGCACCCACAGCAAGGCCCATGAAGCCGGGTTCAGCAATGGGTGTGTCTACAACGCGCTCGGTGCCGAACTCTTCAACAAGACCGCTCAGGATTTTGAACGGCGTTCCAGCCTCGGCAACATCCTCGCCGATGATGAACACGGTTTCATCGCGGCGCATTTCTTCGGCCAATGCTTCGTTGACCGCTTGGGACAGGGTAATTTCTCGCATGTCGTTCTCCTCAGGCCAGCGCATGTTTGACGTCTGTAAAGACGTGCATATCGACCTCGATTTCATCAGGGTAAGGTGCGGCCTCTGCGTAGGCGACGGCCTCTGCGGCGTCTTGTCTGATCTCGGCGTTCATCGTTTCGATCTCGTCTTCGGACGCGATGCCCTGCTCTATGAGCCAGCCGCGGAATTTGATGATCGGATCGCGGTTTTCCTTCCACTCCTTTTCTTCTTCTTTGGAGCGATAGTATTCGCGGTTGATGTCGCCCACGTGATGGCCGTGATAGCGGTATGTCATCAGTTCCATAAAAAACGGGCCTTCGCCCTTGCGTGCACGAGCAACGAGCTTTTGCGTCAATTCGTTAACGGCCAGAACGTCTTGTCCGTCGATTTGATGCGCCTCAATGCCAAAAGCCTCTGCGCGCGCGGTGATCGAACCAGCGGCGATTTCCTCGGTCTTGGTGTATTCGGAATAGCCGTTGTTTTCGCAGGCATAGATGACGGGCAGGTTCCAAAGCGCTGCCATATTCATCACCTCGTACAGCAGGCCCTGTGCTGTGGCCCCGTCTCCAAAGAAACAGACCGTTACATCGTCTTTGCCCAACAACTTCGCCGTGAAGGCCGAGCCCGTGGCAATCCCCATGGAGCCACCAACGATGGCGTTGGCACCCAGATTGCCGTTGGATTGATCCGCAATGTGCATTGATCCGCCCTTGCCGCGACAATAGCCTTCTTCCTTGCCCAAAAGCTCGCAGAACATTTCTTTGAAATTTGCACCCTTGGCGACACAATGGCCGTGGCCACGGTGCGTTGAGGTGATCTTGTCCGTCACTTCGAGCGCTTCGCAGATGCCCACGGCAACGGCTTCCTCGCCGGAATACATATGGGTCAACCCTGGCATCTTGGCCGAGAGGTAAAGCTGATTGGCGTTATCCTCGAAGGAACGGATGCGCACCATCTGGCGGTACATGCGCAGGTAATCTTCGGTATTTGTCTTTGTTTTGGCCATGATGTCCTCTTGGGCGATGAAGGGCTCTTCTCCGCCTTGCGCAGGGAGAAAACGCAAGGCGGAGCTTTGTCGCCGATCAGTAGCGGTTGGCGATTGGCAGTTCTTCGGCTGGAAACAGGCTGATGACTTCGCAACCGGTCTCGGTCACGACGACTTCTTCCTCGATCCGTGCGGCAGAGTATCCGTCGGTTGCGGGGCAGTAGGTTTCCAGCGCGAAGACCATGCCGGTCTTGATCTCCATCGGGTGATCCATTGACACCGCGCGAGATATGATCGGCCGCTCGTGCAGCGCCAGACCAAGGCCGTGACCGAATTGCAGACCGAAGGCTTGGTCTTCATTCGCGAACCCAAGTTCCTGTGCCGTTGGCCAAACCGCAGCCACCTTGTCGGTGGACACGCCAGGTTTGATCATGGCGATAGAGGCGTCGATCCATTCGCGGGCCTTGGTGTAGGCGTCGGTTTGCGACGGAGTTGCGCGGCCCACGTTGAACGTTCGGTAATAGCACGTCCGATACCCTTGGTAGGATTGCAGAATATCAAAGAACGCTTGATCCCCAGGCCGGATAAGGCGGTCGGTAAAGTTGTGGGGATGGGGGTTGCAACGTTCGCCAGAAATGGCATTGATCGCCTCGACGTCGTCGGAGCCCATCTCGTAGAGCATTTTGTTGGACAGCGCGACGATATCGTTTTCGCGGATGCCCGGTTTCAGCTCTTCGTAGATCATGTGATAGACGCCATCGACCATCGCTGCAGCTTGGGTCAAAAGCTGGATCTCATCCGTGTTTTTGATTTCGCGTGCGGCCAGCATAATCTGTTGGCCATCGACCACGTTGAGGCCTTCTTCTTGCAGTGCGTGGAACATCGCAGTTTCCGCATAATCAACACCAACTGGCATATTGGCCATGCCAGCATCACGGATAAGTCCCGCGATCTGCTTGGCATACTTCTGCATCAAGCCGAATTCAGGTGGGATGGTTCCGCGCATGCCGACAACACCTGCAAGGCAGTGGCTGGGTTCTAGCCAGTCCGAATGGCGCTTGTGATGCTCAGCGGCTGAGCCGAAATCCCAGACGTAGGGGCTGTCGTCACCTGTCAGCAGACAGAAACGGCACATCTTGTCGCGCTCCCATTCGCCGATCTTGGTGGCCGAGACGTAGCGGATGTTGTTCACATCGAACAACAACAGCGTGCCCGCGTTCGAGTTTTGCAGCGACTGGCGCGTGCGCGCAAGGCGATATCGACGCAAGCGGTCATGGTTTACCCGGTTTTCAAAGTCGACGGACATGTGGCCATGGGCTGGTAGCTTGTCGCGCCACTCCCAGTTGGGCTCAAGGTCCATCGGGGTGAGCAGGTTCGGCATAAGGGCATTGCCCGGACGTTCTGACATGGAAGTCTCCTTAGAGGCGCATGGCCCCGTTTGAATGAAAGGTGAAAGGGGTGGCCCGTTACTGGATGCACCAGCCGCCATCGACGTGGATCATCTGGCCGGTCATGTAATCGCTGTCATCAGACGCAAGGAAGGACGCGGTGCCGATGATGTCTTTGGGATACGACACGCGTTTGATCTGCAGCGCATCGCGCACGATATCGTCGTAGGCTTGGCCTTCTTTTTCCTTGAAGCCGATATCAACAAGGTCTTTGTCCAGCTGCTCCCAAAGCGGTGTCACGACAACGCCGGGCGCGTAGCCATTCACAGTGATATTGTGCTCTGCTAGACCAAGGGCACCACAATGCGTCAGCGCCAAACAACCATATTTCGACGTGCAATAGACTGTCACATCGATCAACGGTTTGCGCGATGCGATAGAGCCCACGTTGATCAGCTTGTATGGATGGCCTTCCATCGGTCCCTGTTCGATCATCTGGCGGGCGGTTTCCTGCATGCCCAGCCACATCGCCTTTGTGTTGACGTTCATGATCATGTCCCAGTTGTCTTCATCAATATTCATGAAGAAACGGGGCTTGTTCAGACCTGCGTTGAAAACACCGACGTTAATCGAACCAAAGGCTTCTACAGTGGCGGCAACGGCGGCGGCATTGTCTTCGCGTTTGGTGACATCCATCTTGACGGCAATCGCCTTGCCATTGCCTGCAGCGTTGATCTCGTCGGCGACGTTTTTCGCCATGTCGAGGTCCAGATCGCCGATACAGACGTTGGCGCCTTGCTCAGCAAAGGATATTGCGTTGGCTTCGCCCATGCCGCGCGCGGCACCTGTGATGAGAATGTTTTTACCTTTAAGGCGATTGGGGTCCATGGGTGTCTCCTCCTGACGTAATGACTATGGTGGGGTTAGGGTTGCGTCGGCTCTCTTCTGCGCGCGGCGCAATGCATTTTGCGGAGTGCAAATTCCGCGCAGCATGTCGTGGAATTCTTCTCCGCAGATCTGGATGATCTCATCGATTTCGGGGATCGGCGGGCGTGGCCAGAACTGAAGTTCATCGCGCCATGACATGCCATCGACCGCCTCGAAGATGGGCGACAGACGCCGCACGTCGGGGTCGGACCCAACGGAATAGCGCGGGTTCGTGCGACTGCCGTTCTGGACATATAACTTTTGTGCCGCCGGCGAGGTGAAGACCAACAAGGCCTCCACCGCTGCTTCAACGCGTTCTTTTGGCAAATTTGCAGGTATGCCCATCACATAGCCGCCAACAGGTGCGATTGGCGCGCCGTTTGGGCCAGCAGGATGCGGCAGGTACCCTGTCTGATCCTTTGCAGGGGACGCCTCATCGAGCTCAAAATATGGAGCCAGCAACGTGTAGCCATAGGCCATTGCAATGCGCCCTGCAGCATAAGGGCGTATGCGTTCGTACCATGACATCGACAAAATATCAGGCGGCGAATATTTCAGAAGCTCTTTCAAAAATTCTGCCGCTTGCAAACCCGCTGGCGTATTGATTGTGAACCGGTAATCACGGTTCGCAAGGTGCTGCGTATCAAAACCACCAGCATTCGGGGGTAAATCAAGGATAGGTTGCCCGAAATCCGCCAAGGTCATCAGAACGGTGTGACCCAATGCTGTCCCGCGCGCGGCGTTCCAGGCGATGCCATGCAGACCGCGTTGTGGATCGTGTAACGCCTTTGCAGCAGTCAGCAAGTCTTGGGCTGTGGCGGGTGGCTCAAGGCCCGCTTGGGCAAACAGATCTTTACGGTAGAACAAAAGTTCTGGCGTTGTTTGCGCCGGAATCCCGTAGGCACGACCGCCCCAGTGGGCCGCTTGCCAGCCAGCGGTATGGAAGTCCGCCGGATCAATGCGGGCTATATCCATGGCTTCATCTAGCGGCATCAAGACGTGCTGTTCTGCGAACCCGCCGACCCATGGCAGATCAACGGCGATGATATCGTAGTTGCTCGACTTACGGCTTGCATTGCGCATGGTTTCTTCGCGCAGTCGATCTATCGAAAAGGCGCGTTGATGAATTTGCGTGCCGATGGTCTGCTCAAACTGCCGCTTGAGGTTATCCATCACCATAAAGGTTGGATCACCATGGACCAGAACGCGTAAACCGCCTGCTAGCTTGAGCGGCTCGGCCAAAACCTCCATTGGGGGGATCGATTTTGCGTTTAGGTACGATCCGCCGAAGTAGTAGTCAGATGCTTCTGTCGACCCAGCACCACCGAATTGAGCAGTCGCAAGGCGATGCACGCGATGTGTCAGTTGGGTCCATTGGTCCAACAAGAGCACGCTGGGGTGCAAAGAAAAGCTTTTCCCTGTTGCCGTCCGCGCGCGTTGGTCGATCAAGCCCACATCTTGCATGTCTTTGATGCGGCGATTGGCTGTGGCGTAGGGAGCGCGACTGGACCCGATCAGCGATGTCATTGTGACAAGCCGCCCGTCCAGATGCCCACGGATCAAATGCATGGAAATGCGCAAGTTCGGGGTGGATGCAAACAGGTCGGACGCGTTTTCTAACTCATCACCAAGGTTTTCCATAAACGACAGAACGCTCAGCATATCTGCCTTCGCCTGAGGTGGCATAAGTTGATTGAAATTATCCCCCCTCATCTTATTCATACCCCCTATCGCTGCCTTCCCTTTAGTGTGGCGATGGCCACGTGATTTGTTCATTTCGGGTGATTTTGGAATCGTCACAAGATACACCTTATGTTGCCGCTGGAATGACTTCAGAATGTATCGCAATAATATCCATATTGGATATTATTTTATCCGAAATGGATAACATTTGGGGGGGTTAGGCTTCGGTCACTCTTGCAAGCTGTATGGGATCACACCGGCTCGTCGGATGGTGATTCCCGCCGGGAGGGTGGGGAAAAGACATAAAAGTCTATAAAGTTCTTGGAGGAGATAACTATGAAACTACGTACAATCCTAGCAGCCACGACGGCAACAGCGGCGATGGCCGTTGCGGGTATGGCTACCGCCGAAACCATGACAATCGGCATCACACAGAACAATGTTGGGGTCGACAGCTACCAGACGACCTACGAAAAGGCCTTCATCGCCGCGGCAGAAGCCAACGATGATGTTGAAGTCGTCGTTCTGGACGCTGGTGGCGACGTTGCCCGCCAGATCGCCCAGATGGAAGACCTCATTCAGCAAGAAGTTGACGCGATCATCATTTGGCCGACAAACGGCGAAGCTGTGATCCCTGCCGTCCGCAAAGCGTTTCAGGCTGATATCCCTGTTGTCGTCACTAACTCCAACATCGCCGAAGCTGGCTTCGACTTCGTCGCCTCCTTCTCCGGTCCCGACAACATCGCACAGGGCATCAGTTCTGCTGAGATCATGTGCGACCGCTTCATTGAGCTGGGCATCGAAGATGAGGCCAAGGTGGTCCACATCACAGGCCAGCCGGGCTACACGACCGCCATCGAGCGCGCTCAGGGTTTCAACGACCGCCTGCCAGAAGTCTGCCCGAACGTAGAGCAGATCGACGAGCAGCCAGGTGACTGGAACCGTGAAAAGTCCCAGCAAGTCATGGAAGCCTTCCTCGTGCAGTATGATGACATCGACGGCGTTTATTCGGGCGATGACAACATGGGTGTTGGCGCAATGAACGCCGCTGTGGCTGCTGGCCGCGAGGGCATTACTTTCGTCGGCGCAACCAACTTCGCTGTTGGCTATGAAGGAATGGCCGCAGGCACATACTGGGGTTCCATCTACCAGTCGCCTGTCGATGACGCAGAAGCAGCGCTGCAGACCGCGATTGACCTGCTCAACGGTGAAGAGCTGCCGTTCCTGAACTACTTCGTTACACCGAAGATCACTCAGGACAACATGGATCAGTTTACCAAGCCGGTATTCTAAGGTTCCACTAAATTTGGGTGGGGGGGCTGCGCCCCCCCCACCTAACGCCCGTTCGCATTCCAAAATTGATTTCAAGTATGGGAGAAGACCAATGGGTCGAGTCTCTGGTCGGTCGTGCATTGTTACAGGTGCCGCACAAGGTATTGGGCGCGCCATCGCTGAGGCGCTTCTGGAAGAAGGGGCAAGCGTATGTTTCGCCGATATCAATGGTGATAAGATTGCAAAAGTCGCAGACGCGAACCGAAAGACATACGGCGACAGCAAAGTGACACATGCGCAGGTCGATGTGACCGACCGCGCCACAGTACGCGCGATGATCGACCATACGGTCGCGTCGTTCGGCAGGCTGGATGTGAAGTTCAACAATGCAGGCGTCAATCGGCCAATGAACTTTATGGATGTCACCGAAGACAACTGGAATTTTATCATGGGGGTCAACGGGCTGGGCTGCATGATCGGCATGCAGGAAGCGGCACGCCAAATGATTGCTCAGGGCACAGGCGGCAAGATAATCAACACCGCCTCGATCGCCAGCCGTCAGGGTTATGATAACGTTGCCCCGTATTGTGCAAGTAAATTTGCAGTCGTGGCGTTAACCCAATCGGGCGCGCGCGACTTGGCAAAGCATAATATTACCGTCACGGGCTTTGCACCGGGCGTCGTTGCGACCGAGATGTGGGAGCAAGTTGATCAGGACTTGATGGACATTGGTGCCGCCGAACGACCTGGTCAAGCGATGGAAGAATTTGCCTCTGAAATCCTGCGCGGCCGCGTGGCCAAGCCGCAAGATATCACTGGAACGACCACTTTTCTGGCATCACCAGAAAGCGATTACATGACAGGCCAGATCGTTATGATCGACGGAGGCATGACGCTGGTTTGATCTGATGTGCCGACGAAGGGATTTCGGCAGGTTGGATAGAAAATGAATTAGGGGCCGCCGAGCGCGATCCGAAGGAGGGAACAATGGCTGAGTTTACGAAACAGGACATCGGAAAGTTGTTGGCGAAGCAAGGCATCCTGATCGCCTTCGCTTTCTTCATAATTGGGTTCACAATTGCCAACCCGAAATTCCTGACCATCGACAATTTCGAGAACGTGGTCAGGTCTTCGGCGATTCTGGGGATGATGGCGTTGGGGGTGACCTTTGTCGTTATCAGCGGCAATCTCGATCTCTCTGTGGGGTCAATGATGTCATTTTCTACCATCGTGGTTCTTGATCTTCACGACAAACTTGGACCGACCCTTGCTATCCCTGCCATGTTTGCGATGACGCTGTGCCTTGGGGCGTTCATCGGGTTTCTTGTGGGCTATCTAAAACTCAATTCACTGATTGTGACGCTGGGGATGCTGTCGGCCATCCACGGGCTGACTCTGACCTATTCGGGCGGCAAGAACATGGATATTGCGGACAAAGAAGGCACCTGGTTTGCCATCTTCGGGCAAGGCAATATCATGGGCATCCAGACGCCGATCCTGATATTCATCGCGCTGGCGGCTTTGCTGGGAATCATTTTGGCCAAAACGCCCTTTGGCCGAAAGGTCTATGCTGTGGGCGGCAACGGGACGGCGGCGACCTTCTCGGGTGTCCGGCGGGCACGCGTGGTTTTCCTCTGTTACATTATGAGTGCGTTTTGCGTGGCCACGGCCGGTCTTATCCAGGCCAGCCGCTCTATGGGGTCGCAAAACACTGTAGGGCAAGGACTAGAGCTTGAAGTGCTCGCCGCAGTCATTCTTGGAGGTGCATCTCTGTTGGGTGGTTCGGGAACAATCTTCAAGACGGTGATCGGCGTACTCATCCTCGGGTTCATTCAGAATGGTATCTTGCTGGTCGGGCTTGATTTCTCCGTACAGTACGTCGTGACCTGGGTCATCATTATCCTTGCAGTCTGGCTTGATATTGCCGCCAAGCGCGGCAAGCTCTTGTCGCCGATCGCGTAAGGGAGGAAAGAAAATGCAAACTGAAAAACTCTCAAAATACCTAAAGGACGGCGCCATCTGGGGCTTCATCGTCCTTGAACTGATCTTCTTCTCGGTGGCGGGCGAGTTCTTCTCCGTCAGCGAGAAGGCCTTCATGGACGGCGACAACATGTTGCTGCTGCTCAAGCAGTCGGCACCGATTGGCATCATCGCCATGGGCATGACCATCGTCATGATCAACGGCAATATCGACCTGTCCGTCGGGGCAATTTACGCGATTTGCGCCATTGTCCTGCTGGATACGATGACATGGACAATGTTCGCAGGGCTTGGAAATTGGGTCATTCCCTTGGCCTGGTGCCTGGCTCTGTTGACTGGCGTGGTTCTTGGCGCGATCAACGGGTTGATCGTATGGAAGACCGGAGTGGATGCCTTTATCGTGACGCTTGGGTCTATGCTGGGCTATCGCGGATTGGTCTTCATGTATAACGGCGAACAGCCGACAAGCCATCTCAACTGGTCGCTGGTCGACTTCGCTGAGGCCCAGTTCCTTGGTTTTCACACCGCAACATGGTTCCTGCTGGTTGTGACTGCGGTGATCTGGTTTCTGATGACTCGCACAGTTCATGGCCGCAACGCCTATGCCATCGGCAACAATCGCGAAGCGGCAGTCAATGCCGGCATCCGTGTCGGTCCGCACATGATTATCAACTTTATGATCATCGGTTTCTTGGCGGCACTGTCCGCAGTAGTGTTCTATTCGGAATCCGGTTCGGTGAACCCCAATGATGGCCAACTTTATGAGTTGTGGGTGATCACCGCCGTCGTGCTGGGCGGCACCAAGCTGACCGGTGGGGCGGGCTCGATCATCTCGACCTTCGGCGGAGTGGTAGCGATCCAATTGTTGCGCAAGGGGCTGAGCCATATCGGTGCTGATACATCTACTGTGAACCTTGTGATCGGTCTGATTTTGATCGCCGTGCTGTTCCTTGATCGGCAGCTGAACGTAAAAGGCAAAGAGGAGTTGAAGGTATGACCGAGACTATTGAACCGACGACCCCCGCCCCTGTCCTGCGGCTGGAAGGGATCGTAAAGACCTTTCCCGGTGTACGTGCACTTGATGGCGTCTCTCTTTCGATCCTGCCGGGCGAAGTGCATGCCCTGATGGGTGAAAATGGTGCTGGAAAATCCACCCTGATGAAGGTGCTTGGTGGAATTCACCAGCCTGACGAAGGCCTGATCATTGTAGATGAACAACCAGTGATCATGTCAGGCCCGTTGGACGCGAAAGCGAAAGGAATCGTCTTCATCCACCAAGAACTCAGCCTCGCAGATGAGCTGAGTGTGGCCGAGAATATCTATCTTGGAGAATTGCCACGCAAGCGGTTCGGGCTGGTGGACTGGGCCGAACTGGAGGCCAAGACCAACACCATTCTCGAAAAGCTAAAGGTCAGTTTCAACGCCACGACGCGTGTGGGTGATCTTTCGATTGCCAACCAACAGATGGTAGAAATTGCCCGCGCACTGACGGTGGACGCAAAGGCCGTGATCTTTGATGAACCGACCGCATCGCTTACCGACGCGGAAAAAGTTGTTTTGTTCGAAGTCATCTCTGACCTACAAGAACAGGGTGTTGGCATTGCCTATATCTCGCACCGGATGGAAGAGATCTTCAAGATCACTGACCGTATCAGCGTTTTGCGCGACGGCCAATATCAGGGCACGGTCAACACGGCGGACACCAACGAAGAGGGCGTGACTCAGATGATGATCGGGCGCAAGCTCGACCTCAGCCGCAACGAAAGCCACCATGAACTGGGTGATGTCGCGCTCGATGTGCGCGGGCTAAGCTGCGGCAACCTTTACCAGGATGTCAGCTTTGAAGTGCGGCGTGGTGAGGTTCTCGGGTTTTATGGCCTAGTCGGTGCCGGCCGGACAGAAATCGCCGAAACATTGTTTGGCCTTCGAAACCCGTCATCCGGCACGATCCTGTTGGATGGTGAAGAGGTGCGGATTCATTCGCCCCATGACGCGATCGAGCGGGGCATCTCTTTGGTGCCAGAAGACCGCAAGGGTCAAGGGCTGGTCCTGGGCATGAACTGCCGCGATAACATGACCCTGCCGCAGGTCGATGATCTCACGTCTGGCCCCTTCGTTTCCGACGGTGCCGAGATCGCGATTTTCGATCAATACCGCGACAAACTCGATATCAGAACTCCGGGCTGGAAACAGCTCGTTGGCAACCTCTCGGGTGGCAACCAACAGAAGATCGTCATCGGAAAATGGTTGTCTATGCGCCCCAATGTGTTGATCGTGGACGAACCCACACGCGGCATCGACGTTGGATCGAAAGCCGAAATTCACAATCTGCTCCGCGAGTTGGCGGCACAGGGTTATGCGGTGATCGTGATCAGCTCGGAAATGCCAGAGGTGCTGCATGTGGCCGACCGCATCGTGGCGATGTATTCGGGCCGGATCATGCGGACTTTCACCTCTGAAGAGGTGACCGAGGAAAACCTGATTGCCGCTATTTCGGGCTTGGAAACTGAAAAGGTGGCGTGATGCGGGTCGGGTTTGCCGGACTGGGCCGGATGGGCGCGCATATTGCGCGCAATCTGGCCCGCGCGGGGCATGACGTGACTCTCTGGAATCGCTCGCGTGAAAAGACCCAATCTCTAGCCACTGAGCTGGACTGCGCCACAGCAGGCAGCCCCCGGGGACTGTCGAATGCGGCGGAGGTGATCGTGACTATGTTGGCCGACGATCCGTCTTCAAAAGACGTACATAGCGGCGCGGAGGGGCTTTTTGCCGGATCGGCGCGGACCTATGTCGAGATGGGCACGATGAGTCCGGACCACATCGCATGGCTGGCGGAACAGGCCCCCGTGGGAGCCCGTGTCATCGACGCGCCGGTCTCTGGCGCAACACAGGCCGCGGCCGATGCGCAGCTGCTCATCATGGCGGGCTGCACGCCAGCTGAGGCTGCACCGTTAAACCTGCTCTTTGAGGCGATGGGCAAAGAAACACGGTGCCTTGGTCAGACGGGCAGTGGCGCGGTGATGAAACTGGCGGTTAATTCGCTAATCCACGGCATCAACCAAACCTTGGCCGAGGCGATGACGCTTGCCGAGGCAGCGGGGATTGCACCGGAAGCGGCCTTTGACGTGATTGAAGCCTCTACCGCCTGTGCGCCGATGCTGAAATACCGCCGCCCGCTCTACCTTGACGAGGCCGCGCATGACGTGACCTTTACAGTGGCCCTTGCGCGCAAGGACATGGAAGTGACTGCCAATCTGGCCCGCAAACTCGGCACTGATATGCCACAGGGTCTGAGCACTCTGGAAATCCTTAGAAAGGCTGAATCGGAGGGCTACGCCGCCCGCGATATGGCCTCGATCCTGAACTATATGAGAGAACATAAGTCATGAAAGCTGTACTTTTTGTCGGGGGCTGGGAAGGTCACGCCCCAAAGGATTTTGCGGATTGGTATCGCGATTTGCTGGTGGAAAACGGTTTTGAGGTCGTCGTTCATGACACGCTTGAACCACTGGAACGCCCTGAGGACATGGCGGATGTCGATCTGATCACCCCGATCTGGTCGTCCGCCCGCTCAGGGCATCAAGAAGAGTTCGGCAATATGACCAAGTTACAGGAAGACGGCCTGCTAAAGCTCATCGGCGATGGCTGTGGTCTTGCGGGCTGGCATGGGCATATGGGTGACGCGTTTCGCGACCGCCCCACCTACCACTTCCTGATCGGTGGTCAGTTCGTCGCACACCCGCCCGGCTGGCCCGACAATCTCCAGCCCAAAGAAGACTACATTGATTATGATGTGACGATCTGCCAGCCAGATCACCCACTTGTCGAAGGGATCCGCAGTTTCCGTATCACATCAGAACAATACTATATGCTCACTGATCCGTCCAACAACGTGCTGGCAACGACGACGTTTTCAGGCGATCACCTTTGGTGGATCGAGGGCACGGTGATCCCCGTCACTTGGACACGGCGTTGGGACAAAGGGCGGGTGTTCTACTGCTCGATCGGACATGAGCTAGACGATCTCAAGGCTCCTGAAGTCACCGAGATGATCCGCCGCGGCGCAGTTTGGGCTGCGGGCAGGACATAGGGGTCAAAGCAGCGTCGCTCGTATTTTGACACTGCGTCAGAGTATAAGCAGACGAGTTCGCCTGCCATGTCTGTAATGCGAGGTGTGATAACAGTCGCAATAGGCTGACAGATCGCAGTTATGGAAAAGATATGGAACCGCTCAAGTGCGGGCTCTCCCGTCAGCGCGGCATGAGAACCCGAACGTGGTATTTTTTGTAGAATTTAAAAGCCAAACGTTTGCCCCTCCATTAAAGGACTCATGGCTTTGCGCATGCTGATAAAGTCCACTTCCCCACACTGGTCATTACTTGAGAAGAAACTAAACGCAGTTATGTCCGCGACTTGATCCTTCAGAATTTCGCTCCTGCTGCGGTTCACATGAATGACCGGTTTTCCCGCCACGCAACAGCGAAGAAATTTTACGCTATTTCAGCAATTACCGCGCAGCGAGCGCACGCAGCACAAGATCTCGATGACCGCAATGGGCTCTTCGGTAGCCTTCGCTGCGTGTTGCACGAGTGACTGGTTCCAGTGTTTGCCGACTTTCGCTGCATCATGCATGAACTGGTAAGATGCGGGACGAAGCCGACCTTCTTGCTCGTCATCTGAATGGCTGCTTAGTCTACTTTGCACCATATCCGCTGACGCTTGATGCACGTAGGACAATCTTTGGGCTTGGTGCTGCTGCGACTGACGCCTTACTGGTTCCGCCAATAATCCCGATCAGCACTTCTGTGGCTGTTGTTGCAACGACGTCCAGCTTTAGGTCAATCGCGGTGAGAGCTGGGACTTCAGTCCGTGCTCGCACACCGTCATAACGGGTGGCGACCCGGACTTCATCTGGAATACGCAAATTCCGCGCTTTCAACGCGCGCATGACACCGGTTGCCATCGCATCAATCGGTGCAAGCACTGCATCGAAATGCTCGCCGTCGTTCAGAAGTTTCAATATGGCTGCTGATGCACTGTCTTCTGCAGATTGTTCGGGTAGCGCGATGACCTTTGCTGCCATGCCGAAATCAGCCGCCTTCCTTCGGTACACCTCCTGAAAGACAAGATTGCTTTGCCGTGAGCTTGCACCAACCACCAATGGAAAATTCTTCGCTCCGGTTTCAACCAAATGGTCGAACAAGGCTTCTGCCATCAGGCGGTAATCCAAGTCGACATAGGCGCTTGATGATCCCGCAGGCTTGCCCACACAGACAGTCGGAACGCCGATGTTGTGCAACATTGCGAGCACAGGGTCGTCTGTTTCAGGTTCAACGACGATGATACCATCCATCGAAATTTTCTTAAGCGTCGCAATGGGGTCATCAACGGGTGGAACCAAGACCAACGACATATTGGCCTCAAGCGCGGCAACAGCGGCGGAAGCCGCGATTTCCATCAAGAATCCTAGCTTGGATGCTCCAGCAGCAACTGCGACTGGCATAGATGAATAGATCGCAATGGTGTTTGCGCGCCCGGTGCGCATGCGACGTGCGGCCAAGTTTGGGCGATACCCTAGGGTTTCGACTGCTTCTTTGATGCGCCTTTGAGTCTCTTGGTCTACTTTGCGCTTTCCACTGATTGCGTTTGAGACCGTTCCTGCAGAGACGCCTGCCTCCCTTGCCACGTCAACGACCGTAACGCGCTTTGCAGGTCTTTCAGATGCCTCAGTCATTGTCTTTGTGCTCCGGTATAGGCCGATCTGCGGCCGTTTGCTCATTTTTTGGGCGGTTAGTCCAGCATTCAGCAAATGCAATTGTTAAAACGTTTTACAGACTCAGGATTCGTTTGTAACGTCATTAAAACGTTTTAATGAACTGGATGCCAAGATGCCTGACGCCGCGAACGACCTTCCAAACCAGATTACGATGTGTCGTCGCCAGATTGGCCTGACGGCTTATGACCCAGCGAAATCGGCTGGCGGCTATACGCTTTATGCCCGCCAGACTGGGGGCGGCGTCGTCGAAATGGTCGATATCAAGGGCAACAAAGTCCACCAATGGGACATGCCCGTGCGCCCCGGTCGTGATGCGGTAATCCTGCCCAATGGCAATTTGGGGTACAACGGCAGCCACGCGACATCCGCCGAGCTATATCCAGCTTGGGACCTTTGGCACGGTGGCGATTTCTATGAGGTTACGCCAGAAGGCGAGGTCGTTTGGCAATATGAAGACATGTTCCACCACCACGACGCACAGTGGCTTGCGTCGGGCAACTTGCTTTACACCGTGGCCGCCCCACTGCCTGCAGATAAAGCCGCGCGTGTGACCGGCGGCGATCCGTCGAAGGATGGCGAAGATGGCATCATCCAGTCTGACATTGTGCGCGAAGTGAACCGCGCCGGAGAGATTGTGTGGGAATGGCGCATTTGGGATCACATCGACCCCGCTGATTTGCCAGTGCATCCCAACTTTGACCGCCGTCATTGGCCGATGATCAATGGTGTATCTGAGACCCGCGATGGGTTGGTTCTAATGAGCCTGCGTACAACGTCGGGCATCATCGCCGTAAATAAAGAAACCGGTGCCATTGTCTGGCATTCGCAGGCGGGCATCGTCTCGCAACAGCACTCGCCGATTGAAATGGAGAGCGGTACGGTTCTCGCCTTTGACAACGGCAACCTGCGCCCCGGTATGTCTAACCCGTATTCCCGCGTCGTCGAATTTGACCCTAAGACGATGGAGGTCACTTGGGACTATACTGATCCGGCCCCGATCTCGTTCTTTTCGCCTTTCATGGGCGGGGCAGAGCGGCTTTGGAACGGCAATACGATGGTGTGCGAAAGCGCCTTTGGTCGCCTGTTTGAGGTTACGCCAGATGGCACGCTGGTCTGGGAATATGTGATCCCTGATTTCAACGAATACCCAAGCCCGCTGAACAGTTTCATCAAGGGGTCCACCAACAGTTGTTTCCGCGCCCACCGTTATCAAGCGAGTGATGTGCCATGGCTGTAATTCTACCAGCACAAAACGGAACTGGAAGTTGCAATGCTAGAAGCCTTTAAGAAAGTCGGCCAATTGGTGCTGTCGCTGTCGGGCGTTGTCGTCATCTGGTCGCTGTTTGCGAATTCGGGTTTCATCAGCCAGAACCTGTTCCCCACGCCGGGGCAGGTCTGGCACGCGGCAATTGACCTGTACCAAGACGGCGTGTTGATGAGCGATCTGCGCATCTCCTTAACACGTGCCGCCATCGGATTTTCCATTGGTGCGAGCCTCGGCATCCTGCTTGGGTTGCTGACAGCGCGGGTAAAGATCGTATCCATTGCAATAGAACCGTTCCTCAACCTTCTGCGCCCGATCCCCGCCATCGCGTTGGTCCCTGTGGCCATTGTTTGGTTCGGTATCGGCGAAGGTTCCAAGTATTTCGTGATCTCCTACACTGTTTTTTTGGCCGTCTGGCTGAACACCCACGCCGGGGCCTCGGACGTTGCAAGCACATACATTCGTGCCGCGCGGTCACTGGGGGCCAGCCGCACCCGCGAGTTCTTTGAGGTCATCATCCCAGCCTCCGCACCCGCAATCTTTGTCGGCCTGCGCCTTGGAGCAGCGCTCGCGTTCCTCAGCCTTGTGGCGGCAGAACTAAGCGGCGCGTCGGCAGGCATCGGGTTCCGCCTGCAAGATGCGCGACAGTTCATCCGCACGGACCGCATGTTCGTCGGCCTAATCCAACTCGGCATCTTGGGTGCACTGCTGGACGCCGCCTTTGCTTACACAGGCCGCCGCCTTGTCCATTGGGAAAACGCCTAATGGACACCCAAACGAAAATTGGCCGTATCGACATCAAAGGGGCCGAGGTCACATTCAAGGCCCCCAAAGGTCGCAAGATCGAAGCGCTTGTCGCGACCGATCTTGTGATCGAGGCTGGTTCATTCATCTCGCTTATCGGGCCGTCTGGCTGCGGTAAATCAACGCTTCTCAATGCTGTGGGCGGCTTCGTTCCACTGACGGCTGGCACAATCGAACTGGACGGAGAACCTGTGACCGGGATCAACCCTGACGTCGGCGTCGTCTTTCAGCAATACGCTTTGTTCCCGTGGTTCACAGCGCTTGGCAACGTGATGTTCGCGCTGAAACGGTTCAAAATCAGCAAAGAAGAACGCTTGAAACGGGCCTATGCCGCGCTCAAGGAAGTTGGTCTTGAAGGGCGTGAAAAGACCTTTCCCGGCCAGTTGTCGGGTGGCATGCGCCAGCGTGTGGCGCTGGCGCGGGTCTTTGTGACGTCACCTAAGGTGCTGCTAATGGACGAACCATTCGGCGCACTGGATGCCCAGACCCGCGTCGCAATGCACGAAATCCTCTTGCGGATCTGGGAGGCGCATCGCACCACCGTCCTATTTGTGACCCATGACGTCGATGAGGCGCTGATCCTGTCGGACCGCGCCCACATCATGAGCGCAGGCCCCGGTCGCATTATCGAGACAATGGAAGTGACCCAAGAACGTCCCCGCCACGTCGACAATATCGGTCCAGACTTTCTGACGGCCCGCAACCACATCATCCGGCTGCTGCGTCAGCCCGGTGCTGAAGACCATTGAAACCCGACTTAACGATGAAAAGGAAACAAGATGACACTTACGTTTAGACACGCATTGACCGGAGCGGCTGCCTCCCTTTTGGCCAGCACCGCCATGGCCGATACGACTGCCGTAACCATTGGCGGCGGCCCTTACCTTGATATCCCGCAGCTTTCCGTGGCGATGGATCAGAACCTCTGGGCGGAAAACGACTTGGAAGCCGAGGTTATTGCTTTCCGCACTGGCCGTTCTGCGTTCGAAGCCCTCTTGGGCGGGCAACTCGACTTTGCCTTCATGGCCGAATTTCCTGCCGTCATTGGTGCGATGCAAGAACAGGAGTTCCGCGTGATTGCTGAGATGTCGCAATACACCGCAACACGCATCATCCACGGCGGCAATCCTGAGATCGATACCATCGCCGAAATGGACGGCATGAAGGTCGGTCTGACACAGGGCACGAACGTCCACTACATGTTCGAAAACGAAGTCGCGGCCGCGGGTATCACGGTCGAGATCGTTTCAGCAGGTCCGCCTGATATCGTTCCGGCACTGGCACGCGGAGACGTCGACGCAGGTGCGATGTTCCCGTCGTTCTACGCCGGTGCGAAAGAGGTTTTGGGCGACGCCTATCAGGAAATTCCTGTCGACAGCTACGGCACGCATTTTATCCTCGTCGCCACGCAAGAGATGATCGACGAAAACCCCGACGTCGTGACCGCCGTCCTCGCATCTCTCTATGCGGGCGAGCAGGTGGTGATCTCCGATCCTGCCGCGTCGCACCAGTCGGTGTCGAACGTTCTGGGTGGCACGCTAACGCCCGACGACGTCGCAGCGGCCTCAGTCAACTACAACTTCAACATGCAGCTCAATCAAGAGATGTTGGAATTGATGGTTGATGAAGGTGCATGGATCATCGAGCGCGGGTCTATCGAAGGCGAGCCACCGACCGTAGAGTCGATTGCACCGTTCATCGACGGCTCATTTTTGTCCGGAATCGATGCCAGCCGCGTGACGCTGGAATAAGGATTTTCACTTTTTCTATGGGTCGGTGCGCTTCTCGCGCTCCGGCCTTTTTTGCTTTTGTGGGACCCCGCTAACTTGATCAGTCTGTCTGTGGAGCAAACAAAAGTAGGAGCTTTCATCCTTAAGCGATCCATCCGAATCCAGACGTTCGTGCATATTGCAGCATCCGGTAAAATGGGCTCATGGACGAAGCCGCTCGCGCGGCAATGGCGCTTGTGGCAGCTGTTGATTTCCACCTGATAGACCTGCGGGTTTTGCGATTTGGCTGACCTGTTTGACGATTGAGGTTTCTCAATCGACAGACAGGAGGATTTCATGGTCAACGAGAGAACAACACCGCTTCGCGAGCGGATGATCGAAGACATGCGCATTCGGGGTTTGGGGCACCAATCCCAGCGATCGCATATCCGGGCGGTGAAGGATTTTGCTTCGTTTCTGGGGCATTCACCGGATACGGCCACGCATGAGGAACTGCGCGCGTATCAGCTTCATATGACAGATACCGAGGTCACGCCCTCGGTTTACAACGCGCGGATCACTGCCTTGCGTTTCTTTTTCTCGATGACCTGCGGGCGTGATGAGATGCAGAAGTACATGCAATTTCGCACCGAACCGCGCAAACTGCCCGCAGTGCTCAGCGTCGAGGAAGTCTCCGAGCTTCTGGCCGTCGCGCCCGGCCCCGGGCTCAAATACCGCGCAGCACTTAGCATTTCCTATGGAGCGGGGCTTCGGGCCTCCGAGGTTTGCAATCTTACAACCGGCGATATCGACAGCGACCGGATGCTGATCCATGTGGTTCAGGGCAAGGGTCGGAAAGATCGCAAGGTCATGCTGTCCCCAGGCTTGCTCGACCTGTTGCGGGATTACTGGCGTGAAGCACGCCCTGAGGGCTGGCTCTTCCCTGGCAAACCAAAGATCAACCCGATCTCATCACGCCAGCTCAATCGGGCTTTCACGTCGGCCAAGCGCATGGCCGGGATCAACAAGCCCGCAACATTGCACACGCTCCGGCACAGCTTTGCGACCCATCTGCTGGAAGCAGGCACGGATGTGCGGGTCATTCAGGTACTGCTGGGCCATGCCAAGCTGACGACTACGGCCCAATACACCAAAGTCGCGACAAAGATGATCCGTGATACGACCAGCCCGTTCGAGGCCCTCAAGCAATTGAACCTGCAAACCCGCAAGAAGCGACCGGGGTGAGGCGCGGGCCTTGCCGCGGCCAAGGCTGGAGATCGCCGACATATTCCGCAAGCATGGTCCCGCGTGGCGACAGGCCAACACCGGGCATGTCAACCTGAGCCAGTTGAAGGTGATGTCAGCGATAGAAGCCTGCCGAACCGAGGCACTTGGCGGGCATGTGGCGGCCTGCACAAAGTGTGATCACCAGCACATCGCGTATAACAGTTGCAAGAACCGGCACTGCCCAAAGTGCCAAGGACCGGCAGCGCGTGACTGGATGAGTGCCCGGGCCGAGGACTTGCTACCGGTCGAGTATTTCCACGTCGTCTTCACGCTTCCAGCCGAGATTGCGCGGATCGCCCTCTGGAACAAACGCGCTATTTACGGCCTGCTGTTCAGAGCATCGGCCCATACAGTGATGACAATCGCCGCCGATCCCAAACGCCTCGGCGCTCGTGTTGGCATGACCAGCGTGCTGCATACTTGGGGATCAGCGCTGACCCATCACCCGCACATCCACATGATCGTGCCCGGTGGTGGCCTGTCGCCGGGCGGCACACGATGGGTTGCCTGCAAGCCGGGGTTCTTCCTGCATGTGCGGGTGCTGTCTCGACTGTTTCGCCGTCTGTTCCTCGAAGGGTTAATGGCGCTGCATCGCTCAGGTGATCTGGCGTTTTATAGTGACCTCAAAGGGCTGGCTGAGACCGGTGCATTTGCAAACTGGTTGGCCCCGTTCCGCAAAACCGAATGGGTGGTCTATGCCAAACCGCCCTTCGGCGGGCCCGAGGCGGTTCTGGCCTATCTCAGCCGATACACGCACCGGGTGGCAATCTCAAACAGCCGCCTCGTCAGCGCCGATGCAAACACCGTGTCTTTCCGGTGGAAAGATTACCGCATTAAGCGCGGCGACAGAATGAAGATCATGCGACTGGCCACACCTGAGTTCATTCGCCGCTTCCTGACGCATGCTCTGCCCGATGGGTTCCACCGCATCCGGCACTATGGTCTGCTGGCCTCTGCGCAGCGAAAGGCCAATATTGCCAGAGCCCGCATTCTGATAGGAGCAAGCGAACCAGAGCAAGGACCACCGTCCGAGGATGATCCTGTCCCACTTACCCTGCGCGAGCCTTGCCCTTGTTGCGGTGGCACGATGCGCATCATTGAGACATTCAGACGTGGGCAGGTTCCCAGATCCCGCGCTCCGCCCAGGGAACAGGCCGCATGACAGAATGCCTGATCATACAGATCATCCCACACCGGGCGGCACTGCCACACCGGCCAGACCCCCTTGTGCACAGCGATCCGGCAAGTCGCGCAAAAGGCGCAAACCGGCAGCGACCCGGATCAATCCTAACGCAAACGCTTTGGTGGAGCGTGGAAACGACCGTCTTCAATCTTCACAGCAATGCATCCGTAGCAGGCAGGGTCCAAACCGGCAGCACTCTTTCCCCATAGACACCGCCCAGCCCCCGCGGCTTCCTCCCTGAGAGATTTTCCAACGCGGGCCACGGTCGAGCCAAGCCGAAAGGTTGCACACCGGCCCGCATCAGAAAATCTGCATC
>Ga0115564_10000639_pt1 | contig 34582 bp, 36 predicted proteins | sample COGITO_mtgs_1105_7_FD_88680 | JGI IMG/M metagenome (GOLD analysis project Ga0115564, IMG submission 88680) | Pelagic marine microbial communities from North Sea - COGITO_mtgs_110523 | ecosystem: Environmental > Aquatic > Marine > Epipelagic | place: Germany:Helgoland, sampling site Kabeltonne...
CGATTGAAGTTCATTTATGGAGGATAAAAGAATTTCCCAACAAAGGCGTTGAGTTGAATGTGGGTCACCTAAATTACCTGCAGCAAAAATCTGATGAGGCTTGATCTTTTGAATGAGTGAGGAAATGATTTCTAGGTCCTTCTTATTGGGGTTATTTTTTTTTGTGATTCCATTTTCATAAAAAGGCAGATTTAAAAAATGAACATTTTCTTTGGGGAGGTTTAGCAACCGAGCTGATTCTAGTGATTCACTGACACGAATAAAACCCTTTAATTCCCTTAAGGCGACAGAGTCTATATGGCCTTCTTTGGTGTTTAAAATCTCATTCTTTAATTGTTGAAAATTTAATTGATCGGGTTCAATTTGTAAGTACACTTCAATGTATCTCAAAGCATGTTCATTTGAAACACCTCTGCTTCCAGAGGTTTGGTAGGCTATATGTACCTGATGTCCTTGCTCTATTAACCTAGAAATCGTTCCACCCATACTGATTATATCATCAACAGGATGGGGACTAAAAATCAAACTTCTTTTGGAAGAAGGGTTTGCCCTCTCAGGACGATTTTCATCTGAAAATTTTGGTTTCCCACCCGGCCAACCTGTAATTGTTTTTTGAACTTGATTAAACATCCAAATATTTAAATCATATACAGATCCGTAGGTGTTAATCAAACCAGATAAACCATTCTCAGAATAATCTCTTGGGGTAAGTTTTAATATGGATTTTGAGACTCGTTTACATAACCAAAAAACCGCTTTTTTTGTTAATACTTCTGTCCACTCACAGTCCAAAACTAGCCATGGTGTATTGATTCTGGTTAAATCAGAACTTGCTTCTTTGTCAAGTATAAAAGTTACATTAGGATGTTCCTGGAGAAAGGATGCAGGAGCAACTTCACTTATCGGCCCTTCAATTGTTTTGGCAACAACACTTGCTTTGTGACTTCCCCATGCGAGTAAAACAATTCTTTTAGCATTCATTATGGTATTAATCCCCATGGTAATTGCTTTTTTGGGAACTTTTTCTACTCCATTAAAGTCTTTTGCAGCATCATTTAAAGTCAATGGATCAAGGGTTACCAATCGTGTGACAGAATTTCGATGGGAGCCTGGTTCATTAAACCCAATATGAGCAGTTCTTCCAATCCCTAAGAGTTGATAATCTAAGCCCCCTAAGGAGGCAATTTTGTTTTCATACATTTTGCAATAATCTCTTATTTCATCAGGAGTTAAGTTCCCCTTAGGAATATTTATCTGATCTTTAGGAATATCAATATGGTCAAATAAATGGACCCGCATAAAATGATGATAACTTTGTGCTTCTTTGGGAGAAATTGGATAATATTCATCCAGATTAAAAGTGACTACGTTTTTAAAACTTAAATTCTCGTTTTGATGAAGCCAAACCAATTCTTTGTAAACGTCAATGGGTGAAGATCCAGTAGCAAGCCCAAGTACAAACTTTCGATCGACAGTTGTTTTAATAAGATGCGCTATTTCGTTGGCAACCAATTTAGAAGATTCGGTAGCTGAAGAATAGCTTAGATTGTGAATTTTTTCAAAACGGGCTTCTTGAAATTTACCAGGAGATTCATGATTTATCGTGTTTGTTTGTCCCATAAAAATAGCATCAGTCATAAGTAAAAATAACATAAAATAGGCTAAGTAGACCTATCCTACGGTTATTTTAAAACCAAACAAAAAACACTAGACGATTTGGAATAGCCTAGAAGGCTATCCCAAATCCAAAGTTTCCAATGAGTATTCCACTGGTACCAACGCCAGGGATTGTAGGAAATTCTTCTGTTTGGGATCCACTTCCTGTAATGGTTTGTCCGTTTTCGGTATAGCTAAAGGTTCCGGTAACATCAATCGTTTCTGGGATATCACCAATTCCGTAGCCTAATTCTAAGCGGAAGTAAAAACGTCCTCCAGTTTTGATCCCCAATTTAATGTTTGTAGTATTCAAGTTTTGGGAAATGGATGCAGTTCCGTTTCCACTGTTTCCATTGGGGTCTGTGAGTTCAATATCGGTGAAAACCAAATCAGTATCCAAGGAACCGAATCCAATTCCAGCATAGACTCCTTTTCCTTTGTTTCCAAAATAAATATTTGATCCAAATTCAGTATAGGTCAATCCAACTTCAACCTCGTCTGGATTGACATCAAAACTGCTGTAGTCAAAGAAAGGAGCAATGCGGTTACCTAAGAGGGGAGTAACTCCTTCTAAAGAAAGTCCAGCAATGTTTGGTACCCCGAATTTAACACCAATGGCAATGCGATTGATTGAGGGTAATTCCAGTGAATCAAGGGTTTCGACATCTTGTTCTACCTCTTGTGCGAGGACAAACATGGAAGAAATGATAAATATAGTGAACAATATATTTTTCATAGAATTAAATTTTAATGTCAAAATGTGGATATACTTATTCTTTCTTGTCTACAACTATGCGATCTTTTCGGTTGGCCACTTCCCAAGCTGTATAAAAGACTAGGCGGGCACGTTCTTCCAATAAATCAAACTGAATTTTTTCTACAGTATCAGAGGGTTTGTGATAATCGGCATGAGTTCCGTTGAAATAAAAAATAACAGGAATATTATTTTTGGCAAAGTTGTAATGGTCACTTCTAAAGTAAAAACGATTTGGATCGTCTTCTGCATTGAAGGTGTAATCCAATTCAATTTTAGTTGTGGCTTTATTGGCCGCCTCAGAAATTTCGTGCAATTCGGTACTTAAACGGTCACTACCAATGAGATAGATATAATTTCGGTTTTCGCTATCGCGCTTTGGATCGGTACGCCCTACCATGTCAATATTAAAGTTGGCGATAGTGTTGGCAAGTGGATAGAGAGGATTGTCAGTATAGTATTTTGATCCAAGCAGGCCTTTTTCTTCTCCAGATACATGTAGGAAGATTACAGAACGTTGAGGACCTTTGCCCGCTTCAGCTGCTTTTTGAAAGGCTTCAGCAATTTCCAAGAGGGCTACAGAACCAGAACCATCATCGTCTGCACCATTGTATATCTCTCCTTTTTTGATTCCTTCATGGTCTAAGTGAGAAGAAATCACCACATATTCTTCGGGCATAGTACTTCCTTCAATAATAGCGACTACATTTTCAGTCGAAACAGCTTCTCCTTTGATGGTCAATTCCATTTTTTGGAAGTAATCTTCTGTTCCTTTTGCCGCAGCAATTCCACGTGTTTGGTAAAATTCTTTTAAGAAGGTTACTGCTCTCTTTTGTCCTAAGGTTCCTGTTTCTCTTCCTTGGAAAAAGTCAGAGGCATAGACATAAAGCAATTCTTTTAAATCTTGACGATCGATTGATTCGGCGAAAGGTTGGGCTTCCTCATATTGTGCAAAACTTAATGCGGAAGAAAAAATCAGGGCAAATGTAATAAAGTGTTTCATTGTTGAACGATTAAATTAGAACGGTAGACGGGAGTTGAGACAAAATACCATCCCACAATAGGATACGCATCTCTAGGGCTTTTTTAGCAGCTTCAATGGCTTCTTGAATTTTGATTGGGTCTCCCTCACAAAGTTCTTCCATCATTTTTAGCGCCATTGGGCCGTGTTCATCTCCATCTACTTCAATATGTCTGTCAAGATAATAAATTAGATGATGCAAACTGACACCTTCATTGCGAAGATTTTTCACCATCTCAATAAACATGTCGGGAATCAAATCTTCACGTCCAAAAGTAAATACAGCAGCAATTATATGAAGTTTGTTTTCTTTTATTGTTGAAAAAGTAAAGCTCATGAAATCGCTGACATAATCGGGTAAGGATGCAGAAGCAATTAATTCTTCAATAGCTGTACCTTGATCAAGTTGGGCTATAAAGTCTTTGATTGGTGCAGTGTTGGCACCAACTTCTTCCATGGACTGCAAGTACATTTCAAAATGACTCATGATTTCACCGTCTTTGTTAAGATCGGTTTCCTCTCCCCACACAATTTCATTGATCAAACGCCCAGCAGTTGGATGTGCAGAGGGGCGCCAAGGGAGTTGTGTACAGGTCAATTCGACTTGCAACTTTTTTACCAATGACATAAAATCCCAAACGGCAAAAACATGTTGCTCCATGAATAGACGAATGTCTTCAACGGCATGTATTCGTTTGTATAATGGGTGGTCAATGAGTGTTTTCTTGTAGGGGGCTAATTCTTTTTCAATTCCGTGCATAATCATCTTCATTTTTTTCCACTGCAAATATAGAATGAAAGGGTGGATTTGAAAAAATAATTCCCTTATATTCATCCTAAGATGGAGGTACTTTTTTCTTTTTTAATTGCCAGTGTTCTTTTGACACTATCGCCTGGTCCTGATTTATTGATGGTTATCGGGCAAAGTATTGAAAATGGTTTACGTGCAGCACTTATTTTTATTTTGGGTTTGATGACGGGCCTGTGTGGACATACGCTGTTGTTAGTTGTTGGTTGGGCTCAGTTTGTTGGTGAGCAACCGCAAATCATTTCCATTATGAAGGGCATTGGTTTTGTCTACTTCAGTTTTTTGGGTTGGAAGTCAATTCGTAGGCACTATCGTTATAAATTTAATGAGTCGGAAATTCTTTCTCCTCCAAAAAGACACTATGTTCAAGGTCTTTTAATGAATTTAATCAACCCAAAAGTAAGTTTGTTCTTCTGGTTGTTTTTCCCTGGATTTCTCTTCACCAATGATCAGCCGATAGCCTTTCAGTATGCTGTTTTGGGTGGACTATTTCTGCTACAAGCTTTTTTGGTCTTCTCCGTGGTAGCCTATTTTTCTTCAACTGTTAAGGCATTTTTCAACCGTTATCCAATGGGTTTGATTAATGGGGTATTGTGGATTGGATTGGGCGTATATTTGCTTTTCGGTTAAACAATGTATCTTTGAAAATGGAGTCTCTTGATTTAGTAGAATGTCCTCGTGATGCAATGCAAGGGGTGAAGCAATGGATACCCACTCAGCAAAAGATCGTGTATGCGCAAGCCCTGTTGAAAGTGGGCTTTTCTACCTTGGATATTGGAAGTTTTGTTTCTCCAAAAGCAATTCCCCAGATGCGCGATACCGCAGAAGTATTGAATGCCCTTGATCGTTCTGAGAGTAAAACAGAATTATTGACCATTGTGGCCAATTTGCGCGGAGCAGTTGATGCTTGCGCTCATCCGGAGGTTGATTGGCTAGGCTATCCCTTTTCCATCTCCGAGAATTTTCAAATGCGGAATACACATAAAACCATTGAAGAATCCAAAATTGTTTTGGAGCAAATCATCAATTTGACGAAGGAGAATGACAAGAAGCTAGTGGTCTATCTTTCCATGGGGTTTGGGAATCCATATGGAGATCCTTGGTCTCCTGCCATTGTTGCCCATTGGGTTGACTATTTGTCTCAACTGGGTGTTTCTACCATTTCTTTATCCGATACTGTTGGTTCTGCAACATTACCCATCATAGAACAATTGTTTACCACCCTTATTCCAGCATTTCCCAAAGTTGCCCTTGGAGCTCATTTACATGCGCGTTTTGCTGATGCAATCCCTAAAATTGAGGCAGCTTATTTGTCTGGTTGTCGTCGTTTTGATACTGCCATCAAAGGATACGGTGGTTGTCCAATGGCCAAGGATGAATTGGTTGGAAATTTGCCTACTGAAAAATTATTATCCTTTTTTAGCACCCATAAAATTGAACATCAACTCAATCCTCTTCATTTCGAATCAGCTTATAATCAATGCTTAAAAACTTTTATTTAAATTCAGTCTAAATAATCTTGCGCGGTTTATTTCTAGGTTATATATTTGTCCCATTATTTAAACTAAATCTAAATAAGAATAAGAATGAGGAAATGTTTTGCATTTGTATTGATCAGTACGGGAGTCTTTTTTCTTCAAGCGCAGCAGGGTCAATCATCAAGCAATTCTATTGCGGATTCTTTAGTCAGAGCACAACAAATCAATGGTTATCAGCGAATTTTGAATAACCTTAGTGCAATTCCCCAAGGAGTTACCCTGGGTGGATATGCAGAAGTTTTATATAATCAACCCACAAATTTAAACGGTGAATTGGATGTCGAGCGATTGGTCATGCTTTTCGGTTTTAAGTTTGATGATCGTGTTCAATTCGTTACTGAGATTGAATTTGAACATGTTTCTGAAGTATATGTTGAGCAAGCCTTTGTGAACTACTCCTTTATAAATGGGGTTAATATTCGCGCTGGTTTAATGTTGGTTCCCATGGGAATCATTAGCGAGTTTCACGAACCAACAACCTTTAATGGGGTGGAACGCCCAAGCATGGACAGGGTAATTGTTCCCACAACATGGCGAGAAATTGGAATTGGTGTCACAGGTAGATTAGACGGATTAGGTCTTCGCTATCAAGCCTATTTGTTCAATGGATTTTTATCGCATGATGGAGTGGAAGGTCAATTGAGTGGCGCTACTGGACTGAGAGGAGGTCGACAAAAAGGAGCTAAATCGGTGGTGGATCAATTCAATCTATCGGCAAAACTGGATTACTATGGCATTCCCAATCTCCGTCTAGGTTTGTCGGCCTATGCGGGTAGAACGCAAGCGGTAGATGGACAGAATGCTATTCCAGGGAGTGATATTGGTTTGGCCATGCTAGGGCTTGATGCGCGTTTTAAGCGGAAAAAAATTTCTGCTCGCGCACAGTTTGTCCAGGCAAACCTCAGTGATACGGATGCTTACAATAGGCTTACGGGCAGTGATCTAGGAAGTGCGCTTGGCGGCTATTACATTGAAACCGCCTATAATCTTCTTCCTCTAATAAACCGTCAGCGTTTGGATGCTTTTGTACGCTATGAATCCTATGATACCCACAAGAAAGTTGGAGCCTCAATCGCTAGAAACCCTGCTTTTGAGCGAGAAGAATGGACACTTGGATTGAGTTATCATATGTCTATTGGAACGGTCTTTAAGATTGATTATCAGTCTAAAAGGACTGGTATAACAGACTCACAATTTGGACAATTTAATGTTGGTGTGGGGGTTTGGTTTTAATTTATTTAAAATTAATCTAAATAAAATTTGGAACATAACAACAGGTAAAATATATTTGTAAAGAATTTAATTAAATGCGAAAAGTAACCTCCATAGCACTCTTTTTTTTAGGATTTTTCTTCCTTTCTTTTGGCTTGCCTTTGCATGAAAATTCTTTTTCAAAACGCATAGAAAAAAAGATCAATAAGGAGATTATGTCTGTCTTTTCTGTTACAGACTTTACCCTAGAGCAATCTTCAATTCAGATAGAAAACAATCCTTTTTTGTTGTCGCACTCCATCAGTGAAATATATGTAAAAGAGCAGCTTGTTGGCTATTCTTTCATGGGAACTGCACCAAGTAAAACCGATTCGTTTGACTATTTAATTTTATTTGATCCCTCTTTCACCATAAAGAAGGCAACAGTTTTGGTCTACCGTGAAGATCATGGCGGCGAAATTGCCAGTAAGCGTTGGTTGTCTCAGTTTGTTGAAAAACAATCCTCTTCCCGTTTTACCTATGGGGATAGTATTAGCGCAATTTCGGGTGCGACCATTTCAGTTCAGTCCATGACAGCATCGGTCAATCATGTGTTTTCTTCTTTAAAATATGTTCAATCAAGCGTTGGTCAGTAATGAAACCTTATTTCATACTGCGCAACTTTTCAAAACCTTTTAAAGCTTTCCTGTTCGCTTTCCTTTTTGTCCTTTCTGTTGGGTATTTTACTGGGCTATTTTTTGTAGCCCAAACGGACAGCAACAAGCCTGCTGGAATAGTTGAAAATTATAACGGGAATGAGGACAGTGAAGAGATTTCGGTGATGAAATTTAAAAAAGGAGAGCGAGAAATGCTCACCATCATTCACACACACGTACTTTCTATTGGATTTATTTTTGCACTCTTAGGTATACTCGTTTGGGGTACACAAATTCCGACCAAATGGAAAACCTTTTTAACCATAGAACCTTTTTTCTCAGTCATTGTTACCTTTGGAGGAATTTATTTGATATGGCTAGAATATACCTTAATGGCCTATTTTGTAATGTTTTCAGGGATATTAATGACGCTTAGTTTTGTTGCTGGGGTTGTGGTGGTTTGTGTCGATCTAATTAAATCGCCAATTGAGACCCTTTAATGGTTGAAATGTTGTAAATTTGCTCGCAACTAATTCTTAAGTAGTTGCCATGAAGAATCACAATAAATTTCTAGAACAAGGATTAACGTACGATGATGTATTACTTGTCCCGGCCTATTCCGAAGTATTGCCGAGAGATGTAAAACTCACTACTAAATTCACCCGTAATATAAATTTAAACATCCCCATCATTTCTGCCGCGATGGACACTGTTACCGAAAGTCAAATGGCCATTGCCATGGCAAGAGAGGGTGGAATAGGTGTTTTACACAAGAATATGACGATTGCGGAACAGGCAGATAAGGTGCGCATTGTTAAGCGAGCAGAATCTGGAATGATCCTCGACCCAGTGACCTTGACCAAAGCAGCTTCTGTAGGAGATGCCAAAGACTATATGTCGCGTTACAAGATTGGTGGAATACCAATCGTCGATAAAGATGGAAAATTAGAAGGGATAGTTACCAATCGTGATTTGCGTTTTGAAAAAGATTTACAGCGCCCTATAACAGAAGTAATGACAACGGATAATTTAATAACCGTTACCCAAGGAACCTCTCTTGCTGAAGCTGAAGATATATTACAAAACCATAAAATTGAAAAATTACCAGTGGTCGATGATCAATATATTTTGGTAGGATTAATCACCTTTAGAGATATCACCAACCATACCGACAAACCCATTGCAAACAAAGATTCCTATGGACGGCTAAGGGTTGCAGCAGCTGTTGGTGTTACGGGAGACGTGGTCGATCGTACACGGGCACTCGTAGAAGTTGGCGTTGATGCCATTGTTATTGATACTGCACATGGGCATACAAAAGGAGTGGTTGCAGTTCTCAAAGAAGTAAAAAAGAACTTTCCAAGCCTTGATGTGGTTGTGGGGAATATTGCCACAGCCGCAGCAGCTAAATATTTAGTTAAAAACGGAGCAGATGCTGTTAAGGTTGGAATTGGTCCTGGTTCCATCTGTACAACCCGTATCATTGCCGGAGTAGGCTATCCACAGTTATCGGCAGTGCTTGCCGTTGCTGATGCCATAAAAGGAAGTGGTGTGCCGGTAATTGCCGATGGAGGAATCCGTTATACTGGAGATATACCAAAAGCAATTGCTGCTGGTGCAGACAGTGTCATGCTAGGTTCACTTCTTGCTGGAACAAAAGAATCGCCAGGGGAAACAATTATTTACGAAGGAAGAAAGTTTAAGTCCTATCGTGGTATGGGCTCTGTTGAAGCCATGAAGAAAGGAAGTAAAGACCGCTATTTTCAAGATGTTGAAGACGACATTAAAAAACTTGTTCCCGAAGGAATTGTTGGGCGAGTTCCTTACAAAGGTGATTTATATGAAAGCATTCATCAGTTTATTGGTGGGCTTAGAGCTGGAATGGGCTATTGTGGAACTTCCTCTATTGATGAATTAAAAGAAAACGCACAATTTGTTCAAATTACTGCCGCTGGTATGCGTGAAAGTCATCCACATAACATACAAATCACTAAGGAAGCACCGAATTATAGTCGTTAAGAAAGAGATTTAACGGGCGACGAATTTGAATATCTTTATTTGCCCTTGCGTCTCTATGCGGACAATATACATTGTTTTTAAATCAAGACTCAGGCTGCGCTGAAAATCGAACAAATTAACTTGATTAAATGAAGCAACTTCGTTGCCAATAATGCTATAAATTTTAACATTGCCAGTACCTGTCAAACCTTTGATGCTAAAGACACCATTTTTGTAGATTATATTGACAATTGTCGCATTTTCAATGCTAGTATTTATTGGTTTTAAAGGGGAGGGAAGGCTGCTTCCAAACAGGGCGTTTGGAATAAAAAGTAAGGAAAGCGAGAAAAAGAGAAGCAGGCCTTTTTTCATACTCAAATATATGATGACAATTTAATCTTTTAATTGTTAATAAAAAAATATTTATTAACAATTAAATATATGATTAACAACAACTTACATTTTTTATTAATCATCAATGTCATTATTTTGTTAATAAGACACAATAATTTTACTTTTTTTCGTTCAAAAGTAACAATACTAATCATCATCTTTACAGTAAAGCTTTGGATTAAATGAGGTTTCAAATTATTTTGGGTTTAGTTATTTTGTGCTTGACCAGCTGTGATCAATTGACAAATGTTGAGCAAGATGCTGTCGTAGCCCGTGTTGGAACTCAGTATCTCTATTTGTCGGATATTGTAGAGCAACTTCCTCCAAATATATCTAAGATGACAGCATTTTATTGTCCCAAAATGCAATCAACATCTGGGCAAAAAAGCAATTACTTTATGATCAGGCCGTATTTAATTTGGATCAATCTTCACAGACAGCACTAAACGCATTGGTGGAGGATTATCGTCTCGATTTATGGGGAAGGACTTATAAAGAATCTTTGGTCAAGTCTTTAATTGATACTATTGTTGACACTTTATTGGTTCAGGCATATTACAAAAAGAATCAATCGAATTTCTCCCTAACAGAAAATGTCTTGCAAGCACGTGTAATAGGTCTATCAAAATCAGCATTAAATTTAACAGATGTCAAATTTCGCTTCCAGCGAAATCAAGAAGAAGATAAGCGTTACCTAGACTCCTTGCGTATTCAGTTCACTTCCTATCAAAACAAAGACTCAATTTGGTATACAAAACGATCTTTTCAAGAACAGTTCCCCTCAATCCCAGTGTTGGATTTTGATGATTATTTAAAAAAATCACAATTTTTCTTCATTGAAGATTCATTCGAAGTATATTTGCTTTGGGTATCGGATTATCGATTACGGAACGAATATGCTCCTTTTCAACTGGTAGAAAATACCATTCGAAAAATCGTTTTCAACCAATCCAAATTAGAATTTATTAAACAATTTGATCAAGAAATTTTACAAGATGCAATACAAGCCAACAAGTTTGAAATATATCCTTAGTTTATGTTTATTCTGTACAAACTTAGTTGTTGTCGCCCAAGGACCAAAGGCTGACAGTCAGGGACGCATCAAATTAGATGGAGTCGTAGCTGTGGTTGGTGATTATGTTATTTTAGATTCCGATATTGACAAAACTTTAACGGATATGGAATCGCAGGGAATCTCAACCAAAGGTGTTACCCGATGCGAATTAATAGGTAAATTGATGGAAGACAAACTGTATGCACATCATGCCATACAAGATAGTCTCGAAGTTTCTGATGCTGAAGTTTATTCTTATGTCGACCAGAGTATTGAATATTTCACCCAGCAGTTGGGAAGTTTAGAAAAGGTTTTGGAGTTCTATAACAAGACCGATGAACTTTCTTTTCGTGATGAACTTTTTGAAATCAATAAGGTCCAAAAATTATCGCAATTGATGCAGGCCGATATCATTGAAAAAATTGAGATTACACCAGAAGAAGTACGTGAATTCTTTGAATCCATTCCTAAAGATGATTTGCCCGTTTTTGGGACTGAGTTAGAAATTGCACAAATTGTCATCGAGCCTGCGGTGAAAGAGGATGAAAGAAAGCGAATTATCGCTCAATTGAATGGTTTTAAAAATGATGTTGAAGAGAAAGGCTTGAGTTTTGCATCCAAAGCAATCTTGTATTCGCAAGATCCAGGATCACGTTCCAGTGGTGGGAAGTATACCTTGCATAGAAAGCGCCCTAGAATGGCAAAAGAATTCAGGAATACGGCCTTTAGTCTTGAGGAGGGAGAGGTTTCTGCTCCATTTAAAACTGAATTTGGTTGGCATATTTTAACTGTTGATAAAATAAGAGGACAAGAAATTGACATTCGTCATATCTTATTGATGCCAGAAGTGGATAACGAAACCTTGACCAAAAGCAAAGCCATACTGGATTCTATCCGTGTACGTATTTTGGACGAAGAAATCAGCTTCGAAGATGCAGCCTATAATTTCTCCTATGAGAACGAAACTAGAAATAATGGTGGTAAAATAATCAATCCAGTAACGGGTGACACCCGTTTTGAATTGACGAAAATGGATCCTGAATTATACAACCAGGTTAAGAACCTCGAGACGGGCAAAATTACACTGCCTTTATTAGAACAAGATAGAGGAGGAGCAAAGAAATATAAGATTCTTAAAGTGGTAAATCGCTATGAAGAGCATCAAGCAGACTATTCACAAGACTTCACTAAGATTAAGGATTTAGCCCTGCGCGATAAGCAAGTGAGAACGGTAAAAAAGTGGATAAGAGAAAAGATTGAAGATACATTTGTTAGTGTGAATAAATCCTTCCGCGATTGTGAATTTTCCAACAATTGGACCAAAGAATAGCGGTATTTCTACTTGAAATATTTTAGCGGAACCCAAAGCATTCCGAAACATTCACCACCATTTTTATGAATATTTTTATGGTGCATCTTGTGTGCACGCCGCAAACCTTTGGCATATTTACTTGTAGAATTTCGAAATATTTTAAAGCGCTGGTGAATAAAAATATCGTGCACGAAAAAATAGGTCATCCCATAGGTAAAAATGCCTGCAGCCATTGGAAAGCCAGCCCAAAAACCAAATTCCCCCCACAAGATCATTAGTGCTATGCTTACAGCTGCATAAAAGATGAAAAATAAGTCATTGCGCTCGAACCATGAATCATGGTCTTTTTTATGATGGTCTTTGTGCCAAGACCACAAAAACCCATGCATGATGTATTTGTGCGAAAACCAAGCCATGAATTCCATGAATATAAAGGTGGCAAGATAAATGGAGACCCAATAGAAAACGTCCATGATAAATTATAAAAGGTTAAATCGGTAGTTCACATAGGAACGTGCTAATACTCCCATTTTTTCATAATTGGGAACCCTAATACGTGCAGATGTGATGTCAATTGAGGGAGTTTTTTTAAGTTTATTCAATAGTCTTGAATAATATTTATAAGCTGTATACACGCCAAAGCGAGCAGAATTTGGAAGCTGAAAAATGCCTTCTAAGCCTTTTTCGAAGTCCCCTTCTATTTCAAGGATGATAGCTATTTTGTTTTCTTCTGAAAACTCTTTGAGGTTAATGTTTGGAAAATAAGAACGGTTCAAACCTTCGAAATCATCCTTTAGATCACGTAAAAAATTGACTTTCTGAAAAGCAGAACCCAAGGCCATAGCCGAGCTTTTCAAGTGGAGATATGCCGAATTATCACCGTTGACAAATATTTTTAAACACATCAGACCAACCACATCTGCAGAGCCGTAAATATAAGCCTTATAGTCCTCGTCAGTCAAATAGGTTTTTTTGGATAAATCCCAACGCATGCTTCGCATAAAGGCATCGACCAATGTACGGTCAATTGCGTATTTATGAAAACTGTGTTGAAAGGCGTTTAAAATAGGGTTTAAACTAATTTTGTTTTCAATGGCCAGATTTAAATCTTCTTCAAATCGATTGAATAACTCTTCTTTGGGATAGTCGTGAAAGCTATCCACAATTTCATCGGCAAAACGAACAAAACCATAAATGTTGTAGATGTCACTTCTTATGGATTTATCGAGCATTTTGGTGGCTAACGAAAAGGAAGTACTGTAAGATTCTGTTACTCCTTTACTACATTGAAATGACACTTCATCAAACAACTTTTTCATAACTAATATATAACATAGTCACTAGTATAAAGTTCTTATTTAACTAGTGGTAAATATTAGGTAAATATAGGAAAAGTTATACAAAGACACTTATATTCAGTTGTTCTTCAACAAAGTCTTCGATCTTGTCGTATACATTAATCCCTGATGCGACCACTGTTTTGTCAATATGTTGAACTTGCGGTCCAAAAATAGACAATTGATTCTCCGTATTTTCAATGAGTTCCTTGTTGAAATGAGCAAGATAATCATCGATTTCTTCCTTATTGGGTTCTACGGTTACATAGGTTACAAAGTGCAAGGAAGGACTGTAACTGAGTAATGTTTTGAGACTTACAGTTGGAATAGATTGTCCCAAGAAGATGGTTTTAAAGCCATTATTTAACACAAAATAATTGAGAAAGAGAATACTCAATTCGTGAATCTCGTTTTCAGGTAAATACAAAACAAAAGTCGATGCATTTATTTGGGGTGTAGAATCCCGTTGCATAAGCTCTGTCTGTATATGAATTTTTTGTTTAATTAGGTTGGTGATAAAGTGCTCGTGAGAGGGAGAGATTGCTCCTGTTTGCCACAAAATACCTAAGCCACTCATTAGGGGTACAAAAATATTGAGGTAAATAAAGCTAAAATCGTTTTTATTCATCAACTCATCATAGGTTGCATCGAACATGGTAATGTCAAAGTTCACCATAGACAATTTAAACGCGTTGATGGAGACTTGCTCAGAACTCGATTTCAAGGCAATTTCTCGCACGAGAAAAGGAATTTCTTTTTCGGGTAAATTTGCAATCTTGGATATCTTTATTCCATGATTGTACAGCAGTGTAATGTTTAGTAATTTCCGCAGACTATCGAGGGAGTACCTGCGAATGTTGGTGTCTGTTCTTTCAGGCTGTAAGAGGTTGTATCTCTTTTCCCAAATGCGAATGGTATGCGCTTTAATTCCTGAAATATTTTCAAGATTTTTGATGCTAAAGCTATTCTTTATCCTTTTCATATGTCTACTTTTATTTAAGAAAGCTTAAACAAAAGTACAAAAAAAAATCGAATGTAAGAGTGCGCACGAGAAGACTCGAACTTCCACGGGATTTAACTCCCACTAGGCCCTCAACCTAGCGCGTCTACCAATTCCGCCACGTGCGCCTAAAGGCAGTAGTGACTTGGCTGGGGCTCGAACCCAGGACCCTCTCCTTAAAAGGGAGATGCTCTACCAACTGAGCTACCAAGTCATAAAAAAGTGACTTGGCTGGGGCTCGAACCCAGGACCCTCTCCTTAAAAGGGAGATGCTCTACCAACTGAGCTACCAAGTCATTACTTTTTGAGGGTGCAAATATACGTGCAAAAATCAATAATTCATCATCTTATTGTCTAAATTTGTTGGCATACATAAAACTTTTAATTGTGCATTCAATTTTTCTTTTGGGCTATATGGGCAGTGGAAAGTCCACCCTTGGAAGGAGGCTTTCTAAGCAGCTTAATCTCCCTTTTTTCGACCTAGATAAATTTATTGAGGAAGAAGAAAACACAAGTATTGCAAAGCTATTTTCAACCAAGGGAGAAATCTATTTCAGACAAATTGAAAGCGATATTTTACATCGGTTTATTGCTAGAGATAAAGCTGCAATTGTTGCTCTTGGTGGAGGCACACCCTGCTATTTTGACAATATGGAAAAGCTACTCTCATCAGAACATAAAACCCTTTACATAAAGGCGAGTATTCCAACACTATCTTCCCGATTGATGCTTGAAAAAGAAACCCGTCCCATGATTAGCCATTTGACAACAAAAGATCAATTAAACGAATTTATTGGGAAACATTTGTTTGAACGCGCTCCCTTCTACCAGCAATCACAATCAATTGTTAGTGTAGACGGAAAGTCGATTGAAGAAATTGTGAACGAAATGACGGATCTACTAGCTTAAATAAACCCCTATATCTCCGCTAAAGTGGACTTCTATGTGTTCATTCAACGAGGTGGAAAGTGAAAGGCCTTTAAAGTCGGCCTTAATGGGGTATTTTTTGTGGTTTCGATTGACCAAAACAGCTGTGTTGAGTTGTGCTAATGGAATATCCAAAAGGTACTTAACAGCATACATCAAAGTACTTCCCGTATTTAAAACATCATCAACAACAACAACCGACTGCTTACTTAGTTTACTCAAATCATGTGATGATTGAACCTTAGCTAGTGGATTTTTTTTATCCACCTTTAGTTGTACAAGATGAACTGTCAAGTTAGATATTTGCTCTAGACAGGTTTTTATCTTCTTGGCATATACAACACCATTGTTTGCAATGCCCGCAAGATAAATGGTATCACGATCCAAGTTGTGCTCATAGATTTGATAAGCAATACGCAAGGTGCAATTTTCAATTTTGGCAGCATCAAAAATTAATCCGTTTATTTTTGGCATGATGATGGATATAATTAAAACAAAGGTAGAAAGATTTGTTTTTACTTTACTTAATTTATTAATTTACTTCATAAACCCCTTAGCTATGAAAAAGAACTTCTTAACCGTTTTATTCTTCTTAATCTCACTGACAGTTTTCGGACAAGAAAAAAATCTAACCTCAACTCAATTGGCTGTTTCTGGTTATGATTTGGTGAGTTATTTTAACAACGATTCACCTCAAAAAGGAAATAAAGAACATGCAGTTGTTTACGATTCTGCCACTTATTATTTTTCCACTGAAGAAAATAAAAATATATTTAAAAGTGTACCAGAAAAATATTTACCCCAATATGGCGGATGGTGTGCCTATGCCATGGCTCGAAGTAAAAATGTAGAAATCAACCCTGAGGCCTATCTTGTTGATGAGGGAAAACTATATCTCTTTTATAAAACGAGATGGAACAACACTCAGCTAAAGTGGCTAAATAATCCTACTGAATTAAAACAAAAAGCCGATGCAAATTGGCAAAAAAAAGTAGAACAAGAATAAATGATTCGTTTACAACGTATCTTTAGGTATGAATTTTGGCCCTTTTGGCTTTTTTATGTTCCAGCATATATGAACTGGGTTCGCTTGGCCATATTAGCACGCTATACAACCTATTTTACAGCAACCAATCCCATCATGAATAACAGTGGAGCCATTAATGTCTCAAAGTTTAGTTATTTATCTAAACTTCCTACGGCATGGATTCCAACTACGGTTAAAATTGACGCTAAAATTGATTTAAACTCCTTGACAACTGTTTTGAATGAGAATACCTTAACTTTTCCCTTGATCATTAAACCTGATCGTGGAGAGAGGGGGAAAGGGGTACAACTTGTTCCTACTTTGAACGCTTTAACTCGGATAATTAAGTCTAGTCCTTGTAGGGATCTATTACTTCAATCCTATTGTAATTATCCCAACGAAGCGGGGATACTGTATTACCGTTACCCAAATGAAGTCAGGGGAAGGATAAGTTCAATTACAACAAAGGAATTTTGTGTGCTTACTGGAGATGGCATTTCGCCCTGGGGAAAATTGATCGAAAGCAATATTCGGCTCTCACATCGATTAAAACTACTTAAAGAACGACATGCCGATTGTTGGGAAATTCCGTCAGTAAAAGGAGAGCAAAAACTTGTTGAGCCCATTGGAAGCCATAATTTAGGCACCAAGTTCTTGAGCGGACAACACCTTCGTTCTCAGGCACTAACCGCTTGCTTGGATCACTGGGCAGATCAACTGCCTGGCTTTTATTACGGGCGTTTCGACATCAAATATACTTCTTGGGAGGCACTGTTGGCTGGTGAAGAATTTAAAATAATCGAAATCAACGGTGTGAATGCAGAACCTACACATATCTACGATCCGAATCATACTTTAGCAAAAGCTTACCGTGATATTTTTTTTCATATGAAAATAATTCATCAAATTAGTAAGCAAAACAGATCTTTGGGCATTGCTCCAAAACGTCTTAAACCCTTTTTAACCGAACTTTTACATACTACAACCCAATAATCACCTACTTAACTATGACCCTACATCTAAACCTTTGGCAAGACATGATTGATCTTTGTTTCTCACTTGAACAAGATCACTTTACTTTTAAAAGCGAGTTGTTAAATGGTGCTTCAATAGGAGAGCATTTGCGTCACTCCTATGAATTTTACTTTTGCTTGTTAAAGGGAAAAGAAACTGGCATCATCAATTATGAAAAGCGCGAACGTGATCGAATGCTAGAAACGGATCTTTTCTATGCGATTGATCGAATGCAAGCATTACAAAAACAACTTCAACCAGAAATCATCGATGCACCCTTACAACTCTGTTCTAAAGAAGCAGCTGTAGAGGTGGTCTCTACCTCATTTGGAAGAGAGTTAGTCTATTGTCTAGACCATGCCATTCATCATCAAGCCCTCATAAAAATAGGCCTAAAAGAGTTGGACCGTGCCCAGCTGGTCAATGAGCATTTTGGGGTTGCCTATTCGACCATCCGATATCGAATGCAGCACTAACTATTCTTCTGAAATATTGTCCTCGTCTATATAGCCGTCTAAGCTTCGGCGATCTTTTTTGGTGGGTCGACCTTCTCCTTTTTCGCGATAATAGTCTTGCGCGAGTTGTTGTAAGTCTTTTCGTTCAAATGCTTCACGTGGAGTTGTATCCATGCGGTAAATGTCGACCAATTTTGCACCAAGCCTTGATTTTGGAATATCCATGACCAAGCATTGGTAATTGATTTGATCTTTTCGAATCTCAATTTTATCTTGAGGTAAGACTTCGCGGGAAGCTTTTACAACTTGTCCATTGATTTTTATTTGCCCTTTTTTACAAGCAGCACTGGCGATATTTCGCGATTTGTAATAACGAACACACCACAGATATTGGTCGATTCTCATCTTTAAAATTGCGTTAAAGTTCTACGCTAAAGTAAAGTAAAATTGTATCTTGCACAGCAAATTTTTAGCATGAAAATAACATCATTTGCGCCCATTATTCTACTTTTCATTTTTGTGCTTTCTTTCAATGCATGTAAAAAAGATGATGAAGGAGAAGAAGTAGAGCTTAGAGATCATACGGAGCAAGAACTTACTGATGAGCAATTGTTGCTTGCTTTTTTGCAAACGCATACCTATAACTATGAAGATTTTCCTCCGGCAAATGAAGAGCATGTAGCTATAATCATCGATAGTTTAGCGGGTGATTTAGCCAATAAAACACCCTTAATCGATTTAGTTCAATCAATCGAAGTCCCTGTGAATACAGCCAATGATATAGTCGTTAATCATACGCTCTACCACCTGGTGGCCCGCCAAGGGGATCGACTTGAATCCAAGCCATCCATAGTAGATTCGGTCTATCTTTCTTACACTGGAAAACTTTTGGATGGAACCCAGTTTGATCAAATGATAAACCCCATTTGGTTTGATAATACTCGGGTTATTCGTGGCTTTAGCTATGGATTGCAAAACTTTGCTCCGGGCACATTTGAGCAATCCCAGAACGGTACAATCAATTTTTCGGGTTACGGACAAGGGCTAATTTTTATGCCCTCTGGTTTGGGCTATTTTGCATCATCTCAAGGACAAATTCCTGCATACTCTCCTCTTATGTTTGAGGTTTCGGTATATACCACCAACCAATCTGATCATGACGGGGATGGCATTTTATCCATCAACGAAGACCCCGATGGGGATGGTAATCCATATAATGATGATACAGATCAAGATGGCACCCCAAATTTCCTCGATTCAGATGATGATGGCGATGGAATTTTGACCATCAATGAATACGATAATGATCAAGATGGACAAGCCGACGACGACGATAATGACGGGACTCCTAATTATTTAGACAACAACTAGGCTTAGTCTTTTCTAGAATTACTTTTTCCTTTCAATTCGTAGGAAGCACTGAGAATCCACTGCTTTGCACGCGTATCAACTTTAGCCTGTATATCCGTTCCATTATTTTCAATTATAGCGATCTCATTGTCGGTAAATCCACGTTCAAAGCGAATCCCTACACCCAAACGTCCTAGTTGTAATCGAGTTCCCAACTGAAGACCTACGGTAAAATTTTCAGTTACTTCTCCAAGGCTAATGTCATTTGCTTTTTCGGATAAAATGTATTGAAATGAAGGTCCAGCAAAGACACTTAAAGGGCCTAAAACCTTATACCCTAGAAGAATAGGGGCTTCAATTTTATTCAAAGCAATAGAGCTGTTATCGCCAAAATCACTTTTACTTTGACTAAATTGTAGTTCAGGGCGAAGATAAAAAAGCAATAGATCAATTTTGCTGTATACACCAAGGTGAAAAGCAGTTTTTGCGTCTGCCTCAAAATTGGCGAGAGAAACATCAACGGGATTAACATCGCCAAATGAGTCATAATTTACTCCTCCTTTGATTCCAAATTCAAATTGGGCAAAAATGGGGGTAAATAAGAGGGATAAGAGTAAGCTAAGGTATAAATTTCGGGTTTTCATAGTTTGATTATTTACGTTGTATAACTTTTTCACTTGCTTTAACAATGGCTGCGGCATTTAATCCGTACTTATCCATCAATTGAGCAGGAGTTCCAGATTCGCCAAAAGTGTCTTGGGTGGCAATAAATTCTTGTGGAGTTGGATTGTTTTCAGCCAATACACGAGCAACACTTTCTCCTAGACCACCGAGGTAGTTGTGCTCTTCAGCCGTAACAATAGCTCCAGTTTTCCCAACAGATTTAAGGATGATGTCCTTGTCCAAAGGTTTGATGGTGTGTATGTTAATGACTTCAGCAGAAATGCCATTGGAATGCAGTGTTTTTGCAGCCTCTAGTGCTTCCCACACCAAATGTCCGGTTGCAACTATGGTTAGATCAGTTCCTTCCTGTAAAAGTATCCCTTTGCCAATTTCAAAATTTTGATCGGCAGGGGTGAAGTTGGCTACCTTTGGACGTCCAAAGCGAAGGTATACAGGTCCTTCATGATCCGCAATGGCGAGAGTAGCGGCTTTGGTTTGATTGAAATCACAGGGATTAATCACGACCATACCTGGAAGCATTTTCATCAATCCAATATCTTCTAAAATTTGGTGAGTCGCACCATCTTCACCAAGGGTAACTCCGGCATGCGATGCACAGATTTTTACATTTTTATTTGAATAGGCGATGGATTGACGTATTTGATCGTATACTCGTCCAGTAGAGAAGTTGGCAAAAGTTCCCGTAAATGGAATTTTCCCACCAATGGTCAAGCCTGCGGCAATTCCCATCATATTGGCTTCAGCGATTCCAACTTGGAAGAAGCGCTCAGGATTTTCTTCGATAAATTGGTCCATTTTAAGCGAGCCAATTAGGTCGGCACAAAGGGCGACAACATTTGGATTGGTTCTTCCTAGTTCTGTTAATCCTGCTCCAAAACCTGAACGGGTGTCTTGAGAACCTTGATTGCTATATTCTTTCATTTGTGTTGCGTTAATCGATTAATAATCCCCGAGGGTCTCAGGATTTTGAGCCAAGGCACTTGACAGTTGTTCGTCATTGGGGGCTTTTCCGTGCCAAGCGTGGGTATGCATCATGAAATCTACACCATTCCCCATTTCTGTTTTCATAAGAATACAAATGGGTTTTCCCTGTCCGGTCATCCCTTTTGCCTTGTGTAAACCAGCGACGATGGCCTCAATGTCATTTCCTTTTTCAATGGTCAATACGTCCCATCCAAAGGCAAGAAATTTAGCTTCGAGACTTCCCATGGGCAGTACTTCGTCTGTAGATCCATCGATTTGTTTTCCATTTAGATCCACTGTAGCAATTAGGTTATCTACTTTTTTTGCTGCCGCATACATAATGGCTTCCCAGTTTTGTCCCTCTTGCAGTTCGCCGTCTCCCATAAGTGCATAAACCAATTTTGAATCATTGTTTAATTTCTTGGCTTGAGCGGCGCCAATAGCAACAGACAATCCTTGTCCAAGTGAACCAGAAGCAATGCGCACTCCAGGTAAGCCTTCATGAGTGGTTGGGTGCCCTTGTAAACGAGAATCAATCAAGCGAAAGCTGTTCAGTTCATCTACAGCAAAGTAGCCCCTGCGTGCTAAAACGCTGTAAAAAACTGGCGAAATATGACCGTTGGATAAAAAGAAAAGATCTTCGTTGGTCCCGTTCATATCGAAGCCTTCTTTCAAATCGAGGACTTCATTGTACAGGCTTACAAAAAATTCAGCACATCCAAGCGAACCTCCTGGGTGGCCCGAATTTACTTTGTGAACCATGCGAAGGATGTCTCTCCTTACCTGAGTGACAATATCTTGCATTGAGTGTGTTGATGACATATGTTTTATTTTATACAACAAAATTAAAATTTCAACAATCTTCTTCCGCATTATTGTCTGAAACTTATTAAACATTACCAACATTTTTTTAAGATGTATAAAGTAGGGCTTGCTTGGATTAATTGTTTTTCTGGTTTTGCAGTAGGGCGGACTTCCGTATCTTTGACCACTTAAATGTTTTGATGGAATTTAAATTGCATAATACCGATCCTGGAAGTAAAGCTCGCGCTGGAGAAATTACAACAGCACACGGTAAAATTCAAACCCCTATTTTTATGCCCGTTGGAACGGCTGCAACGGTTAAAGGCGTTCACCAACGTGATTTAAAAAATGAAATCAATCCTGATATTATTCTAGGGAACACCTATCATCTCTACCTACGTCCCGGGACAGAGATATTGCAACAGGCCGGTGGTTTACATAAGTTTATGGGATGGGATCGCCCGTTGTTAACGGATTCTGGAGGTTACCAAGTATATTCTCTTTCTGCCAACCGAAAGATCAAAGAGGCTGGGGTAAAGTTTAAATCCCATATCGATGGTTCCTATCATGTATTTACCCCCGAAAATGCCATCGATATTCAGCGGCAAATTGGGGCCGATATCATTATGGCGTTTGATGAATGCACTCCATATCCCTGTGAATATAAGTATGCGAAAAAATCGATGCATATGACCCACCGTTGGTTAGATCGTTGTATTGCGCAAGACAAAGCTAGTCCATTTTTATATGGTTATGAACAAACCTTTTTTCCCATAGTACAAGGAAGTACCTTCAAGGATTTAAGGAAACAATCAGCGGAGTTCATTGCTTCGAGGGGAGCTCAAGGAAATGCGATTGGAGGATTATCTGTTGGAGAGCCTGCCGATGAAATGTATGCCATGACAGAAGTAGTATGCGAAATTCTTCCAGAAGACAAGCCCCGTTATCTCATGGGAGTTGGAACTCCAATAAATATTTTAGAAAACATAGCCCTAGGGGTAGACATGTTTGACTGTGTTCTCCCTTCTAGAAATGCACGTAACGGTATGCTTTATACAGCGCAGGGGTCCATCAATATTAAAAATAAAAAATGGGAGAATGACTTTTCTGTCATTGATCCCGATGGACATACATTTGTAGATACAGAATATTCAAAAGCTTATCTACGCCATTTGTTTTCTGTCAACGAATTACTCGGAAAACAAATTGCAACAATTCACAATCTTGGATTTTACTTAGCTTTGGTGCGTCAAGCGAGGGAAAAAATCATTGTTGGCGAATTTGCCGCCTGGAAAAATAAAATGGTACAACAAATGAACAAACGCCTTTAAAGCATGTTAAAAAAGATTGACGGATATATCATTAGACGTTACTTGGCAACCTTTTTTGTCATGTTACTGCTGTTTATTCCAATCGGAATTATGGTCGATGTGGCAGAAAAAATTGACAAGTTCAAGGAAAATGAAATCCCCTTTGCTGAAATTTTTTCCTACTATATTGATTTTATGTGGTATTTTGGAAATTTATTATTCCCCATTTTTCTTTTTTTAGCCGTTATTTGGTTTACCTCCAAATTAGCCAACAACACTGAAATAATTGCCATTTTAAGTTCTGGGATTTCTTTTTATCGATTTCTTCGTCCTTACCTCATTTCAGCTTCTCTTATTGCCATTTTTGCTTTTTTTGCGGGGATGTTTATTGTCCCAAAGGCCAGCGAAGGTTTTAATGCTTTTTCATATAAATATTTGCAAAAGCGAAAAGACGACCGCAAGACCTCCAATCTTTTTAAGCAAATTAACGAGAACGAATTTATTTATATCAGCAGTTATAATCCAACCCGTATGCGGGGGATGGATTTTACCCTAGAGCACTTTGAAAACGATTCACTCAAGTTTAAAATAATGGCGCAGTCCATTCGATGGGTTGAAAGCGATTCTGTTTTTCGCTTGGTCAATTTCAAAAAACGCATTCTTTTAGGCGATCAGGAACGCTATATTAAGGACAATATTTTAGACACCATTTTTGACTTTGAAGTACAAGATTTAGCCCCATTAAATTACAAAGCAGAAACCTTGTCGATGATCCCCTTAAATGAGTTTATCAAAGAGGAAAAACGAAGTGGTTCAGTTCTAATCAACCAGCATCTTTTGGTTCGGCATAAAAGATATAGCCTCCCTGTCTCTGCTTTTGTCTTGACGATTATTGCAGTGGCTGTTTCTTCCTTTAAGCGAAGAGGAGGGATGGGTGTAAACCTCGCATTTGGCATTTTACTCGGATTTATTTTTATTTTTTTCGATAAGATCTTTGGGGTTTTGGTTGCCAAATCTAATTTTTCTCCTGCACTAGCCGCTTGGCTTCCAATTCTCATTTTTGGTCTTTTGGCCTATGGCCTTCTCAACTATGCAAAAAGATAATACCAAGAGCCTAGTTCACCTTCATTTTCTAATCTTTCTTTGGGGATTTACCTCCATTTTAGGAGCATTGATTAATTTGGATTCCATGCCCATTGTTTGGTATCGAATGTCCATCGCTTCCCTTTTGTTAGCCGTTTATTTTCTTCTTTTTTCACCCAATTCATTTCGACTTCACAAAGGGGCATTGAAGTACTACCTGCTTGGTGGTTTGCTCATTTCAGTGCATTGGGTCTTGTTTTTCTACGCCATTAAAATTTCTTCCATTTCGCTGACCCTATCCATTCTATCTTCGGCTTCTTTAATGACCTCTATTCTAGAGCCTTTGTTGTACAAACGTTCTTTTCGGTTGTATGAAATCTTTTTTGGGCTCATCGTTATTTTTGGTCTTTATCTCATCTTTGGTGTACAGAAAGAAAACATCGAAGGGATTGTGGTTGCTTTAGTTTGCACCCTACTTTCTGTACTTTTTTCCTTGCTAAATGGAAAATTGATTCAACATTACCCGGCCAATAATATATCTTTTTATCAATTGTTTATAGGGGCTGTGGTGATCTCCTTTGCCCTTCTGTTCAACCTAGAAGATCCTGCCTCAATCGTTCAATTGACCTGGAACGATTGGTTGTGGCTTTTCCTTTTGTCGTCGGTATGTACTGCCTATGCCACAATTGGATCGGTTGTTGTTTTAAAACATGTCACCCCTTATACCATGATGCTATCGCTCAATTTAGAGCCAGTCTACGGCATCCTATTTTCCCTTTGGATTTTTGGAGAAAAGGAACTAATGAGTACACAATTTTATGTTGGGGTACTGATTATTTTAGGAGGAGTAGTTGGCAATGGAATTTATAAACGTCAGCTGAAAAAAAATAGCCCTCCTTCATAAAAATTTTTACCTTTGTTTGATACACTGAAACCAATGGAATATTTAGATTTCGAATTACCAATTAAAGAAATTAATGAGCAATTGACTAAATGTAAGTTAATTGGCGATGAGAATGAGATAGACGTAACGGATACCTGCGAGCAGTTGGAAAAGAAATTGATTTCAACCAAAGAAGAAATCTATGGAAATTTGACTCCATGGCAACGGGTTCAGTTATCACGCCATCCTTCTAGACCCTATACCCTTGATTATATCAATGCCATTTGTGGAGACTCATTCCTAGAGTTACACGGCGATCGAAATGTACGTGACGACAAGGCCATGATTGGCGGATTGGGAAAAATCAAGGATCAATCGTTCATGTTTATTGGAACTCAAAAAGGATACAACACAGCAACCCGTAAGTACCGAAACTTCGGAATGGCTAACCCCGAGGGATACCGCAAAGCCCTGCGTCTAATGAAGTCTGCCGAAAAATTTGGCCTTCCCATAGTCACTTTTGTCGATACTCCAGGGGCATATCCTGGTTTAGAGGCCGAAGAACGAGGACAGGGAGAAGCCATTGCTCGAAATATTTTTGAAATGCTTTCCGTTAAAGTACCTGTTATTGTTGTTATTATTGGGGAAGGTGCCTCTGGAGGTGCGCTGGGGATTGGAGTAGGTGACCGAATTTTCATGATGGAAAACACCTGGTATTCTGTGATCTCTCCCGAATCCTGTTCGTCTATTTTATGGAGAAGTTGGGAATTCAAAGAGCAGGCCGCAGATGCCCTCAAGCTCACAGCAACAGACATGAAAAAGGCCAAACTCATTGATAAAATAATCAAGGAACCTTTGGGAGGTGCACATTACGATCGCGAAGAAGCTTTTGCCTCGGTGCAAGCCGAAATTCTGAAAACTTTCAAAGTTCTCGACAAACTTAGTCCGGAAGAATTAATTGAACAACGTCGTCAAAAATTTGATGAGATGGGTGTCTTCAATAGCTAAAAGGCTTTTCAGCTTTATTAACATTTATTCTGACTTATAAACAGCCATTTGTTTATTCTTAACGGATACTTCTGGCTGTAAATACAAGTACACAAAGCAACAATTAAGCTACATTTAACCAATGGAAGAACGCAAACCAATTATTGCTCCTGCAGTTGGGAAGACTGGGGTAGTAAATTTAGAAAAGGGGAAAATACCACCCCAAGCTGTCGATTTAGAAGAGGCTGTGTTGGGTGCAATGTTGATTGATAAAAAGGGAGTAGATGAGGTCATTGACATCCTTCAGGTCGATGCCTTTTACAAAGAAGCGCATCAGCATATATTTGAAGCCATTCATCACCTCTTTGAAACCTCTGAACCCATCGATCTTCTCACAGTTTCCGCACAACTCCGAAAAATGGGTACCTTGGAAAAGGTGGGAGGAGATTTTTATTTGGTACAGTTGTCCAAACGTATTTCTACCTCTGCGCACATTGAATTCCATGCGCGTATTATTTTACAGAAGTTTATTCAACGTTCTTTGATCAAGATTTCCAACGAAATCATAGAAAGCTCCTTTAAAGACTCTATTGATGTTTTTGATCTCTTGGACGAAGCAGAATCCAAACTCTATGATATTACCCAAGGAAACATTAAAAAATCGTCTGAGTCTGCCCAAAACCTAGTGATTCAAGCCAAGAAACGCATTGAAGAAATTGCCAAGAGAGAAGGCTTAAGTGGAATTGCCACAGGTTTTGAAAAATTAGATGCCTTAACCTCTGGTTGGCAACCCAGTGACCTCATCATTGTTGCTGCTCGTCCTGGGATGGGAAAAACCGCCTTGACCCTCTCAATGGCCAGAAATATAGCCGTGATGAAGCAAACTCCTGTTGCCTTCTTTTCCTTGGAGATGTCATCGGTACAGTTGATTACCCGTTTGATTTCTGCTGAAACAGGTTTGTCTTCCGAAAAGCTACGAACTGGAAAATTGGAAAGCCACGAATGGGAACAACTCAATGTTAAAGTGAGCGATCTCGAAAAGGCACCCTTGTTTATTGACGATACTCCCTCTTTGTCCATTTTTGATTTGCGGGCAAAGGCAAGACGTTTATCTTCCCAGCATGGAATAAAATTAATCATTGTTGATTATCTTCAATTGATGACGGCAGGGTCCAATAACAAAATGGGGAATCGTGAACAAGAGATTTCCACCATATCGCGTAACCTTAAAGCCTTGGCCAAAGAACTCGACGTACCCGTTATTGCACTTTCTCAGCTCTCCCGTGCTGTAGAGACTAGGGGAGGGAATAAGCGTCCTATACTGTCTGACCTCAGGGAATCTGGAGCAATTGAACAAGATGCTGATATTGTGTCCTTTATTTATCGCCCTGAATATTATGGTATTGATGAATGGGATGACGAGGAGCGTACTTCTTCTGTTGGACAAGCAGAGTTTATTGTCGCCAAGCACCGTAACGGTGGATTAGATAATATTCGTCTAAAGTTTATTGGGCATTTAGGAAAATTTGACAACCTTGAATCCTTTGATTCCTCCTATGAATTCCCTTCTAAAATGAATGAACCAACCATTTCTCCCGAGCAGTTCCCTTCTGCTGGTGATGCCTTTGGCACTTCCTTTAATGAGGAAGACGATGATGTTCCTTTCTAGAAGCCAAAAATATTAATGCAAAAAAAATCAGCCATTTGGCTGATTTTTTTTTGAGTACAATAATGTTTTGTTTTATTTGATTTTATCAACGATGGCTTTAAACGCATCTGGATGATTCATCGCTAAGTCAGCAAGGACTTTACGATTCAATTCTATATCGTTTGCTTTTACTTTCCCCATGAACTGGCTATAAGAAAGTCCGTGTAGGCGAGAAGCTGCGTTAATACGTGTAATCCATAAAGAACGGAAGTTACGTTTTTTGGTTTTACGGTCACGGTAGGCATAAAGCATGGCTTTATCTACGGCGTTTTTCGCAACGGTCCATACGTTTTTACGACGTCCAAAGAATCCTTTGGCTTGTTTAAAAACTTTTTTTCTGCGTGCTCTTGAAGCAACTGAGTTTACTGATCTTGGCATGTTTTTTCTTTTTTTGTTACGAGGCGGCTGTTATACACTTTAAAGGCCTGCAACAGGGTTGATGATTAATTAAACCGGAACAAGGCTTATTTTAAGCGCAATTGTTCTTTGATGTTTGCGGCATCACTTTCGTGAACCAATCCTGAATGGGTCAATTTAAGCTTACGCTTCTTTGACTTTTTGGTCAGGATGTGACTCTTAAAAGCATGCTTTCTTTTGATTTTACCTGTACCAGTGAGCTTAAAACGCTTTTTGGCAGAGGATTTTGTTTTCATTTTTGGCATTGCAAAGGTGTTTATTTATTGTACTCGGTTATTTTTCTTTGGGCTAATGAACATGGTCATGCGCTTCCCTTCCAATTTAGGAAGTTGTTCCACTTTTCCAAGATCTTCTAAATCTTGCGCTAAACGAAGCAACAAAATTTGGCCTTGTTCTTTAAACACTATGGAACGTCCTTTAAAGAAAACAAAAGCCTTTAATTTGGCGCCTTCTTTCAAGAACTTTTCAGCGTGTTTCTTTTTGAAGTCATAATCGTGCTCATCGGTTTGTGGTCCAAAACGAATCTCTTTGATGATGACCTTGGTCGCTTTTGACTTCAACGCCTTTTCTCGTTTGCGTTGTTCGTACAAAAACTTTTTGTATTCCAAAATTTTACAGACGGGTGGGGTAGCATTGGGAGAAATCTCTACCAAGTCTAGTTCCAATTCATCTGCTAGCGCTAACGCTTGTTTTATTTTGTATAAGCCAATTTCAACATTATCCCCAACCAAACGAACTTCGTGTGCAGTAATTTTTTCATTGATCTTGTGCGGATCCTGTTTGATAACTCGGCCTGGACGGTTAGTCCTTCTTCTACGTATTGCTATGGTACTTTCTTTTAAAGATTAAATTTCAAACTTTGAACTACTCGCATTAATTTCGGCTTGTATCTTTTCTAAAAAGGTTTCAAGCGTCAAAGAACCCGTATCACCGTCAACACGATTTCGTACAGAAACAGTGTTTTCGGTTGCTTCTTTCTCTCCAACAATGAGCATATATGGGAATTTACTCAATTGTGCGTCACGAATTTTCTTCCCAATAGTCTCGTTTCGGTTGTCGATGAGAGCGCGAATTTCGTTATTTTTCAGCTGATTTGAAACTTTTTCAGCGTATTTTTCATACTTCTCGCTTACAGAGAGAATAATTACCTGTTCTGGCGTCAACCAAAGCGGGAAATTTCCACCCGTATGTTCGAGTAAAATGGCTACAAATCTTTCCAAACTTCCAAAGGGTGCACGGTGAATCATGACTGGTCGATGCAACTCATTGTCACTTCCTTTATAGGTCAGTTCAAAGCGCTCAGGCAAGTTGTAGTCTACCTGTATGGTTCCCAATTGCCATTTACGGCCAAGAGCATCTTTTACCATGAAATCGAGCTTAGGGCCGTAGAATGCGGCTTCTCCATATTCAACAACATAGTTCAAGTCTTTTTCTTTGGTAGCATTGAGAATGGCTTGTTCGGCCAAATCCCAGTTTTCATCGCTCCCAATATATTTTTCAGGTTTTTCTGGATCGCGTAAAGACACTTGTGCGGTAAAGTCTTCAAAACCAAGCGAGCTAAAGACATAAAGCACGAGATCAATCACTTTTTTGAACTCTTCATCCAATTGATTGGGCATACAGAAAATATGCGCATCGTCTTGAGTAAATCCACGAACACGGGTTAGGCCGTGCAATTCTCCACTTTGCTCGTAACGGTAGACGGTACCAAATTCTGCATAGCGTTTGGGTAAATCTTTATAACTCCATTGACGGGCGTTGTATATCTCACAGTGATGTGGACAGTTCATGGGTTTGAGTAAAAACTCTTCACCTTCTGCTGGGGTATGGATGGGCTGAAAACTGTCGGCGCCGTATTTCTCATAGTGGCCCGAGGTCATATACAATTCTTTATTCCCAATGTGGGGAGAAATAACTTGTTCGTAACCCGCTTTCTTTTGCGCTTCTTTAAGGAAGTTTTCCAAACGTTCTCTAAGAGCTGCACCTTTGGGTAACCATAGTGGAAGGCCTTGTCCAACCTTTTTGGAAAAGGTAAATAGATCTAATTCTTTTCCAAGTTTTCGGTGATCGCGTTTTTTGGCTTCTTCGAGCAGAGCCAAGTATTCGGTCAATTCTTTTTGTTTGGGGAAGGAGATACCATAAATGCGGGTCAATTGAGGTTTGGTTTCATCTCCACGCCAGTAGGCACCGGCAACGGACAATAACTTTATTGCTTTTACAAAACCAGTATGAGGAATGTGTCCACCACGACAGAGGTCGGTAAAATCGGCATGATCACAAAAACTAATGCTGCCGTCTTCCAGATTTTCAATCAATTCTACTTTATACGGATTGTTTTCTGCTTTGTAAAAGGCCAAGGCATCGGCCTTGCTAGAAGAGCGCATGCTAAAGGCAAATTTTTCGCGGGCAAAGGCCAGGAATTGTTTTTCCAAGGCGGGTAAGTCTTTGTCTGAAAAACTATCTTCTCCAAAATCAACATCATAATAAAATCCATTTTCAATGGCAGGTCCAATGGTCAACTTCGCTTTTGGATACAACGCCAAAAGGCTTTGTGCAAGAATATGGGCAGAGGAATGCCAAAAGGCGGCTTTCCCTTCATCGTCATTCCAGGTAAACAGTTGAAGGCTTCCGTCTATTTCAAGAGGAGTAGTTGCCTCTACAGTAGCACCATTAAAGGAGGCTGAAAGAACATTTCTAGCAAGCCCTTCACTAATACTTTGCGCTATTTCTAGAGGCGTTGCACCTTTTTTATAAGTGCGAACAGACTGGTCTGGAAAACGAATTTCAATCATAAATGTCGTATAAAATCTGTGCAAAGATAGGGGGTCTTGAGCAGGGATACAACGCTAGGCTAAAAATTCCTCTTTTTTCGCTCTCCCAACAATGCAGCCACCAACGTTTTGATGCCTAAAAACCCATAAAAAAAGGCCAAAGCCAAGAGAATTAAACCCAAAATGAGGACAGGATAATACAAAGGGTGGCCTTCATTTTGAAATGCCTGATGAACAACAAAGGGTCCAATAAAACAACAAAGAATAAAAACGCTCATTCGTTGAAGGCCTTTTTGCAACAAAGCTTTATTCATGATCGAATGCTTGAGAGGTAAAGATACTAAATGTAGATGGGATTGTTACAGGGATATGGAGGGATCTATTTTACCTTGTTTATGGATGGTCTGATCGGCGTTCTGTTTTTAAATTAAACAGTTTAGTGTAATAGTAGCTACGTGGGTTAGCACTAAACTTTGCAAGTACGCACCAATTTGGAAATTTTCGGAATTTCCAACTTAGGCGAGAACAAAACATTACTTATTTCCATTGTTGTGTAGCGATATTATATTATTCAGGACACTTTCCTTTACTTTAAAAACTGTCCCATGTCGAGTTCCGTCAGGAAAATTAATTTTATCAGAAATATCTGTCCAATGGATTAAATCTGAAGAACTAACAGCTCCCATTCTATGTTTTGTATACATGTCAAAATAGACAATCCATTCGTCATTAATTTTCATGACGGTTGGGCCTTCTACCCAGTTTTTTGTTATCGATTCTGAAGCTTCACTCCAATTGTCAAATAAATGATGACTTTCAGCAATTTTTATATTTTTCTCAGGTTTTGGTTTTAATGTTTCGTCTTTGAGAAACATAATATATTTCTCATTCTTTTTTATTAGGGTTGCATCAATTACATTAAAGCCTTTATCATAAAATAACTTTGTCTCACTAAAATCAACAAAATCTTTTGTAGTTGTAAAGTACATCCTATGGTTGTATCCATCGTCACCCAAAGAATCTGTATCAGGAAACCTTCCTGGAATAGTTGTAGCCCAGCAGATTAAATATTGTTTGGATTTAGAATCATAAAACAATTCAGGCGCCCAACAATTTCTTGCATCAGCTTCATGATGCATAACTGGAATGTACTTTTGTTCAGACCAATTAATCAAATCAGTTGAATTAGCGTAACCAATTCCTCTTTCATTCCAACTAACCGTCCACACCATATGAAATTTATTATCATTTCCTTTAATAATGCAAGGGTCACGCATCAGTTTATCTTTCCCCACCTTTGGATTTAAGAACGTCTGATTATTGTTGAGTACCTGCCAATTCATTCCATCCCTACTGGCAGCCAAGTGCAAACCATTTTCTCCATTTCCTTGAAAAAAAGAAAAAAGGTAAACATCAGATTCTTGTTTTGTACTCCCAAGTAGGCTTAAAATTATTAGTATTGACAATAATTTTTTCATGAGTTATTTTTTGCTTTGGGGTTTATACTGACCTTTGTTTCATATGTATACTTTCGTTTTGGCACTTAACCACAATGAATTATTGCCATTGTTGAAAAACGTATTTACCAGTCGTCTTTATCGTCTTTGTTTTTTATATAGTTTAATAAACTTAAGTCAATCTGTTCAAGTTTTTTGACTATCTGTGAAATTATCTTCTTCCCATAATTCTGTTGTGATTCGTATTTTTTTTTAAATTTCTTGTCGTTTTTTATTATATTTATTGATGCTCTTTTTCCAATTCCGTCATAGTTTTCCATTGCTTTTAGGCTAAACTCACGATACTCTTCTAAACTCATAAAATATATAGCCAACGAAATTGCAGCATCAGTTCCGTCGAATAGTAAATCCGATATCTCAATTTTATATCGTCCATCTTTGAATTTCAAGTCAAGCGTATATTCAACTTTTCGGGAAGAGTAAACAGTCGCTCCATAAGCTGTGAAGTCCGCACCTACGTCAAAAGCCCCTTTTGTCAAAATGTTATCTTCGTTATTAATTCGAGTAACATTGTTCGAATTTTTATAAGTTTTAGTAACCCAACGATTCGCTATATCTTTTAATTCCTTTTTATTTAATTCAATTTCTTGAACTCGGTCAACATAATTTTTTCCGTTTATTGAATCTACCACAACTTGTGCTTTTCCAATAAGTCCAGTTAAAATAAATGTCAGTATTACTAATTTTCTCATAGTTTATCTCAAATGGTGTACAACTATTTTATATCCGCACTATTGCGTTTATTTCCTTTATATGTTTTTACGTTTTTGTATTTGTAATAGTTTGTTTTTCAGTATTTTGTCTCATTAAAAGGGGGGTCAAGAGGACGCTTTATATTTGGAATAAATTTTTTAGTAACATGAGTATAAATCATGGTTGCTTTTGAGCTCAGATACCCTTTTAAAACATGTATATGTCTCAAGCTAATGCCTTCTTCCAACTACTGAGTGGTAAAACTAGGGTGCAACAGTTGTAGAGTAAACCCAGCAAAAGTTGGTTTCAAAATAGTCTGCGGTCTCTTAAAGTCGGGTATGAGCCGTAGGTTCTTCATGGGTAGAAAACAGATTTGGGTGCTGCTTAGGTAAAGATAAAAAAAATAATTTAGGAGTTTTGAAAGGCTTTGATCGCCTTGCGGACGTTTTTGTGTTTTGCCAATAAGTCTTTTGCTGTTTTTGCAGAGACCTTTAGCTCATCCATTAAGATGCGTTCTGCTCTTCCAATAAGTTTATTGTTCGAGAGCTGCATATCCACCATCTTATTGCCTTTTATGTGCCCTAGGCGAATCATGGTTGCGGAGGTGATCATGTTCAAAATCATTTTTTGTGCACTGCCAGCTTTCATGCGAGAACTTCCCGTTACAAATTCGGGACCCACAATTACTGCAATGGGATGGTCAGCAACTTCTGTTAGTGGTGCTTCTGGGTTACAACAAATGCAGCCCGTGGGAATTCCGTTCTCCTGACAAGCTTTTAGTGCATGGATGACATAGGGTGTAGTTCCCGATGCGGCGATTCCAATCACGATATCCTGTTGGGTAATGGCATATGCCTTGAGGTCTTTCCAGCCTTGGGTGGTCGAATCTTCCGCATTTTCAACAGAATTGCGCAAGGCTTGATCACCACCTGCAATTAAGCCAATAACTAGATCTGGAGAGGTGCCAAAGGTAGGTGGACATTCTGATGCGTCTAAAACCCCCAGTCTTCCGCTAGTACCAGCACCCATATAAAATAAACGTCCACCAGATCCCAATTGCTCCACTACTCGTGTAATAAGCTTTTCAATGGCCGGGAGAACAAGTCCAATGGCATGGGTTACTTTTTGGTCCTCTGTGTGAATTCCAGCCAGTAACTCCTTGACAGTAAGGGTTTCCAAGTCGGTATAGAGAGAGTCTTGTTCTGTTATTTTGCTAAACTTCATCATACCAAAGATAGGTTAAAAGTAGCGTAGGGCAAGGGCAGAAGAAG